>Ga0307509_10009204_pt1 | contig 12398 bp, 16 predicted proteins | sample 10_EM_MG_FD_202245 | JGI IMG/M metagenome (GOLD analysis project Ga0307509, IMG submission 202245) | Populus trichocarpa ectomycorrhiza microbial communities from riparian zone in the Pacific Northwest, United States - 10_EM | ecosystem: Host-associated > Plants > Roots > Unclassified | place...
TGGAGGAAGCAAATGGGAGATTGAAAGTGTGGATGGGAACGAAGGGAGAGCGGGAAGAGGGTAGCGGGGCAACGTCGTCTTAAGTCCCAACACGAAGACAGCCTGCAGCCTGACCAGATCAACGCCCATTTTCTTTTTTTTTTCCCACCCTCCCTCTCAAGTCTCAACCCATGTTATGTGTGGGTTAGGGGTAGAAATTGAGATTACAGCGTTTCCCCCCAAAAAGCTTGCCGGAGAGGAGAGTTACGAGTGCGTCGAGTACGGTATCATACTAGTACAGCACAGTTGCAGTACAACCAAAGCAAAAAGGTTTACCAGTACAGTAAGGTTAGGCCACAACAATTTTCCCCAACCCAAAAGACAGAGAGAGAGAGAGAGAGCGCGCGCCGGGTTGGAAGCTTTGGAAAGGTAGGAAAAAGCGCATCCCATTCATCCACCCTCCATCCATCGATGCCGACGACCGTTCCTACCCTCGCTCGCTCGCTGCGCTTTCCCTCGTTTCCCTTTCCCCCCTCCCTTCCCTTTCCCTTTCCCTTTCCCTCCCTCCATTCGATTCCTTTTTTTTCCCCCCTCCACCTCCACCTCTCATTCCTCCTCGGGCCCCATTTTTCGGGGTCTCCCCCATCTCCCGGTTTTTTCCCATTTTCCTCTCTTTTCTCCCTCTCGCTCATTCACCTTTTCTTCCTTCCCACCCCTTCATTTTTCTATTTTTTTATTCCCACATCTTTCAATCCCCTCCGATGACAACACGTCACTTGCTCTCTCTCCCTTCCCTTCCCTTCCCTTCCTTCCACCATCCTCACCCATCCCAATTATTTCCCCCCCGATTGGGCGCTCTCTTTGTCTTCGTTGTCACTTGACACTTGTTGATGGCATCGGTCCAATCCCCCCTAGACCAGAGTCTGTCTCTCACTTTTCCTCTTCTCTTCCCCTTCTTCCCTTCCCTTCCTTTCCTCCTCACTCGTTCGATCACCCATTCTTCTCCCCCACTCTTCCCCGTTCCTCCATACCATATCGTACTCGAGTAGACTAGAGCATAACCGAAGTGAATAATTTTTTTAAGAATAAAAATAAACAACCAATTCCTATCGTAAACCGTAGCATTCCATACCCAAATATCTAGCAGAAATTTTCTAGAAATACTTCACACGCGCTGATGCGAGAAATCAACCGTTCAGACCTGTGCGAAACCTCCTCCTCCGCCGCCGCTGGTATCGCGAGTGATCACTCGCTTCCCAGTGCTCACCCGCACATCCAAAGGACAAGCGCTCAACAACTGAAAATCACCCCATCTCGCTAAGCGATTAGGTGGAGTTCATTGCGGCGACAGCAGAGATCCGATCGGACAGGATATCAGGGCGTTCCGACAAGTTTAGACCAGCAATATATGATTGAGAAGATGAGTGAGTGGAGTTTTTCTGTCGTTGTTGCTCCCACGGATTTTACGAATATGTGTGTGAAAATACCAGCGTGGATGCCTGTTGAGAGAAAAGGGTTATCGCGAAACTTCCCCCCCCCCCCCCCCGATCTCAATGGAAGCGAGGTGAGCGCAATGGATATTTTAAATACACTATTGGGGGATATATTTCTCTCTCTCGCGTAGTTTATATGAAGAAATGGGAATAACTTGTGTGCGTCGTTTATTGTCTCGTTTGGTTGGGGTTTGTCTGGGGAGGTTGGTTCTTGGTGATGGTGTTGATGATGATGTGAATGGTGTTCCTCTCGGGATTTTTCCACGATCGGGGGGGGATGATGGGATACGACTATTCGTGAATTCATCGTGCCAGTGTAGCTTATAGAGCAGGGGGGATAAATGCAACGAGGGATAGAACTAATCTAGCTGCGATATACGAAATCCTATTCATTTCTTGCCAACTTTGTTGAGGGTGGAATCTGGTTATGTCTTGATTGCGATCGCTACGGTGTGATCTACGGTGGAGGTACGAGTACAAGTGTCAGGGATAAAATAGTGGTACGGGGCGGGGGTATTGATGTTGATTTTGGTCAAAATTAGTGGTACACAGCAACCAGCTTGTCCAGAAATGCAAGCCTTCCATCATTGCTTAACATGAGCCTAGAAAGAATTGTTTTTTTTAATTGAGGTATTCAACAAGAGGCCAGGTACCTCTCTATTAATTATATCTTGTTAAAACTGATCAGGGCAGGAGGAAATAGAGATCCCATCGATTCGGCGGGAGGGAAGGAGCATAGAAAGGGCGAGAAGGAGAAGGAAGAAAGAAAATACTTGAGCTACAAAGTAGTAGTAGAGTCTATTCACTCTCCTCCATTCTCTTGTGAAAGACTTCTCCAGCCTTCGAGCCATCATCTCCATCGCCAACTCACCAGCGACACCAGACAAGTCTAGAAAAGTGTACACATCCAACCACTACTCGCGAAAAGAGTAAGTAAGTAAGAAAGAAGGAAAGCCAAAATAGCAAAAGAAGAATTCATACTAGATCTATGAAACAGAATACTCCATTCCCTTCTCTCCTCCGCTTCCTCTAGCCATGATATCACCCGAAGCATTCAAACCATCTTCAGCCCATCCACCCATCCACCACCACCACCGGCACCACCACCGGCACCATACAAAGTACACACATTGCCCTCGCACCAGTGTATATACCCCACGAAAATTTACCAAAGAAAAGGAAAGAAGTAACATGAGAAGCGCTCCCTCCATAGTATACAGAATTCCATTCATTTCTCTCGTCACCTTGAATGCAGAATCATTTTAGGAGTTTGGTTCATCGTCGCTGATTGTGAGCTGATCGCGACAACAACCCCCAAGGGTCCACAATGGATCTACCGTGTGGACACACACGCACACACCGGTATCTGACGAAAACTCGCAAGGAAGAAAAGAAAGAGAAGAAGAAGAAGAAGAAGAAGAGCAAAGAGTGAGAGTGAGAGAGAGTGTGTGTGTGAAGGCGTTGAATGCCGTAGGAACTCCCTTTGCTGCCGGTGCGCCATTCGCTTCTCCATTCTCTTCCATTTGTCGTCCACCGACCGGTGGGACCAAACATACAGACCTACTCGCAACAGTTTAAACACCACAACGCTAGAGTCTACTCGAGAGAAAGACAAGCGGGGATATAGAAAGTCCTCCAGCCATAATAATATATAAACTTCCATTCATTTCTCCCTTCCCACCTCACCGGTAGACGAGCAGCAGACCACGCGCTCTCCTCACTGACAGCTGAGAATCCATCCTCCCTCCCACCACAAGGGCCCTCAAAGCATCAGCCTTGAACTCGTCACGGACTTTACAAATCCCCGGTATGATAATAGACAGAATAAAACATAGCATCATGATATACCTCATCTATTCCCCCCAACTAGCCGAATGATTCGGTGAACACCACTCTTGGCAGAAGTATCATACCGTACTCCCTTTTCAAAAAAAACTTCTTCCTCTCGGTTGCCAGCAAGAAGGTACCGCTAAGCAACGCAACAAACCCGTGAATCCTTATCCTTTCCTCTTCCCCCCCCCTTCCCGCTAGTTAGTCAGAAGTCTACATCCGGGTATCAATCACCCCGATCCAGTCAAGTTTAAATCGGACTCGCCTGCCTGTACGCTATGGGAATTTCCAACCTACGATACGTACCCGCAGCTGCCCGAGGTCAACCATCAGTCAGGCAAGCAATCCACCACCACCACCACCACCACCACCACCACAGCTTACGAGTGGATTGAAACCCGATTGCCTGGATGGGCTTCTGGGATGTGAAGAGTGGTGGGGGATGTTATGATATCGGTGTGATATGCTGTTCTTTTTTCTTTCCTTGTGTTGTTGCTTTGGCTAACGAAGGTTCTTTTCGGGGGCTGCTTACACTACTGGGGCGTGGCACTGGTAGTCTGGGACTAGGCTACAGGCAGTGCTGTAGTCTACGGAAATTAGTTGTTGTCATATGAAATAGGATTGGGATTGGGGGTACTTGTACTGTGCTGTAATGATAGGTGGCACACACACAGGGTAAGACATATCTAACTCATCAGGGATTTTCCAAGCTTTCGGCGCAACAATTGGCACTGGCATCATTCCTCGAGCTACTTGTACGGTATGTAGCACGCATCCCAACCCGGAATATGCTGTACGAGTACTACACTTTCTCAATTGGAAACCCGATTTCGGAGTTTAAAAAAATACAGCTGCACTGCACTGTAGAGTACTGCGCTGTACCGTACGTTGTCGTACCTCCCTCCTTCACAACCTCCCTCCCTCCCTCTTTTTCACAATACTCCCCACGATACGAGTATCATACAATACAATGTTATAATATCATGCAAGGATATACCCTACCACTATTACCCGCATTTCCACCCCTTCACCTTCCCATCCCATCCCCAGAGATTGGCGGTTAAACGTACGTACCCGAAGCTCGTACCACGTGCTAGTAACTACAGCACAGTCCAAACCACTCTAATCAACGGAGCCACTATGATACTAACCGCGCCGAAGCCAACTACCCTACTGAATAATTGAAGATGATATTAAGTTACGTCGCACCGGCACCGGTACTAAAAATTCTTCCTTCCTTCCTTCCTTCCTTCCTTCCTTCCTTCCTCCATCCCCTCTCCGGAAAGTGGGTGGGCGGGTGGGGCACAAACAACACTCAGCCTCATTTCCCCTTCCGGATGAGTGTGAAATTGGATTGCTAGTTTACCGTGGGGCCTTACCGAGAGGGGAGAAGAGGAGGGAGGGAGGGAGGGAGGGAGGGAGGATGACCCAATGATATGGCGCGTGGTTCTAATGATTCAGCTACAGCCACCCTACGGTATCTCGAGTACCTACCGTACCGCCCTACCGTCAGCCAGGTGGGTATTAGACAACGGTATCGGCACTCGAGCACCGCAGCATCACAGCCGAGCACTCTACATATCACCGCCAGCTACCGTATAGTACACGACTGTAAACAGCAAAAAAATTTATCCTCACGAATCGACCAATATTTTTATTTTTTCAAGTGTAACTAGTACAGTACGAGTATATATATAAAAAACCCCAGTCGGCGCTTCTTCTCCTTCTTCTCAAAACCTGAGCCCCTGTGAAATACCGATCGATCGACACTGCACACACCCATCTGATTTCGAGTTCACGTATCGTAAGTGACTTCCGAAGGGGAAGAATAGCCTTACGCACCGGCACGGGTGCTAGTACAGTGCAGTACGGTAAGCGGTTTACACTGTGCTAGTGTGATACCATAGTACAGCAGCCGGTACTGTACTGTAGCCTACACATTTTGACACTTTTTTTTGCGGCTGCTCTGGTGGATAATACAAGTACTAGTACAATACCGAAGCCTGCGGCACCGGAATCATCCCGTCCCGCCAGTGGACCGCAGTGTCACACGGGCAGGTGGCAGGCGTTTTCTCCCGACAGGTATGATACGATACGGTGCTGAGGCAGACGCTGGCGCAGCAAGTCACTGTCACTGTGTTTTCGACACCAGGTATGGTATTTATTTAATCATCATACCTAGACTAATCAAGGCTTGGTTTACCCAGCTTCGCCACAGTCCCAATAATCAAGGGCCCCGAAGTCTCGTTCACTGATTCTCACTTACGGTATGGGCGTTCACTGCAGCAAACTATTCTCTGCAGCGAGGAGGTCCTGTTCCTTGTACCGGTAGTCGGAGATTCGTTACAAGGAGGTTACCTGTGACCAAGGGACGAGGCGTCTGGCGATTGTAAGAATAATCCTTTTTTTATTATAAAAAAAGAAGAGGAGAGAAGAAGAGAAAAGACTACCGGTTACTGTACAGAAGGAATAATCGGGGACGAAATGCCCCACCACCGTCGTATCATAAAAGTGGAAACTAAAGGGGTAGGAGACTATGCGAGGACGGGAAAGCGTATGCATTTATATGTAAAACTACCTTTTGCCCTTCTTTACTTTCTCCTTCTCTGCTTTCTCCGCCTTGATCTTCTTCTTCCGCTCGGCAACCTTCTCCTCGTTCTTCCGCTTTATCCCAGCAATCTCCTCCGCCGTCTTGGGCACGGGCTTGAAAAAGTCAACGACTCGCGCCTGCGTATTCCCTTTCAAGTTCTTGGTGAGCTTGCCCGCGGCGGTGCGCACGCGATCCTCGTTGAAGCCCTTCTCGCCGACGAGGAAGGCCACAAGCTTGTCCATGTCGGGGGCCTCCCACTTGAACTCGCACTCTTCGGGGGGGGTGACGAGCGGGTTCTTGAAGAGCTCGCGCGCATCCTGGTACGGCCAGTTCTCGGGCACGGCGTACTTGGGGCCGAGGTGCTCGAGGACCTTCTCGATGGATTTGTGCTCGCGGATGAGCTTGAGCGCGGTGGTGGGGCCCACTTTCGGGATTGTATCGCAGTAATCGCAGCCGAGGAGGATGCAGAGGTCTATGAACTGGTCCCTCGTAAAGTCCAGACCGTCCATGGCGCGGTCGAGGTAGATCTCCTGCACGGGCTCCTTCTTCATCTCACTAAGCATCAGCTTTTTCAGCAGGATGGGCGTCTCGAAGCACAGCGTGTCCATATCGTCACTGGCAGCGGCATACACCTTCCCGGCCTTCGCTAACGCCGCGCACTGCGCTTCCGCTTCGCACGGCGCCTCCACAAAAGGTATCCCCATGCACGTCAGCAGGCGCTTGCACTCGTCATTGATCTCCTTCGTCACGCGCACCGTTCTCCGCGAGAACTTTTCCACCTCCTCCGCCGTGCCGACTTCCTTCGCCTCCTCGTGCGCTGCTGTGGCCTCAGCTTTGCGCGCGCTACGCTTGGCGAGTTCGCCGGACTTTAGGGTCGGCGGGCGCCCGTCGAAGACGTAGACCGGTTTTATCCCGTTGTCCACCATGCGCAGGGTGCGGTAGAAGAGCCCCATCAGGTGCGAGGTCGTTTCGCCCGTTTCGGAAGTTAGCTGCTGCCCCTCCGACCGAACGGCTACCAGGAAGCTATAGATGCTCATTGAGGCATCGATGGCAATTTTTCGGCCAAAGTGTTGTTTTATTTCGCCTTCTTTTATGGCGAGTGGTGCGTTGTCTTGGAGGAGGTGGAAGAGGCCTTGACACCCCGTGTTAGCTGGTGACTATAGATAAAGTGTGTTTGCTTGGAGCAGTCACCTTTAATACCCATCTTGTGAAAAATATATTCGTTACTGTTAAAGAAAGAAATTCGTTTGTTGCAAAGCTCAAGTATTTGACGAAGCCGCGTGCAGAGAGTGAGGTTGCTAAGGCAGAAGAGACGGGGTGACGCGCTGGAAACTTGAGTCGCGCTCTTGGTCTTGGTTAATTGATGACGAAAGATGGCTGGAAATGGAGCACTGAAGAATATAATAAACCGGATGAAAAACTTACCAGAACACTTGCAAAGATGTCTTTGTGAATGATTTATCGGTCGGGCAAGCGTGATTTTAGTTTTTTATGTATTTTTTCTGTAAAAAAAAAACCTCTCAGTCGGGAAAGAGCTTGTGGACGGAGGGAGTGTGATGAAGGGAAGAAAAGGGAGGATCTGGGGACGAACTCTACCACAAACCCTCTGACACTCGAGTCACGCCTAATTGGACCACGCAACTTCAATTCTGCCCTAACACAACGGATTCCTTACCGCATCCCACGACAATGCAAAAATTGTTTCTCCAAACCATGCACAGTCCTTCCAAACCCCCAGAGTAAGGCTCTCGTAGACTCATATCGAGTGACACATTATGAGCGCGCCACCTCGCTTGCGATACCAGAAAAGGGTGGCTGGTAGACTACTCTGCTGTACGAGTACTCGTACAGACGGTACTAGCACAAAACCCAAGCATAGGGGGTGCGAATTCGCATTGGTCAGCTGGCAGCCTCCGAGTTCAGCATTACACGCGGATCATTATTGGCGTTTGGTCATACTTGTACTCGAGTACCGGTACCTAAGCATCGTAACCTATTCCATCTCATAACTCCAAAGGGTATTGATAGTAGGCCCATTCTCTCTGAGCCTATTGCTTTGGTACACTAGGCAATGCTTGAACTAGTCTAATTGGGGTAATGGCCTTGCTTACTGCCGGTTGGGTACTGTCCACCTAGGATAAATATTGAATTAAGCTAAAAGTGAGCGAAATTTGGTACAGATGAAGGGATCGTGTCACCCCACTTTCGACGTTTTTCCGGTAGAGCAGCCTATCACAGCCGATCACCGTATTAACCCGAGATTTACAACTATTAAGCCACAAAAAATCACTCGCAAGTAACCCTCCATGTAATTTTTTTTCGCAAGTGGACACTAATTCACTCAATGAAGCAAAATGTTTTAAATACAAAGTGCCGGGAATTCAGCGGAAAAAAAAGAGAAAAAGAAAAGAAAAAAAGGCAAGCGACAGTGTGGCAATAATGTGGTGACGATGCGAGAGACTAGGAGCGCACGAGTGGAGAAAGGAGACTACTTGGGATAGGAGCCAGAGGGGAGGAACCACGTGGCAAAATTAAACGCCTAACAACATGCGACGGGGATCCTCAATGTAATCCTTGACCTTTACCAAGAAGGTGACCGCCTCGCGGCCGTCGAGGAGACGGTGATCGTAGGTGAGGGCAAGGAACATCATCTGTTGGCGCTATTAGTATGTGTTCAAGGAATCTTAAGACGGCTGTTCTTACCGGTCTTATCTCGACCTTCCCGTTAACGGCAACAGGCCTGTCTTTGATGGCGTGAAGCCCCAAGACAGCTGTTTGTGGAAGATTAATGATCGGAGTACCGTAAAGGGAGCTATCACGACGGATCAGCAAACCAAGCTTCTCACTATTGGAAACACAGTTCATACCCAAAGACACCGCCGTTGGAGATCTAAAAAAGAGTGATAAAAAGTGGCATTAGTGAAACTGAGGGTAGCCGCAGAGGGGGGGCGCGCTCACGGTAAAGGTTCCACCCGCCATATCCTCTATGGTGAGTTTCCCATCCCTCGCCTTCTTGCCCAGTTCGGCAATGGCCTTTTCAATTCCCACAAAGTCCAACGCTTCGGCGTTCCGTACGACGGGGGTGACGAGCCCCTTTTCAGTCGCAACGGCAACACTAACATCGACATAGTCGCGGTACACAATGGTATCACCACCGTCAGGCCCCTCAATTGAGGCGTTAACGGCCGGAACATCCCTCGAGGCAAGAACGCAAGCTCGGGTAAATGCGCTCATGAAACCAAGCTTGATACCAGTCTTGTCAAGGACCTTGTCTTTGTATAATTTCCTCATTTCTACGAGGGCAGACATGTCTACTTCGTTGAAAGTTGTTAGGGATGCAGCAGTGTTCTGGGATTGTTTTAGGCGCTCCGCAATTCTGAGACGCATGCGATTCATTTTCACCTAGGCGGAGTCAATAACTTGTAGCTGCCCAGACATTCTGCCCTCGTGTGTATCTACTCACACGCTTCTCTTCGCGGTTGCCGAGCCCTCCTTGGCTGGGGGCGACAGGTTTGGGTGGCTCTGCCTTGGGTCTCTGCCGTTCAGCTTGCTTTGGAGGTTCGGGGGCAGGAGGAGGAGGGGACGAAGGAGCAGGTTCTTGCTTTGTCTCTGATACCGGCGCACCCTCCTCACGCTGTTCATTAGGAGGGGCTTGCCCGCTTCCGGGCTCTTGGGGAGCAGCATCCGCCGGTGCCTTCGGCTCTTCGGCAACTTCCTGGCTTCCACTGCCTTCCTTTGGAGCTCCCCCGAGCTCCAACTTGAGGAGGTCCTGGCCGACGGTGACGGTGTCCTCCTCCTTAACAAAGAACTCAATGATTGTGCCGGCCTCCGGGGCATTGACGGCGACATCAATCTAAAAACCGTCAGCCATAGCCCCTTTCCAAAAGCCCGTTCATGGCAAACACCCACTTTATCGGTCTCGATGGTCGCAATTTCTTCATCCTGCTTCACAAAGTCACCAACCTCTACAAGTGTGTTAGTAGAAATTTTTAATTAAAAGGCCCACACAAGATAATCACGTTTGGAGAATTGCTTTAATGTCCCCTCCGAAATCGACTCGGCCATTGGAGGAACCTTGACAACCGTATCCGCTGCGAAACCGGATCGTGGAAGAATGTCAAATCAGTATATTGAAGTTTATATTGACTAATAAATGAATATTTCTAGTTTTGTTTTTGAACGAACCATAAGATCGGACTTGGGCATTAAAGATCGATGAGGCATTAACAAACTGTTGCGATTTCCTATAGACATTGGGAAGAGAGGTAAGCCACCCGACCTAGTATCAGAAGAGAATAATATTCAGAAACCGGAAGGAAAAGGACACAAACCTAGAAGCACTTCCCAAAAGTCCACCATTGTATTGCGATAGCCGTGAAAAGGACCGTATCGAAGCTTGGCGATACGAGGAAACGGAAGTGGCGGAGAGAGCCGCAGTGCCCATGCGAGGGGCACGGGGAGCAACCGCCAGAGGCAAGCGACGCATAGCCAATCTACGACAAGCCATGATCTATATCTGAAAAGTAAAAAGAAAGCTAGAAACGAAAGAAGTAGAGGAAAGAAATGCCAGATCCTGTGTGCTGTGTGATGCGTGTGGGGGGTGTTGAAGAAGGTGCAAAAGAAAAAGGGATCGAGGGAACGAAAGGGGAGAGGGGGGGGGGTGGAAAATATCAAAAGTGGGTAAAAAGGGTATGCGGTCACTTTTTTGACTTCCTCTCCTGTTTCCACTGCAAACTTTGAGCACGGAGACTTGAGTGAGAGAGAAAGGACAAGAGAGCCAGAGATGCGCGATGAGAGAATTCCGTCTGCAAGCCAAGAAATCTTTTCGGGTCCGAGGCCGAACACTGGATGCTTAGTCTAATTTGGCAGCGATTTAGAAAGTATTTAGATGTCAGGTGACCCCTTTCGCGTAGTTCTACTACTAAATAATGCTCTGGCGTCCGATCACTTTATTGCTCGTCAATACCAGTGCTCAAGTATCCCTTTTCCAGGACATCCTTCCGTTATTACTAAGCGCGGAATCGGTGGGAACTCACATCGAACCCCATCATTAGCAAATTCTCGCCAAAACCACTGAGACGAAATTAATCATGGCCACCACCACATCCATAGTCAAGTGAGTTTGTTCAATCCTTCGTCACTTTACTTCCCGATCTCACGGCTAATATTATTATTTTCCCACAGGAGCCTTTACCGCCGCAGCCTTAAGTTGTCCCTAGACTGGTCCATTCGAAGGGATGTCTGGAGATCCCAAGCTCTCAATATCCGGGAGCTGTTTGAAGCAAACCGAGACATCAAGGAGCCTCGACAATTGAGTGTACGGAAGCTCGCCCCTCCGCCCCTGTATTGATGGACGGATGGATGGATGGAGGACTGACGTTATGGGCCGTGAAAGATTATTCTTCAGAAAGCGGAAGAAACATTGGAGAGATGGAAGCACCCGGATCCATATAGGGCTCCGACCGCGCCCGGAGGTAATCTTGAGATTTCCCACGCCGCACATGTGCAATTTCTAACAGGCTCCTAGGTTCCAAATACGAACGAAACATTCCGCCTCCTATGATCGATCGTATGCCCACCCCCAACCCAATCAATCAGGACAAGTCTATACTCACTCTACGTAGCTCCGGCCCCTCTACACTAAGCAAACATGGGATATTCGTAGAACCGGTATGGGTGCGACTGTCTGTTATACAGCAGATCAACAGTTACTGACAAACGGGTAGACAAACGGGTACGATCCGAGTGAAGGGCCCAAGTTCATCTGCGGTCATCATGACAGTATCATTACCCTCAATACAAAAAGTAAAAGTTGTACGCTGCTTGTACCCGCAACCCTATTACACATCTACCCATACAGAGACAATCCATCCAATCCCCACATAGAATATCCCTATGCATAAAGATAGTAACATAACGGTCATAAACCATAACCCCTCGCTCTAACAAATTCCACCCCTCTAATGGCATACTGCCCTTAAACAATGACCCAGAACTCCATAAAAATGCCATGTGACGTATACTTACTCATACCTCCTCAACGTAAACCGCCCAATGATGCGCCTTATCCGCTCCGAACCACCCCCTAGCAAGTGCTCCACCACTCTCAGTCGGCTGACTGAAGGCAACGTCATCCTTCTCAATTCTCATCCCGTAGACAAAGTGCTCTCGCGCACAATCCAGCAGTCTCGTAGCAATCCCTCGACGACGGCGGTCAGCACATACCCATACACGGGATATACCGAGGATAGCAGGACGGGGAGTTTCGCTATGAGCAAAACTGTTATTAACATAGAATACACAAGATGGAGAGAAAGAAAGAAGCAAAGGAGAACATACGAAACCGAAATCGAGCTCCCTCTATAAACCATACTCTTCATCTCCCCAGCCACATCATTCCGAACCTCATCCCCAACAACGCGATAAGCCTTCCGAATCCTCTCAGCAAGACACAATCCCACACACTTCTTCCCAACCACGTACAACAGCACCCTAAACCTCTCCCC
>Ga0307509_10009205_pt1 | contig 12398 bp, 14 predicted proteins | sample 10_EM_MG_FD_202245 | JGI IMG/M metagenome (GOLD analysis project Ga0307509, IMG submission 202245) | Populus trichocarpa ectomycorrhiza microbial communities from riparian zone in the Pacific Northwest, United States - 10_EM | ecosystem: Host-associated > Plants > Roots > Unclassified | place...
ATATTACTCTATACAGAAAGAAACCAACCAACCAAGGGGCACTCACCAACTGGAGACCACAGAGGGAGGGACATGTCAGGACACAGAAAGAAACCAACCAACCAAGGGGCACTCACACACTAGAGACCACAGAGGGAGGGACATGTCAGGACACAGAAAGAAAAGGGTGAGAGATCACAAAATAAGTGATAAAGAAGTGAAGATTCACCCAATACTAGAATCAGCATTCTTTTAGTAGCAAGTGACAATTTAGATGATGGTATTGCGGCTTACCCAGAGCGATGGAAAGGACATTACGCATGTCTTTAGTATTGCTTCTGTACTCCCATCTCCTTGTACAACATCACGCTGGGTCCTGTAATGTGGCTACACTCATCTTGTCCTTGTCCTGCTATATGGCATAAGAACTTACCATCTAATAATCTTCTTTATGACTGAACTCCCTTTTTGTTGTTCAAAAACATGATGGTATTGATGGGACCTGGAATGGGACTACACTCATCTCGTCCTTGTCCTGATATGCATAAGGACTTACCGTCTAACGGCATGCTTTATACCGAGTTCCAGGTTATCCCTCTGTACAGCCACAAGCATGAGGGTAACCGCGCTGTCACTGAGAGCATTGGCGGTCATTTCAATGAGACCAGCGCATCGTTGACCATGCTTTTGCATCTCTGCAGGACGGATATTAATACAGTACGCGTTCATCAGCTAACAACATCATGACCCTCACTCTCCAAACGAATAAACGGGGGAGGTCCGTTAAGGTTGGCCATATAATGCTGATTGAATATGTTTTCGACCTCAGCATTGAGGTCCATTTCTGGATCACGGCCTTCATCCTGTAACTTCATCTTGATGTCGCGCTTGAATTGATCGAATTTCGTAAAAACCGCTATTACAGGAACTTGAAAATGCCACATCATGATGTCAATTTCTATCCATAGAGTCGCATTTTGACATAGACATACCATTCTTGTCCGGGCAAATTGCCTCGAAATACTTTAAATCCAGCGATGGCCGATCATTGTCCATCGGAACGCAGTACCTGACAATCGACAAGCAACCGTGACCTTGTGAATTTACAACTGTAGACACACGAAAGAACAAACCAGATCGCATGCAATCTATCCCTCAATCGTTTCCCTTGTGACTTGCGTTTGACAAATTCTTGGACAGTCTCCAACTCACCTTTACCGCCCGCCTCAAATCCGCGGGAGTCGTGGAAAATGTAGCCATTGTGGTTCGTGAATGTGAGTTCGTCGTTGATCTCGTGTTGGCCACGCTGCAAGCAGGACTTTCGTAATCAGCCATCGCTGATAATAATAAGGCGGTCAAACCTCTATTGTGGGGTCGAGTTGAACCTGGCTAGACGATGAGATCGAAAGCCTCATCAGGAACGAGAACATACCTCATAGCGATCTCCTCCTGGACCAAGCCTGTAGATCTTCGGACTCTCCGTCGTATCACAAACCCTTTGTAAAATGGATGTCTTTCCTGCATTCGCTCTTCCGATAATGAGCACTCTGAACTTGACACCCAGGCGTCGGGCGATATTCTGTTGTGTGGCCATAGTGCCAAAGGGTTGTATGAAGAAAGACTGGCGAAGGTGATGATCAGACGTAGTATTCCGCTGCCAGTGAGACTTTGTGTTATAATCACAGTGCATCAGCTGACTACACTGGCAGCAATGCCCGCAAGAACTGGCGTGAATGTGCTTTGTATGATAGGTACAAGAACTATAGAAGAGCACGATGGATACCACAGGTATTTGAGGCCCGGTATACGGCGGCATGACAATTTACAGAAGGTTCGTGATATGACTGAGACTTGCGAACGCTCGTCGCCGCGAGAAATCACAGCACTATTTGTGGTACCCAGTGACGGTATCAGCCACATGGGGCTCAGGCGAGCACTTGCACGGAACAACTGAACCCTGTGATAGGGCTAACTCGCATTGAGTGAAGAATTCCGCCATCGCCAACGCCACCGGCAATAAATGAGAGGACAGTTTATTAGATATCAGCTTATCAGCTCACGAGTTTAAACGAAGGCCTCAGGCCTCAGGTGCCAGGCCCCAAGTTGCGCCCGTCTGACAATCCCACGTCGTTTCCCTTCAAGTTCCCAATCGCGCTCTGGTTCTGGTACTCTGGTACCCATTTATGGGAAGTCGTACTCCTCCATTACTACAATGATAAAACAACTTGAAAGTTTTGACTGCATACGTTGAGTTACTCTTGCGTTCCAATTCCAAGCCACTTGGTCAAGATGCATTAATGATGATTGAAATCCAACACATGGCGCACGACGTCAACCTTAAATTGAAATCGATTTCCCGATCTGAAACTGTTCACTGTTTTTTACCAACACAGCCCGGCGCAGGCAAATTCAGGAGGAAGGAGGAGATAGGAGATGAGATACTAAAAAGATTGGAAGGTGGAGGGCCACAACGCGACGATAAGCAGGAAGTGAAGCGAGAGAGGAACGATAGGTGAGATAGAAGAGGAAGAAGATCGAGGCCTCGAAACGGGAACGCGTGACGGCCGGTACTACTACTACTCGTTTTCGTAGCTTGAACAGATCTGTCTTTATATCCATACCTAGCCTCGGCCTATAGTACCTCCGATGACACCACTGAGTTGTATGAGAGTTTATCTACGCACCCAACGAGCCCCTTTCAAAGGACAACCTGATTGGGACCACCGTCGCGGATGGGTCCGGTGGGAATATCATCAATACCGTACGGTATGGCTCGTGAGACCACCGCAACCAGTGCGCTCTGCCCACTTGTCGTGAATCCGGAGGGAAGCTACTGTCTTGATAGAAGATTTTCGCATACTACGATAGCGTGTGGCTCTACATTGAATGCAAGGACGCACGTTCGTGGATAGGACACCACAGCGAAAACAGAAAAATCATTAGAATACAGAACGTTCCTTATATATTCGTCGCAGCAGGTCGACAGTGAAGTGGCAAGGGCAGGACATCGGCGTTGAACATTTTGCCCTTGCCCACGTGCATGGGGTTTGCCTAAGCAACACACGTCGAAGGAGAAATTGAGGCGGCTTCGATGTTGTAAATGACAAGAAAGATGAAAGATGAACGAATCCGAGTGTTAGCGGCCTGTCGCCAACAATAATCTACGTGTTCAGCTACAGGTAGGGTGGGCGACAGAAGCTAGGCTAATCAAACAGCTAACTGAAAATGGGGCTACACAAAATCACATAAAGTCGTCTGCGTTGGACCCGAAATCGTCCAGGGCCTCATCATACACAGTGGTATCCAACCTACAGAAAAAGTGAGACACATCGTCAGCACAGGGCCTCACAAAGCAACAAAACGCGACCACGAGGCCTATAGTATAGGGTGCTTACTTGTTTCCCACCTTGCTGGCGCCAAGGATGGGCTTTCCGGCCGACTTTGGCTTCTTCTTCCCGCTCGCCTTCTCTCGTTGTTCGCGCTGTTTCTCATTCGCGAGCGTGGTGAGTCCGGTCGCCGCCTTGCGTACATCGACGTCACGCAGCGGCACGGCGAGCGCGCGCACGTGGTGCTCAACAAACGTGGCGTACAGCGGCTTGTCCTGATGTCGCTTGACGACGTGTGCGACGATGGCGTCCGAAAGCGCAATAAAGTCCTCCTTGGTTTTGGGCGTCGATTTTAAGATCTCATCGAGGTCCGCGTCCGACGAGCCTGCAGCACAAAAACACGGCCAGGCGTACGGGGGAAGGGCTTGGTTTGAAACAAGGACGAGGACGAAGGGGCATAGTATACGCACCCTCTATGGTGGCAGATCCGAAGAGCTCCTCGGCATGATGAAGATCCGACTCGAGCTCGCGCTCCTTCTCGAGCCGCGCCTTGGAGCGAGGATCGAGCACGGCGTCCTCGTCATACTCCGCGTCGCCATCCCCCGCAGCGATCCGCGCTTGGCGTGCGGCCTCCTTCTCCGCAAGCTTCTGCTTCAGAGACCCTTTCTTTTTGGCAGGAGCGACCGGCGCAGATGCGGCTGCGGGCTTCTTTTCTTCGTCGGAGGACGCTTCCCAATCGCTCTGCAACGACCGCATCGCATCGATGAGGGAAAGGGGGCCTAGGACAGGTAGTCGACAAGTGAGAGGGGCTCACCACGGGTCCATCGTCATCTTCGTCCTCCCCTTCCCATTTGCGACTAGTCGCTAGAGCCTTGTTAGGTATGGGACGTGCAGGAGAGTTGTCGTCGGAACCCTCTGCCCTGGTGGGTCAGTAGCAACGAACAGCAGGACGAGGCTGAGAAAAACTCGATTCACCCCAATCGGACATTGATGTACTTTTTTCTGATTGCGAACGGGAGAGGGATGTAAGGACGGTTGGGGCTGCCGAACAGCAGAGATTGATTGATTAAAGTCAAGAGGGAGTTGGATCGACCAAAATGGCAAGCGCGTCACAAAGTATTCATGTCGTCCGCTAACCTCAGGTGTGCCATATCTTCTACAGTACCCCCCTCCTCAGAATCCTGTCTCAACAACCTTTTCACTCCCCAATCGCAGAACCCGACTCTTGAAACTTTCCGTTCCCCTCGTCAAGCACCATGGCTTTACCCGCACCGCCTTGGCGCGTTCAGCGCTAGACCTCCCCGAACCCCACGCAGAGCCACTCTCCGATTCTGTGGTGACGACGTTGTTCGGCGACGGCGACACCGCACGACGAACGCTAATCAGCGCATGGCTCGACGAAGGGCGAGCACATATGCGCTCCGTCCCCGTCGACGGCGTGAAAGGGGCGCTCCTCGCTCGCCTCGAATACAACGTGCCCGTACTCGGGTTCCTCCCCGAGGTAAGTCTAACCGATTCGAATCGGTCATGTGGGGGCAACGTGAGTGCTTACTGGGGCGCGCACATAGGCTTTCGCGCTTGTTGTCTCTCCGAAACTCGGTGTTCCGCTTCTTGATCCGCTTCCCGCGATTCAGCACGCGGCGGGCATCGCGGACGAAGCATGCAAAGTAGCCAATGACACGTCCGTTGGGGTACGTCCGTGTCGAATACATGTCTAACAATCATTCAAAATGCTCGCGGTAGCCCTCCTGGTATACAAAGCGAGCCACCCTCGCGGCCATCTATGCTGCTGCTGGTGAGACGGCTCTTCCATGCACACCGTGTTTTTTGACATATCTCCCATTGTCAGAGCTCCATCAGCTCACATCCCCTTTGACCGCTCCCGCATTCGTCGACTCCCTCTTCGAATCAGCATCCCACGTTCGGAATGCCCTTTCCGAATCTGAGATATTCGCGCAATACGCCGCCAAGAGTTGGGTCGCTATTGCAAAAAACTCTGGCGTACTTTGATGCTGTCATATCATAATGAACCCCATAATCTAATAATACAAATCCCATTCACTCTCACAGGGTTCGATGATCATCGTTCGCCACCGTACTTGTTGACGGGCTCTGTGTTTGCTGAGTAGGCTGTCACTTAGCCTTTTGCAAATTCCGTGTGAGGATGACGTCTCGTCTCGTGTGCATGGTTACCTAGAGCGTGTCAGTATGATGCTGTATATGTTGTACTGTAGTCTGATTTAGACACCAAAATAGATGGCTGTCTGGCAGAAATTTGAGATTCATCACTGACACCTGACAAACCAACTGGACGTGAGCCATTGCGTAACCGTATAATGAACTGCCAGTGGAATGTTGCCGACATTGGCTGGGAAGCTTGGGAAGGGTTGAACCGACCCTTGTTGATCTGTTCTGACGTATGTCAATCAGAAAATTCCTTGAGAAATTCTGAATTTCTTTTGTTCACACAAGAAAAAACGGAAATAGTACATCATCCGAACTGTATGCGCGTCATCCGCCAAGAGCATATTTAACAACTGTGGGCGTAGTGTATGGGCCCCTCACCCTGAGCCGAGTTGGCCAAAAAAAGAGCGACAGAAGCGTCGGATCAGCCGGGTCTAAACCATCCGCGGTTGGGGTAGTACATCGCACCCGTCCGTGGCGGAACGTAGCTGGAAAAAAGGGAGCCACTGATGATGGCCCTCAGGTCCCCGAGCGCAAGGCCTTGTTTTACAGACTGGCGTTTGCCGGCACTTACCCCACGGGGGTTGATGGAATCTCACGCGCGATCTCACGCCCTCGTCCATGCTGTACAGTACCAGGGGTGTTTCAAATTGCGGACCAATTTTAGTGCCGACAGCGTTGACTTCAATTGTTCGTCGATAACGGGTGCAAAGTACGCAGACAGCTTCCGAGTACGTTCTTCTACATAGCGTTGAGATTTCTCCAGTGATATTGAAATTTTTATCTCCAAATGGTAGATAAATAACATGACCATGTCATTCTTTCCGTCATCTGCCTTAGCACCCCGGATGCCACACCCGTTGCCGGTCATATGCATCACCACCTGTCAACACCTACTTCCCTTGCCTGGCATTTAAATCCGGCCCAGAGTCAGATGTGGGAATTATGGTGACAGATGGTTGGCTAAACTCCCCAACAGCACACACGGGACCTACAGTAACACAGGGCCACCATCATCGCCGTTATTACTAGTATATACGCACAGTAACTAATTGCTGTAAAAATTTCAACCTGATCCTTGGATGTCGTGCGTCGTTCCACGGAAGAGGTCATGGGCACCACATGGTGTGGTCACTTCGACAGTTGGATCTTGATCTGATGACGGTCTCAGCAACCCACTTCTCTCTCCACAACGCTGACACTGCCGCCCGTGCTTGCCCCGGAATCTGGTCCGAGATAGCCGGCTTCCTGTGCTGCCAATCACATGTCACCAATGACACATCCACCGACGTGAGTGGCGACAATAGGGTACGCCTGCTCCTTATCGCACTTTCTCGCCTCTTGCGCTTTCTAGCGTACGTGAAACAAGGTCTTCCTGACGCGCAAGCCACATTCCAAACCCTGGTGTGCGTAGCCAGCGTTCGTAGAACTCGCGCTGTTTCGTGTTTGATTTGAAGGGTAATACCGCCCCATGGGTCTTGAGCGAAGCAAAGAAATTTGCGTTGTTGAAGGACTTGAGGCGCGAGCCTGCGCTTGTCTCCGAAGGTCGGGGGATCAGAGTGTTCAAATAACGGTTAAGGGGAGCCAGTAATGCGGCCGAACGAGAGGAAAAGTGACGACGGAGGTTGAAAGACGCTTCTGCCACTGGGACGAAAGACAGTCAGGGGGACCATCGCACAGCAACATGTAGAGCGTCAACTCACACGTTTTCGCATTCCCACTTCCTGCTGTGGATTCCAAAGTCTGAAGGAGTTGGCGGTCCTTGGACGTATACCGTTTGTGGGTCTTTGTCTTCCATCCGGGTGACGGCCCAGGGCCAGCGAAACGCGTTGGGGCGTTTGGAGACTTCCCGCCGAGGGTGAGGACATGGGGCCAATGGCCGCACGTTTTCTCAAAGAATGGGTTCGTGACTCCAAGTATTAGGCCAGCTTTTGGAGCTTTTTCGTTCACCAAGGCGGCGTACTCCTTATCGTGAATTGTGAAGTAAGGCCTGAAGTCCCCCACCCAGGGAATCTGTGAAATGGTGAAATGTTTTAAGGCACCATAGAATGTTTGAAGAAAGTCTCTCACGGGCCGGACAATATCGCGGAGCCACCATACCGCATTGCTTGTCCATGTAGGGGACTGCCCAAAGATAATGATCGGCTCACACAATACGAGACACTCCCATATAGACCAAAGGTGGGACAAAGAAGCCTCAAATATGTGGATCATACTCGGTGTGGCAAGCGGAGGCGAACAGGCGAGAAGCTGCACCATAATTAGGACACAGAATATTCGGATGGAAATGAGTTGTCAGAACGTACGTGCCAATCTTGGTCCGTTTGTACCTGTATGTGGGGCCCGTTACCCAGTTGCTGCTCATCCAGGTCTTGGGGAAGCTCCACACGAAGGACCGTTCCAAGGAAGCCGAGCTCAATTGTGGTACCAGGAACTGGTGGAGGCCTACACCCCGTAGAGGAATTACACCAGTGTGTACTTTCGACATGGTGAAACTCACCACTTGGCTATATTATGAGATGCAACCTCCAATATAGGTTCACCATGGGTGTGATAGAGGGGCCCCAGCTGGTTGAGCAAGGCACAGAATAGTGCTGGAAATGGATTATGTGTCAGGACCACGATACACCTCTGGGACAGCAGAAGTGAGAAGACGCAGCCGTACGATTGGTGGCAATACCTGAGAGTACCCGCGTTTGGAAGTGGTGCTTTTCTCTTGCTTGAAGTACGAAAAGCCGTAAACAAAGCCGTCCGGGGATAGCGCACGTCGGGTATCAAAAAGAGAAGGACCTCCTTGGTTCGCCCTCGGAATCTGTTCTCGAATACGAAAGGAATGTGTCTCGGAACCTTCTTTGAATAATGTCGAGTCTGGAAATGCTGAGAAGGCACTATTTCAAGTTCTACTTCAATAGGTGCATGGCGAATAGTGAAAACGACGGACATGTTCTCAGCTTCGAATGGGTACAGCGGCAATGGTGGGAATATGCAGCTCAATGAGGGCCCCTGTTCGAGGTCGAATTCGACTGAAGAATGCAATGAATAAGCATGCAGAATGAAAGGCTAGATTAACAAGCGAAAATTGCCTATGGCTAACCCCAACACCCAACGCCGCAGGCGCTCTAAATTTTCAACTTCAAACGTGGTCCCTTGGATGGTCGGAAAAAAAGCCGGGCCTGCTCGTTTCGGGGATCTCAAAGGAAGCGTTCTTGTGCGAGATAAGCTAACATCGATTTGTCCCAGATCGGGAAGGGATGGCTCGATTTTCAAGTTCAAGTCCGGAGAGGAAGAAGTAGCGTGGTGGAGGTCGAGGGTTCTCCGTACATCTAGATGTACGTCTGCTTGTCGACTATCCTCTAGAACAGCGGGGTATGTTGGGACGCTACCAGAGGGCCCAGTATCTGCGCTTTTCTCCATGCAGTGTTCGTCACTGGCACGGACAACGGAGCAGTGTGTTGGCGATCAGCAAAAAAAAAAAAGGCCAAGCAAGCAATGCAATCAGTCAGCCAATCAGGGTTCATCACCGGGATTTAGTTTGCCGGTATCCGGGCCGGCCAATTCAGCTCTTCGCGATTCGCGATTCGCCGCATCGCCACCTCGCCACATCGCACATCGTCTTCGTAGCCAATCCCCGGCAGCATACAGTCATCCAATCCCATCGCACATCGATGCCATACCCACATTCATCCCGTGCATAGAACGAAACTAATACGGCAGCCCATTTGATTATGGCGTGTTCCTGGCTTTCTCCCATGAATTTTTATTCCCCGATTGTGCAGCGTTTCAACGGCGGCCGCTGTTCAGGCTCACCGGAAGCCGTCCAAGGTATTATTGCATTTTGACTTCTCTCCTGCTTGAAAACATTTTGTCTTGTTGGCCGTCCATACATCAGTTTTCTCGAAGCGCATGTCAGCTCCTATGTCAAATTTCCTTCGCAGCATACCGTGTGCTGTATCCAAAATGAGCTGCCTGGGCTTTCATAACCGGTAGAGCTACCATTGCACCACTAGAGTACCTCAGGCGTTAAAATGTTGTCATAGGGTGATTTTTGCAACTCCGCAAAGCTGCTTGCTGGGGCTGCTCTGCAGGCGTGACAGAGTCATTCGTTCCTCTCATCACCCTTTTTATCGAACACATGGAGAATATCGACACGAGCCATTACATTGGGATATTAGGACGGGCTGTAGGGACATAGCATATTAAATTGTCATGAGACTTGGATCTCGTCCAGGCGCCAATCTCGGAAAGATGCGGAATGTCAAACCTAGCAGCAGAAGCGGAGCGGATCCTTTACAGTAGTACCCCACCAGGCCGCTCTATGGCTCCCTTCCCATTTTCTCTTGTGCTTGATCTCATCTCACCGTCCAGATGCTTGGGTTTTGTTACGATATCGATATCAAATAATACCTCTTCGGAATCTTCATTCCGAGTCCTTGTACATGCGGTATCGACGTTTCTCCCTGCGTCTTGCTTGGTGCCTTTCGCCCTATATAACGTGGCCCTTAGCAGAGACGTTCACTATTGCCTTTCGGGCGATCTTTCAGTGTTTGCATTTTCTTCAACCAGTAGGAAATGCCTGCCATCATTTCGAACTACCCCCCCGTGCGACCTTGGGTCCCTGCGCCTGTCACGAAGGAGCACAGTGAGTGAAGGCTGGCCTGAATCAGTAGGAGTCACTGACTTTGGACTATTTATACAGTCGATTGGGCTGATCTTACATTCATCGATCTTGCCAAGGCCAGAACGCCAGAGGGTCGCGCCGAGCAAGTCCGTCTGGCACGCGACGCTACCCGAAACAAAGGGTTCTTTTATGTGATCAATCATGGCCTTGATAAAACGATTGTGGGTTACACAGGGCTGTCATTATGTGTCACTGCATTAATCCTTCTCCCAGGTTGACCGAATCGTCGATATAGCTGCCCTTGCATTTGATGACGTCAGTGAAGAGGAGAAGCTCCGATACCAGGCTAGAATAAAGGAGACGGGAGAGTATTTGGGATACAAGCTCCCTCAATACTGGGTATGTGGTGTGCCGTCAACTACACCGCACTACAATAATGCTCCACCAGCATATAGCCAACGGTGTAAAGGATAGAATCGAGCATTACAACTGTGAGTTGCCGACTTAGAAAGCTCTTAGTCCTCATATGCTAATAATACACAAGTACCTCGAGACACTTCCCGACGTGAACACCCCACTGTATTGCGTCCATTCGTACCCGACATCCAAAGAATGATCGAGTTCACTCATCGAGAAGTGTTGGGCGAAGTGCAGAAGTAAGCCAAACGTCTCAGATTGGCCCGTTATCATCTCCTTACAACGACCGACACAGGCTCCTGTCCCTGGGTCTCGAGCTTCCTGAGAACACACTGTCTGATCTGCATACATATGACGAAACAAACCACTCTTTCTGTAAGGAAGCGCAGTTGTCATTCTCTTTCCTTCCGTCGCTTATTTGATTTTTTCAAAGTGCGATTTATGCTATAGTGCGGCATTTCCTTGTGCATTCGAACTTAGAGAGCTGATATTCTTGGATCCAGTAATCCTCGCACCCAGGAAGAAGAGGAAAAGACAGACAACGTCTGGATGAAGGGTCACGCTGGTATACAACTTCTCCGACTCCCCACATCTTGTCCGTGTCTCACTTGATACCTGTTATAGACCACATGAGTTTCACGGCAATATGGAGCCAACCGGTCACAGCTTTGCAAATCAAAGACTCTGACGGTCAATGGCGCTATGTGCGACATGTCGAGAACGCTCTCGTAAGTTGTGGTTGCACGCAGTCTTGGTTACTCTGTCGACCTCTTACTCTTCAGGTCGTAAACTGTGGCGATAGCACCGAGTACCTGTCTGGTGGCTATTACAAATCAGCAATCCATCGTGTTATCAAGCCCCCAGATGACCAGTCCGGGTACCGGAGACTCGGATTAATTTACTTCCAATATATGGCCGACGACGTCCGTCTTGCACCGCTACTCCACAGTCCGGTCGTGCAACGTGAGGGCATTACCAAATCTATTCACGGCGACCCTCCCACGCAAGAAACATGGCGCAAGAATAGAGTATCAAGATATGGGGTCTCTCAGTTGCAGCGCGCGGAAGATGGGAGCGAGTATGAGATCGTCAATGGTGTGCGGGTTACGCACTATAAGTAGTGCTCATACGTGGGCCCTCAGGCTAACTGAGGGCCAACGAATGGACATGGACCTCGAGTGTAGCAGTTATCATACTGGAATCAATAGCCTTCTTGTGGGCTTATCATTAACCAATCATTAACCATATCTTTCTTGATGGCTTCCTGCTTTTGTGCCCTACTCTGAGAGTCGACAACAGATCTTAAAGTCACCACCCCGACCGAGCGCATGCTCCTCCCCACCACGACGTAGAGGTTGAACTGTTGTGCCCGATAATATCTTCATTCGAAGAAACGGAGCTAGTCGGGGATGTCCTCAACGGCTGCTTGTCGGATCTGTCCTTCATGGCGCAAGCTCTGAACGGCTGAATGCTGTTTGACGTAAAACTATTGAAGACTTTACTCCGCGGCGAGAACGAGGCTACTAAATATGTGCGTACATTTCAAACCGTGAGATGCATCAACTGATGTCTAATGGGTAGAGAATGCTGCATTGGGTCTTCCCTCTTTCGCAACTATCTCTGCCATTCCCCACGATACTTGATACCGACGATCGTACACACAACCAGCACGATTGTTCATCACAGACTAAAAGGGCAAACGAAAGTTGGCGGGCTGGCTCCCCATGGTCGAACGGATTTTACCGCAAGATTCCAATGGAAGGTGTGGCGAGGTTAACTTCGTAGATTCGAACGATGTTCGTCCTCCCAATAGAGAACATCCCGTTCTCAGGGAGTGTGTTCATCTGACAATACAAGTCAGAACCTTATCCAGT
>Ga0307509_10009206_pt1 | contig 12396 bp, 13 predicted proteins | sample 10_EM_MG_FD_202245 | JGI IMG/M metagenome (GOLD analysis project Ga0307509, IMG submission 202245) | Populus trichocarpa ectomycorrhiza microbial communities from riparian zone in the Pacific Northwest, United States - 10_EM | ecosystem: Host-associated > Plants > Roots > Unclassified | place...
GTGCGTGCGGATGAGTTGCTCTGGATGAATAGTGAGTATGGGGTGGCAGATATTGGAAAGCAGATACCTGTGCGAGGGCCAGGCAGGGAAGGATAAAAAGGACAAGGAGGCCAGAGTACATGGCTGCCAGAAAGGAAAAAGGTGTTAGGTAAGCAGGACATATGTAACTTGATGATGACAGCGATTACGGCGGCGACGGTGGACACGCTCCTGGAATATGTTGACCGTGCGATCCCACCATATTTACTCTCCAAGCCTCTCCTGCAGCGGCACCACTTTCTTGGAATTTCGCCAGACAACCCAGAGGAATATCTTGCATGGCCCTCAAGCGGTCGGTCTCAAGCTGTCCGGCTGCTGCTTCAGAGCCACCCCATTTCTCCGTCCCATGACTCCCCTCTCTGTGTGAACTATACTGCAGATCCAGAACACATTCTTGCTCACGTCCGCATTATTCCCGAGCTCCGTCTTGTATTTCTCTGGGATTCCAACCAGTGGCTCTACCATAACCTCGCACTCATGCCCTTCCCTCCCAAATCCTATTCCACTTTCAATGACGCCCTCGACGCTTACACCTCCGACGATTTTCTGCACGAACAATCGTACCCAGTCACTGCCAATGGCGATTCGTACTGGAATTCTTATGGCAATGACTCCGATCAGCCGTCCATCTCCGCCAACCCCTTGGACGCAATCCCAAGTTCAGAAGATGCCTATTGGGCTCAGTACGCTACTGTACAAGGTTTGCCTCTTTTGCTTCTTTCTACTATATTTATTTCACCTCTCACCAACATTCATTATAGGATCTGGGGACTCCACACTGCCCTCGCCACTCCCCACTAAGGAGAAATTCCATTCGGACTCTGTCCCAGAACGGGTCATCGTCCCCTCTGACGATCTTCAAATATATCATGCAGACCCCTACAACCCTCTAGAGCCGCCTTCTCCCGAGGCCCTCTCTCGTCGTCTAGCGGCTCTCTCAGCGGCAGAATCAGGGGCGGCGTCCCGCCCAGCCTCCCCACCCCTATTCGACGATTCTCCCACGACAGACTCTAACACCATATCCCCTCAACTAACTGAAGTTGCCCATACCGAGCGCTCCTCATTTCCATCACCAGGTGTATCCCAAGAATCCGTGAACGAGTTCCTCGTCGTAGATCCGGCTCCGGACCATCTCGCCCAGGAACTTTTGAGGGAAAATATAAAGGCAATGTTCCGGCTTTGGAAGTTGGGACGAAGGGAGACATCGACAGATCAGGATAAAGACTTTTTTTTGGCCACTGTCCGACAGGCCCTGGATCAAGTCTAAACCGTCGCAACTTCCCACCTAAACTCATGGTTCCCAGCATCATTCGCAACACAAGCTTCCCACATTGCATATAGTTTTGGCGCGTATAAAAATAATTATATCACCAATTGTATACTACAGCAACGAGAAAACTTCATCATCAATGGGATATGGAGTCCACTGTCTCCAGCAGCATGCCTCCCATGCCCACCATGGCAAGGACCATTTGCTCAATGTGACCTATACTTTCAGAGGGCGAAGCGACAGCCGCACTCGTCGTGTTATTGGGTAGCGACGCGCTACTCGTAGCGGAAGCGTTGCCGGTAGCGGTGTTAAGCAATGATGCCGTCGTGCTTGTGGTCCGCTGACTCGTCGTGGTCACCTTCGAGGTGGTTGTTGGGGTTGTGCCACTTCCGTACTCCCAATCACCCTGAAGTACCCCGTTGAGCGACGGATCGAAGAAGCTGTACAAGCCACTGGTGAAATCCAGGTTGTTATAACCACAACCAACGCACTGCGCGCAAACTTACTTTATCACGCTCATGAAAATGATGAAATACACCTACTCGGTCAACAATCTGAGCATGTGCGGTCTTCCCATTGATTGTAATAGTAATGGGCGCGTTGCAGTGTTTGCCGTTTTCCCATTGCTAGATACGGTGAGAAACCTTCCCGGGCTTCCCCTGGAAATTTACATACCTGGATATTCAACGCCACGGCCTACAGCAAATCAACGATTAACCCCACATCATTGCCCCCTGCGGGAAGAAACAACGCACGAAATCTGATGCCTTATTGAAAGTGCCGCACGCGCCTCTAATATTCAAACACGCGAAAAAGGTAACCATGAGCTGAGGGTCATTAAAATTCAATGCTCACAGGCCGGTCGCATAGTACGTGAAACGCGCATTGGATGCCCTTCTTCCGAGATGCAGGTTGAAATCGGTGCGTCGTGTGCTTGGGGTGCGGCCCGATTCAGCATGCCGGCGGAGAGACCGCGAGGAAATCGAATGGCCAGTCGGATCCCTAGAAGTCGAACTTGTGAAGTGCACGGGAGGGTTCTGGAGCTCCGCAGCCCGGGCAAATGAAAGCGTTTGGCCGCTGAAGAGGCTAAGTTGGAGAAGAAGGACAAGGAAGATGGAAATCAGAAACGACAGGGAGGGTATAAACGAGTGCATGGTGTGGATGTCGGCGGGCGAGCCTCCTAGTGAGTTAATAAAATAAATGGGGAAATGGAGATTCAGGAAATTTTTGTTGACAAACGGGAGATGGGCCCCGCAGTGGCCGCACTTTCTCAATGAGTAGTTCCGAAGCTAATTATAGAACACCAGGAAGCCACCATTCGAAATAAGGTTTCAAGTGCAAACTGGCTGACACTAAACATGAGTATCAATTCCATATGAAAGGTATTTACAGCACTATTAGACATTAAATAACACAGAACAGTCATACAAACGAGGGACGAAAAGTAAAGAATGGGGCCCAAATTGATGAGGTTAGCGCGATAATAAAGAATTCGCAGCAATGGAAAAGAAAAGGCAGAGACATACGAAGGTCGAAATTGGTTATGTATGGCCATAAGTATTGCTGAAACGAAGGTGAGGGTGGGTAGTGCCATCTTCCCCGTCTAATGAAAATGGGGAGGTCAGGAAACACCACGGAACTGGATTAACTTAGGAGTAGGGAATGTGAATTTAGTAGCAGACAGTAAAGACCTATGAGTGGCCAGAAGCCTCGGTCAGTCTGGGTCTTCAAAGTCAAACATGTAGAACCAGGTTAAACTCACAGCGAGAGCGTAAGCAACGAGAGAGTAGGATGGGTGGGATGGCGCATAGTGGTTGATATAGTACAAGAATTAGTGGGTGTTATAAGGTGTTATATCCTCATTCTCTTCGCATGAGGGCCGAAGTAGGTGTTCTTTAGGGTTCGCCTCGGCCGAAGCTTCTGGACGTAGTCCTGAGAGGAGTCAGAATCTGTACCACTGTTATTTCCGAACATAAGGGTTGGGCTATCAGGGCTCTCCAGAATGAGATCGTCGTCATCATCGGAGTCGGAGGCAGAGCGCTTGTCGCCCAGATTGGGTTCGTGTACCCACGAACATCCGTATGTCAGCAGAGGCGGTGCAATGCCGTGGTACTGCAGAACATCTAAATCCAGATAACATTTCGATCAGAAAATTTATTGAGAGAATAAAGGTAACGTACCCAAAGGCCGGTACTTGAAAATAAAGGTAGCAATCTTTCGAATGCTGGAGACTTCTGTCGAAGAAAAGGGAGTCGCAGATGATAAGGGGGAACCTTCGTCCCGGCGATAGTAGCTCGAGAAACCTTCATGTAACCGATTAGCTTCGCCCACCTCTACGACGTGGATGTCAAGGGAGATCGTGCCAAGAGTTTTCCAATCTGCACCGATACCTGAAGAAGTATCCATCTGAGCATCGCACTTCAAGATTGAATGGAATGTAAGATTACCTGCAGACCTAGGAAGACTCGAGAAGGTCAAAGGTAAACATGAGGTCGGAGAGGTAGCGACACGAGAGAAGATCGCAGAGGCGTGGCTTCTGGCTTGAAGGACACGGCCGCCAAGCTCGTACCCGTCCATCGTCACAAAGCCACTAATATCCCGGTGGTAGATCCTTTTCGCGGGATCCAACAAGTCTGACTCTCGCCAGCGGATAGCAAATGTCTGGAAATAGTTGAGATATGAGAATCGATGTCTACCTAATCGGATCGACAAGGTTAAAAAACACGGAAGCAAAGCGGAAGTGACAGTAGAAAGCTTCCGCGACTGAGCATTGGGATCCGAGAGTTTGCATCGATGGCATGGGTTGTATGTCTCGTTCTAACGCACCTGTCCAGGTTCAGCACCGATCCAGCATGTCGCTACCCCAGTCGCCTCGTCAATCTCAGGGCCATATTCTTGCACCTGCACCTTGTTTTCCACCGTTATCCAAGCTTGCACTCCGTTCACTTGCAGAGGCATTATGTTCGTTCTTTTTTTTTTTGCTTTTTTTTGATCCAAATAACGAACTCCCTGGAGATATTAAGGTGTATAACTGAACAAGGAAGTTTGGAGAAAGGAGATACTGAAGAAAAAGGAAGGAGGGGAAGAGCTCTACTGGCTAGAGCTCTAGTGGCCCACGGCAAGATTGCTGGAACACTGGTGGCGAGCGATTGCTGACGAAAAGCAGATACGTAATCAGGTAACATGACCTGCATCAACTTGGTTAAATAAATTATCATCCTAATAACTTAGTTAACTAACAGTTACCACCATCTTTGCAATGCAAGTCCCCTTGTTTCAATGCAGACCACAAAGCTAAACTCCTTACCTAAATACAGTCACAATGATATCCCATGATACATTGCTCACCCTCGCAAACTTGCTGGGTCTCTTGGCTATGATTACTGTCGTTGGATATCACGTCGTCGCAGTGAATGCCCGGTATCTTGAAGGTCATAAAACAAGAAATTAGCATGAGACCTTTGGGTGTCCTGGGAATATATTTTATTTAGTGAGCATTTACCTGGTAGATGTGTGATGTTGGTGTACTCATTCAACAAACTTCAGTACTCTGTTGTATCCACCTACATATTTTATTTCAATGGGTATCGTGGGGACCAAGAAAATTGTGGCTGAATTGCCCACCTATTGCGTCCAGAGAATAGGTTACTCTTCACTTACTCGATCTCGAATTTCAGTGTGGTTTGGTGGCCTAGCTGTCGTGTCAAAATAATAGTTCATGGGTGAAAATGTGACAATTCCACGTTGAACAATGAATTAACCCTATCACATCAGAACTGGTTCGGAAATATCAGAAGTGAAGGAACGCCAAATGCCCACAGATGGCGTTGAAACAAGGCATTGACCAGACTGGTTTCGCAGGCTTCATGTTGGTTTGGGATCGTATAGAGAAGGATTATGGCAGCCTATTGATCCATGATCCGTGATGAAGGATAAGCTGCGACCTAGATACGACACTTTCCAGAGTTCCATTGCAAAGGGGAATCATTAGTCAATTGAAACCCGTTGGTTGTGAGGACAAAGACCATTAAATATCTGAAGAAATGTCTCAGAATTGAGGAATTATTTTCAAGGCCAATTTCTTTACACACGTCACGATGGAATTGCAATGGTTAGGAATCTACCTTTTTTCTTCCATTAAATACACGTTATTCTCTCACACTGTTTCAGGAGGGAATTTCGCCTTGGATTAACAACAAAAGATATTACACAGTAAGTTGATCCAAATTAGCTGGAAGAATATGTGAGGAACAAACAAACAAGATAGCGTCGAAAGCAAGAAAGAAAACAAGTCTAGATCTGGGTATTGTCGTGGTGCTCGAAGTTGGGTTATCACGCAGCAGGGTTTTCTTCCTCAGGAGAAGCTTCCTTGTCGATCCTGCTGTCGGCTTCATCATCATCGATACTCTCTGAATCCCCAGAGTTATCGACATCGCGGACAGGCAGCGGCGGTTGGCCAGGAAGGCGCTAAATGGCAGATTGGTCAATTTGCTTCATAACACTGACCTAACCTACTTTGAATGCAAATTTACAGACCATGTACCCTTTTGGGTTAAGGCCCTTTTCAAGCCAAGCCTAGGGGAAAAGGGGGAAATTAAAAGATCACACAGTAAGTGCGAAACATAAGTACCTTTTCCACCTTGTAAAGACCGTCATAGCGGTACCTAAGTGAAAATATATCTCGAGCATTAAATGGTTGGAATAGAATTTGCATTTACCCTTCACTCGGGGCATACAGGGACTTTGATTTGAATCCACGGATAACGCGCACCGGTTTTTTTAGTTCGCAAGACCTCTATTAAAGGTAAAAGTAAAAATCGAGGTTGAAGTGAAAATACTCTCAACTTACCACCAGCATTTTATTGAACTGCAGATCGCATAACTTTAACTTTGATACGCCGGAAATTTGAAACTTGCTTACCGTGTTGTCAAAAGTCTGATCAGAACTCTGCGGAGCCGTGCGAAGCTAGGAGTAATTCTTTCAGTACTCACTGCGGCGAGGGTATGTGACAAGATTCATATTTACATTTTTTGGAGCAGTCTTGGTTCCTTTGAGATCCCGGCCACCTAGATGACATGTTGGGTTATATTCTTCTAGTTCCAACGGATAATAAAAGCCTACCAGAGCCAGTGTAGGTACTGGAGGGAGTTACTAAGATCAAAATTAGGATACCCAATTCTGCTGAAAACTCACAATGCATATCCAAGGTCTACATCGTCATCATACCCCCCACTGAGGGCGACACTGTAGGCACCTTGACTGCCGCCGGAAATCCCCCCAACCCATGGGCTTTAGAAGGAATGAGCGCAACGATTGGACACGGAAGCAAGAGACGAACGCATGGATAGAATCCGCACTGCAACCCTGCCTCGTTTCCCACCAAGTGCCGACTTCAATGCCTGGAATGGAGCCATATGTTTTGCTACATCGATAACATGAGACAAAAATTCGCGGAAATAAGGCAGACATACGGATCATATTTACGCGGTCCGTCTTCGCGTCCCATAGGTCCTGTATTCTCCGAAGTCTTCACTCCGCTAGAATATGCCACGGGGGCAGGGGAGCCTTTTATGATTTCCTTCTTGTAGTCCACAACCTTTGCGACATTTCTGGAGCTTCGCCTTACGCCAGATTCTGGTGCAGAATCCGATGCCTTGACACGCTGGACCTTTGCCAGAGATAAGTCTTCGCCATCGATGGTTGATTCTTGAAGCTTCCTCTTCTTGACTACGGGTTTTTCCTTTTTGGGTTTCTCTCTAGGCTCTAAAAGTGGCCTGTCAATTCCTAATGAGACCAAAAGCTCCTGATTCTGTGAATTGTAGTCGTGGTTGGTTGTCATTGATTCCTGAATGAGCTTGGGAGAAAAAACATACTCGTTTAATATTGGACAACCTTGTCTTCTCATACTCGGAGACCATCCTTGCAGTAGGTTCAGGGAATTATACGCGTCTTATTCGAACTGCCTGAAGTACTTGCAAGTTCTTGGTTTTGTGTTTTGTGCTGTTCGAACTTCGAACAGAAATTCAAAATAGGCCACGAAAAGAGGTGGTCACATGAATATCACGGGGACGCGTCGTACGTCGACTTTCTCGGCCCGGGCGTTGATATAGAGATTTCACTTCTCATCGTTCAGTCAACGTGTCAATAGTAATTTAATTGATGGCAGAAAATCGTCCGGGGCACTTGGAAACTAGGATATCCTTAAAGATCACACATAACATGGTATATACCTGGATGTTGAGAGGCAAAACAGAGACTCCTACTTGATCCTCTTGAGCTGCAGGAAAAGAGTGAGGAAGGAGTATTCATAGTTTGATGGTCGACTTACCCGCTCAGTGTTCTGGAAGATCCTGTCGTCCAGTCCAACAGTTTTCTCTTCAATCCTCTTGACCCTCAGGTTCTGTTTGTCAAGTTCATCACCCATTGTCATTCCAAGGGCTTTAAGACGCTTGGTCATGTCACTGATTTCATCAAGATTGTCATCCAATTCATCCTCAATTTCGTCGTCTGATGCGTTGGATTCGAACTGGTAACGTTTGCGTTGTTCTTTCCTTGCTGACAGTTGTTGATCTGTTTGGAAGCGACCGCTCCCACCGCCTCCCAAAATTTCGTCGTCATCATCACGGCGACCATAAGTTGCAGCTCGTCCAAGACGATTCTGGGTATCACGTATGTCCATCATCGCTTTCTCTCGTTCATCCCTTTCTTCTTCATAACGGGCCTGCAGTTTAGCATCTTGTGCTGCTCTCTTTGCATCTTTGTTGAATGTGATGACAGGGCGAAAGATAGATTTATTTAGTTGTTTGAGCTCGTCTGTCTTATCATTGGCACGTTGAGAATGACCCTTGGATACGTCGAGATGGCGCTCGGTGTTAGCCAATTTTTCTAAGTTCGTTGAGTAAGCATCCAGATAAACAAGAAGAAGACATATTATACCAGACTGGTCTCCTAAACGAGTGAGCGTGTTTCTCGCAGTTTCTTCCGCTTCCCGAGCAATCCGAAGTGCATTCCTCGTTGAGTTTACACTCTCTTGCTTAACGAACCTAGTCTGTTGCTTGATTCCCTCGATGTCCTCGTCATTCTCTTCGCCAAGTGGTGCAGATCGTGCAATATCAGGTCCATCAAAGAATCGACCAGACCCTCCTGATTTCGAAGGGGTGTACCCAGAAAAGAGTTCATTCCTGTCTTTATCCAGATCAGCACCACCACGAGTGTATATATCACCAACACCGCGGTTTCTGTTGTACTTGTCCACGGAGGAGGCATTGTCTCCGGAGGAGTCGTAAGACGCAAAACGATTGGCGGTGTTGTAGGGATCACCATCACGGCTAGCCACGTATGTATTGGAGGAGGACCTGGATGAGTTGCCATAGGCAGAGGGGGGAGCGCTGGGAGCCGATACAGGTGGTATGAGAGTCTCAGGTTTCTTCTTGAAGAGAGGCATTGTCGAGGGGTGGTGGAAGGCATGAAATGGAATTATTTCACCTTTATAGTCGATATGTCACATGATTCAAACACAGCATCCCCGCAGTTACTTCTTTCAAAGGTATTGATTGACTCGAACACGACTTCTATAACGACAGCCACCAGAGTTCCGCTCTAAGATGATTTCTTCCGTTTGTCTTTCGAAGTTATAACTGACTTCCCCACTACCGTTACCCCCTTCCCATGTTTTACAATGCTTTCGAGGGCAGCCTGCTTCTGCCTCTTAGCACCGCTAATTCCTCGAGACTTGGCGAATTTATCAACACTTTTTTCTAGAGTATCCCTCTGGCGTTTTTTGATTTTTCGTTCTTTCGTTCGGAGGACACGCTTGTCGGCAGGCGTGAGCTCACTTCGAGCCTGCAGGGAAGATGGAGATGCTGAAAACACTTCTTCAGGAGCAAGCATAGTGGATGTGGATTTCGTAGTTGGTAGAGCTGACTCCAGTGTAGCAGTGGCGGTGTTCGTAATCGTATATATTGTGGCTTTGGGCTGTAAATAAAACTGATGAGATCACCGAGAAATCGAAACAGAGTGGTGGGCATACTTGGCTAGGGACGAAGTGGGCATTCGAGAGTGCATCAAGCTTGCCACAAATCTTGTCCCAGAGTAAATTAATTTCCTCGTGTTCCTTATGAAGTTTTCCGTCGCGATCGTCAGTCGGACCATCCCCAGATTGAGTCCCCATGTATTCATTCTCATAAATCTGAGCAAGGGAATCCTTTGATTTAGAATCTTGAAGCTCTAAGAATCTGGAAGGTAGGAAAGGCTTGTCCTCGAGTGGTCGTATCCGCACCACATCGTCGAACCGGCCCTCCAAGATACGGCTTTTGATGACTTCTTCCAGGGTTTTGACCGACTCTTCGGTGGTTACTGGAACGGCCTTCATGACACGGTCGAATTCGAGGTCTTCCTCCAATAGAGAATTTTTGGGCCGCTGTCGGGTTCCTGCCTCTCCCATTAAGACCCATTCTTTGGGGGCGACATTCTCGGATTCTAGTTCTGTGATTTGTTCCCGTAGCGAAGCCATTCTTTTTTCATGGGTTGTCAAATCTGTTCCGCTTGTTCTAAGTGTATTGATTCCAAGGAACATGGTGTGAACACTCACCGTTTGATTCCTCTTCTTCTTCAGCGAAAAGATCATTCTTCAACCGTTGAATGGTCGCAGTACTGATTCCAATGTCCTCACTACCTTCAGTCTCATGCAATTTAGAATCGTCCTCGTCATCATCATCCCCAGACTCTTGGTCATGAAATGCGGGTCCTTCCTCTTCATCATCACCGTCGTCTTCCTCACTGCCGTTATCACGTAGAGACCTATTTTTCCCCCTTGGTCTGATTTTTTTCACGCGGACTTGATCATGGAATCGGACCTGATTACTATTAATTGCCTTTTTTTTCGTTGGAGAGATAGTTGACGATGAGCGTGAAGGTGGTTCGAAGAAGTCACGATAAAATAATTCTGAGGATCGTTTAGGATCGAAGTGCGAAATACTTGAAATATATAAGAATACGCACCCCCTTCGTTCTCCAAATCATCTTCGTCGAAGTTTTCCGGTGGGTCGACACTGGCAAACAAATCAATGGTACTTTCGTCGTCCTCAGAATCATCATCACCCGCAAGCCGGCCCCTCGATGTTGATTGAGATTCTGCGCGTTCTGTGTCCGCGTTGAATTCTGCAAGACTGAAAAAGTCGTCGTCAAGTTCCGAGGCTACAGCGTTTCTCTTTCTATTGTGCGCAGGCTTGAGTCCAGGGTTTGAAAGCCCGAATCCAGGTTGTCCCGACCCAATCTCTTCATCGGATGAGGGGTCACGCAACGGTGATATCCCTTCCTCATCCTCAACCCCTTCCTCGCTCACTTCTGACTGCGAATCCATGTCTTCGTATCCGCCTCCGTATTCCATGGATGCTTCGGAATCGTCGCTTCCTGCGAGTCCATATTTCTCCAAAAATTCGTCGATGTCAGCATCCTCGTTTCCTTCAAGGGCTTCGAGAGCCTTTCGTAATGCATCATCACCATCATCGCTTCCTTCTCCTGAAACTTCGTCTTGAGATTCAGACTCCCCCTCCAAAACGAAGTCGAGCATTCTGCAGATAGTCTTCGTTCGGAGATCGAGTTGGGCCCAAATCTGCTCTTCGTCCATGCCGTCCACGAACAGAGACTTCAACGGCGTAAAATCAAACATGTGCATTTGTCCATCACTGGCCACAGGTTGTCGGACTTCCGATTTTGCTTTAGACCTTGTTTGAGGGGCCGCAGATGGTGCAAGACCAGAGAGAAGTTCAGTAATGTGAGGCCGGGAGGTCGCCTCAGATTGAATGGCTAAGGATGATTATTAAAGATAGTTTTACGAATGGGACTTGAACCACATACAAAGATCAAAAATGTGCTTGGTTGCACTTAAGGCAGCATCACAGATTTCTCCATTTCCTGAACTGAGAGTTTCAAGACTGTCTTCAAGCAAATTCGAAAGCTTTAGGAGCTCGTCAGGTAAGCTAGTATCCGACATAGTGTGGTCCGTGCTGGGCCTTAAGAGGGAGACGAGTGTACTACTTGACAACTTGAAATTGGTCACGACTTTTTTTTTTCGTCTATTTTGGTAAGTTTTGGTGTGCTTGCGGGGCATTTAACCCCCTCTCAAAACATGAAATTTAGATCTCAAGCTACCATGGTTTGAATCTACAAAAAGGTAGTCTTGTCTGAAAGCAAAAGCAAGAACTCTTAAATCACTTTCATCTTCGTAACTATGAAAACGAAACCCATCTATGCACTTCTTTGGTGAACTCACTTTGGTAAGGCCTGGCTGGGTTGAGGACATGACATTCTCTTCGTTCGTTCTTCGCTATCAACATCCTCCGTATAGGTAACGTGAATAATCCCAACACCAAATTGTTGCCTGTCAAAGAGAGACTAGGCGCCACCCGTGTAAGACCCGTAAGTACGGCAACATATACTTGTCATCTCTTGTATCTTACTGTTTGCAGGTAATCAGGACCCTCCGCCAGTTATGACAAGAATCCAAAGGAAATACATTCAAGTGACCATCGTGAGTGCAGACAACGTAGTACAGAATCAGAATACGGGTTGCTCAGTGTAAGTCTCTGTTTGTGGGTAGGGCTCAGCGGCGTAGGTTTCGTCAGCGGGGGGAGGGGCCACGGGCACGACTGGTTCGCGCTGTTCCGATGATGGTTCGGAAACAATTTTGTCAACCGGAGGCTCGATGATTTGTACGGAATCCGGCAGAGGCTTTTTAGGACCAAGTTGACCTTCAGGATCGGAGCCCTTCATGCTGGTGAACAGAAGTAAGCTGATTGCATCAACAAACAATACGAGGAAAACGCACATCTTGACTTTAATTCCGAGAACACCTTGGCGAAGGAGGACATGTCGGACGGCGTAGTCAACGAAGTCGCGAGCGGGTTGACCAGAGTGGATCATGAAACCGTCAGTGAACTTCATGGATTTGGCACGAGCAGCGCGGAGTTTGCCAGACACAACAACTTCGCAACCCTTGGCACCAGACTCCATGACGAAGCGGAGGACACCATAGCAGGCACTTGAGTACCATTTAATACTAAAAACACTAAATAAAGCCCCGGAA
>Ga0307509_10009207_pt1 | contig 12393 bp, 12 predicted proteins | sample 10_EM_MG_FD_202245 | JGI IMG/M metagenome (GOLD analysis project Ga0307509, IMG submission 202245) | Populus trichocarpa ectomycorrhiza microbial communities from riparian zone in the Pacific Northwest, United States - 10_EM | ecosystem: Host-associated > Plants > Roots > Unclassified | place...
GCCCTTTAACTATTATCCCTCATTACCTTCGAGTTCTCTGAAGCCTCCCTTAGACCTAGCGCTTGCCGGTCAACCGCTAGCCCTCTATTGTACCTTTTCGTTAGACAGGAGTAAACCTGTTACAGGAGTAAACCTGTTACAACTTCGCACTCAGTGGGATGCAATTACTGAGTATGATTTGGGGCAAATCATTGATACTGTCACAAATCGTGACTAAGCAAGGCAGATTTCACATGACTAATAGTTATTAGTCATAAGGTATGTTTATGTTTCGCGCTATGCAGTCAGTTGACTCATAGTTCTCACATGACTCGCACTTGCGTGTCATCGTTATGTTATGATTGGTTGATGTTTCTATGACTCACGATTGTGAGTCATAATGATGTAATGACTTTCGCGCGTGACTCACATTATGAGTCACGAGTTCCACGCAGGTGACGCAATTTGCGCACCTGATATGTTTTATGTTTTATGATTGATTTACGGCATGTTGCGCAGTGACTCAGAGGAGTCATCTAATGGATTTCGGATATGACTCATTAGAAGTCATAGGACCGCGTGACTCGAGTCATGAGTCACCAGGGTTAGGGTTGTTAGCGTGAAGGGTCTATAAGTAGGAGACTCGGTCACAGTAGTTAGAGCTCTTCACGCAACTATCTAAGTAATACACCACTCAGATACTGGGGCACGGGCCAAGCCCATTGACAGTGACCTTCCATAGGTGCAATATGTTCGATATACCTAATACCCTTATCTTTATCCTACTCGCTTGTATGCGAGAACTCTATTCCTACACGATAGAACTTCCTACGATCACTATACCTACTACGAACACAAGATGTTAGTCTATAACGATAGACGAAGCAAACTACGTAGACTATGTCAATAGTCTATGATAGTAAGATAGTCGTTTCCCGTTACGAACACCTGAACGGAAGGTGGTTTGTTACAGATACCATGATTCACCGGGTTGATGCTCTTGTGAGTGTTAATGGCGGTCCCACCAAATTTTAGCCTGTCTTCTCTACTTTTTTTTCTCCTTTTTTTATATTTTTTTACTCTGCTTCTTCCTTCGTTCAACCTCCTTTGATCCCTCCTGTTATTTCTACATACAGTCGCACTCCGCTATAATGAACCGCTTATATGAGAAAATTCGCTATCACGAATGAACCCTCTGGGAATTTACACCCCCTGCTCCATTACAAATGGCACCCCACTGTAAGGAATTTCTTTCAAAACCTTGCTCTAACGAAAAAAATTCCGAATTTTTGGCCTTTGTTATAGCAGAGGTGTGACTGTATTTCAATTGAATTGGTTTAGTATTTTTAGCTTTATATTCATTTCATGAGCAATATGGGACTTGATTAGCGCAGTTCAGGTTATTCAAGTCTCAGCGAGTGGTATTTCTTTTGGTTTCTGGTGGGCGGGAATGTATGACGCAAAGGCGAAAATTGATAAGCAGTAACGATTAGCTATGATCATTATACGTTTAGTTTTTTAGTTTTTTAGTTTTTTAGTTTTTTAGTTTTTTAGTTTCTTGAATTCAATACTTGCTCTCATTTGGACAAAATTGTGGTACGCTTCTTGCAAGCGCCGTACCACTGCCTTCTAACCTCTGATCCCTGCTTTGTACCATGAATTCATGATTATACCTTGTACCAGCTGTGGCTTTGGGTCTGTGGCTGTAAAGTTACCATCCAATACACTACTGTTACCCGCGCTCCCGTTATCGGTGGTGTTGAACCGGCGCCCCAGGGCCTCCAGGTCGACGACTAGATCTGATCCCTAACTCGACCCATGTCTCGATAACCGAAATGTCCTCATAGCCTTCGAAACCCCCTCACAATCTCCCAACTTCTCCAAGAACTATCCCATTATTATCTCCTTGATGTTTGCTACCAATATAACCCTGCCATAACCAAAAAAAAAACCCTCGTAGGGCCGCCCATACCGGAATGGAGCACTTCACGCAAGAACCTAGGATTCAATCATTCGTGCCAATAACTAATGCTAGCACCGCCTAAAGAATCAGACGGGGATCTAGCTACGACCTTTGCTAATTTTCCCCCTAGGTTTAGGTTTGAAATGGTTCAGAAATCTTAAACTTCAAGGGCGCGATTCTTTACACGAAAGACAAGCTACAGGGGACGTGATCCATTAAAAAAAATATCCCCCATTGGTATTCGTTAGATTTTGGGGGGGGGGATAACTCCATCCTGCTGCGATAAATTTAGTCTAGAAGTTTAGAAACTCGTTTTTCTTTCGGGGGACTAAAGGCAAGATTTAGTGTACTACAGTATCCCCCACCCGAACCGACAGCCTTGGACTCTTTGGGTGATTTTTCTCCCCCCATTCTGAGAGGTCGGAAAGGTTTTAGGCGGCTCTAGACATGTTCTGTAGTTCTCCGGAGCAAAGTTGTTTACCGCTCAGAGAGGACTATTATAAATGTGCTAGAGCAGTGCCCCGCGGCGGGCTAACGGCACATGCAATAGCAAGAGGTTAAAGGGAGTAGAGTAACCCATCCAATCCAAGCATCTCTCATAATGTCACTAGCCCTTAGAGCTATTCCCAGCACGTATTGTTCGTCAATAAAATTAACTGAACGCCAGGAGAGCTCGGCAACACTTCGCTTCCGGGCAGCCCCGCAAAACGAATCCCCCATAAAAACCGCCCCTATTCAACTAACACTTTATAATTTCCTCCCCCCATTTTTAATCACCGGGATAGCGGCCCCGTAGGGGAGTGCTATTGTCATGCCTCGCTTGTTGAGGGTGTCATAGTAGGCTGCTATTTACTATAGTCTATCCCATACTATTCCTAATGATCGAACAGCAGGCCTACCCAGATACTGTCCTACTACTGACATCGGTGTAGTTCTTGGACAAAAGTCACCGCTTGTGGGCTCAGGCATTATACCCCTGAAAACATACGAAAAAATACCGAAATTCGGAGCATCCAAAATCCCAGTTCCTACCCCAACATTTCTAACAAATTAAATACAAAACCCTCTATTAATAGATATCTAAAGATCTAGCGAATCCGAAATCCACATCTCTATAACAAATTCTTTTGCCCTGTAGTAGTGCTCACGAAGTAGTATCGCCCATCCTTGTAGCGTAGCTAAGCGCGGAGGCCACTGTTTATTCAATCTTAGACCATCACTCCCTCCTCGCTCATTTTGGAGCGTCGTCACAGACCGTCACTCGTCTAGTGTTATTGGGTATTGTTAGCGCCGCCGGTCTACCAGGCGTATCGTAAGACAATAAACTACAGTTAGGTTACCGGAAACCCCCTAGACGATGCTGCGGGCAGTGCTACGGTAAGAAAGCACACTATATCTCAGTGGGGATACATCCGAAAACCCCTCATGGCCATGCTTCAAAGGGGAGGGAAAGGAAATAAAGGAACTGTACGGTAGAAGAAAAGAAGAACCCCCGAACCACGAATTCGCAAATAGGATTTATGAGACAACCAGAGGACAACATGGTGGAGATTTTGTGCGCCATACCTGCTTATTTCAATACAATAGAACTAGCCCCCCCCCACCAATGCCAACTCTCGATCACACCAACACGATTGCATAAAAAATAAAATGAAAATCCATAGAGAGGTTTGGACGGGTATGTGATAGATACGGGCATTCCCATCACATGTGATTTCCTTCAACCAAAAGGAAATATTAAAGCTGAGTTTGTGGACCTTGTGGTTGTTGTGCATAGGCACTCACATCTGAAGACGGTATGGAGCGTGATGCCTCCTGGGCCTTAGGTGGCGCTAGGGTCGGCAGGTTCTGGAGGCTGAAGAAGGGCTATCACTCCCGCATGGCCATGCTCAGTAGCGCACGAGAGTGGCGTTTGGCCACGGTTATCTGGTTTGTTGGGGTTAACGTCGTCCCGTCCGAGGAGTATTTTCACCACTCCCTCGTACCCATTATGGGCAGCACACCAGAGTGGCGTTTGGCCATGGTTATCTGGTTTATCGGGGTTAACGTCGTCCTGTCCGAGGAGCATTTCCACCACTCCCTCGTGTCCATTATGGGCAGCACACCAGAGTGGCGTTTGGGCACGGTTATCTGGTTTGTTGGAGTAAACGTCGTCCCGTCCGAGGAGTATTTTCACCACTCCCTCGTGTCCATTATGGGCAGAACACCATAGTGGCGTTTGGCCACAGTTATTCGGTTTGTTGGAGTAAACGTCGTCCCGTCCGAGGAGCATTTCCACCACTCCCTCGTGTCCATTATGGGCAGCACACCAGAGTGGCGTTTGGCCACGGTTATCTGGTTTGTTGGAGTAAACGTCGTCCCGCCCGAGGAGTATTTTCACCACTCCCTCGTGCCCACCCCGGGCAGCAGACCAGAGTGGCGTTTGGCCACGGTTATCTGGTTTGTTGGGGTTAACGTCGTCCCGTCCGAGGAGCATTTTCACCACTCTCTCGTGCCCATTCTTAGCAGCACAATAGAGTGGCATTTGGCCACGTCTATCTGGTTTGTTGGGGCTAACGTCGTCCCGTCCGAGGAGTATGTTCACCACTCTCTCGTGCCCATTCTGGGCAGCACACCAGAGTGGTGTTTGGCGGTCTTTATCTGGTTTGTCGGGGTGGATGTCGTCCCGTGCGAGCAGCATCCTCACAACTTCCTCGTGCCCGTTCTGGACAGCACACCAGAGAGGTGTTAGGCTGTGTTGGCCCAGTTCATTGGGGTCGACATCGCCCCGCCTGAGCAGCATTTTCACCACTCCCTCGCGCCCTTTCCAAACAGCACACCAGAGCGGTGTTCGGCCGCGGCTATCTCGTTCGTCGGGGTTGACGTCGTCCCGTCCGAGCAGCGTTTCCACTATCCCCTCGTGTCCATTCCAGGCGGCACACCGGAGTGGTGTTTGGAAATGACAATCCGATTTGTTGGGGTTAACGTCGCGCCGTCCGAGTAGTATTTTCACGATTTCCTCGCGCCCATTCTGAGCAGCACACCAGAGTGGTGTTTGGCCGTCGTCATCTGGTTCATCGGGGTTAATGTCGTCCCGTGCGAGCAGTATTTTCACCACTCCCTCGTGCCCATTCTCAGCAGCAAAACAGAGTGGCGTTCGGCCGTAGCGACCTGGCTTGTTGGGGTCGACGTTGCCCCGTCCAAGCTGTATTTTCACCGCTCGCCCGCGCCAATTCTGAGCACCACAACAGAATGGCTTTTGGTCGCCGTCATCAGGTTTGTCGGGGTTGACGTTGCCCCGTCCGAGTAATATTTTCACCACTCCCTCGTGTCCATTCCGAGCCGCCCACACCAGAGGTGTATTGCCAACACAGTCTATCTGGTTGACATCACAACCATCCGCCTCCACCAAACTGGCTACAATCTCATCAATCCCAAAGAAGGATGCGGAGTGTAGGCCACTGAAGAGGGCGGGCTCATTGACAAGGGGGTCGTAATAACACGATTCCTATGCTTTCAAGAGGGTTTTAGTGGGTATATGATTATCGTAGTCGTCAAATAGCTTCAGCGCAAGTAATGTAGCGCAGTCCGAAAGCTCCCGTTTCGCGTGGACTCCCCAATATAACGAGGAATATTCGAGAAAGGGTGTGCTTCGGAGATCGCAAGAAGGATTGGTCGAATGAGCCTTGACCTGCTGAGAATTCAGATAGCTTAAGCAAGTTTCTGCCATTGTCGAGTGAGCTTTCCCGAAAGGCTCAGGGTGAGCCCGGAGGTGCTCTTGAAGGGTAAAGTGGATTAACCGAACTGTAGAAGCCTCCTTGTCTATGACGGCAAGTCCCTGGCAGCAGGATAGTAGTGTCCCCGCCGAAGGGGCATTGTCGGTATTGAGATTCGCGGACCCTATCTCGACTGCTAGGGCGTGACACAGTTCATCCAACTTCAAGGCCCGTTCCGAGTGAGATATCCACATCAAAGCGGCCATGCCAAGCCTCGCCTTCTCCTCATCTTGACCCTTTATCCGAGCCAGGGTTGCGCCATAAGCATCCCCCAATCCCAAGCCATCGGTCATCTCGCTAAGCTTTTGTCGCCGGCGGTGGATAGTGGTTTCCTTTAAGACTGCATCGATACTCAGCGATACCAGCAGGATTCTAGATATGTATCTGTCAGTGAATAATTTAAGGTAGCTTTCCCGGTATTGGGGCAAGGATCTACATTTGCGAAATATCTTGAGGAATTTTCTTTAGGATGTCCGCCTCAAGACTGGTGTCCCTCGCATCCGGGGTTGTGTCCTCACCCAGCCTCGCGCGAAGATAACAGATTATATCATCTCGCCTGGAAGTGACGGATACGCTCCTCACTCTTGCGGGAAGATGCCTTCCGATTTCAACCTGAATGTGTGGTCTCCCGGTCACGAATATTCGAGTTCCCGGAGACTCTTGGAGGATTTGGTTTAGCGAACTAAGAAGCTTAACATGATGTCCCACGTCGCATTCGTCTAGAGCGTCAATACATATGAATGTACGCTTTTCGGAGGATACTTTCTGCAGCATCTTCACAACATCGGCAAGTGTCGGCCTCCGTCCGCCGAGGACTTTTTTCTGATCTTTGTAGGCTTGCGCTATTGTCCCTGGTACCTCATCTAATCCCCCCACAACCTGCTTGAGTATGGCGCCCAAGATACTGGCCGATGACTGCTCCTTTTGGACCGCGAAGTCAAAGTAAAAACATGCAACAGCGACATTTCGTTCTCGGGCCTGATCGCACAAGCTGTCTATTACTAATGAGCTAATAGCTTGTCAACAATTGCCCTTTTTTCTTCCATTCAACGAGGTTCAAGATTATTACCTTATATAGGTCTTGCCGACTCCCGGATCCCCATAGCAAAACAAAACTGCGTTATCGGATTCAGTGCCCGCGTGCCAGTCTCTAAATTCCTCGGTTTGTAAGAGCCATTCTCCCACGCCTTCGACCCGATGGTCTCGGATGTCCTGATGCCGTAACCCAGGCTCAAGTGGGGATAGCCAGGCTAGGATGCTGGGTCGGTCATCGGTAACAGTCAGGTTATGAACAATGGTGTTCAAAGAGTTGATATTGTTACTGAAAGACTGCGACATCCTCTGCTATAGACGACGGATGATGGAGTCGGTCGACTATCTTGCGGGAATTCCTAAGTTGAAAAGAAGCGGGGTCTTTCATAGAACCTAATGGATGCCTCAGAATTGTCCAATTAAACACAATCCAAAGTTGTGCCAACCCCCCCCCCCTACCCACCAGTAGCTTGTCATCAAGATATCTCTCGCGTTCTGTACTGTACTGTACAGCCCTGTCCACGGTGATTGAACAGCACACAACCTGCAGAAATTTTTTTGTGCGCAGCAACGGGCACCTTGCCCAAATCTGATATCAGTAAACAGTTTACCGTTTCTAGACAATCGAGCAATCCCCACATGGCAACAGCCAGTCCCAATCATTTGCTTGATGCTTGGCATTAAATGGAGCAATGCCATTTGTCAACAAGGTTTTCTTAGGTGTCGGCAACACTTTTCTCCACCTGCGAGCGAAAGTGCCAGCCCCCAAAGCAATCAGATCGGAGGTTATCCACCCAAATACCGCAAAAATACCCCAAATCCACCATCGGGCCTCAAACAGATATTACTATCTAGACCACAATAGACTCAGCTAAGTAGGTAAGCGAAATAACGAATGCCGGTTAATTAGATCCAGCAGGCTCAGCCTCCCCAAGCTATACAGTACTCTGTTTGGATAACACTATTCTTTCTCGGAGTGTTTTGTTATAAAGGTTGCGAAGGCTTGAGGCTCGATCCTCGATGGTGGATTTAAAGAACTTTGCGGTGCCCCACCGAAGTCAACGTCTTTCCCACAACTCCGGATATCCCCATACGCTACCACGGAAGCTCCATGCAGAACCCGTATCTTCCTACCGTACCGTACCGCAACAGCATCACTCCAACTATCTGTCCAAAATACCGTATGTGTCAGAGCGACTCCAAATTCGCCTAACAGTATCTGACCCGGCAGCCCAACGGGAGCTCGGGAGAGGCTGCACAAGGCGTCATTGATCATGATCCGTATTCCATTCATCTACCCTTGGAAGTCAGCTACAAACCCAACTCCGTGGTGTACCGTACTGTACTCGAGCACAGCCGATGGAAAAACCGACTACACCAAGCAGAATGTTTCCCAAGCTCCAAGTCCATCGCTCCATTCAAAACCTCAGCGACATGGCCTAGATTAGGTATTCGGCGTCGCACTATCCATTCCGGTAGGCCACAAGCCCAGGTGAACCTTTCAATATCATGCATGCTCTTGGCGAGAAACCCTTCCGGATGTCCATTGACAGGGGAATAGGCCATCTAGAAAGTGAGGCCTGTGCAGAGAACTACTCCGTCTCCAGCACACGATAAACAACCTCTCCCTATCACCCAATTTGTGTTAAAAAAGTTATGGGGAAGTTTTAGAAAAATACCCGCAGGTCTCAAGTAGTTGGGGATTTTTTATGCGATTTTCATAATACTTTTGCCTTGTTTGGGAAATGAAAAGACCGGGGAAGCTGGGTGCATGGGCAAATATTTTGTTGTTTATTGCAATGTGAAACCTTCTGACGGGAGGTTTTTTGCCAAGAATTGGAGTGAATGGCACCCCGCTGCCTTCCAGAGGAGGCTCTTGTAAAAGTTTTCTCATGCATGGTTCCCTGCAACTGCGCGTGCGCACCTGCCCGCAGCTGGACCAATGCCGGCACTCCAGGCAACAGCCAATACCGTAAAAACCCGCCGCATCCACGGTGATCGGGCCCTGCCTTCGAAACCGTCTAACAACCTCCAAACGTCTCTCATGACTATCGCGTCTCCATCTCCTTCCCCTCCGCCGCCACGAAAGATAACGTTATCGATATGAAACCCCACAATCAATCACAGTTCCAGAGTCTACCTTCGCTCCCCTCAAAAGAAGTCCGCAACATACGTTCAGAATAAGAAAAAAGGGGAGCAAGTGAAGATACCTACAGAACCCCCGCGTATCCACAGTAAATCATTGGAGTTCTTATCCTTCACAGGCCACCTACCGGTACTAGAATGGAGGAGCGCGTAAGAATCTAGGATTTAGTCGCTCGAATTAACCGACAAATCCTAGCACGGCCTAAAGAATCTACGAGGGATCTAGGAACAGGTCTAACATGTTTTCGTCCTAGATTTAGATCCGAAATACCGGTAGTTTGGAACTCTGGAAGCCTGCGTTCCAGTTGGTCGACCAATCCCAAGCCTTTGGTTCACTACACATTAGGCCTTCTTTCTTAACACACTTGGTAGGGAACAGACTAGCTGTCGGTGGTGCGATCCAAAAAAAACAAAAACATTCTCCATTGGGTTCTTTCCACTCTACTGCAATACAATCTAGAAATTTAGGAAGCCGTTAATCCCGCCTGGATTGTCCGAGTTCAACATCTTTAGTCCAAACCCCGACTCTTCTAACTTCCTGTGGAAGTCCTCCGTATGTCGTGATCTCGTAGTTAAGGCAAGGTTTGGTGTGCCATAGTATCACCCGGCCGCGCAGACACCTTTGAGCCGAGAGATTTTTCTTCTAGGGTATCAGAAAGGTTCCAAGTGGTTGTAGACAACTTCGTTCGTGGGGTGAGTTGTCTACGACTTAGAAAGAGTTGTGTGTGTGTCGGATCTACTCGTAGGCTGGGCTTGACGGCTCGTGTGAGAGGTCAACAAGGGGAAAGTAACATACAAGTACGGTAATCAATTCAATGGGGATAACAGTGCCAAGGTTCCCGCCACTTTGAAAGACGCTGGGCCACCGGCAAAGTTTGACAGCCTCCCTTGAAGTGCAGGGCAGCTCAACGAGACTTTTGTTATACATAAGTAGAAACATTGACAGCTAAACGCCAAGTATCGCAAAACAAGAGCTTCAGAAACTTTTGTTTCTTATTCCTATCCCTTACCCCTATTCGCATTTGTTTAGAACTTTCCTTCCATTGCTTCTTGATTTTGGTTTCTGCTGCTTTTGTCATGATATCAAGTGGGCGCTGAAGTACCTCATACTCTTGAGCAATAGCAGCCACATTGAGACTTTTTTTTTTGCTATTAAGCCTTTCAATTGCTTGTTGGATTCGGGGTTCTATTGTCGAGTAAGTTTTAGCTGACATGAAAAAGATTGTGGTTGTATGATGGTGATGTAGAATACTGTACTGAGAATAGTTTCGTTGAGCTGTCTGGTATTCCCCTAGAGTTCCGTCAAACATTGAAGGTCCCTTGGGGTGTGTCAATGGCGGGAACCTTGGCACGGTTGTCGCTTGTGATGGAAACAGGCTGCAGAGCTGTTCCCAGAACATGTTGTTTGCCAAAGCTAACCAAACTCAAGGCGAGCGCGGCAACTCATACTTCTAGACAACCCCAGAAAACAAATCCTCCCAGAATATTATCGGAATATTTCCCCTCTTTTTTTTCTTGTACTTTTTTTCTGGTTACCAGGATGGTGGAGGAGTGCTGTTATTAATTTTGCTAACGAACAATGCTATTACCAATATACTACAAGATACAAGATACAAAAATTCGACACAAAATACGAAGCCCAAATTATCATAACCCACCCTGGCTTCCTAACAACCCTAACGCCAAACAAAGACGCCCATCAGCCCATAGCAGTAATTGCCCCTGCAGTCCAGCCACTTATACTACTTTCTGAAAGGCAGGAAAGATACATTGAGGCAAAATGCGCCTAGGTGTTGGACTTAAAATCTTAACGGCGCCGAAGAAGCTTTATAATCCCCTCATGCCTACCCTGGACCGCATACGAGAATGGTGTTTTGCCATAATAATCTTTCGAGTTGGGGTTGACCTCTTTCTTGCCAAGGAGCAGCTTCACAATCCCCTCGTACCCACCTTCGGCAGCACACAAGAGTGGTGTTCTGTCATAATTGTCTTTGGGATCGGGATTGACCTCTTTCCGGTCAAGGAGCAGCTTCACAATCCCCTCATGCCCACCCGAGGCAGCACACCAGAGTGCTGTTTGGCCAGGATTGTTTTTCGAATCGGGATTGACCTCTTTCCGGCCAAGGAGTAGCTTCACAATCGCCTAATGCCCACCCTCGGCAGCACAAAAGAGTGGTGTTATGCCATAATTGTCTTTCGAATTGGGATTGACCTCTTTCCGGTCAAGGAGCAGCTTCACAATCCCCTCATGCCCACCCTCGGCAGCACACAAGAGTGGTGTTGCGCCATCATAGTCTTCCGAATTGGGATTGACCTCTTTCCGGTCAAGGAGCAGCTTCACAATCGCCTCATGCCCACCCGAGGCAGCACACCAGAGTGGTGTTGTGCCATAATCGCTTTTCGAATCGGGATTGACCTCTTTCCGGTCAAGGAGCAGCTTCACAATCGCCTCATGCCCATTCCTGGCAGCACCCCAGAGTGGTGTTTCCCCAGAATTGTCTTTCGAATCGGGATTGACCACTTTCCGGTCAAGGAGCAGCTTCACAATCCCCTCATGCCCACCCATGGCAGCACACAAGAGTGGTGTTGTGCCATAATTGTCTTTCGAATTGGGATTGACCTCTTTCCGGTCAAGGAGCAGCTTCACAATCCCCTCATGCCCACCATCGGCAGCACACCAGAGTGCTGTTTGGCCAGGATTGTTTTTCGAATCGGGATTGACCTCTTTCCGGTCAAGGAGTAGCTTCACAATCCCCTCATGCCCAACCTTGGCAGCACGCAAGAGTGGTGTTGTGCCATAATCGCTTTTCGAATCGGGGTTGACCTCTTTCCGGTCAAGGAGCAGCTTCACAATCGCCTCATGCCCACCCATGGCAGCACACAAGAGTGGTGTTGTGCCATAATTGGTTTTCGAATCGGGATTGACCTCTTTCCGGTCAAGGAGCAGCTTCACAATCCCCTCATGCCCACCCATGGCAGCACACAAGAGTGGTGTTGTGCCATGATTGTCTTTCGAATTGGGATTGACCCCTTTCCGGTCAAGGAGCAGCTTCACAATCGCCTCATGCCCACCATCGGCAGCACACCAGAGTGCTGTTTGGCCAGAATTGGTTTTCGAATCGGGATTGACCTCATTCCGGTCAAGGAGCAGCTTCACCATCCCCTCATGCCCGCTTTCGGCTGCCCACATCAATGGCGTCCGGCCCTGGCCATCCACCATATCTACACCACAAGCTTCCACCTCTTCTAACAAAGTAATCGCAATCTCATCAAGCCCAAGGTATCCCGCGCAGTGAAGTCCACTGAATTCCTCTGAATACCGTTCCCTCCCATCCCACTCACCAAAGTTCCCCCGCAAAAGAAGCTTGGCTGATATATGTCGGCCAAATTTAGAAAGTAGCTGAAGCGCAAGTGATTTCACACCTTCCGTAAGTCCATTTCTTGTATAGAGTCCCCAGTAACTAGAAGCATATTGGAGGAGGGGTGCCTCAACCGGGGCGCTATCGAGATCGGGCGAAA
>Ga0307509_10009210_pt1 | contig 12392 bp, 4 predicted proteins | sample 10_EM_MG_FD_202245 | JGI IMG/M metagenome (GOLD analysis project Ga0307509, IMG submission 202245) | Populus trichocarpa ectomycorrhiza microbial communities from riparian zone in the Pacific Northwest, United States - 10_EM | ecosystem: Host-associated > Plants > Roots > Unclassified | place...
AAATTTTCAGAATTTTTTCATAACTCAATCGAGAATTATGAATTTGTTTTTACATAAAACTAGTCAAAACATATTGATAAAATCTTGACCTGGGCTATAGCCCACCCAAGCCTTTAACATGCTTTCGTCCTTGGTTGTGGTGGTTTAAAGTGTTTTTCACATAGAAATACATCAAAATAATTTTTTTTATTTTTTAAAAATTATTTTTAACATCATCACATCAAAACGATCTAAAAACATTAAAAAAAATTATTTTAAATAAAAAAAATTAAAATTTTAAAAAGCATAATTTACAACGCGAATCTCGTTGGCATAGCATGAAAATTGGAAATTGATTGTTAGTTTAATCATTCCTTCTATCGTTTAACATTTACTGTTTTTTTATTTCAAATGCATAAAAAAATTATTTATTTTTTAAAATTTTATTTTTAATATCAACATATTAAATTTATCTGAAAACATAAAAAATTAATTTAAAATTAAAATGCAAAAATTATTATAATCTTTTGATTAACTTTTGCACTCTGCGTTAAAACTTCTTGACCCTATATTTTATGGGCTAAGTACGGGCCTAATTTGTTAACAATTTTTCTCAGGTTTCGGACTGAGCTAGCAGCCTAAACGAAGACTAGAGACATCCACACTTTTATTTCATTTCTCAATTTACATAGGGCCCATTTATCTTAGCTTTTCAACTTGGACAAAAGGTGGATTAAAGTAGCAATATTTGTTTTATGCACAATCATTCGGTAGTATGAAAAATTCATTGGAGACAACCAATATATTTTACAATATTCGGACCATAAAATATCCAACACAGCAAGAGGTAAAAATTTACCAATCTATACCATAGACATAATAGTGGAAAGAACTTGAACACAAAATATTTTTAATACCTAGTTAATAGTGGTAACCAATGGAAACATTGAGAACCCTAGTTTTTACTCATGATATATATTGAATCGATTGATATCATAGCATGTTGATCTATTTGATGAACAAAGATGGTATCTGTGATGCAAGAGTGGAGGTCATCTAGAACAATGTGAGGGCTCGAGAGGAAATACAAGAAACCTAATCATAAAAACCAGATTGTTGAGAGAAAACAATGAAAATGATATTAACTAGCTTAAAACATCTAATTTGACTATTGAGAGGTACAAACAAGAATCATATCGAGTAGAGGGATGTGCTTAAAGACTTACCTCAAGGCATATCAAACCTTAGATCTATTCTTGCAAACCTATATAAACATTATGTTTATATAGAGAGTGGCGTATACAATGAGTGATGCATTAAAAACTCAAATAACAATTATCATGTTCATAGACGTGTTCTTGAATTCGATGAGAATCTTTTCTTTGATGAGAATTTTTTAAAGAAAAGATTTATTAGATGGTTGTTAGAGTTGGAAGATGACTTTTATTTAAGCAATATTTTTTTATCAAAAAATAAGACTTGTCATACGTAAACTTTCTTGTGGTGTTAAAAATGGTGGTTTGAAGTTCTAGAATATAGAACTCGTATTGGTAAGAGTTTAATTCCATCATGGCAAGCTTTGAGATAATCATTAATTTTGAAGTTTATACAAAATAAATAGAAAGAGATTTTATATTGGGTAAACAATCATTTAGATTGTTATTATTTGCCTTTTATTTAATTTTCTGTTGTTTTTCAAAATTAATAGTTTCAATATCATATTAATTACAATAACAACAACATTGTTGCAAACACTACTCTAAAAAATAATTCCTTCAAGTTTAACAATCCTAAAAGAAAAATTTGAAAAGCATAATCAAACACCATTAGTATAAATATTGGCAGACTCACAAAATTCTTCCTTACCAAAGATTATTGTCAAGGTTAATTTGCAAGTTGATGAATTAAAGAAAGTATAAAAGTATCTTAATTTTAAAATCTCAAAGTTACCCCATTGTTATTAAACAATGATAGTTTAAAAAGACTGAAAACTACTTTTCAACCCCCTCTTCAACCAATATTTATACTGGTAACTTTGAGATTTTAAAACTAGTACATGAATGAGAATGATTTTTTACAAGTATTTTTAAGATATTTTGAAAGATTATCTTTAGAGTCCATTACATACAAAGGTTGAGGTAACTAATTTGATTTAATTGGCATTAAAAAAAATTTAGTTTGTGAGTAGGCTAATTACAATATTATATTCAAAGTATTTTGTTTTTGGTATGATCAAGTTTAATTTCTGATAGTTAACTCGAGAATGATTTTTTCACATGTTAAAAGGACTGAAGTGGAATGTTATTTTTTATGATATAATTATTTTTATTGTAATATTTATTTAATTATTAAGATTTACAAGTATTTGTTTAGTTTAGGAATTTTAATATTATTTTGATTTTATAAGCTATGTAACTTTCAATAAAAATATTTTTTATATAAAAATACTTGATCTAGAATTAATATAAATAGAAATCTTTGTTTTTGTTTTTCCATTAAAAAATATTGAATTACAAACCTTTTAAACAATAACAGAGTTTTCTTTGCAGTTTTAAGTTATAATCTTAATCAAGTGTTTATTTACACTATAAATGGTGTCAAGAAAAATATTTTTTTTATTTTCATCTTTCTGGCTCTTTAGCATAGTTTTTAGACTCGACCCGGTTTAAGGCCCGGGTTTCGGGTTTGACCGGGTCATCGGAGTCAATTTTTTTTAAAAAAATCAAAACGACATTGTTTTAGTAAAAAAAAAAAAGTCAACGGGTTGTAATTGGGTTTTTGACCGGGTCTTGCCTAGTCAACCCGCTAAATCAGCTGGGTCACTCCGGGTTTTTTCTTCCTCTATTTTTTCTTCAATCCGGCTCGATTCCAATTCCAGGTTCCAGATCGACTCACCAGACCGAACCAGATTTTAAAACTATTCTCTTTAGACATGGAGTAAACGCAAAAGAAAAGACACAACAAACTTTAAAATTATATTCAACATAAAATGAACCATGATTGAGCTGAGCAAGCAATTTTTCGTGCCATGCAACTATAAGCAATAAGAACGAGGAATCTGAAATCATTTTTCTGGCCCCATTGATTTGATCTTTATGAGGCTCACTCCTCGTAAGGAACAGGAATCCTCAAGGTACCAGGGCCCGCAATCGTGTCATCCCAGAGCAGATCAGAGAGAGTGCCACTGTCAGCTCTCCCACCCTCCCTGTTCCCGCAATGAAAGAAAGAACAAGTTGTGTAAAATATAGTTTTAATTAAGTATATAAAACAAAATATTTTTTTTTTATTAATGTTGTTGTGTGGGATCAGCTTATATATACCTCGATTAATTTCACAAGTTCTGAAATTAACGATCATATAAATCTCTAGTGATCCTGAGATTTGTGAGACTCGAATTGATAACCTCTTGAAAACAAACCTAGAATCTGATCACTTGAGTTACACCCCTCAGGATTACATATAAATCTATAATTACTTACTTGAGCGGTGAATATATATATATAAAGATTTTGGGATATATTTTTATCCTTTTAAAATAAAAAGATAAAAAAAAATGTTTTATCTTTTAAATAGCAAGTATTAAGAAATATAATTTGGGTAAAAAATAAATTTTTGAAAACTTAAGGGAGACTATCCTGTTAAAAAATCATCTCAATCCAATAACTTAAGCTGCTAGGTAAGATTTCCAAATATAATTTATATTATTCTCTAACACACATTCTCAAGTGAAAGTTATTTGGACTTGAAACTTGCACAGGTTCACAGTACCTTGTGCTTAATTTTTATCAAATAAACAGGGATGGTGAGATTTAAACTCATGACCGCTTGATTTTCAAGGCTCTGATACCATATTAAAAAATTATCTCAATTTAATAATTTAAACTGTTAAATAAAATTTTAAAATATAATTTATATTATTTTTTAATACATTCCATAAAAAAAAAAAGAATTGATTGATATAACTTGCAGAAGCAAAGAATTCAGTGAAAAGGAAGTGTTAGGAAAAGAAGTTTGAAGAAATATCAGCAAGAGACCATGTTCATAGTTACTACAAAATAATGGTCTTGTAAGAGGGTGTGAATCTATTTTTCTGTTGACTTTTTTGCAGCGGGCGGAGAGTTTGCAGGGCTGTGAAATATAATGATTGTTTTTAAAAATATATTTTTATAAAATAATATTTTTAAAAATTATTTTTAATATTAATATGTTAAAAAATTTAAAAATATATAAAAAAAATTAATTTTAAACAAAAACAAAATCCAAAATTTAGTGAAATATGTGATTCCAAACAGCCTCTTAATTTAATAATTGTGTTTTTAGATATGATAGTGTAGGGTATTTCTTAAAAGATTAAAAATATATTAAAATAATTTTTTTATTTATTTTTTTTTAACATCAAAATATTATAATAAAAACACTTAAAAACATCACTTTTATATTTTTTTTATATAAAATATATTTTTAAAATTCACTCAAATATAATTACAACTAAAATCTTACAACATCTGATAAGTGAGATGCGCCATGAAAAAATGGATTTCTCATCCTGGTATAGAAACACAACTACTTAGTTTCATCCAATCAATTATGGAGAGTGTTTGCACTGTGTTTTCAAAAATTTTAAAAAACAATTATTTAAAATAATTTTTTTTATTTTCATATCGTTTTAATGTGTTGGTGTCAAAATTAATTTTTAAAAAAATAAAAAAAATTTATTTTAATATATTTCTAAGCAAAAAACACTTTAAACCGTTACGCTATCACAATCTTAAACAGGTCCATGATCTCCCGATAATTATCCAGAAAAAACACATGTTTTTCTTTTATTTGTGATTTTATGTTTTCAGTCCCATGTTATTATATTAAGTTCAAAACCAAAATAGGGAGGGAAAAAATACTTAATTTATTAAGTAAGATGTGATTAAAAAAGATGAAATTTTTTTTTAAATAAATTAATCATATAACATCTAATAGATAATAGTCTTCTTTTATGTATAAACTATAAACTAGTTTGCTGGCTGCTCCAGACAAACAAATTTTTAATGTAATTAAACGGTAGTTTACAATGAATTGTCTTGTATTATTATTGAATTCTGTTCAATTTTTAAAAATTTCTTACCTGATTTTTAACCAAATGAGAGTTGTAACATGATGAAATCAACTTAATTGATCCAAAAATAATTTAGATATTCGATAAAAATATGGTTTGATTTTAAAAAAAAATTAAAAATGTTTTTTTTTTATATTAAGATCACATACTGAATCGATCTAAACTTCACAGCTTAGCTTATCAAATTCGCAACCCAAGTCAAGGACTCATCTGGATTTAATAATTCTATTTTTAAAAAACTATTTTTATTTGTTTTTGCCTTACAGTAACCTAATTGACTGACGTGTCCAATGGCTACCCAAATAATTAATAAAAACGTGTTTGGCTTTTTTTAAAAATCAAGGTGATATATTTTTAATAGTAAGATGACAATATATTAGATCGATCTGAGCTTTGTGACTTAACCCATTAATCTTGTGAACAGGGTTATGGACTTCAATAGGTTTAATAGCTCTGTTTTTTAAATTATTTTTTTATTTAATTATATAATAACAAAAATAGATGCTTACAGAATCTAGCACTAACTAAACATCAGAATTTTTGTTTGAGATTATAATAACTTTATAAAAAATAAAATAAAATAAATTATAAAAAATAATTTAAAATTAATTAATTGTTAAAGAAAAAAATAAAATAAAAATCAAAGAACAAACGCTAAAAGAAAGAGGGACCTGCTTGCACTGTTCATATGACACAGTGCAAGCAGGATTACCCCTCAATTCTTTTGATGTTGCTAGTAATAATAAACTTAAGACACCTTAGTCTTGCTTGTAAATTAATATAAAACTATTCATAGATCTCAAGATTTAAATAACTTATTTACCCCTCAATTCCTAAGTCTCTCATTTACACTGCATGGCTGCATGCAGCCATATGAGCTATGACAGATTCAGCTCTGTAACATGCAGAACTCTTTTTTCTTTCTTTTTTTCATAAGCAATAAGAACCAATGGTTAGTCGTATACCATTTCGTAGCAATGTTTTCAAATTTGTCACTTGCAACTCGGTTAATGCATGGCTCAACGCCATGATACATGTCTTGAATACTAACATCAGCTTGGAAGCAAGTAACAACCAGCTTCTGGCAGGAGGGCTACTGGTTCTTAAACCATAAAATTGTCAAGCTATTCATGGAAACAGAGGATTGGAGGAAGGATTATCAACAAGGGATGTAAAAATCTACTTGTTTAAGTCATCTTCAAACTGAGCCTTGTTCGCAGCAACCCCTACATGTTAAGCTATGTTGTATCAGTTATGGTAAAACTTGAGCCATGAATTTACTCGCTCTCTCTGTGGTATTAGGATCAATCACTTTGAGTATGATAACATCATTTTCAAGAAATCAGAAGCTTCAGGACAGACAATTTGATTTTCTTTCAAGGCAGCTTAACTGTTCATTTCTAACCTGGAAGAATGATGACAGATTCCTCTCTCGCCAGTTTGAAGCTGAAGTCAATATCATCACTGATATCTTCCAGTAGTAAGAGATTCAATTTCATCTGCATTGCAAAAGCAGTTCAATTAGTGTAACTCCATTTGTAATCCCACTCACTTGAATGCATGGAGAGTTGCAAATTCTGCTCTTTCCTCGCCATTACAGCCATCGATCCCTCTGGCTTGTGCGGGCAAGAGATACAAGGGGATCTCCTTTATCCTATCACAACAAATATCTGAGGTCTGCTTCTGTATGTTGATAGTTCTCTTGAAAAAAACCTCATCAGTTTGCTCAAGAATGCCAGGTACTGCTGCCTAACAGACCAAAAACATTATTGACAAAGAGAACAAAATAAGCAGATGATCATTCCTGCCACATAAAAAATCTGGTTGCAACTCTGCTTTCTGGAAAGAAAATGAAACATTTTTATGCTCTGTCAAAGCAGAAAGTAACCTGTTTGAGAAGGACACATCAATGCAACTTGCATATAACAACAATACTGCAGAAAAGCTATGCCAATGCACACACATATCAGAAGTAAGGGAGTCAACCTTGGGATTTCTAAACATGCCAGAGGGATCACTTGTCACAAACCAACCAAGGCACCATCCACCTCTTTGAAAGAGAACCAAGGGTAAGAACTGGAACAATGGCCAAAAAAGATCCCACTGGAACAAATGGGTTACGACCAAAAGCAAGGTGTCCATACACTCCATCAGCAATAACAAGAAATTTAAGCTTTTCAGCAGTTTCTGCAACCTAAATCCAAATATGCAAGTAAACGAGACATTACTCAGATAGAAATCTCAATATTTTTTGTATACATCGCAAGATGCTTCGAGTTGGAGGTAAATACTTGACCACAAACCTTTTTCAAATGTTGGTAGGAGTATAAATTGCCGCAAGGATTCCCAGGATTTATAATAACCAATGCTACAGTGTTCTGATCTGCTAGGGCTTCAATAGCATCAAGATCAGCCTCAAAGCCTTTCTCTGGGAGAAGATCATAATGCCGAACTTCAAGACTCCTAAAAGCGGCACAAAGTTCATAAATTGGAAGCCTGGCCATGGAAGCAAGACATTTGCACCTGGGCGAGCAAGCATTGCCAACGCAACATCAATAGCTTGAGTGCAACCAGATGTAATAAAAACATCATCAGATGATAACCTGTAAGGAAGATCATGAGATAGGTATTCAGCAAACAGAATAGTAAGCACATTCAAATCCTCAAAGTTGAACAAGGAGCCTTAGTATACCAAAGGCTAAATCTAAGGCTAAACCTAAGGCAACTCGGTACTTTAAAATTGCTTTATGACTCTTAATTTACTGTTAACTAAAATAAGAACTCAGTATTTAAGTTGTCTTTTTATTACTTTAAACTGGAAGAAAAAGAAAACATTTAAAGCCAAAAGAAACAATATTAAGTTGCTAATTGTAGATTATTTCAACAGAAACCGTAGCAAATAAGTAATTAGTACTAAATCAATAAGTAGGCCCAGATTGTAATTCTGGATTGAATTTAGCTGCATCTGCAATGCGAAATTAAAGCTAATTAAGGGTACCTAGATCATCTCTTTTCCATTACTTTCATTTGCAATCATAATTAAGAATAAAGAAATTGAAACAAGTCAAGAGGAAGACATCATAGGACTAAAACTTTAAGCAAAAGGAATTACGGCTACAATAAATTACTTCAACAAATGAGGAAGCAGAAACAGTAATTTATCTGTGTGAAAATAGAGAAAATGAGTTAAGATAGATGGAGGAGGGGGTGAAAGTGAGTGCATGCATACCACAGGTTTTCCCCAACTAGCCTGTCTCTGCATGAGAACAAATTTGGTGGCTGTTTTGGACAGAGTTTTGGAACAAAACCAAGAAAACAACTAACAAAATAGCTTTAGGTTATGTTTGTTTTTCCTTTAAAAAATTATTTTTGAATTTTAAAAAGAAATTTATGATTTTGTAACGTTTTATTGTGCTAATATCAAAAATAAATTTTAAAAAATAAAAAAATATTTTGATGATTTCTAAACAAAAAGCACTCTGAAAAGCAACTATTACAACAATCTCAAACACTACTTTAATCATTAAGGTAGTATTTGTTTCCGAGATTCAATTAATTTATTAAAGTGTTTTTAAAATTATTTAAAAAAAATTAATTAATTTTTTATGTGATTTTTAATGATTTTAATGTATTAAAGTCAAAAATAAAAATAAAAACTTAAAAAATTTATTTTAATAAATTTTTAATTTAAAAACACTTTTATAAAAACATTTTACCCAAACATATAATTTCTGTGTTTTTCCTCATAAAAGATTTTGAATTCAAATCTTTTTTTTTATGTAAAACAAACAAATAAAATTACAAGTAATTAGCTTATTTATAAATAAACACAACAATTTTGACGTAACAATTATATTAATTGAATTTTTTTTAATTATATTTATTTTCATCATATAACAATGTTAACTAATATTTTTTTTAATCCTATTGCATATTTATTTTGAGAAAACCTAGCAAAATTCTATACCCACAATCTCAATTAGTTTCTTGACTAGTTGTTCTATAAACCTTTTTCTAATATATTTTTTTCACATTTATCAAGGTTTATCAAGTGTAAAAAATTACAAGACTAATATACAAAATTAAAAAAATTAAGATGCAAAAAGACATACCTAGTGTCCAACCTTTAGATGTGACACCCTGTTGTTGTTCTGTTAGTATAGCCTCGCTTGTACCAATAAATACAAACATCATCGACAAGTTCCATGAATAATAAAAATATCATTTCAATTCTAATCCATTCCAAATTTTAACTCACTGAGTACACTCTTTAAACTTTCACACATGTACATAATGCTTCATTTGTCATAATTTCTATAGTGTCGAGTTACAAGCAAAAGTTGGCAATTAATTATTTTCGTCACTTTAGCTTAAGGCTTCTCAGAACACTATTTATTGTTTCAATCATAACCATAGTCGTAGGACTTAGTTTTAAATGTGGTTTGTTTAGTTAGAAAGATAAGATATAAGGCTACAAGTTTTATGAAGGGTGATGAACCAAGATCTGCCATTTATATATAAAAACTTTCTCATGACAGTAACGTGTAAGACTGTCCAGAAAATTCCAAGCTAAACCTTTCATCATTTTTTAGCTCCCAATTACGCAAAATCAGTTGAATTTGAAAGTTAACACTCATACCTACAACTTTCATGAAGATAGGTATTTCGTATATTATCATTTTCAAAGTCAAATTATAATTGGACATCTAGTGATAAAGTTGTTTTTTTTAGCTTGTAGCAACTAAATGTTTTAATGTATCTCTTCATCATTCAAGGCACCCATTTCGTTTCACTAACAATTTCAACACATCTCATAGCACATCTTTATCCAATTCAAGCAAGTTGGATGAAGTTTTACCTTTGTTAAATGATAAATCAAGAGACAAATGCAAGGATATAATTAAATTGTCTTCACTTTCTCTTTTCTCTCTTCATTTCCTCTAAAACCATCACTTACAACCTATATTCTCTAACATCCCTTGAATTTTTTTCTTTTTGGTGGTTTTGATCTTCCAAATCCCTTAAATCTATGTTTCTTTTAGTATTTACCAAGAAATTTGCAAGGCTTTCTCCTCTCTCCCTAACATGCAAGGCCAGTTGGAAATTGGCTTTCTTTGGAAATCACGTCTCTTATTTATACCCCATAAATTCTTTATTTGTATATTAAACCCTCATAGTTTATATAGTTGCACATTAGTCCCTTATGTTTTTGTTATTTACACATTAACCCTATATTTTCCCCTCATTTTCACATTGACCCCAATATTTTTTTATTCCTACATTGGCACACTAAACTCTTCCTTTCTAATAATTTAATGCTACATCATTTCTTTTCTCATTCTTTTGTTTTTATCCTTTTCTTTTAATTAGAGTTCTTTTTTATTTAATCATTTATTTCTAGGTTAAATTGTCCCCAAATCCACCATTAATTTATTTTAAATTGAGGCTGAGTTACTGGAAATTTTCATTGAATATATGTTAATGTATTTTTCTCACATAAATATTTTATTTCAAATTTCCAAAGCTATCATCTTGCCCACGCAATAAATTTTCTTCTATTATTTTAACATATTAGATTTTTTACTATTTAGGTATATTCTATCCAGGGATTTACAATTATGAAGCTTCATTTCCAACATATCTAATGTTGACAATTGAAATTAAGAAAAATAAAATAAAATATGTGATACTAGTATATAACCAATAGAAAGTAAATAAAAAAAATGACGAAACACAATTTTTAAAACAAATTAATATTGAATAATAAAATTTAAAAAAAACTAAAAAAAGAAGAAGGGGATTGGATTGTTGAAGGGTTAAATTGAAAAACACATAAAAAAGCCAGCAAAAGAAAAAAAAATCAATATTTCAATATATAAATAGTGTTTTATGGGTGTGACTATAGTGATTTAGCCGCATCTTTTGGTAGGGGTGTTCACGGTCCGGTTCGGACTTAAAAATCTAACCCAATCAGAAGTTAGTATTCCTTGATAACATGACCAGAACCGGACCGAAAACAAGTTCAAATCAAACCAATTTGGTTCGGGTCAGTTTTTTTGGCATTAAAAAAAAGAAAAATAGAAAAGTAAAATCAATCATATTGTTCATACATGTCGGCTCCATAGCAACATCCAATCAAATCAAAATTCATAACAAGCAAACCTTGAGGGGTATAGCTAACTGGTTAGGCTCTGGGTTTGCTTTCAGAGGTCACCAATTCGAGTCCTATAAACCTCAGGGTTACTGGAGACTTACATAGTCGTAAACTTCAGGGTCTTAGAGAATTAGTTGAAGTACGTGAAAATTAGCTCAGACAACCACGGTTTCCCAAAAATAAAAATCATAACAAATAAAAAGAGCAGTTGCAAAGAGCTCTCTCTGCACTAGCATTAAACAAGATCATTAATTTCAGATCTTCTAATTTGAACAAACAATCCAGCACAACAAGATTTTCTCAAAAGTGGACACAAACAGGGCAGGGAAAGTGGAAACCTCGGCTACATCTTGATGCAAGATATGTTCATCAATTACTTTCTTCTACTCTGCTTGTTTTTTTAGATAGATTCTAGTTTCAGTTTCAGCTTTCTGAAACAGAAAAGACTGGGAGATTTTTCTAATTTTTAGATCAATTTTTTATATTTTCTCTCTCGATTTGGTTTTCCAGTTATTTTATTATGGTTTGCCCGGTTTAATCTTATATATGGTTGAATTTCTTAGAGAAAACCCTACCCTCGGGTGTTTTTGTTAATATTTTAAAGCATGACGTGGCCTTGCGAGCGTGAAAATCCACTGCCCCTTTAAATAAGATTTCTTTGTTTCATTATAAAGCTACGAGGGTAGATACGAGGGTTGGATTCTTTTACCCGCAATTATAAAATATTTCTCGCCCATTAATTTTCGAAGGTAGATTATGATTATGATGGGCCTTGTTTTCAATATCGAGACTCAAGTAACTTTTGCTGTTTTTGTTATGATCCATGAAAAGGATGGACTGAAGAACATCATGCGTGATTTGTTGTAATACGAGGAATTTGTAAGATCTTCAATCTGAAACAACAGCTTGAACAGTTAACTGGATCAATCAAATGACTAAGATGGATATTAAAGATTCTCCTGCACTCTCTCAATCTCAGCATCTGCAACATTGCACTATTCAGCATCTGCTATTCTAAAAGTAAATCATTGATGCTTTCACAGTTTAAGACTAGAGGAGGCACTTGTTCCCTGTCTCGAAGATCGACTTTCATGGTGACATATGGCAAACAAGTAAAACTACAACGTGATCTGGAGGGATTCTGAATTT
>Ga0307509_10009211_pt1 | contig 12392 bp, 17 predicted proteins | sample 10_EM_MG_FD_202245 | JGI IMG/M metagenome (GOLD analysis project Ga0307509, IMG submission 202245) | Populus trichocarpa ectomycorrhiza microbial communities from riparian zone in the Pacific Northwest, United States - 10_EM | ecosystem: Host-associated > Plants > Roots > Unclassified | place...
TTCCTCCTTCATTCAGTTCACCTTCATCACCACTTCATCCCTTCGTCCAGTTCACAATTAAGCCATGCCGCCGAAAGGCAACTACAGATATCGTGCACCCTCGAATCCTGGCGTTACGGCTGCGGTTAGGAACTCCAAATCGAACACAAGCAGCGGCTTCTCAACTCCAACAACCGAAACACCCCCCAAGGCACCCACCAGAGAGCCCGTAAAGATCAATACGAATGTCCCTAACGCGGTTGTAGATCCCACACTGCTGAATCGGCTCTCACCAAGCGTCCGGGACGTTGCTGAACATGCCGCGGTGTTGAAATCAGTTCTCGCTCGATTAGGTCCAATCTATGATTTGGTCGAAAAAGAGGCGGACAGGATGACGGAGGTCTCGCCATTCTTGGCCGGGAAAGATCAGGTGCGTCACGCGGGCCTGGCGAGGATCTCTGATATTGACCTTCTTTACCGCCCAGGTGGACGAAGCGAGGAATCGTCTGGCCGCAGAGGCGCAGAAACGAGAAGAGAAGATCCGCACTATCAAGGGAATTATTGAGGCGCAAAAACAGAAGTTTGTGGCGAGTATAAACGCACGGCTGGAGAACATGATCAGGGAAGTCGTCGTCACCAAAGTCAAGGAAAGGGTGAAGTCGCAGGTGGTTTTTGATGTCGAAGCTCATTAGGAATTTCGGTTGACATCACTCCAAAAGGTGGCGGAACTCCTGCAGCCGTACCAGAAGGTTCTTCAGGGGAACAAAGGCCGCGCTCTGCGAAGCAAAATGTTCCTCAGCAACATGTAAGTAAATCCTGTCCATCGTTGTCCACACCTGGTGCCCAGCTTGTTTTGCCCTCAGCGAGGCGAAAAGCCAGAACGCCACAATCCGATCGCGGTTCCCCCAAGAACGTATCACGCCGATCTATCGCCCCATTTCTGTGGAATTCCAGATCCAACAATCCGTTACCTCTTCGCCTATCATAGGTCCTGTTGGTGGTTATCATCCTTCGCCATCCGCGAGGTTCCCGGAAACGTTCGGGGCTCTTATCAAACTCCCGGTGTCTGACTCCAAGGCTCTCCTGAAGGAATATGGACTGGAGGCGGCGATCAGCGAGAAGAGGAACCTTGAGGAGGCTCGCCTGGACAACTTGAACGAGCTGATGTCCCATTTCGGCGTAAGTCCCCTACATTCGTAGTGCCTTTGGTATTTTCTCACCGGTATCGGGCGTTTAGATTGGTTATAGGTTGCACCCTGGGCCAGTGAATAAAGGGCCAATAGTCACTAGCTTATGGGACCGCCGATGAGCGCTTGCGCCCCGTTGTACAGTTTTTTGTTTTTGGCTCCGTTGTATCGACGCTTGTACTACCTACCCACTCTATCGATGTTGTTTCCGATTCCTACTCTGAGTCCGGTCCTCACTCCTCGGGGCGTTAAGAGTTTGTCCCTGTCGCCCGTTGAGCTTATTGGTAGTAAACGTTACTGCATCGCCACCCCCCTCCGTGGCAGCGATTGACGTGTGTAGGTCCGTTGACATAGTAAGCCTCCGGAGGTCGCGAAGCGAGTCGATACATCGGTCAGTGGCACCGCCGGCGAGGAGCTGCATGCGTCGTGGCTTTCCGCTCGTATTCAAAACCACCGCCTGTAGTGCAGTCATGTGTCGTCGATGTACCAAATTTAGAACCAGAAGCGATCGGCGGTCGGATGGAGCGATGCTCATAGCGCCTCGATGTGCTCGCGTCGTCCAAAGGCAAAAAGGGGGACGGACTTGGGGGCCTTATCTCGCTCTGGCAGCCCACAGCCATCGCCCGACCCGTCAATCACCGGCACCCCATAATGTTGACCGTCGGAGGCGAGGAACACCGCTCACACATTTTGGATTTGAAAACCTCGATTAAGCTCCGGGTCGGATGTTCCTGGTACATAGGCCGTTGCCTGCCCGCGACTTGGCACTGCACCGCCCCAACCCGCCAGGCGCCGAGATGATGAAATTTCAGATATAAGGTCGGCCCTGACCGCCATCGGTCGCCCACCACCTCCCACGTCGGCATTCCTCCACCCCATAGTAGCCTTGTATGGCGAAACAGGACGCCACGACCCCCACTAGGGCCACCCAGGAACCGTATGTCTCCACCCTGTTCGTCTGCGTTCCTTTAGGATATTGAGAGATATCGATGATTCACAGCGATGACCCCAACCCGGACTCCGAAGGAGACAAGGCCACAGCGACAAAGTTGTCCAACACGAGCAAGAACGCTCTCATCGAATTCAACGAGAAATTTCAACGAGAAGCGAACGAATACGATAAGGACATCTTGAAGAGGATCGATGACCTGAATACAACTCTCATCTTTGTGAGCAATTCCTGACTCCGATATGCGTTCACAGTGCTGTCTCTAACCTGACCTCTCCTGGAACATAAGGCTGGCTTGGTGTCTGTGATTACTTCAGTATTCATCGCCAACATGCAGGATGAGCTGAAGCCGGACTACGAGGCTATGAGCTTCACCGTCCTAACAATCGTGGCCGCCGCTGTCCAGGGCACTCCATTGAACGGTGGCGATTCAACCATTCCCAAATGGAACGGCCCCGACAAGACAGTTGTCCGTGTCCAATCGATTCTATACTCGAGCCTATGCGCCTCCATCACCGTCGCCTTCATCGCCATGTTGGGTCTGCAGTGGCTAGCGCACTATGCCAAACCAGAGCGCGGATCATCCATCGACTCTATCCGAAACCGGAAGCTGAAGATGGATGGGATGGATGTGTGGCGCTTTAACCTCGTTCTTGATTGCCTACCCTTCCTGCTTCATGCGTCTCTTCTCCTCCTCGGCGGTGGCCTTTCGAACTACCTATTCTCCGTCAACCAGACCGTCGCCGGTGTCGTGATCGGGTTCACCTCTTTCTGCCTCCTCTTCTACTTCATCAGCTCCGCCGCCGCAATACTCTCCCAACACTGCCCCTTCCAGACGCCGCTTTCCCTTACATTGCGATATCTCGCCCGTCGCTTAGTCCCGAAGACATGGCCCGCGGACAATTCGCGCAAGAAGCCACGGCCCAGTCGTCCAAAGGCGAAAACCACGGACCATATTGTCCTTCCTATGTGGACTCTCGCGACAGACCCGGATCCTCTTTTCAGCCACAGGGAGATCGACTGGGATGGTTATGTGGTGTACTCCAATTGTGTTAGCTGGATGTTCGAAAAGCCGATCGAGCAGGATACGGTTATGGCCATCATCGGGTTCGTCCCTGAAATCGTTTGGCACGGTGGCATAAAGACTATCCCATTGGAACGGATCTACGACGATCTACTCGAATGTTTTGATGGCGAGGTCCTCAGTCCCACAGTCCTTTCACGGTACAGAGACCGCGCCTATCTCAGCGCCAAGGCCGCCCTTCATCTCATCATCCAGCGCAGGTGCCTCGGAGAGGGTGCAGACACCGCCATTTTCGACTCGATCGCGGCGAGACACCCGCGGATGGGTTCTCGGAATTATGAGGGAGACTCGGACCTAGAATCGACTCTGGGCATCATCGATCGTGTACTGGGTGTCAACATGCCGGTCATGCGGTGGGAGGCGTTCACGCTCACGACCCCTCATCACTCTTGGATGGCGCACATCCTCTTGTACCGTGCATGGGACACTCTTGGGACCACTGGTGTACTAAGCGAAGACGTCATATGCTTCGTCAAACACACCCTCTCTCTTGATCCTCCACCGTCCTCTGCCATCGTCGCTGATTGCTTGTTGATCATTGGTCTGATTCTTGGGATCGGCGTCCACGTCGACGACTTGTCCGTAGTGGATAAAAGGTAGGCGTTGCCATCCGTTATAGTGTTTGTCTCGCTTAATTTCGCTGCTTTAGCCTCGAGGTTTCCCCTCAGATCACCAGGATATATGAAAGGCTCACGGCGATCCTGAACAAGTCACAAACGACTGAAGACGAGATTGATAGGGCTATACAGGCAATGGAATTGCTCGCGCCCCTCCCCAACAATGATATCGCGGCCAAGAGTTACTCTCTATTCCGCGTTATCATGGATTCACCGGTTTCACTTGCGTTCACCACGAAGAAGAAGTGGACGGCTGCCCGCCTCATGATGGATGGTGCTTACAACTGGGACAAGTTCCTGCCATGGGTCGGGGACCCCAGTCACATCCTCACCTTCCTCAATCACCACTTTGACCTGGTCACCAAGAGCGACGAGAACTGGGAAATACCGATCCAGAACTCTCTACGTGCAATAGCATATGCTAGCGACAAGGACACGACAGAGGCGCTCACCAAGTTCGATCCCACTAACCCGCTGTTCGTCCGTGGTATATGTTACGCGTACGAGGATGACCGGCCATTCCAAGTTCGCAAGGCCGCCTTGTTCTTCCTCCCTTTGGTTGGCGATAGGTGGTTCAACGCCCCTGAACCGATCATGGACGGCAATCAGATGAGGAAATTCTGCATCGACTGGTCCTCCAGCGTGGATGGAATCGAACATACCTACGACGTCCAGAAGGCGGTCCTCGCCGTCCTATTTGGAATGATCAACTCCCCGCACTGGCGCCCACATATTGTCCCCGAAAAGTGGAAGCTGTTGGAATACTTCTCTTCAGTTCCCGACGACTCCCAGCCTCTCCGCCACTGCCTCGACAATCCGGATTTAATGGACGCCATCCGCGACGTGGACTATCCTTCGGCTATGGTCCTCTGGCTAGCCATGCTGTGGTTGAAATACGCCGAGCTCATCCCAGTGGTTAGGGAACAGCTAGAGACCGCTACAAAGGAGCTCGTTCGGGGAAGCAGAAAGACTGATCTGGATATGTATCTCTCGGTAGTGGAAGTGGAGTCGAAGAAGGCAGAGGAAAAGTTGAAGGAGTATAATACGTGGTCGACGGATCCTGTCGCCATCGAACTCAGGAATAAGATCGATTGTCTCAAACAATCCAAGGAGACGTTATCCGCAATCAAGGAACTGCCCTCGTACACGAATGCTGTCGCCGGTCCCAGTAGGGCCCCCCGAGAGCAAACGTCTGTTTCGACGGCAATTCCTAACTCTTTTTGATTTCTTCTGGGCTCACCCCCCCTTTTCCTTCGCTTGAGTGACTCACTAACAATATTTACCTTTCCTCGTATTATATACCACATGTCCTACAACATATACAACATATACGTTTATCAAAGCGCCGTGGCCGTGCTCATCAAGACGCGTCGCGATCGAATGCAACCGCCCACTGCCAGGAGGTGTGACTTTGTGTTGAACTTTCCGTCACTTGTTGAGAAAAACCACCACCAACCCTCAAACTCGTCGACACGAATAAACCTGCAATCCCCATTCATGCACCTTCATTGTTGAACTCCACTCCATTCGCTTCCAATCAATATGTTATCCATACGTCCCGGCCACCTTGAAAACGCGGCTGGTCACCATCACCGGCTCGGGGGTGCCCCGAAGACACCCGGTAGACAGTTGAAGAGTGGTGCGCTACGAGAGAACGCGCAATCCGTCCACAAGGTTGTTTTGGGTGGAAAGCAGACGCCGTTTCATGGCAAAACCCGTACGTCCGCTGTTCTCCACCACCACCACGCATTGCCCTCCTCAAAGCTCAACGGCGCGTCGGGTTATGTTCTCTTTCGGGACTTATTCGTGGTCATATGTTATAGAACAGAGCTCGAGCAAAGTCTTGGGTGACAAGACTCCGTTCCATCACAACCGACAGGACCCTCTTTTCACTCCCGCTCCTCAATCATTCAAGATCGTCAAGTTCGCTTTGGAAGATGATGAACCTGAGATGCTCTGGCCGTCGAATACCACTCCTGCTCCCGCATCTTTGCGACCTTCTTCTACGCGAAAGAGCATGCGAGGTCGGTTGAGTGGCGGGGATGGTGATAAGGAGAAGGGGGAGGAACGGTTTGGCCCTCTCGGTTTGAAGGGATTGCAACTTCAAACCCCGATGAATCCGAAGAATAGGCACTGGGACCTTGGTGATTTGGATCTCGAGAATTCAGTCGAGACTGAACCGATCGCGGAGGAGGAGGAAGACGATGATGAGATTGAATACATGCCGCCCAAACTTGGTGAGTTTGGTGTTCGAATGTTTGGTGTGCCCGATTTAACGTTGAATGTATTGGCAGAGGTCCCGTATCGACCCCCTTTTGACTTTGAGATGCCGGATTACAAGGTGCTGGGAGCAAAGTTGAGAGAAATGGCGCATTCGTACAAATACGATGACGATCCCGTTCCCGACGACTTTGATTACGTCTTTGACATCTCTCAGACCGAACTCGAGTTGCTAAACCCCATCGACCCAGGTATGTATCCTCTCCCTCTTTCGCGTTCACAGACATTTACCCTCAGTTTACTAAGTACCCGCATCAGATGACGACGGCTTGTTCCTTGAACCACCCACCTCCAAGGCGACACCAAAGCCAACTTCTGGAACTGTGAAACCCAGTGCTGCAACTTCGAAGATCCCAGTGACGAAGGTTCTCCCTGTTAAAACCTCTTCCCAGGGACTTGGTACCACCAGAATCCGACCCGCCGTAACCTCCTCGGTCACTAGGCAAACTCGGCCCGGGACTACGATTAGAACGGCCGCAGTTCCAACCAGGACCACGACCACTCGTCCAGCTATTGTGTCTCGTCCGGTTACGAAGCCTCCAGTTACCGCTCGCCCGGTTAGGTCCAGCGCAACCGCAAAGGCAATCTCTCCCAGAAAACAAGTTATTTCGAGAGCGACAACATCTCATGTCAAACCGATGAAGCCCCTGGTGCCCGCACAGAAACCAAACACTACAAGCAAAAGCTCGTCTACCACGAGGGGCGGGGTGGTCTCCCGCCCCCCATCCAGTGCGACAACGAGGAAGGTTGGGACCACAGCCGTCACCCTCGTAGGAAAGAAGCCCGTTGGCCCCACGTTGGAGAAGGAAGATGACCTAATTTTAAGGTTTGATGTCCAAGAGGAGATTGAGGAATTCCAGTTCGATGTATGATCACGCTCTCTGAAGGACGGCCTGGATGTTGGATTGGATTGGAGGTGATAGGTATGTGTGGTTAGCCTTGACCGGCCTAGTAGTAGACGAACCGTTGAAGTTGCAATAATGATACGTCGCTCGCCGTACAGCCTAATTATAACGCGGGCTCGAGTGCTCGTCGAACTAAATAACATGGCTACAGGACGTTACACGCCAGTCCAACCCTTGAGGTATTCTGGGGATTTCTCATGTCAGCTCGGTAGCAGCAAACGAAGGAGAGACAGCCAACCCCGAGTAATCTCGAAAGCAGCAAAGGTGCTCGCTGCAGATGGGATGCTTCTTAATACTACCGGCGAGAAAGATTGAGTCAGAAGGTCGATTCGACGTATGAAATGAGACGTACGTGATGGACTGAGCCCCCTGAATAAACCAGAGAACCTGCGACAAGGGATTAACGAACGGAAGGTTGCCGCGACCCCAAGTCACCTACGATCTGGATTCTACAATGATTTCCTTGAGTTCATGTACAATATATTGCACAGGAGTCCCAACAGGAGGTGTCTTGCGAAGCTGTATCCGTGATTTGACCACGTCTGCGACGTATGTTGGTCAGCTATGAGCTTGAGACGCTCGGTACAGAGGGGAAATTACCAAGTGGGTAGCACGCCAGCCAGTAGGAAATCTGGTAGTATTCCGTTAGCTTCCAACCGGGAGGAGATCTACGGAAGTACATACACCTCCAGTTGCACCGCTAGCTAGCAGCGTCCAGACAGGTAACTGTTCACCATACTTCTTGGCGAATTTACGTTTACTGAACTCATATGCAGTATAGAACCTAGGAATCTCGATGGGTGTGATGCCAGAGTGGAAAGTAATAGCTGCACCCACCCGGCGTACGCTGGAATTTCACGCGCAACAGTTACCTAACATGTTGAGTTCAGCTCATGTGGGGGAACGGTGGGAAACAACGGTTATACCCAATACCCTCTCATCACACCCTTCCGGAATCCCCACTGCGACCACATTTCACGGACGGCCACGCTCAGGCGCTGGTCCGACGGAGACCCGTATTGACCTTGCATCCGAACCTTGAACATTTCAACTGTGAACCGGGGTCAAACCGTGCCGCGTAGTACCGGAGGATGAGAAACTTACCAGGGCTAGCGAGTATGGCGTTCGCAGCGCCGGCCATAGCACCAGCAACGGTTGTTTGTGGAAGTGATAGTTCTCCAAACGGTGTCACAATTCGCTTCGATAACCCGTAAGATGCGAAGAGGAGGGAGTTTACGCCTGCAATTCCTAGGAGGGGTGAAAGCATTCCTGAAAGAAGGGATATTAAATGCGTGTATCGGGCGGACACGATGGAGGTTACCTTTATACAAGCCCAGGGCACCCTCCTTCCTCACTGTTTGGATAAAGACATCCATGGGACCTTTCTGTGCTTTCCGGTCAGGTGCCTATCGCAAGAAAGTACGGGGAAGCATACAAACATATCCCCTACGATGTGAAGCCGCATACAATCAGCCTCCGTCCTGATCTCAAATTCAATCGACACTCACGAGGAGCGATCTGCGCTCTTGTCTTTATCGTATCAAGTGGCTGACCCACGAGGACTTGCGCGGCACCTCCGACACTCCCGGCGAGGAGTTCGTTGACTGTTCTGAGACCGGCCATGGCGGGAGGGAGGAAACGGTGGCTAAGGGAAAAGTAGCCTGGTGCCAAATTCAAGCAACTATGACGTGAGATGTTCCTACGGGGGTCCGTCACTGCCGGAGCACCTCGCGGACCCCACATTTGAAGGCACGCTCAGCCCGGGGTTGGACAGAATAAAATTCATTTTATTCGTAATTTGGATCTTGTACACGATTTGTGGCAAACGGTGTGGCAGCCGAGGTCAAGCACTTTTTTTTTCTCGGTGGGTTTGACGTTCCCGGCTGTTGCCGACCCCACTTCCGCTGGGAGAGTGGCACTTCTCTTGATCGACAACAGCACCCACCACGGGGTTGGATTTTTTCCACAAACTATCAGCTGAGGCACTCCTCTAAAATCACCCAAGATCTGGCCCAGGAGGCAGAACCAGAATCCGAGTACCAATGCTCGCGTCAGTGCGAACCGGGACACGAACCGCAACCACGCTCCGTCTGCGATCGCTGGCGATACCGCGCGTTGATTCGAATCCATCTCTCGCGTGTCTCCCGCGATGCAGCTTCAGACAACTCTCACCGGGTCGGGTATGGAGTTCACAACCTGCACCCTCGTTCGGGACATCCGCAGCTGCGTGGGTGACCTATCCTCACTTCCTTGGTAAGGTGTGGCTGACGTTTACGAACGACGCGCAGACAACTGAAGGTCATCGACCCCCCAAAAAGCATTCTCCTAGTAAACAAACTACGGACACCACCCATCGTCGAAGCGCTAGATACATTCCTACGGTCAATCAAATTCTGGCCAACCTCCCTCCGGGAATGAGGGACTGATCCTGATTCATACTAGGCACGTTCAGGAACGATACCCTGCCTTGAAGATCTTTGCTGAAGATAAACCGGACTTGCCCAACGGGGTCAACGTATGGTCACCTGGTGCGTCGTACCGACCCCACCGCCACCGCGCGCCTAATTTGACCCGCCAGGACCCGAATCCGAGAAAATTGATCTTGTGATAACACTTGGGGGCGATGGAACAATCTTGCACGCGTCGTCCTTGTTCAAATCAGGTGCTGTCCCACCGGTCTTGAGTTTCTCTATGGGAACGCTCGGCTTCCTCCTGCCGTTCCGTAAGGGGTTTTCGGAAAGCTTCGCCGCTGCCTCGGTTCTAATTTGGTCTTTCAGATGCCGACGATTTCGCCCGAGCACTCGAAAGTGTGTTTGAGGGCAAGACTACGATCTTGTATCGTATGAGGTTATCGTGTTCATTTTTTGGCGCGGACGGAGCAGCGATCGGCGGTGCCAATCAAGGTCTGTGAACGTGTGACCTATCCCTCCCGGCACCTTGTTTCCGCTGTCAGTTGAGCTGTCACTGACATTCCTATCCCAGGCTGGCAGGTCATGAATGAGGTTTCACTCCATCGAGGGCCAAGTCCGCATCTGAACACGATCGATGTGTTCGTCGACGGGCAACACCTAACGGAAGCAGTTTGTGACGGTCTCATCGTCTCGACACCCACGGGTTCGACGGCGTACTCGCTGTCTGCTGGGGGTCCCATTGTCCATCCTTCGTTGAGCGCGATTGTCCTCACCCCAATATGCCCGCGAAGTTTGTCATTCCGACCTCTGGTGTTTCCTTCATCCTCCTCAGTAACTTTGCGTGTACGTGTATTCCTCTAAACTAAGTAACCTCTTTTAGCCTGATGAAACTTCAATAGGTTGGGGATAGAAGCCGGTCTTCTTCCGGTGTTTCTATGGATGGTCAATCCTCTCGAATCCTGAACCCAGGAGAGTCTGTCCGAGTCCAGGCCTCGCAGTATCCGATTCCCTGTATCAACCGGTCGTCTATCAGTGACGACATGCAAGATCGGAAATCGGAAGGCGTCGGGCCTGGCAAGGAAGATGACTGGGTAAGGGACATCAACAACCTTTTGCAGTACAACGCGACTTTCAGGAGCAAAGCGCTTTTGAGACACTCCAGGGTTTGAGAGTGTCGGCCATTCGAACCCCTTTGGTCGGGATGGATATCCCCGATCTCTGCTTGCAACGCATCCTTGTACAAGCGGCATTGGGGGGTGGGCGTTGAACGACGGTCCACACCCTCTCCAAATCCAAGCGCGGTTGGATCCGCGTACTTCTCACTCAAGCTGTACATGTATAGTTTTCAGCAATTTTACCGCATGATCCCGAGGGTTATGATGCTACGGTTACGATGGATTACAGGAGTCAAGTGGGCTCGAACAGGGAAGCCGACCGGAAACAAGACGAGAACGCAAATTCCTGCCCCCATCCCGAGGCGAGCCTTTGGACAGTCTCAACACGTGTTATTGTTGCTGTTTGCCACTAGATGCGTAAGTTTTCTACCGCCGGCCTCCGTGGTCCTCGTCCGCCGAGGAAGTCCCATTTGGGGTTCTGCTACCAACAACCACCCGTAACGACTGTCTTAATGCTCGCAGGACACGATGAAAACGCCCCCGGTGCGAAAACGAGAGCGGGGGGATGTTCTGACGCAGGTTGACTACAACAATGGCAAACCATAAATCATGTGCACCCTCACACCGGTCATTTTCGACGAGTCTCACCGTCCCTTCCATTTACACAGGATCCCACCGCCCCAAGCCATATGGCGGCAACGTTACAGGGGTCAATGTTTTGTCGGCAGTGGAGGGAGCTCGAGTTCCATCCAGACTTGGATTTCCGTTTTTACTGGCGGAAATATTACATGGTGAGAGGATTCAACTTAACACCTCCCGAACTGGGTCCCGAATCTTCCTCAGGGCCATGTCACCGATAGTAGCGCCCGTGAACCCCTGAGTCGGTGATCTGCGTGTGTCCGGCAGCCACAGGGACGACACGGCCTCCCAGCGGAAGTGATGTTCATCAAACACGAACATCAACATGGGCGGCCGCATGCTAACTTAGCTCACCGTTCCGTCGGCGCATCAAATCTCAACGCCTTCTAGGCGAAAGTTCATCGAAGTTCCTTGAAGACGCGCTATTGGTACCATTCATTGTCTCCCTCATCTAGGGACCTGTACGCTGTGGCGGCGACGTTTACATTGACGGCTGTTCTGGTACAACGGTGGCGACCGCGACTAGGCAGTGTTACGGCATCACACGCCCCCACTTTCCCACCAGGTGGTGGTTGGCTGGACGGGGCCCGCGGCAGCATGGCGTCAACGACACTTCCCTCATTACGACCAAAAGTTCCTTCTCTGTGGCGCGGGCTGAGTGAAGGATATAACCCAGAGACACCTTCTGCGATACCTCCCCAACTTGTCTCTGGTTTATCATAATGCGAGGAACGCTCGCCATCGTCGCCCTTCTTGCCTGCGTTCTGCCCGTCACGCCACAGAACATCTTGGATGTGGTGTGTTGCACGATTTGCCTCGCCTTTACCGTGTTTATCAACGGTGTGATTTCCAGTGGCAAACGACGTGGGACAGAAGCCGTCTCTTCACCAGCGTCGCCCCGAGTACCCCTATCACTTTCACGACTCCCGGCGATACCGCCGCTGTTGATATCAAAATCGACGACGCCGCCTATTTCCAAACCATGGTCGGTCATGGAGCATCCTTGAGTGAGTCTCCAGGCGTTTCTCTAACCTCCTTGTTCGATAGATTGACCAGCTGTATAGCGGATTCGTCGGCCAAACTTTTAAGCCAGCTTAAGGTTGCCCCCCCAATCCAATCGAAGTCGTCGTGCCTGATGGTCATTGTAGTCGCAAAACCCCGGGAGCTACTGGGAACTGATCAACAAACTCTTCGATCGTGAGTGTCCCAACCTCTCTGCTGTCAGC
>Ga0307509_10009212_pt1 | contig 12390 bp, 17 predicted proteins | sample 10_EM_MG_FD_202245 | JGI IMG/M metagenome (GOLD analysis project Ga0307509, IMG submission 202245) | Populus trichocarpa ectomycorrhiza microbial communities from riparian zone in the Pacific Northwest, United States - 10_EM | ecosystem: Host-associated > Plants > Roots > Unclassified | place...
TAGATGTAGCCCGCGACCACCCAGACGCGGCATATAAATATTGAGGTGCTTCCCCAGCTATTTGATCAGTATCAAGCAACGGAGAAGAGATCTTATCAATATAAGTTTTTACGCTAGAAAAATCTTTCTTACTTTACCTACCTCTATTTTGAAACATTGAGCCTTCCTAGACAATCTCCGTCTACGATTAAGATTATCGGCCTGTGTTATCTCGCAAGACTTGAGATAGGCTCCCGCCTAATAATCACATCTCATCTTCAGATCTTTCGTTCTGTACAATGTCCCGTAGAGGTCATCAAGCAGTAGAATATTTCATCGGTAGAGGCAGTCCAGCCCACAGCATACTCTCATCAGTATCGGAAAGATTGAGACTTTTCATATCTGAATTGGCAACCTCTCCATTACTGTCAACCTCATTTTTGCTGGTATACGATTCAATTGTACTGAATTCTTCATCTAGTACATTGGAGGCGAGGTCAACAGCTGGCTGAGGGATTTGTGCAGAAGGTAATTCGTCGCAAATAGGCCATTCTAGTGTACCCCGGCTTTGTACGAAGCCGTAATGTGCTGTTTCCATATAGTTCCTGTACCATGTACTTGACTTGTATTTTTTTCTACAGTAGAGTCATTGAGATCCTTGTAGAATTCTGTAAGGAAACAAAATTAGATTGAAAACAGTACAATTAAGAGGTGAAAAAATCAAACTTACTCTGCATAACCAAATCACTTTGTACCTGAACGCCACTAGTAATTGAATAAATCATACTTGAAAAGGTATAAATGAGATGAAATTCATGAGATTATATTCTGAGTAAATTGTGAGATAGATTGAGGGAGGGATAGACACAAGTGAAAAACTTGAAAAACTTGAAAACTTTCAAGGTGTGTGTTGTAGAGCCTGTTGGCCTTCCTCTTCTGAATTCTTCAAATGCTAATGGTATGGCAGTGATTTGTCTGACATACCCCTGACTTGATTGTATGAGGGCTCAGGTTGTGTCTGTTTTGCGGCTCAAAAACTCCTTTTTACATTAGCTCTTACACTAAGTCAAGTGCATTTTATTCATGAAAGCTCTACCATTGATTTATATTGTAGAACAAGCAATCAGAATTGTACTGTACCCTTAACCTCATGTACTTTGTTCTTCCTATGGGGACTTTCAAAGGGCCAAACATAATGTCAAACGCTTATATACTATACCCTAATATTCCTTGTGCGCACCCACCCCAAACAGCAAGAGTAGCTCCCAGCTGACATAATCCAGGGTTGTACCTTAACGCTCCCTCAGGAAGCTCATTCATGTTTGTTTGAATAACCTTTTCAATTGTACAAAGTTACCTTGTTACATATTTGTCTCACAGTAACAGTACACAGGTACTATTTTGTACAGGCCGAGATGAATACTAAGCGGTCAAGATATAACATTAAACAGTCTCTTTCAAACTGCTCTGAATTATTAGAACTCTTGATACTATGACAAATAGCTTGAATAGTATGTTTTTCTTCTTTCTTTTTTTCATATGCATTTGATTGGTTAAGGTACGAAGACAGCATGCAGCTTAACGCTATGGCCAACAAAAACCCCATTACTCCTCACCCCAGGAAACATCCAAACCCCCAAGTCCCTCTGGTATGAGATCAACCGCACATCTCGCCTGTCGCCCATGTAGATCCAACGAACATACACCTACATACGAAGGAAACAAAAAGGAAAGAAGCGAGCAGGAAGAACAGGAGAACCCTTAGCGACATCTGCGAAACCAAAAGGTGAACAAAAGGAATGTATGAACCCCTAACAAATGAAAACTACGTCTGATAAATGACGTGTATCAGCCTAAGCTAGGAAAAGATAGTATGGACCTGCACACAGGAGGAGTGCCAGAGGACGAAGCGGTGTCCGATGGCAGGATGGGAGCAGAGGATGGAGGGGACATTGCGGGTCCTCTTCGGGGTGCCAAAGTGGCATTAGCAACGACCAAAAGGACGGGCATAACAGAGGCGGGTATTTGTATAGCGACCGAGGATCGACCGCGGGAATAGGGGCAGCAGAAATGTGCTGGCCGGGCATGGAAGGGGCAGTAAGATGCCAGCTGGGGAGTTGATGTCGCTGTGACCGAGCAACGGGACGAGTACCAGGTAAGGGTGGGATAGAGGAAGAGGGTAGGAAGGACTAGTCCAAACACTTGAGACGACCGACCAGAGTGACTGCAGCAGATGCTTTGCCAAATGCAAAGCGAAGATGAGATCGTGAAGTTACTAGCTGTAGCGTTCCCCGACAGGACGCACGTAGTCGTGAGGGACAGGTACTTCGCACAGTGCCCCGAGAGATCGGCGCCGACTGTGAGCAAAGGGAACGGAATGCCGACTGTGCAAAACCTATGCGAGGTGCAGAGGAACTCCGGGGTAGGGGGGGAGAACTGAACTCCATGAGCAGGAGTCAATGGTGAACGGGAACAAGAACCCCATGGAGGAAGGGAGGGACCACTAAAGGGAGAGGAGGGGTGATAGCATCTCTCCCCTAGGCAAATGCCATTAAGGGGGAGGAGAGGGAGGGGTGGTGGAGTTGACGATGATTTCTCTGGTGTTGAGATTTCAATTGCCGGAGGTGTAGAGGAGATGGTTCGTGTAGCTTGAATAGTATGTTTTTTCTTTTTCTTTTTTAAATCATATGTACATTGTTTTTACGGTACAAGAAATGACATGCATCTTTAACGATATAGCCAAAACAAACCGAAAATCAATCTTAACAATCAACAAAAGAAACCAACGTAACCAATTCCCCCAACGGGACCAATAAGCGTCGAAAAGCAGCCCTAGCTAAATAAATGAAAGTATAAACCACCATCTAGTCTTGAGGGCCAGGGGCGGATAGGGTGGTAGAGAGGAAGAGCGGGTTCGGTGGAGGAGTGTGGAGGGAAGGGGCAAGTGGAGACATCCCCGGGGGGAAGCCAGTGGCGGTGGTGCGAATTAACGCAGCCAGGGCAATAGGCAGTGGCTGGTCGGACCAGTCCAGGGCCTTGGAGCCCAAGTCTGAGACCCCTTGGACGAGGCGGGATCTCTGATGGGCGGACGAGGGGCGGACGAGGGGCAGGACAGGATGGCATGCTAGAAGGTTTGCGGGGCCTCGGAGAACAATGGGCAGGACATATCGGCTTCAGGGCTGTCCAATAAGGGGTGGGCCGCGAGATAACCTTTTCCAGAGCGCATCTGGTGGATCCTCCCCGCAACGAACTCTCCCAGGCCCATGAAGGGATGGGGACAAGTCGAGGGCGGATAAGGGTAGTACAGGGGGGTCGGGGTGGCAGACTAGTCAGAGAGGAGGAGTTGCTTAGCTGGAAGTTTGAGGCGCGCATACGATGGGACAACCCCAGGAACAGGGAGGAGGTAGTCCGTCTGATGGAGGGAAAAGGGGGTAGTGTGATCACGTCGTGGACGAGGGGAATGGCCGAGTTAGCTAAAGCAGTGATGGCATTGTGGCGGTATGTTGGATTCTTGACCTTGTCCGCAGCGGACCGCCAGTCGAGGTTAAAGAAGAGGTACGGTTGTGAGGTGATCCTCCCACGCGCCACCAGGGGGGCACGGTGGGGTGAAAAGGTGGGGACAGACTTAGGGAAGCATGCCAAGTCAGGATTTACCTCCGGGGGGGGGCAAATAAGCCTCAGGCCAGCAAGGCAGCGTTGGTGGCATACACGAACAGGCCGCGGCGGGAGACAGGCCTCCCTATCCAAGCACGTCGAGTTGGTGGTGGTAAAGCAGTTGGTGATCCACCTACAGACCCGACACCAAAAAGTTGAGAACGGGTTCATGATGGTCAGGGGGGACTCCAAACAGCAGACCCGTACAAGAATATTGGGGCAAAAAGTGAGCGTGCCAGGGAGAGACAAAGGAGGGGGGGAGGCCCATGCCCGGAGGGGAGAGGCGGCGAATCGTGGCTAGTGTGGCATTGGTGAGAGTGTACCTCCTGGAGAAGTGGGATCTTGGGTCAAAAGAAGGGGTGAAGATAAAGCCCAGCCACTTCAGGCGGGTCTGTGGATAGAAGAGCTGATCCTCAAGCTGCACAGGGAGGGAGCACGGCGAGTCATTGCTCCTGGCAGTCCTTCAGTGAATCAGTTTGGTTTTAGGAATGGAGAAGGAGATATTGATTGGGGAGGCCTTTCTCTTGAGTGATGAGAAGGATTTCTGAAGGAGGCGAAGATTGATTTTGTAGGAAGGCAAGGCAACGGTGACAGCAAAATTGTCGATGTAGGAGATAATAAGTGACCTAGGGATTTCCAGATGGAGGGAGGAATGATATATGACGAACTGTAAGGGACCTACTGAGACGGGAGAGAATAAGCGAGGGGACCCCTGGAATGTCAGGCGGCAGGTGGGGTCTCTGAGGAAAAAGCTGACCCATTGTACCAGATATGGGCTGACCCCCTTTTGTAGAAGGAGATAGAGAAGGGAAGGAGACTCCATGTGGTCGAAACCCCCTTTCACATCAAGGAAGAGAGTGGAGACCTTATAGCAGAGGTGGTGGAAAGCTTCAAAGTGGTGTTGTAGAATGAGGGCAGCATCGGCCGTGGATATCCCACGGAGGGACCCACATTGGAGGGGGTAGATCAGGGAGCCGGTCATAGCCTGGGATGAGAGGCGGGAAGCTGCTACTCTCTGAAGGATCTTAGAGAGCGTTCAGAGGAGGACAATGACCCTGAAGGAGGAAGGTGAGTCGTAGGAGGGCTTACGTGGCTTGTCGAGAACAATACTGAGTGCTTTTTTGAGGGAGAGAGGGTGGAAACCATGGGCAAGCAGGGGGTCCAGGAGGGAGGGGAGTAGGGAGGGCTTGAGGCGGTATACGGACTTCCGGGCCGAGTATGGGATGTGGTGGGGACTGGGGGTGGAGGTATTTGAGGATTTGGCAAGGGCTCTAGATATCTCCTCAGAGGTGAGGGGGGTATAGTTCTCGTGGTGTATGAGGTGGAGGAGTGGGGGAGGAGGGGGTTTGGGTGGGAACAAGTGTTGAAGCAGCGTCTCCGCTACCTCAGATGGGTCAGTGGCCTCCGGCAAATGTGGGAACCTCTGCGGCAGGTGGCCAAACGCAAAGCTTTTGGCTGTCCAGCGGGAGTGAGGGGTGGCCAATGACAAAAGGTCTCACCAGTGGGCTTCTTGGCCGAGGAAATGGCCTTAAAGTATGTTCTCCTCGAGCTTTTAACATTGCTCCAGTTGAGGGGGGATGGGTTAAGGCGGGACATCCTTGCAAACTTGTGGTATTCCCTCCTCAGGGACAAGAGGCGAGGGGACCACCATAGGCGTGGGAGGCCAGGAGGGAGGTCAGACGAGTGGAGGAGATGTCAAACCACCTGCCAAGAGAATTCGGCGTGGGCTTTATTGGGCAGGGTAGAGAGGTGAAGTCGTCTAGCTCATGCCCAACCGCTTGCAAGTCGCGGAGGGCCCCGTGGGGAGTGGGGGGGGGGAGCATGATCCCAGGTGGTTGTAGCGTTATTACACACAGGACGTGATCTGAACCAGTGGAGGGGAGGGGTGTGTCCCAGGAGGCGACAAGGGGGGGGGGAGCGGTATTCGCAAAGGCCAAATCCAGAACAGAGTGTCTCGAGATAGTGTCAAACGGGAAGTGAGTGTAAACCCCAGGGGTGTTGAGGAGGTGGTATGGGATGTTGAAAGGAGCATGCAGGTATCGTGCGGAGAGAGTAAATTTCCTGTCAGAGAGGGAGCGGCAGGGATCCGCCTATGGATGATGGAGGTTAAACTCACCTAAAACAAGATGAGGGTAGGAAAGAAGAGGAAAAAGGGGTTCAGGAGGTATGGAGCGGTAAGGGGGGCGGATTGTATGGAGAAGATATACTGAGGTGACCCTCTGGGAACGGTAGGGGTATTCAAAAAGACCTTCCGGAGAAAGAACATGCACTGAAAGCATCTCTGAGGAGTCGTGACAAACAGTGGAGCCGGACAAGTGCTGATTCAAAACTCGAGAAACATAAATAGCCACTCGGGGGCGGCCAGTGGGAGGGGGAGCGAAGGAAAGAAATCCTGGAAATGTCAGGAGCACCAACTGTCTGGAGGGGGGATCCTAAAGTGCAACAAGTAAAGGAGGGTGAGGCAGCAAGGTAAAGCTGTGAAAGAGTGAAAGAAAAACATTCCAGCTCCCAAGGCAGTTATGTTGAACAATTTGAAAGGACGGGAAGACATCCGAGCTGTCCCTGTATCGGGTAAAAGAATTGTCCATTATTGGGCAGAGCCCTCACAGGAGTCGGAGTCTAAGGATTCATCACCCCTCTATCTTGGGGTGAGATCGGCGATGGTGCATTGGGCTTTCTGCCTAGGTGGCAGAGCATTGCGGGGGAGTACAGGGGCACTCGGAGTCTGGGGAGGGGCACCTGGTGCTGAACGAACAACTGTCGAAAGGCCAGGCTGGTCTTCAGCGAGATCCATGCTGTCCTGCTTGTGTCGTGATGGCACCTTTGGTGCATCAGAGGTGGTTTTGGGGCGGGAGGGGATATCCCTGCTGCACGCAGAGTGCTCTTCTTGGCAGTTAGGACAGCACGCCACCGAGGAGGGGCAGCAGCTGAGGATCACTCGGAGGTTACCACCCTTAGGGCAGGGAGGGTTAGGGCAGCCATGCTCTGCTTTTGGATGGGTGAGCGAGCAGAAGGGACAGATGGGTAGCAAGCTGGGACAGCGGTGGGAAATGTGGCCGAACTTCCAGCATTTCCTACACTGGGAGCTTTTGAAGGAGGATAATATTCGTTCGACTCTGCGGTCCCGAGAGAAGTGGTTGAACGAGGGGAGGAGGGCCAGAGGGTTGGGCGGGGCCACTGAAACAACCATGGAGGTGGCCGTTTTTTGACTTCGAGATTCAGGGCCCGGGGTAAGGAAATGTGCTGTGAGAATGGAGACTCTCCTGGCATAGCGGATGGACTCATGAAGAGAGGAGAAGAGTTGGTCGTCATCCGAGAGGAGGAAGGCAAGGGGGATTGAGTGACTTGATAATTGTGTTTGGTTCGGGGCAGGTTTGAAGAGATCCCAAGGGGAGTTACCCGCCGGGAAAGCACTGTTCAATCTTGTGGTGAGGGGAGCGAAGTAGAGGGTGTACGTGGAGGCGGGGGTGTGGAGGTTGGTACCGAGCAGAGACACAGAGCCTCCGTCGTTGTCTGTGCAGGTGAAGGCGACAGGGAGGGAACAATTGGCCTCCCTGAGAACAGAGGCAGCGAGGTCAGGGAAATGGGCTGCAATTCTGAGTGCCTCCAGGTGGGGTTCGAGAGTGGTTCTGGAGGCAAAGAATCTGCGGACAGCTTGGGGGAGGGGTGGGGGAGGTTTCATAAAAGCCTTACCCGACGCAACTGCAATGGAGGAAGCCGCGACAAAGACTTTGGGCTGCCGAGCCTTCCTTCCCTTAGCCGGGAGCACGACAGCCTGAGCGTATGTGGGGGTGGCTTGCGGGGCTACAGAGGTGGGCGGCCGCTAGCCAGGATCAAGGTGGCCGTGGGTCCAGGTGGGACCGGGGGGGTACTTCCCTTTCGCAAAGTCCTCTGCTTCCCAGGTGTGGGGGCATTTCTTGGCAAATAGCTCAGCGTTGCCATATAGTGTGGGAGGGGAGGTTGACATGTCATATCTCAGGAGATCGGGGTCAGCTGAGTGGCATGGCCAGACTATGTTGGGAGGAGGTAGGGCTGGGGCTGGAGAAGCTCTTTCTTTCCCCTTCTCATCGCGAGAGGCGTTGGTGTCACAAGTGGGGTGTGAGGCGTGTCTTGCTAGAGGATTGTGTGGCAGGCGTTGATATCTTGGGGCGCGGGGGAGGAAAAGGGGCCTGAGCGGCTGACGGGAGACGAGAGGCAATATCACAAAGGGATGATTGGAGAGGGGCAAGGTTGTGGGGCTGTGGGGAGAGATCAAGGTTGGCCACCTGAGAGGACAGGTCGTGGATTTCGGTTGATAGGTTCTCGAGGGCAGTCGCAATATGAACGCTCGACTGAAGGGAGGAGCAGAGAAGAGGGAGAAGCATCTGTTCTCTGATGGAGAGAGTGGAGATGTTGGGTGGTGTGATGGGAGGGAAGCCTGCGGCCGGAAGCCCTAAGTCGGCAGCTATCTTATGGAAGAGCGAAACCAGATGGTCGAGGTTCCTGGTGGCTGGGAGGGGGGAGACTGGAGCTGGGGTAGCATTTCTCGGGGGGCCACCCTGGTGGGAGGCCATGTCTGAGGGTGAGGGTGGAGACGCGAAGCCCAACAAGGTGGACGAAAAGTGTGGGAGAAAGAATCGTGCACAGAGCGACGTGGTGTTGAGAAATGTAGGGGGGGGAAAGAGGGGAGCAGAAGAGTGTAGCTTGAATAGTATGTTTTTTCTTTTTTTAAATCATATGTTCATTGTTTCTACGGTACAAGAAATGACATGCATCTTTAACGATATGGCCAAAACAAAACCGAAAATCAAACTAACAATCAACAAAAGAAACAAACATAACCGGTTCCCCCAACGCGACCAATAATCGTCGCAAAGCAGCCGTAGCTAATCAAGGAAAGTAAAAACCGCTAAACTAGTCTCGAGGGCCAGGGGCGGGTGGGGCAGTAGTATGGAGGAGAGGATTTGGAGGAGGGGCGTAGAGGGAGGGGGCAAGAGAGGGCATCCCCAGAGGGAAACCGGTGGCAGTGGTGCGGATGAACTCAGCCAGCGCAATGAGCAGCTGCTGGTCGGACCAGACAGGGGCCTCGGGGCCCAGGTCCAAGACCCCTTGGAGGAGGCGGGATCTCTCACAGGCGGAGGACGGGCAGGACAGGATGGCATGTTCGAAGGTCTGCGGGGCCTCCGAGCATAATGGGCAGGACATGTCGGCATCAGGATTGCCCCACGAGGGGTGAGCCGCGAGGTAGCTTTTCCCAGAACGCATCTGGTGTAACCTTCCTGCAACAAATTTGCCCAGGCCCATAAAGGGGTGGGGACGAGTTGAGGGCGGGTAGGGATAGTAAAGAGGGGCCGGGGTGGCAGACCAGTCGGAAAGGAGCAGTTGTTTAGCCCTCAGTTTTAGGCGCGAGTAAGATGGAACAACCCCCGGGATTGGGGGTAGGTATTCTGTTAAGTGAAGGGAGATGGGTGGAAGCGTAGAGACGTCTTCCACTAAGGGGGCGGCCGCATTAGCCAAAGCTGTGATAGCGTTGTGTCGGTATCTCGGGTTCTTGATCTTGTCTGGAGCAGCACGCCAGTCGAGGTTGAAGAAGAGATAGGGTTGGGAGGTAATCTTTCCACGCGCCGTTGGGGAGGCACGGTGGGGCGAGAAGGTGAAAGCTGACTTAGGGAGGCGTGCTGTGGCCGGGTTTATTTCCGGGGGGGAGCTTATAAGCCTTAGGCCAGCAAGGCGGCGTTGGTGGCGCACAAGAACAGGTAGCGGGGGAAGACAGGCTGCCCTGTGCAAACACGTCAGGTTGGTGGAGGAAAAGCAGTTAGTGATCCACCTACAAACCTGGTGCCAGAAAACGGACATCAGGCCCATGATGGACGGTGGGGGGGCCCACATCGCAGACCCATACAGGAGAATCGGAGCAAGGAGCGAACGCGCCAAGGAGAGACAAAGGTAGGGTGGAAGCCCCATCCCAGGCGGGGAGAGGCGGCGGATCGTGGCTAGGGCGGCATTTGCAAGTGTATACCTCCTGGAGAAGTGGGACCTTGAGTCGAAGGTGGGGGAAAATATGAAACCCAGCCACTTCAGGTGGCATTGTGGGTAGAAGAGCTGGTCTTCCAGTTGGACCGGGAGGGAGCACAATGGTTCATTGCTCCGGGCGGTTCTCCAGTGGATCAGCTCAGTTTTCGGGAAGGAGAAGGAAATGTTAATTGGCGAGGCCTTTCTCTTAAGCGTAGAGAAGGACTTTTGAAGGAGGCGAAAATTGGTTCTGTAGGAGGGTGAGGCCACCGTGACAGCAAAGTCGTCGACGTAGGAGATAATCAGTGACCTGGGAATTTCCAGGTGGAAGGAGGAGACGTATATGACGAATAGGAGGGGGGAGATGGGGGATCCTTGAGGGACCCCAACTGAGACAGGGGCGAAAAAGCGGGGGGATCCCTGGAACGTCAGGCGGCAGGTGCGGTCCCTGAGGAAAGAACCAACCCACTGGACCAAGTACGGGCTGACCCCCTTTCTGCGGAGGAGAGAGAGGAGTGAGGGGGACTCTACGTTGTCGAAACCCCCCTTCACATCGAGGAAGAGAGTGGAAACTTTGTATCGGAGGCGGTGGAAGCACTCTACGTTGTGCTGTAAGACAAGGGCGGCATCGGCGGTGGATCTTCCAGGGAGGGACCCGCACTGAAGGGGGTGGATGAGGGAGGATATCATTGCCTGGGCTGAGAGGCGGGACGCTACCACTCTCTCGAGAGTTTTAGAGAGTGTACGAAGAAGGACGATAACCCTAAAGGAGGAGGGTGAGTCATATGAGGGTTTGCCCGGCTTATCGAGGACAATACCGAGCGCTTTCTTGAGGGAGGGAGGGTGAAAACCGTGGGGCAACAGGGGATCGAGGAGGGAAGGAAGAAGGGAGGGCTTGATCCGGTGCACCGACTTCCACACAGAGTATGGGATGTGGTCGGGACCAGGGGCGGAGGTGTTTGAGGACTTCGAAAGGGCCCTGGAGACCTCCTCAGAGGTCAGCGGAGTGTAATCCTCATAGCGCGTGAGGCGGAGGAGCGGGAAAGGAGGGGGCTTGAAGGGAAAAAAGTTGTCGAGAAGGGTCACCGCTACCTCGGCCGGATCGGAGGCCCCTGGAAGGTCCGGGAATCTCTGTGGTGGGCGACCAAATGCGAACCTCTTGGCCGTCCAGAGGGAGCGTGGAGTGGCCGAGGACAAGAAGTCCGACCAGTGAGCTTTCTTGGCCGAGGCGATGGCCTTAAAGTATGTTCTCCTTGAGCTCTTTACATTGCTCCAGTTGAGGGGGGAGGGGTTGAGGCGGGACACCCTTGCGAACTTGTGGTATTCCCTTCTCAGAGACGATAGGCGGGGGGACCACCATGGCTTCCAGCGGGGGCAGGGGCGCTTGCTCGGTGCATGGGAGGTCAGGAGGGAGGTAAGGCAGGTGGAGGAGATATCGAACCACCTACTCATAGAGTTGGGTGTTGGCCTCGCGGGGCAGGGTAATGTGGTGAAGGGATCCAGAGTTTTTCCTACCGGATCTAGGTCGAGGAGGGCCCAGTGTGGAGTAGGGGGGGGTAGCATGATCGCGGGTGGCTTTAGCGTTATCACACAAGCAACGTGGTCTGAGCCATTGGAGGGGAGGGGGGTGTCCCACGAAGAGACGAAGGAGGAGAGGGCGGTATTCGCGAAGGCTAGGTCCAAAACGGCGGGTGGCGAGATGGTGTCAAAAGGGAATCGAGTGTAAACCCCGGGGGTGTTGAGGAGATGATACAGAACTTCAAAAGCAGCGTCAAAATAGCGTGTGGAAATGGTGAACTCCCGCTCGGACAGGGAGCGACAGGGGTCTGCTAACGCGTGATGGAGGTTAAAATCACCTGGAACCAGGTGAGGGTAAGAAAGAAAAGAAAACAACCGCTCAGGCAAGATGGAGCGGTAGGGAGGGCTATTTGTGCGAAGAAGGTACACCGATGTGACCCTAAGGGAGCGGTGGGGGGATCCAAATAGGCCTTCAGGGGAAAAAACATCAACCGAAAGCATATCTGAGGATCTGTGAAAAACAGTCGAGCAGGACAAGTGCTGGTTCAAAGTGCGAGAAACATAAATGGCCACACGTGGGCGGCCAGGAGGGGGTGGTGCGAAGGAAATAAATCCCGGGAAAGTTGGCAGCACCGATCGTCTGGAGGGGGGGTCTTGAATGGCAACAAGCAAAGGAGGGTGAGGCAGCATGGTAAAGCTGTGAAAAAGTGAAGGAAAAACATCCCAGCTCCCAAGGCAGTTATGTTGAACGATTGGAAAGGACGGAAGGACAGCACTGCTGTCGGTGTATCGCGTGAAAAAATTCTCCATTATTGGGCAGAGCCCACGGAGGAGCCGGAGTCTAGAGATTCATCACCGCTCTCTCTTGGGGCGAGATCAGTGATGGTGATGGTCCGTTGGGCTCTCTGCCTAGGTAGAGGAGCATCGCGGGGGAGTATAGAGGTCTTCGGGGTTCGGGGAGCGGCACCTGATGTTGGGGGAAGGAACGTCGAAGGGCCAGCCTGGTCTTCAGCGAGATCCATGCTGTCCTGAGTCTGTCGAGATCGCACCTGTGGTGTCTCTAGAGTGGTTTTTGGGCGAGAGGGGCAATCCCTGCTGCGCGCAGAGTGCTCTTCTTGGCCGTTAGGGCAGCATGCCACCGAGGATGGACAGCAGGCGAGGACAGGTCGGAGATTGCCACCCTTAGGGCAGGAAGGGTTAGGGCAGCGATGCTCCGCCTTGGTGTGGGAAAGCGAGCAGAAGGGACAA
>Ga0307509_10009213_pt1 | contig 12390 bp, 7 predicted proteins | sample 10_EM_MG_FD_202245 | JGI IMG/M metagenome (GOLD analysis project Ga0307509, IMG submission 202245) | Populus trichocarpa ectomycorrhiza microbial communities from riparian zone in the Pacific Northwest, United States - 10_EM | ecosystem: Host-associated > Plants > Roots > Unclassified | place...
GTGTTTCAGCAAAGGATCTGAAGAAGGGCGTGGTGGCGATTAAAAACCGTTACCAGTTTATCAGCCTGGACGGTTTAACCGCCACCTGGACGATTGCAGAAGATGGAAAGTCCATCTCTTCCGGCAGCTTGCCCATTAACGGCATTGGGCCGGGTGAGGAAAAGGGAGTGACCATACCCTTTAAGATTACGCCCCGTGCCGGCGCTGAATATTTCCTGCGCATAGCGTTTACGCTTGGCAGCGACAAGCTATGGGCGAGGAAAGGTTATGAAGTGGCGGCGCAGCAACTGGCATTGCCGGTAAGTATCCCGGCTACACCCATCGTAAGCACCGGCCCTGTAACCATGACCCAATCGGATAACGAGGTGACCGTAAAGGGCGGTGGTTTTACCGTGGTGTTTGATAAAAAGGCCGGTACTTTTTCCCAGCTTGAAACGGGCGGACATAATATACTGAAAAAAGAGGGCGGCCCTATGCTGCACCTCTGGCGCGCGCCGCACCGCAAGGATGATATGTGGGCTTTTGAGGACTGGGATAAATATGGCCTGAACGCTATGCGTTGGAAGGCGGACGATGTGAAAGCTACCGAGGCCGGCAATAACGCCGTAGTAATAGAGGCGGAGCTGACGGGCACTGGCAAGCTGGGCTTTACCGCGCACCACCATGTGGTCTACACCATTCATGGCAACGGAACGATTGATGCCGTCAATAATGTATCCTTCAGTGATCCCAAAATAGTGCTGGCCCGGATGGGCGTGCGTATGTTCCTGGATAAATCGTTTGCCGCCTTTGATTATTTGGGCCGGGGGCCGATGGAAAACTATGCCGACCGTAAAAGCGGTTTTGATGTGGGGCATTATGCCAGCACGGTGGCCGCGCAGTTAACCCCCTATGAGAAACCAATGGAATGCGGCAACCATGAGGACGTGCGTTGGTCGGCCTTGCGGAACAGCCGTGGCGAAGGACTAAAAGTAACATCAGGCGACGCCTGGCTACAGGTGTCCGCTTTGCCTTACAGCGATGAAGAGCTGGCGCCGGTAGAATATAAAATAGATTTGCCTAAAAGCAATGCCACGGTATGGTGCATCAGTCACCAGACGCTGGGCGTTGGCTCATATGGCTGTGGCCCCCGGCCGCTGGAAGCTTACCGGGTTTATGCAAAACCAACCACATTCAACTTCACGCTGCATTTGTTGTCAACCACCCATAAACAATAAACATCCTATGCGTATAATGGATTTCAAAATAACCTTGTTGGCCGCCGGCTGTTTTTTGTCGGTTACGGCCATCGCACAAAAAAAGTATACGGTGTCCGCGCCGGACAAATCACTCAGTGTATTGGTCACTGTGAGCGACAGCATTTATTACCAGTTGATACAGGACGGCAAGACACTCGCGGAAACATCTGCTATCTCCTTCACCACCGATCAGAATGCACCCGGCTGGAAAGTAAGCAAGGCGGTGCCTGGTACGCATAGCGGGGTTTTAACCCCGGTGATATGGCAAAAAAGCAAAACGGTGGCCGACGATTATTCTTCGTTGCGGCTCGATTTCAATAACCAGCTGTCGCTGGAGTGGCGGGTATTTAATAACGGCGTAGCCTGGCGCTGGATCAACAATACCGCCAAAACCTATAAGGTCATCGATGAGCAGGCTACGCTAAATCCGGGTGCAGCTGCCAAAGCCTGGTATCCGCAGGAAGAGGGCTTTTTTTCACACAATGAGCGGAAGTATATTGAATATAAGGTGGGCGACATTGATGCCGGTAAACTGGCCAGCCTGCCGGTGCTGTTTGAAACATCCGGCACTAAACTGCTGCTGACGGAATCGGGCTTGCATAACTATGCCGGCATGTGGGTGCGCGGCGACGGCAAGGGTAAAATACGCGGCGTCTTCCCGCACTATCCCAAAGAAAAGAAGATCGAAGGCGACCGCAGCGAGAAAGTAGTCAGCCGCGAAGACTTTATCGCTACCATAGAAGGCGGGCAGGAATTCCCCTGGCGTATACTGATGGTAGCTAAGGAAGACAATGATATATTGACCAACCAGTTGCCGTATCTTTTAGGCACACCGGCCGAAGCCGGCAGCGACTACAGCTGGGTAAAGCCCGGTAAAGTGCAATGGGACTGGTGGCATTACAACAATATCTATAATGTAAATTTCCGTGCCGGGATTAATAACGATACGTACAAGTATTACATCGACTTTGCGGCAAAATACCACATTGAATACGTGCTGCTGGATGAAGGCTGGTGTGATACCCGTGATTTGTTTAAACAGGCAAAGGATATCAATATCGAAGAGCTGGCCAACTATGCGCACAGCAAAAAGGTAGACCTGCTGTTGTGGACCAGTTGGCTGGTGCTGGACCAGCAAATGGATAAGGCATTGGACCAATTTCAGAAATGGGGCATCAAAGGCATCAAGGTTGATTTTATGCAACGCGATGACCAGGACATGGTGAACTATTATGAGAAAGTATCCCGGGCGGCTGCCAAACGAAAGATGATGGTCGATTTACATGGCGCGTACAAGCCCACCGGCTGGAGCCGTACCTATCCCAATGTAATGACCTCGGAAGGGGTATTAGGTAATGAAATCAGCAAGTTTGCCGGTTCTATAGATCCGGAGCATACGCTGACCATCCCTTTCATAAGAATGGCCGCCGGCCCGATGGACTTTACCCCCGGCGGTATGCTGAATGTACAAAAGAATGCCTGGGCGGCCGTTCCCGGCGAACCGATGACACTCGGCACGCGTTGCAACCAGCTGGCGATGTATGTGATGTACGAGAGCCCGCTGCAAATGCTTTGTGATATGCCTACGCATTATTACCATGAACCGGAAGCGATGGAATTTTTACAGGCAGTGCCCACCGTCTGGATGAATACCGTTCCGCTGCAGGCCAAGGTGGGCGATTATGCAGCTATTGCAAGACAGGCGAAAAGCGGCGATTGGTTTATCGGGGCCATGACCGACTGGACGCCGCGCGATTTGCAAATAAGCCTTTCTTTCCTCGGCGAAGGCAATTACAAAATGTATGTGTGGAAGGATGGGATCAATGCCGACCGGAATGCAAAAGACTTTGCAACAGAAACGATGGAGGTAAATAAAAGCACGAATATTACAATGAAATTATCCAAAGGCGGCGGCTATGTGGCAAGGCTTGTAAAGGAGTAAGAGAACACGATTTTAATTTGTATTCTATATTTTAATCCTAATTTTATGGAACTACAATACCTGCGATTGCATCCAAATGAGCACATATACGAAGAAACAAAACTGATCACTATGCTCAATAGTGACAGCGAATATGCCTTTCAGCTGCTCTATGATCGTCATCGTAACCGCATCTATAAACTGGCCGTTCGTTATCTCTCCTCGCCCGTGCTGGCGCAGGAGGTGGTGCAGGATGTATTTCTTAAACTCTGGTTTGACAGAAAGAACATCAAACGGGGTTACCCGCTTGAGTCATGGTTGATTACGGTGGCAAAGAACCATTTGATTAACCAGCTGAAAAAACTGGCGAGGGACTGGCGCTCAGTGCACAGCATTGCGCTGCCCGAAGGCCAGCCGGAAAACCCCATCTTCGACAAGCTGAAAGAGAAAGAATACCAGGAGTTGCTGAACAAGGCCATTGGTGAGCTACCCGAAAAACAAAAAGCGGTATACCTGCTGGCGCGTAATGAACAATTGTCTTATCTCCAGATAGCGGAAAAGCTGGGTATTTCTCCCCTGACCGTCAAAACCCATATGTCGCGGGCCATTGAGCATATCAAATCATTCCTCGTTGAGCGGGGCATCCTTTTCCTCGCCTTTTTTCTTTTTTTATAATTTTTTTCATTTCCTGTACTCCGCGGGCTCGTTTTTGTTGTATATGATGTATAGGGTTTGTTTTTTGCGATGTTAAAATGATTACCATATGAATGCCGGAAACAGGTTTCCTGACCTGCTCGATAAATATCTTTCCAAAAAGATCTCTTCCCGTGAGCGGGATGAATTTTTTGAATTACTGCTCACCGGTGATTACGATGAATGGCTGGGCACGCAGATGACCCATGAATACAAAGAATCCATCACCGAAGGGGCCGACCTGCCGCCGCATATTGCCCAGGAAATTATCAGGAACATACTTTCAGCCGAAAAAAGAACATTGCAGGCGTTGCCCCGGCGAAGAAAGCTGTTCAGCATGCGTTGGCATTGGGCCGCCGCGGCTGCCATACTCGTATGCCTTATTGGCGCCGGCTGGTTCTTTGCCCTGCGCAACAGTAATGGCGCGGGCGCTTCGCTGGCGGGACTGATACCCGACAGCATGCAGCAGCAAACAAATACCACGGCGCAACCCCTGCTGGTGGCGCTGGCCGATGGCAGTACCGTGCTGCTGCAACCACAGGCCACGATTCATTATCCCACACAGTTTGCAGCCAATGGCCGGGAAGTGTACCTCGAAGGCGGCGATGCTTTTTTTAATGTGGCGAAAAACCCCCACAAACCGTTTTATGTGTACTACAACAACGTGGTGACCAAAGTATTGGGCACCAGCTTTCATGTAGGCACCAACCGTAATACAGGCAATGTGGAAGTGGCGGTGACAACCGGGAAAGTGCAGGTATATGAAAATGAGAAACTGCTCAAGGCCCGGCAGGAAAGTAGTGGTGTGATCATCACGCCCAACGAAAAAGCCATTTACAAGGCAGACCAGCGAATCTTTGAAGCAACGTTGGTGGAAGACCCGCAGCCGGTGGCGGCCAACGGGCAGGACGACCCTACGGCCAAAGCAAAGGCCAATTTTGTGTTTGAACATATACGGCTGGCCGACCTGTTCCGGCAATTGGAAAAACGGTATGCGATAGAAATAGTGGTGGAAAACGAGGGCCTGTACAACTGTGTTTTTTCGGGCGATGTATCACAGCAGGACCTCTATGGTAAACTCAAAATCATTTGCCTGACCACGGATGCCGCTTATGAAATAAACGGCACCCGGATACTCATAAAGGGAAAAGGCTGCAATTAATACTGCTTCAACTAACCAAAACGATGCTATATGAAAATGAAACGCTATACTCCCCCATGATGATACAATAAAAAAGAGCCGGAAGTGGTGACACACAACCGGCCCTTGTACAGCAATATACATCGCTGTGTGTTTTTGTCCGAATGCAAATATTACCGAACAAAAAACAGTTTGAAATTATGAAAAATAAGCAACAAATCGTTGCTTCAACGATGCTTCTTATGAGAATATTGGTTATGCAGATAACCCTGAGTGTCGGTTTCGCTTTTTCGCTGTATGCGGGAGACGTGAAAAGCCAGGATGTGCTGGATAGGAAGATTACGCTCTCCGTGCAGAATGAAGAGCTGCAAAAAGTGATTTCCGTCATTCAAAAGCGCGGCGGCGTAAAATTCAGCTTTAGCGCCAACGCCATTAAGGCCGGGCGGCTGGTAACTTATTCCGCCGTTAAGAAAACACTGAATAACCTGTTAAGCGAAATACTCAATCCCCTGAACATTGGCTATCGCGTGGTGGATGAACAAGTGATCCTTTACCCGGTGAACACGGCGGCCGCGCCGGTGAGTGAAAGCATCCCGCCGGGAAACAATGCTACCGATCTGCCCATGCTGGTGATCAGCGGCACCATTGCTGATGAGAAAGGCGCTCCTTTACCGGGTGTAACCATTACCGAAAAAGGTACGGGCAATAGTGCCGCTTCAGACAATGACGGTAAGTTCCAGGTAAAAATAGCAGGCAACAGCGCCGTACTCGTGTTCAGCACGGTAGGCTTTGCGCAACAGGAAATAAAGGTGAACAATAGCACCAGCTCTTTGTCGGTGGTATTAAAAGCCGCGGCAAAAGCATTGGAAGACGTAGTCGTAGTGGGCTATGGCACGCAGAAAAAGAAAGACCTGCTCTCGGCTGTTTCTACCGTTAAAGGGAAAGACATTGAAAACATGCCGGTGGCTACACCGCAATCGTTGCTGCAGGGACGTGCAGCCGGCATACAGGTTGTGCAAAACTCCGGTGCGCCGGGCAGTGCGGTTACGGTACGCATACGCGGCACGACTTCTATTACTGCTGAAAACGATCCTTTATACATTGTAGACGGCATACCGGTGGAATCGGGCACGCTCAATAGCGTTAATCTCTCAGGCAGTCAAACCTCCGCGCTTTCGGCCATTAATGCAGATGATATCGAATCGATGGAAATATTGAAAGATGCCGGCGCGCTGGCTATCTATGGTTCCAGGGCGGCCAATGGCGTGGTGCTCATTACTACCAGGCATGGCAAAAAAGGAAGCACATCGTATACGTTCAACTATTATACCGGCTGGCAGCAGGATAATAAAAACACAAGGGTTAAATTGATGAACAGCACCCAGGCGCTGGAACTGGTGCAGGAAGGCAGGGCCAATGCGCTGAACGATGGCGTGACTTCCGTATACGGATGGATACTGCCTGACTCTACCGGCAAGTTGTATAATACCGACTGGCAGGCCGCGCTTTTCAGAACGGCCCCGATATCGAATTATGAACTGGCTATACGCGGGGGCGAAAGCAAGCTCCGGTTTGCGTTGAGCGGCGGTTATCTTGACCAGGACGGAATTATCATCGCTTCCGGTTATAAAAGAGGCACCATGCGCCTGAATCTCGATTATGATGCTACGGATAAATTGAAATTCGGTTCCAATCTTTCCGTATCAAGGTATCTTAATAAACGGGTGTCTACGGAAGACGGGGCTACCTCGGTATTGCAGGTGGCGTTAAAAAAATCGCCGTCCATGCCTATTTATAACCCCGATGGGTCTTATTACAACGGTGATGTGTCGGGTTTTATTAACCCCGTGGCTTTTGCCAACAAGCTTAGATATGAGAACCAGGTTACTTCCCTCACAGGCAATGTGTATGGTGAATATTCTTTTATTCCCCGGCTTGTGTTAAGAACCACATTGGGCGTGAATTATGCTTCCGTGCTGGACACGTATTTCCAGCCTTCAGACGCGCAGCGTAACGGTGTGGCCAGCGGCACCGCTTTTTCATCGGATGTACTGGGATGGATCAATGAAAATACCCTGGGCTATTCCCGGAACATGGGTAGGCATCTTGTGTCTGGGTTACTGGGTTTCAGCCAGCAGGAAAGAGGTTCGTTTGCTATCAATGCGGCCGGCACCCAATATGCTTCCAACAATATCTATACGCTCAATGCTGCGGTGATGCCTACTACGGCCAGCTCCGGTAAAACAGCTTATGGCCTGTCGTCCACCTTTGCGCGGGTAGGTTATTCATACGACGATAAATACCTGCTCGAAGCGACAGCCCGAAGGGATGGTTCTTCGAGGTTTGGCAGCAATAAAAGATATGCCCTGTTTCCCGCCGTATCGGTGGCCTGGCGCATTTCCAATGAAAACTTCTGGAAAAAGGGGCCGCTTATCAATGACCTCAAGTTAAGGGCGAGCATTGGTAAAACCGGCAACCAGACCATCGGCGATTATGTGGCCCAGGGCCAGTATGCCACCGGCGCCAGCTATATCGGGCAAAGCGGTATCAGCCTCACCACCATTCCCAATCCTGATCTTACCTGGGAAACAACCCTGCAATACAATGCGGGCGTTGATATCTCCCTGTTCCAGTCGAGGATAACGCTGAATGTGGATGCCTATGTTAAAAAAACATCCAATTTATTACTGCAAGTGCCGCTGCCTAATACCTCCGGCTTTGGCAGCGTGCTGGAGAATGTAGGCGCTACCCAAAACAAGGGATTGGAGTTTAGCCTGAACACGGTGAATATCGATAAAAAAGATTTCAGCTGGAACAGTAATTTCAATATTTCCTTTAACAGGAACAAAGTGGTACAACTCTATTCCGGCGCCTCCAATATCATTATCAACACCGGCCTCGGCTCTTCGGGCTCATTGGTATCCTATAGTATTATACAGGTGGGCCAGCCCATCGGCAGCTTTTATGGATGGCAGGAAACAGGTGTGTACCGCTACGGCACAGATAATAAAAATAAGGTCGTTAACACCAGTACGGGCACTACAGGATACCTGTTCAAAGGCGGCGATTTGATTTTCCAGGATCGCAATGGCAATGATACCATCGACAACAACGATCGCACCATCATTGGCTGTGCGCAGCCTAAGTTTACCGGCGGCTTCTCAAACACCATCAGTTACAAAGGCTTTGATTTAAACATATTGATGACTTTCTGTTATGGTAACGATATGGTGAACGGTACCCGCTATGCTGCGGAATCCATTACCGGTTTCAACGGCACACTTGATTTGCTCCGTCGCTGGCGCAACGAGGGCGATATCACCGATATTCCCAAGGTGAACTATGCAGACCCCGGCGGCAACCGCCGTTTCTCCAACCGCTGGCTGGAAGATGGGTCTTATTTGCGGTTTAAAAATGTGACCCTCGGTTACAAACTGCCGGCACAACTCATCAAAAAGATCAGTATGAAATCCTGCAAGGTATATGCTTCCGTACAAAACCTGCTCACGCTTACCAGCTATAAGGGATACGACCCGGAAGCAAGCGCGTTTAACAGCGGGGTCACCAATATCGGTATAGACCAGGGCACCTATCCCCAGTACCGCGCGTTGACCATCGGTTTAAGTGTTGGATTCTAAAAAAAACAAAATGAAACTCATTCAATACATATTGGTAACAATGGCCTGCCTGCCGGTATTTTCCTGCAGCAAGACCACCGACCAGGTGCCGGAAAGCATTATAACAGGCACCAATTTTTACAAGACAGCTTCCGATGCCGACAATGCCATCAACGCCTGCTACGATGCCTTGCAGGGCAGCCCGGCCAACTATGAGATATGGGGCGATGGAAGAACGGATATATTCGCCAGCACGGATCGTTCCAGCAGCTCCGACCTGCAGGTGGTGAGCGGCAATGTATCATCGTCGGGCGATTATGTAAGCTGGAGCTCGCTGTACACAGGCATCAACCGCTGCAACAGCGTATTAAAAAACGTGCCGGGCATTACCGACGCCGCACTGGCGGCCCGCAAGGACCGGATATTGGGGGAAGCCTACTTTTTACGGGCCCTGTTTTATTTTTATCTCGCAAGGACATACGAAAATCCACCGCTGATCCTGCAGGTATACGAGGATTTAAGCGGTAATTTCTTCCCCTCCAACAGCAATCGCGCTGCTATATTCGCCCAGGTGGAAGCCGATTTAAAAGAAGCGGAGAAAAGAGTGCCCGATGTGCCATTCAGCACAACGCTGGAAAATAAGGGCAAGACTACCGGGGGCGCCATACACAGCGCTATGGCCGACCTGTATCTCTGGGAAAAGAAATACCAGGAAGCAGCCGATGCGGCTAACCTGGTGATCAACAGTGCGGCCAAATATACGCTGGTGGCCGGCAGTAGTTTCGCCACCATCTTCACCTCGAAGAATACCACCGAGTCTGTTTTTGAGGTGGAATACAATTATACCTACCTGGAAGGGAATAACAATAATCTTACGGACCTGTTCCTGCCATTGGGCGGTTCTTATACGGCGGGCAACTGGCGCGTGCAACCCTCTGCCGCTGTACTTGCCGCCCTGCCGGTAAGCGATCTCCGTTCGCCGGCCACCTATAAGAATACCGGCGCCGTGCCGACACCTTATCGCGATGCCAACAAAATCTATATCGCCAAATACCCCGGTACTTTGTCGGCCAATGTTTTGTACCAGGATGCCAACCGTATCGTGTACCGACTGGCGGAAATTATTTTGTTTCGCGCCGAGGCATTGAATGAGCTGGGACAAACACCGGCCGCCATTACTTTATTAAACCAGGTAAGAACACGCGCAGGATTGGCAGGCACCACGGCATCCAGTCAAACGGACGTGCGGCTGGCAATAGAAAATGAAAGGTTTGCCGAACTGGCTTATGAGGGCAAGCGGTATTATGATTTGATAAGAACGGGCAGGTATGCGGCTGTAACGGGTTTCACCAATCCCGACTGGCTGCGCTGGCCGATCCCTGCATCGGAAATTACGCGGAACACGAACCTGGCACAAAATCATGGCTACTAACCAATAAAAATATTGTATGCAATCATTCAGACTATTCAGACTACTGGCGACAGGCGTTTTTGCCCTGGCCATCCTGAACGGATGCAAAAAAAGCGAAACCTACCCACCGTTGCCGGATGCCGTATACATTATAGCAAATGCTATTACCGGTCCCGGCAGCACGGCCTCAACCGCTATCACCAATTCCGCCAGTGGTAAGGTATCGGTGAGCCCCGCGGTAGGCAGGGTGTATGTTAATACGATGAAAACAGCGGATGTAACGATCACCTACACGTTATCAGGCACAGCAGTGGCCGGTGTTAATTACACCGCTCCCAACCCGATGAGCATAACCATACCGGCCGGGCAATGGTGGGCTGATATCAAAATACCGGTTATCAATGCGGCGCTGGCATCCAATAAAACCATTGTTATAACACTGGCAACCGCTACGAATAATATACAATTGGGTTTGGGCGCAGACAGAACGTATAAAACATTTACCTATACACTGACCAATTAATTATAAGAGATCGAATCCTATGAGCAGGAGTATCGCTTTATTATTTCTTATTATGCCCTTTATGGGACATACGCAATCCCGGCCCTTAAAAGCCGGGGTTGAGGTATGCGTTTATGGCGGTACCGCCGCCGGCGTAATAGCCGCCTATACCGCCCAAAAACTGCATAAAAATGTATTGCTGGTAGAGCCCGGCCATCGGCTGGGCGGGCTTTCGTCGGGCGGGCTGGGCTTTACAGATATCGGCAATAAATACGTGGTAACGGGGCTGGCAAGGGATTTTTACCGCAGAGTTGGCCAATACTATGGACGCTTTGAGCAATGGATATTCGAACCCAAAGTGGCCGAAGCGATATTTCTTGATTATATAAAACGATCCGGTTGCAAGGTTGTATATGGCAAGCGGTTAAAGAAAGTGAATAAGACGGGCGCGGCCATCGTTTCCATAGAACTCGAAAATTCGGATGGCAGCGCGGGTATTACGCTGGTTAAGGCTCAACAATACATCGATTGTTCTTATGAAGGTGATTTGATGGCCGCGGCCGGTGTGGGCTATACCACCGGCCGCGAATCAAATGCCCTGTACAACGAAACGGTGAATGGCGTTCAGCTCAGGGATAAGCACCAGTTCCCCGACGGCATTGATCCATACATTGTACCGGGCAAACCGGAAAGCGGGCTGCTATGGGGTATCAGTTCGGGTCCATTGGCCGAAACAGGCAGTGGGGATAAAAAAATACAGGCCTATAATTTCCGAATCTGCCTGAGCGATGATCCTTCCAATCAAATTGCTATTACCCGCCCCGCTCATTACAGTGCCGCGCAGTATGAATTATTGCTGCGCTATCTTGCCGCAAAGCCATCTAAAGACCTGTGGGGCTTTTTAAAAATGGATTTGATGCCTAACCACAAAACCGATATCAATAACAATGGCCCTTTTTCAACGGATATGATCGGCATGAATTATGGCTATCCCGATGGCGACTTTACTACCCGCGCCGATATTATAAAGCAACACGAAAACTATACAAAAGGCCTGCTGTATTTTATCGGCCATGATGAACGCATGCCGGAGCACCTGCGCAAACAAATGCTGCAATGGGGGTACCCGAAGGACGAATATATTAATAATGGGAACTGGACACCACAACTGTATATCCGTGAATCCCGACGGATGCTGGGCGCTTATATAATGACGGAAGCCAACTGTTTAAGAAAGGAAGTGGTGAAAGATGGTGTTGGCATGGCGGCTTATACCATGGACTCGCATAACTGTGAGCGTATTGTAGTGAACGGCATGGTGAAAAATGAAGGCGATGTGCAATTAAAAGGCGTACAACCCTATCCCGTTTCCTATCGCGCCATTACTCCTAAAGTAGTGGAATGTAATAACCTGCTGGTGCCGGTTTGCCTTTCGGCCAGCCATATGGCGTATGGTTCTATCCGCATGGAACCTGTGTTTATGGTGTTGGCTCAGTCGGCCGCCCTGGCCACCTGTATGGCCATCGATGGCAACACCACCGTGCAGCAGATAGATACAAAACAATTACAGGCAAGATTGAAAACCAATCCGCTTGCCGATAACAGCATCCCCGAAATACTGGTTGATAACGACGACAGTGAACACATCGTTGTAAAAGGTGAATGGAAAAAAGAAACGAATGGCGGTTATGGCCCTTCATTATTGATCAGCACCACCAGGAGCGGGGCTGAGGCCCGTTTTATACCCACCATACTGCAAGGAGGTACGTATACTATTTACATTTACTGCCCGAAACTACAGGATGCTTCAACGGGTATACCCGTTAAAATTTTCGATGGACGCAAAACGGTTAATACGACAGTCAAT
>Ga0307509_10009214_pt1 | contig 12389 bp, 10 predicted proteins | sample 10_EM_MG_FD_202245 | JGI IMG/M metagenome (GOLD analysis project Ga0307509, IMG submission 202245) | Populus trichocarpa ectomycorrhiza microbial communities from riparian zone in the Pacific Northwest, United States - 10_EM | ecosystem: Host-associated > Plants > Roots > Unclassified | place...
AATGAGACTGAATCATAGATTATCACTTTTGTATTTTAATAGCTCAACTTATTCTATTTTGAGATTTTTTTTTCATATACTGTATGACTTTGTACAAGTCATAAAGACTACTAAATATGAGTCTCTTTAATAAACTATAGGACTAGTGGTGTTGAATTTTGATGTTTGTGAAATGCCAAGAATAGTGACCCATTACTGGGGGGTGACCCATTACTGGGTGAAATACGTTAAGAGGCGGTGCAACCTTTTACTTGTTGATGGTTGATCATACGGTGCGATTTTTGACGAGGGACTTCTGTTGTCACCAGCTTTTCAAGCTCTTATTAATCTGCATCGGGGTATCACTCTTAGTAATACTTTCATCTTCATATCTGATCACTCGCTCACCTGCCTTCTGTGCCTGTTGAATTTCATGTTACTATCTTCCATTGTTCTCACCGGCGAACAACGGCTTTGTCTAAAGCGTCTTCCTTCCTATGTCATTTCGTCTTACAGGGCTGTATCTTTTGTGGTGGTGGTGAGACATCACCGGTTGGGTGATAATTATTGGGCGGCTATCTCGTATCGGGTAGGCCTCATTGCGCTCTCCAGCTTTGGAGGCGTATACTTTGTGGGAACTCATGATGCGTTTGGGCTGAGGACAGGAAACCGGTTCCTTCTAGTGACGGATGAGGTCACTTATACTTTCTATATATGTTCGGTCATTTGACCCTTTCTTTTGGTTAAGTAACAAATACATGGCGAGCAGATGTTCCGCGAAGTCTCTATCGTTCTACTTTCACACGGGATTGGGGCACAATTTCAACAGTGCCTGTCGTTTGTTTTACTAGCGGAAGTCGAAGCATCAAAATTGCACCTTTCCTCGCCATTATATTTCCACTAATATCTTAAAACTCAACTTTGGAAAAATTTAGCATATCTGAAGTATTATATATACTTATTTCGGGGGTTTTCCAGAAGTCTGCACAGTACCGAGCTGTGGGTGAATCGACTAAAAAAGGTGTATTGGAATATGATACATCTTTCCCACAAAAAAAACCCACCGTCTTGGCAGGTGCCCTGAGGAAAAGGACACTACACCTCTCATTACTCTGGGAGAGTTCAAGGAAAACATCCCGTGCTTTTTTGTGTCAGTGGGGTCGCAGGAAATTGCTTTTTGAATTCTTTCCATGCTGCTTCCGCCGTCCCAGGCCAAAGCCGCTAGATGCCCAGGCAAAGCGGCCGGGTTATTTAAATTTTCAATTCGGGCCGCATGACCCGCAGGTTCCCGGAAAGCCTACAGATATTTGTGAACGGCCTACAGGCTTCTCACGGCAAGTCACTCAGGATGAGGGTGAAACATGGAACCTACGGTGTTAAAGATTTCGCTTAAGATACATCAATGGCATATACTAATCAGCCACGATCTTCATATCCACACTACATAACCACCATCCTACCTTTAGTCCCTTTTCACAATTCCATTAATGACCCTTCCGCCACCCCTGGTGGATTAATATTAGCCGAAATACTTTCTCTAGCTAATCCTTCTCTAAATTTTCCCCTTTTCCCCATAAGTGCCAACATAGAATTAAAAAAAACATATCTACCGAGATGAGAGCATCTAGTTCTCATAAATTTAACATAGGGTTATGAGCGATAGCGTGTTTTAGCCCTGACCCTAATAAGCAGAAAGCGATTTTTCTTACGTATTTAGGTCAGGTTTGAAACATGCTATCGCCATAACCTGAAGTCCGCGGGTGCCCCAGGCCGGCCCCGGCTTTGGTTTTGGAATGTTGCTTTCTCAGCGCGGTCCGGTCATCTCTGAAATAGCCGGGGTTAGTCCGGCCAGGTCCAAGGCGGGACAGACTGGCACCTTGGGATCGCTGCAGCCATCACAGCCCACCAGACCGGCCCTCGGCCATTTCGGTATCTACAGTATTGGGATACCGTCTCGTTCTAATATTCTCTCACACCTACTCATCGCAGCCCCTAGGAAATGGTGCTCGGCCGGCCCCAGTGCCTGTTGTATTTAGATTAATATCCCCTCGGGCCGATAACATCTTTACTGCTCCCTCGTGGCGGCCCTTTACAGCTCACCAGAGTAGCGCTCAATCACATTTGGAATCTGTAGTGTTGGAGTTGATATCCCCTTGAGCTCATAGCAACTTTAATATTTCCTCATACTTATCCGCAGCAGCCCACCAGAGCGATTTCCGACCGTATTCGGTGTCAGAAGTGTTGGAGTTGATATCTTGCACCAATAGCATTTCTACTACTCCATTGTGCCCACTCTTCGCAGCCCACCAGAGCTATGTTCGACTATATTGGGTATTCAGTGTTCCCAACGTGCTAGGAATGCTGGGCAACAGTAAATCCCTAGCCTGGCAGGGCGGCTAGAGGCCGTATAGGCCTAGCGCCGGCATTCTGATAGGTTGGCCTAGCCTGTATATCCTAGGCCAGCCCGCTCTTAGCGAGTAACGATGCGGTGTCAACCGCCGAAATCCACAATAATATACCGGTAAGGCATCAACACAGGCGAGATTAAATGTTAGGTTTTCCAATTACAAAATAATATTAAAAATACAACAATTTCTGTTAGCAGGGGGACTTAATGTAATTCCTGCTGAATGTTGGAGCTAAGAATGGTGAAATAGGGGTGATCCTGAAAGTGAGTTGTCACGACTTTCTGGAGTTGGTTGCAAATCACGCGTTGTGTGATTGCTTGAGAAGCAATCGCTATCTGTTTTCGATGCTAATCACCTGACCTATAGGTGCCTATAAGGCCGGATAGACTTTCGTAGGCCGGTAGAATCCGGCTTATATCGGCCTACGCTGTTTTTTGGGCGGCTTGGCCTGTTGGATGGAGGAGAGATTGGGGCTGAGTGAGATGGCCGAACTTTTAGCAATTCGTTCGATATATCATGTTCGAAAGCAGCCATCTTTGACGTCATACATTGTGAGTGGCAGAGAATTGAAGAGCTGAGAGGGGAAAGTACAATACGTTCCGATGATGCAGGATTCAAAAAAAAAAAAACTTAGGAAGAGAAGGGAGAAAATAAGCCTATAGATAGTAAAAGGAGAGGAGCGGTGTTGTACTATATACGTGAGAGACTAAAAGGAGGAATTAACGAGGGAAGCAAAAGGAATTATAGTGCAAAGTAAAGATTAACTTATGGGCTAACTTTATATTCCATCTTGTATATCGAACAAAGGATAGTAACATTTTTGTCCATCTTTACTGCGCATGTATAGTATAGCAACCACTCGGGAAATGATAGCAGTGGAATGAGAGAAGGAGAGGCGGATAAGGGGGAAAAAATAGGAGTGGAGAATTAGGGGGCGGATAGTGGTGAAGGGAATAATAGCTCTAACGAGAGGGAGCGAGTATCGAGGGAAGAGGCTTCGGTGGTAAAAGTTAAGCCAAAGGGAAATGCTGAAAGGGGCATTGAAGTAGGTCCACCGGCTTATGTGACGGACGCTCTAGGTTTCTTTGTCTGTTTTCCTTCATCTGAGAGAGGGGTTGATCTTTTGTTGTTGCGGTTCAAGCTGGAACCTTGTGGGGGGGTCTTCCGGCTGATGTTTTCGGCTTGTTTGGTATTTACGGGGATGGGAAGGGCGGGTTGAGGCCCTGAGAGTAACTGTGCAATTCCTGCATATCCTTGGGACGTAGCTAACTCAAGGGCTGTTTTGCCGCCGAGGTCTGGTATGTTGGGATCGAGGTCCTCTCGCTCTAAGAGTAACTTTACGATTCCCTCATGTCCACCAAGTACAGCGGAGAAGAGTGGCGTTCGGCCAGTTTTGGTGTCTGGAATGTTGGGATTGGTATCCCCCTGCTCCAACAGCAACCTTATTATTCCGTCATGCCCGTGCTCCGCAGCCCACGAGAGCGGTGTTCGACCGTATCGGGTGTCTGGAGTGTTGGTATTGATATCCTCTCGTTCCAATAACAACCTTACCATTCCGTCATGCCCACCCTCCGCAGCCCACCAGAGCGGTGTTCGACCGTATCGGGTGTCTGGAGTGTTGGTATTGATATCCTCTCGTTCCAATAACAACCTTACCATTCCGTCATGCCCACCCTCCGCAGCCCACCAGAGCGGTGTTCGACCACAGCTGGTGTCTGGAGTGTTGGGATTGATATCCTCTTGTTCCAATAGCAACCTTACTATTCCGTCATGCCCGCGCTCCGCAGCCCGCGAGAGCGGTGTTCGACCACATTTGGTGTCTGGAGTGTCGGGATTGGTCTCCTCTTGTTCCAATAGCAGCCTTACTATTCCGTCATGCCCGCGGTCCGCAGCCCACCAGAGCGGTGTTCGACCACATTTGGTGTCTGGAGTGTTGGGATTGGTATCCTCTCGTTCCAATAACAACTTTACTATTCCCTCATGCCCATCACACGCAGCCCGCCACAGCGGTGTACGACCAGATGCGCTGGCTGGGGTATTGGGATTGATATCCTCTCGCTCCAATAGCAACTTTACTATTCCTTCATGCCCGCTATCCACGGCCTGCAACAGTAGTCTTTCACCAAATTCAGTGCCGATAATGTTGGGATTGATATCCTCTCGTTCAAATAGCAACCTTACTATTCCTTCATGCCCACCATCCACGGCGTTCCACAGTAGTTCTTGACCAGATTTGGTGTCGATATTGTTGGGATTGAGATCCTCTCGTTCAAATAGAAACCTTACTATTCCTTCATGCCCACCATCCACGGCCCGCCACAGTAGTGCTTGACCAGATTTGGTGTCGATATTGTTGGGATTGAGATCCTCTCGTTCAAATAACAACCTTACTATTCCTTCATGCCCACCATCCACGGCCTGCCACAGTAGTGTTATACCAAATTCGGTGTCGATAATGTTGGGATTGATATCCTCTCGTTCAAATAGAAACCTTACTATTCCTTCATGCCCACTATCTACGGCCCGGCACAGTAGTGCTTGACCAGATTTGGTGTCGATATTGTTGGGATTGAGATCCTCTCGTTCAAACAGAAACCTTACTATTCCTTCATGCCCACCATCCACGGCCCACCACAGTATTGCTTGACCAGATTTGGTGTCGATATTGTTGGGATTGAGATCCTCTCGTTCAAACAGAAACCTTACTATTCCTTCATGCCCACCATCCACGGCCCGCCACAGTATTGCTTGACCAGATTTGGTGTCGATATTGTTGGGATTGAGATCCTCTCGTTCAAATAGAAACCTTACTATTCCTTCATGCCCACCATCCACAGCCCGGAACAGTAGTGTTCTACCAAATTCGGTGTCTTGAGTGTTGAGATCCATACCCCATCGTTGCAATAGGAACTTGACTACTCCCTCATGCCCATCACGCATAGCCTGCTCCAGAAGTGTTCCACCAAATTTTGTGTCTGGAGTGTTGATATTCTCTCCTTCCAATAGCAGCTTTACTCCCTGATTCCCGTTCTCCACAGCCCAAGAGAGCAGCGTTGGATGATCTTGGGTGCCTGCAGGGCTGGGATCGAGATCTACTTGCTCCAACAGCAACTTTACTATTCTCCCATGCCCGCGCTGCGCAGCCCACCGGAGGGGTGTTCGACTATGTTCCGTATCTAGAGTGTTGAGATTAAGATCCTTCCGTTGTAATAGCAACCTCACTACTCCCTCATGTCCACCAATAGTAGCGCACAAGAGCGGCGTCCGGCCATTTTTGGGGTCTGGAGTGTTGGGATTGATATCCTGTCGTTCCAATAGCAACTTTACTATTCCCTCGTACCCGCCCTCTGCAGCCCACCAGAGCGGCGTTCTGCCATATTCCGTGTCTATAGTGTTGGGGTCCATATCCAAATGTTCCAATAGCAACATTACTACTCCCTGATGCCCGCGCTCCACAGCCCACAGGAGCGGTGTTCGACCATATCCGGTATCTGCCGCGCTGGTATTGATATCTTCTCGTTCCAATAACAGCTTCACTACTCTCTCATGCCCGCGCTCGGCAGCCCACAAGAGTGGTGTTCTACCATACTGTGTATCAGGAGCGTTGGGATTGACATCCTTCTCTTTTAAGAGTATCCTTACAGCCTCTTCATGGCCTCTTATTGCTGCCCATGCAAGCGCCGTTCGGCCCAAGGTATCTGCGGCATTAATATCCCATTTCTTCATTCCCAAAAGGGCAGCAACTTCCTCCTCAATCCCAAGAAATGCCGCGCCATGGAGCCCCGTAAAGCCATTAGGGCCATCACTCTCATAAAAACACCAGTCCCACCAAGGACCGTCGTCATGATAATGTAGCAAAAGCATCTGAGAGGATATATGCTGTTCGAACCCAATCAAAAGATCCAGTGCAAGTGGACTCGCAAACTCGGTTTTCTCCCTTCTAATGTGCTTTCCCCAATAACGAGATGCATATTCAACAAGGGGGACTGTCGAGGGGGGGGAATCAAGAGTTGGCGAAAGTTCCCGGACGCACTGGAAACCGAGGTACGTCAAGCATGCTTCCGCTATCATGGTGTGTGGGCTTTGGAACAGGCTCGGATTATTGGATAAATACTCTTGCAAAGTGAAGTGGACAAGCCGGACTGTGGAGGAGGATGCCTCGATTGTGATGAGCCCGAAAGAGCATCTCAGGATTGTTTGAATCTCAGGGATGTTCTCATGATCAAGATCAGCGGATCCTTCCTTTACTCCCAAGGCATGGCATAGCTCGCTAGTATGCAGCGGTCGCTCCGAATTCGATACCCACATCAAGGCTTGCATTCCGAGTGTGGATCTACCTTCCTTCTGCCCCTTCATTCGGCCTAGGGTTGCCGCATACGCATCTGTTAAATGCTTGCCGTGGGTCATCTCCTTCAACTTTCGTTTCCTCTGAGAGATGGTAACCTCCCCCAGGATCGCGTCGATGGTTAATGAAACAAGGAGAAAACTGCACACAATGGTTAGTTAGTATAAGATCACGCATGTAATGGGGGAAGTGGATACGCCTGCGCACATTTCGGAGATCTGTTCTGGAATAATTCTCAGGATATCCGTCTGTAAGCTAACAGACATTGCCATAGGTTCTGGGTCCATCTCCAACTTATTCTTCAAATATACCCCTATGTCATGCGTCCTCGGAACGATCGGTACTGTAAGCCCAGTGATGAAAGATGCTGTAATTTCGGCCTCAACCTGAGGGCGCCCGGTGAGAAATACTCGTGTCCTTGGTGACCCTCGAAGGATATCCTTTATCGATCTGAGAAGCTCCAGCAGATGCTTAGTGGGGCACTCATCCAAGGCATCAATACAGATGAAAACCTGTGGTAATATAGCAACCACCTGTTTTAGCATTTGCACCATATCCGGAAGTCGCAGACCTCTGCCGCCGACTTCTCTTTTCGCCTTTTGATATGCCTTTTGCACGTGTTCTAGCACTTCCCCTCTAACCAACAGCTGCTTAAGGATGGCTCCTACGATATTGGTAGTGGTCTGCTCTTGTTGGTCGCGGAAGTCACAGTAGAACATTGCGATTGCAATTTCTTCCTCGCAAGGTCCATCGCACAGGCCGTCGATCACTAATGAACTATTGATGACCGTCGGCGATAATTCCTGCTTCTTCCGAAGGAATCAGGCACTTACCTTAGATATGTTTTCCCCACTCCAGGATCTCCACAGCAAAATAAGACAGCCTTTTCAGCTCCGCCTTCGCTTCTCCTCCACTCCCGAAACTCGTTTGTCTCTAGAAGCCAATCCCCCACACCATCGAGCCTGTCCGTCCTCACATCTTGATGCCGTCTCCTAGGGTCGAGTGGCGAGAGCCACTGCATGATTTCTGGGTTCTCATTGGCTATGACTTTGTTCACATTGACGATATTGTTGCTATTCGTGAGGTTATTGACGATATTGTTACTGTTCGTTATGTTATTGCAGTTGACATTGCCGTTACCAATTGAGATCGAGTGGGGATTTGAAGTGTTGTCCATAGTGGTGTAGCCAAAACTTTCGTCGCGCGTAGATATGCTATGGCGATAACTTTGGTAGCGATAGCTCTGGTAGCGATACCGTAAAAACTCGAATAGAAGAGAAATGTGCTAGGACGTTGGAGTTGCCTCTCCTAGTAAGGCGCCCCGTATATTCCTTTTGTTTTGTCTCAACTGTGGGCTGAGTTTGCGGTGTTTTCCCCTCGCGTAGCTGAGAAGGGAAATTCCAACGTCCTAGCACATTTCTCTTCTATTTGAGTTCTTACGGTATTGGAGGGACTCTTTCCGAGCTGAAAAAAGAGGTTGGGGCGGCTCTAACTTCTAAAATTACTCTCCAATCATCTCCCCTGAGTGAACACCAGCTCGTTCATGACTGAGAGATACTTGTATGAGTTCAACATCACTTTCAATTTAAATAATTACCCAGGCATGCTTCGATTGCTCCATGAAATGCAGTTCAAGAATTTATCACGTGGACTCTATGTCCCGGTGCCCCTTACATTATTTATCAAGGTTGAATGATTCGCTGCCTTCGCAGAGCCAATTCGAGATTTTCTTGTCGGGAACTCCAATGACTAATCAGACCAGGGATAGCAAAGTTCCAGGCGACTGGTAAACTCTCCCAATCATGAAGCTCGGTACCTCTTAGAGCAGCCTAACCCCAAGTCAATTGCGCCTTCTCTGCCGTTGACGTAAGAAAGAGACACGACTCCAATCCGAAACATTCATGGTCCGTCTACCTATAGACGGCCGTCTAGCACTTCGAGAAAGTCCCGACCTTCGGAGGGGCTACACGGTTCGAGGGGTCCTGGCGAGTAGATGGCGCTTACCTAAAGTAGCATGCCCTCCAGTGTCTGGTGGGATTTGCAAACACCTGCGAGGCAACTTCACATTTTGGCATCTAGAAACAGGAATTTATGACTGTAGGGAGATAGGTACAGTACTGTCCAACCTGTGAGTAGCTTCAGTAACTTTTATGCCTTTTGTTTAGGATCGCGTAGCGTTTACGTGCCGGTACCGTAGAGAACGGGCGGTTTTGGTAGTACTTTCCATGTTATTTATTTAAGAGAGGTGAGAAACACCTTCGAGAGAGGAGCGATCGTGGGATTTTTTCTTTAGTTGGGAGAAACCATCCTTTGAGTCTCCATCCTTCTTTGTTTTCTGACTTGATCGAACCAATGAATTACGGCTCTCTGGCCTTCATTCTTCCGCTTCCATCAAATGCCTTTGCTTTCTTTTATTTTTCTCTTGCTAGTAACCGCTCCGGGAGTCTCTGCCGTCAATATTGCCAATATCATACTCACAAGAGAACGCTCGACGGGGAAGACCCCCACACTACTAGTACAGTCCACGCTTTTGCACTGTCTATCGGATAGTAATGTCGGTTGTAACACCACCGTCTGGTTTTACCACCCAAATTTCAGAAATAGACGGTTAGGTAAACGGGCCCTCAGTCTCTATGGCCGATTTACCCAACCGTCTGGTTCTAAAATTTGGGCGATAAAACTAGACGTTTGCGTCTCAACCACCATCATTTACCGAGGGACGGTGCGAGGATGTTTACCCAATTTTCTACCATCCTAGATTCATTTCGATTGATGGCCAAAGCATGACGTTGCCTCAGAGGCGAGTTCCCAGATTCCACCACAGGCTAAAGGGCCCGCAAGGTAACCACCAGACTATCTACCGTAAAATCTCAAATAATTGAACAATGTGCTATGTCATTGGAGTTGCCTCCTCTGGTAAGGTCTGGTGTTTTTTTTTTGTTTTTTTTAGGTCTTTCGGGGGGGCTGAGCCGCTCTTTTTTTGCCGCGATTTCCCCCCATTTTCCGAGGTGGGAAATTCTTGACTACATGGCATATTGCTTAATTATTCGAGATTTTTTTATGGTACTCGAGTAGTACGGCTCCTGAATTTTGCAGATTTTGCTAAAAAGTGGTGTTCGGCTAATACTAGTAGGGGGTAATGGTGGAGATTGGGTATGATGGCTACCTACAAGTAGTTGGGTATGGTGGCTCCCGAATACACCCCTCCCTCTCTCACACCCGTTCCTAGCAAAACCCACTCATATGATACTGCGTAAAACTTAGGCGCTGTACAGTATTTCCGTACAATGTAGGACCTGTGAAGCATATCGCTCAAGGTTACGAATTACATTTTCTTACTTCAGAGTGTTGACTCCTCCCATACCCAGCTATTGGCATTCCGGAATCTGCATTTGGTGTTGTTCGCCATCCTATTCAAGTTCCTAGGGTTAGTTTTCTGGATAGTCCCCAACTAGGGTATAAAGAAAACTACCCGAGTAAGTTAACCTATAAAGTTAACTTATGCAAAGCTTTTTTCTCTCTTTTGTTTCGAGTTTTTATTCTCTTCAGGCTTTCTGTGAGTTTATCTCATATGTCCCCTCTCAAACAACTAATCTCTAACGCATAATACTCTTATCCTTCCCAATCTCTTTCTTATAATCCTCCCTCGCTTCCTTTCCTATACGCTACGCTGACTCCCCTCATATACTTTGAAATCTCTCTGGGTCTGGTATCATATGACACTCGCATTGACTGTTAACTTATCTCCTAACCAAGCTTCTTCTCCCACTTCATCCCCTTATGTCTCTTCGTCTTTTCTCTCGAAAACCTTTGTACTTCCGTCCTTCTCTCCGCCGTCCCCTCTCCTGACCGCCACCCTTCCACTTCCTTTCTCGGTAACGTACATTTATAATAATATTAACCTTTCTTCCCTCGTCTCCTTAGCTGTTAGGAACTTTTTGCTATTACAACCGATGGGGAAAAAAAAGTTGGGAAACGTGAATCCGGCTTCTTGTGTTTTGACTGGAGCGTTATGTGTTCTCGAGCCAATTGAGCGACCGTGTTTCTGGCTTTTGATTTCCACGTTTTCCGAATGTTCTTTTTCAGAGGCTGTTCGAGTGCCCGGTCATTAGCGTCTGAGAGTTCGGAGGTTGCGGCACCCCGGTCACTGCTTTGGTCCTTGGCATATGTATGGAGGATCAGAGAAGTATGGACACCGCATATGGGCACCTTAGGGCACGAACGGATGTATAGGGTTATCCATGCAGAATCTCTCTCCGCTTACTCAACTTGGCTAGCCACCTCCAATAGGTAATGCATGCTAAGTTACTATGTCTTCGCCAGTCAACACCTCTTAGTGATTCTTCCGCCTCCATCAGCCCGCTATTAGTAAAATGTCCCGATTTAGTAATTATCTGTCCGTGGTGCGGCCAGACTCAAGCTGCCCCTTCTCTGTCACCTAAATTAAAAAAGAAGCTCAACTTCAATTCAGAAATTCGGTCCTTAGGCGATGGGATCGGATGACATTTGGTTTTTTTTCCTTGGTTAGATGAGCAACTTAGTGGTTCCTGGTAGGGTAACGTAAATTTAATGTCATGAATACTTCTGAATAGGCCCCTGGAAGTAACTTATGCGTATACTTAATCCCTCTACATCTCCCCCACAAAGATATAAGTCGGGGGAATTACCTTGACCGGTTAGATAGATGGCATGCAAGTTTCCCCCTCAGCTCGACCATTTATCCTAAAGGGTAAATCTAAGAACAGGGTCACACATAGTCGCGTATGCAGAATTGCTAGCAGCAAAATGGTGGGGGGGATGAACACCTTGAAGTATTAAAAGATAATTAGTGGTCTTGGAGATACCTTATGGCCCACTTGCCTAATGCCCGTAAATGCTGGCGAAATCCCGGAGGCTCAGTTTCGGGGGTCTCCTTACCGGAAGACCCCACTGGAAGAAACTACAATTCATTCTTAGCCTAAGCGGAGCCTTCCTAAGGTCTGGGATAAAAATCTCAAAGTTCCAAAATCGGAAGAAATCAGACCAGCTTACGAGAGAATTACCGGAGTCCTAAACATACCGGCTGGTTCAGCATCAAATTTGCCTTTTACCGGCCTCCTTCCTCTAATGTTCCAAACTTCCACGCGAATTCTCTCACTCTATCGTCTACCCCTATGCTACTCGTATTTCCTGCCTTGATAAACTCCGCTTCACCAAGACTTTTACTGAGCAGCTATAGAATAGCCGGCTTGAAAAATCCATCGTCAAGTCCATTGGACTATTCTTTCACATCATAGTTTCCGTGGCTACCGGTGGTAATAAAAACATTGACAATCAACTAGCATGCCATAGAGACGGGTAAGGCACTTTGGATATTATCACCACTCTGCAGACTTCTAAAATGAAAAAAACAAACAAATAGAGCATCAGCCAAGTTACTCTCCGGTTCTACAAATCAAAGTGCAAGCTGAGAAGGACCCAAAAGTATAGAGTATATCTTGCAGCTTGCAAGTAAAGAAGGTTGAAATTCTCATGAGAGGAATTGAGGTCCATTTTTTTTTTTTGTTAAATCCGTGGTATTGTTTTTAGGTACATGTAAACCAAAGTAAACACTTCCCCCAGGCACAAACCGCTGCATTCGGAGAAGACCCCATGGCAAAGAAAGCCCACCCCCTTCA
>Ga0307509_10009215_pt1 | contig 12389 bp, 15 predicted proteins | sample 10_EM_MG_FD_202245 | JGI IMG/M metagenome (GOLD analysis project Ga0307509, IMG submission 202245) | Populus trichocarpa ectomycorrhiza microbial communities from riparian zone in the Pacific Northwest, United States - 10_EM | ecosystem: Host-associated > Plants > Roots > Unclassified | place...
AGTCAAGCTTGTTGATGGCCGCCACAATCTGGGTGACTCCGAGGCTGCGCACGAGCACGACGTGCTCGCGGGTCTGTCCACCGCGATCGAAGCCCGCCTCAAACTCCCCGGTCGAGGCGCCCACGACAAGAAGCGCGCAGTCCGCCTGAGAGGCACCAGAGATCATGTTCGGGATGAAGTCCCGATGTCCGGGAGCGTCGAGTATGGTGATGTTCCTGTGCGGCGTCGAGAGCGTCTGCACGGCGATGTCCATCGTTATGCCCCTTTAAAAAAAAAGCTTGCAGATTCAGAGCCCCGCCCCCGCGGGCACCAAAACCCAAAAGACCGATGGCGGAGAGGTTTCGCACTTACCGCTCGCGCTCCTCGGTAGTGCCGTCAAACTGCCACGCCCAGCTGAAGCTCCCTTTGCCGATCTTATTGCTCGCCCTTTCGTTCGTCACCTTTGATTTCTCGTCGACGCGGCCGCAGTCGTAGAGCAACCTTCCCATGAGCGTCGACTTTCCAGCATCGACATGACCTTGAGAGTATCAGGGCCCGTGAAAGGGAGGACATCATGGACTAGACTCACCGACGACGACGAGACTGACGCCCGCCTGACCCTTACTTTCCGCTTCTAGAGCCTTTACAGCTTCTTCGAGCGCCCTCTCCCTTGCAAGGGCCATCCGCGGTGGCTCGTCCTGAATGGGTGACATTTCCTCCACACCTAAGCCTAAGGCAGACACGTCAATATTTTGCTGCTCAAGCGCCGTAGAGTCTGAGCCTTTGCGCTTCGGCGTCGTAGCCCCAGTAGTAGAAGTACTCCCAGCCTTCTTGGGACTTTTCGCAGCTTTCGGAGACTTTTGGGTGGGTGATATCGCACGATTTGCGGCCCTCGACGCAGCAGCCTGCGCCTCAGCCACCTTCTTCTGAGCAGCAAGCTTCTGTGCTTTCTCGCGTTCCTTTGCAGCTAAATAGTATTCGTATAAACGATCTAGTCAGTACATGTTCGTGACAGCAACACAAACTAATTCGCAGATGTGGAAACTCGAGAACCCGAAGTGAAAGAAGAACGTGTATGGGCGGTGGAAGCGGGTAACGCAGAAAGCATGGATGCATCCGAAGCTGAACGTGCAAGAGTGGTGCCGCGACGCGCATTCAACACGATGTCGTCGGGAGACGGGATGTCGAAAGCGAAGGGACCGAGCGGTGCGAGTGGCCTGTTCCCCGCCTTGCCTGCAGAGGACTTGTGTTTGGAGGAGGCCTTCATGTTAGCAGTAGACTCGTCCAGAGGGGATGTCGGATTTGAACGGCCGTGACTGCGACGCCGCTCACGAGGCAACTTATCTCGACGCTCTTTCCGATGCCCTTTATCTTCGTCAGATGTCAGAGGGACTCCATCTAACAAGATGGAAGCGAAGGTTGAGGGCGACGCACGGGAACGGCTGCCCTCTGGCTTGAACATTGCATGCACCGGTACAGGGAGGTAGGCCTGATCATCGTCGGTACTGCTACCCTGCTTGAGATGCGATTTCTTCGCTTTCATTGCCAACTTGGATTGCCTCGGCTCAGGAGAGGATGGAGATGAAGAATTGCGACCAGCGGGTGGAAAAGATGGAGGTAACGCGGATTGAGTAGGTGAGAGAAGGCTGCTCAACGATTGGTATGAAGTCGTGATGGCCGTCGTCGCAGTCGGCCCATTAGCAATTGGTGTAAGATATTCTGTATGTGAGGTGGGAAGGAGCGTTGACGGGGTAGGCGAGCGAGCAGCCCTCGGCTTTGAGACTCCCGGACTACCTTGCTTGGACTTTGCTTGAGCTAGCTTCGCAAGCTTGGAAGTCGGGCGCTCGCTTGAGGATGTGGTTGGTGATTCCACGACAGTATGAAACGCCTCGGAAGTTGGTCTCGCCGTGGACTTTGAGCTAGAGGACGGTGCGGCAGTCGGGTCGTACTGAACTTCCTTGTCTTCCTTCAGCGGTGACAGAGCAGAACGATCCGCAATTTCCTGATTCATAGCAGTTCGGATAGCTTGTCGAATTATGGAGGAAGTGGCAGAGCCACTTTCCTCCTCGACGACCGATAGCTCAGATTGAGATGAAGGACGCAGCACCGGGTACGTGCGCACAGAGGACGTCGCGAGCGTGCTGGAGCTCAGTCGAGAGCTCTGGGAGATAGTAGTCGCCCTCGAACTCGCAAGGGCGGACAGTTTAGACTTCCTGGGAAGAGCCGAGGAAATCTGGGATTCCGCTATAGAGTGCCGGGGTTCACTCGGGGGCGGAAGGTCAGGCAACGGCTTGTCGACAGGGCTGAGTATACCCTTTGGAGAGTTCTTGAAGACATTTACAGGAATTACCGGGTGCAACATTGATGAACTAGCGCGAGTAGACCTGGACGGGTTGTCGGAAAGGTCTGGAGGGGGCACGGGGGCACTGGGACGTCGCGGCGGCGGCGTCACAGTCCGAGTGGATTCCTCGTCACCTGAACCATACGCGTCGGAACCGTCATGGGATAGCTGCAACGCAGACGGGGGAGGGGACGGCCGTATGGTATTTGGATCAATAGGTAAGTTCCGACCGTGACGCTGTACTGTTAAAACGATAAGTGGGAGCGACGTGAGCCCACGGATCAAACCGACGCGCTTAGATTGGAACCTACCGATTACCTCCCCGTATGAAGAATCGGTCGCCGAGCTTAAAGCACGTGCACTGCGACGGTTGCTGAAGCCTACACTTGGGGATCGTGCGGATCGTGCAGGTAACTCAGTGTACTCGGTCTTCTCCGTCCGTTCCGTGATGGTGCTCAAACGTCGCACGTATACATCCTCCGATTCACAATATTCTTCCTCGAAAGGTTGTATACTTTGTAGGGGATCATTGGGAAAGGAAGTACCGAACCCAGGTGCGGAGCGGGCCTCGGCTAGTTGAGCCATCCTCGCCGCATGGATTTGGGCAGGAGTCATGCCCTGAGCAAGAAGTTCATCATCGGGAAGGACAATCCCAGCCTCTAAACGATGAAAGCAGTCAACCTCGATAATAATCATGAATTTTGAGGGGGGAACGGGGGGGACAAAACAAGTAGAGATGCACCTTCATGCAACGGTCGCCATACCGCCTTAAGTAGTGGCCAGAAGGTATGAAAGGGAGATGGTGATGGGGTAGAATGATATGGATGTGGAACAGACTACCCAAGGGGTACTAAATCGAGGAACTGCAGCTCACCTTTTCTCTCCTGCACAGCAATCTTCCTCTCTTGGACCTCTTCGGGGAGGGTCAGGGCAGGTGCTGGGGGCAGACGAGCATGAGACATACCCGCTAAGACATGCATCGTCTCTTCGACGTCAAAGTCGCAGTCCCACAAACTATCTCTTATGTACGAATCCGTAAACCCGGACTGTTCTTCTGGACCAATCATATCGCGGATGGCATCGAGCCCTGATTCCAATTGGGCTGGGTAACCCGGTCAACGACCGATCTCAACAAATAGCGTAACCAAAAAATATTGGTAAAAAAAAATTCCCATACCGAATTGCTCAGGAGTCATGTCATCCCCACCATCGGAAAGAGCGCCGTCTTCACGCACTTCTGCGGAATGGTGAGAAAAGCAGCAAGGACGGAGGCCGCCGTCTGAGAATTTACTCACCATCTAGATCAAGATTCCTGACAAATCTATGTCTAGACATGACGAGTATAAAGCGTTTTACAAATGTCTTGAGAATGGTGATTAACGAGATATTGAGAGTGGGATTATTCAAACATGTGGTCGAGGGGAGGTCCAAACTGAACGCAAACAACACCACCTGGCCTCCGTCACACCCCGTGACACTCACTCCGAATCTTGAACCACCGTGTCCATGTTCTCCCTCATCCGTCAGGCCCGTCCCGACCGCGTTCTCGCTCGCGTGCGTATATTCTCATTGGTCTATCCACACCGACATCCTCACCAGAATTACAGGCTTTCTCAACCACCCCTTCGCGGTCCTCCGACGTGTCCAAGCTCATCCTTGTCGGGCGTCTCGGCAGAGATCCAGAGGTTCGTACGACAAAAAGCGATAAAGAATACGTCTCGTGAGCATGGCTCTCTGCCACGTTTACTCGGGAACTTATTATGACGCGTCCTCTTATAGCTATACCGTCGCCACGACCAATTTTCCTCCCCGTCCCCCTGGTCCTGACGGCAGTACGTCCGCCTCGCTACACGCGACGATAGCTATCCTGGACTGACATTTTCTAGCTCGTCCGGAATCGAAGACTACCTGGCATCACGTCTATTCTTTCAACTCCAACTCCAACAACTACCTTCGTAACCTACTGAAAGGCTCCCATGTTTACGTGGAGGCCAACTTCGAACTACGCGAGCCTGATCCCTCTGCGGACCCCAACACACCTCAGGGTCAGCGTCAGATATTCCTTCGTCATGGTATGTGTCGCGTCGTTCACATCACCTGCAAGTGCCTTATATCCTCCTTAGAAAACATCCGATTGCTTCGCGGCCCACAGTCAAGCGAGACCCCTGAGGAGAACTCCGAGGGAGGGGCACCCTGAAGGAAGCTCGGAGGGAAGCTCGTAGAATTGTTATTTTCGGAGCCTATTGCTATTAGTTATTTCACCATTTAGGCGACCCATACTATATTGCACAAATTAGGACCTCCCCTCTGATTCATGCCCATCTTCGAATTGTGCTGGCCGAAATAATTTACCCACCGCAGGCTTAGCTATCCATTCCTTGGCCCAATGATTAGTTAGGAGGTGATTGCCATACTCGATCGGAGCACTCACAGTACTGGCACTGCTGTCGTGAATGGACCCCCGCATGCTGGGTGGGGGTTTCTCCGCTGCTTCAGACATCTTGCGCAGGTAGTCCCGTACAGAGGACACTACCATCTGTTGAGGGTGATAGACATCAGACTCTGGTGAGATATAAACCGTGCGACAAACATGGTGGTCATCTGCGCTTGACCCGGAATAACAGGCAACGACGGCGATCGGACAACAGGGCGCATTCTGCAGCAAGTCATTCAAACGGACTCCCCCGACTTCTTTGAGTCAACACTCGCCTGGAGCCATATCGGAAAGGCTGTTCGTTAAAATAAGATTAGCCTCAAGAGTCATTTTTGCCGAGGCTGGCGGGGGAGCAGCGACCGGAGGCTTACCTCCTCCGTGTATCCGAAGGTCGGGTGAAAGGCCCAATTGCTTGGGTGTCTTTCCCATCGCCCCCATCCCTTTCTCCACATAGAAGCTCGAATGACCCGTCCGACGCACAACAGCAATCATGCCTTCCAAAGCCGTCCAGCTGTCCAAGCTGACGTCGCCTACGGTGGTCCCGAGGTCGCCGACGGTGCACGAGAACAACGTGTGCCCGACGATGGTTTGGATGGATATGACGAGGCCGCGGCCGAGACGCTGGTGTCGAGATGATGCGCGGAAACGCTTGCGTAGCGAGAGTCCCAGAGTGACGGCGTCGTTGGCAGAGAACGAGGGAAAGCGGTATGCGGCCTCCTCATCCAACGCTTTCGTCGCCAGCTCGGCATCGGTGGGTGGCATCGGTCTGTGAGAATAGTGATACAGAGACATGGATCAAAAACTGCGTATCGAGAGAGGACGAGAGATTGGGGATGGCTCAAGAAACGAGGGGCGGGTATGACATGGGTCCCTGAACGCGGTGCAGCACTATCCCGCGTCTCTGTGAGGAAATGTGCATGCGGCGTAAAGTGGATTGCAAAGGTGGGGGGGAAAAGAAAGAAACACGCGGCAGAGGCGAGGTAGACACGCACACATCGAAAGGAGGGATGCTACTGGAACTCTCGTAATGCTGCTGCTGTTCTCTGTAGCCGCTCAGATAGCTCATGACGAGATTGAAGAAGTGTGAAGAGAAGGGGAACCGTCTGGTGGGTCGATGCGGGCACTGATGGGTTGGGAGATTAGGCTATGAAAGGAGTGTCAAAGGAACAATAGAGTAGACGTGGTGCCAACGTGCAGACTCGACATGACATTACATATCGGCAAGTAGAAGCATGTCCGAGTCCACCTTGGCCGGCCTCAGCTGAAGACCTCCAGTTTGTAGCGATGGTTGGAACCAACACTCGTCATTTGGTCGATTGGCTCACCACGCACGGAATTTTGAAAATTTCTGCAGACACATGCCACCATACTGCCACCATCGCTATCTAATCCCCCGAGTTCTTATTCAATAAACCGAGATTGTGGATGCGTTAACTCGGCCCATATTGTGATGTCTGGACTGCCAGTGCCTTGCAGGCCCGACGTGACGATCGTCGGACGTCTGACAACTTGCCATGGGTCTCAAAGGGTTACGTAGGTATTTCTGAGTTATCCGTTATGCGGTAGCACAGAAAAGTTATTTGTGATGGTCCTAAACTCGAACACTGGATAGTACACTGTAATATCGACGGCCGGCCGTGGTACAATCAGATCTCACCCGGAGGTCGGTATCACGGGATTTTCGGTCCGAAAGGGGCACCGTGCGCAGCGAGCTGAAGGCGACTGGTTGGTCCCCACTTCCGCCCCCGGGTTGGGACGACTGGACCCACGGCTAACGACGACGTATACCAAGGCGTATACCAAGGCTTGGCAGGACCTTTTTCATCGCATCTACTACGGATGCAATGGATTTTTTTCATGAGTACGGAGGAGATCCTTTGAAGCCATCTCTCTTTGAGCTCGTTGCCCAGGAGCAGCTAAGAGATCTCTTACAGCCCGCCCTCAAATATGTGCTCTCGGTACGGCTGACCATCGCGTCCACAGAGCTTTCGAATTGACCCATCTCTATAGGTTTTCGCGCAAAGACACCCGAGATATTTGCTACGGATAGTCAACCGGCACGAGGAGTTCTACGCACTAATCATGCTCTTCGTGGAGCGACACTACCTCCACAAACACAGTGCGTATTCCTCAAAATCCCCGTTAGACGTACTCACGTATGTGCGGCAGGTGCTTCCTTTGCAGAGAACTTCTATGGCCTCAAACGCAGGAGGAAACCGTACATCGAGACGGAGAGAGCCCGGGCCGCTGTCGGAGGTGTTCCTGTCGAAGAGAAACTGAGGAACCGTGAGGTGTGGCGCTCGCTGATCATCTTGGTGAGGAGCTTTTGATGGCGCGTGCGAAGACCGCTGATGCGTTCTTAGGTCGGCCTTCCTTACTTCCGTGCCAAGGCCCAAGATTACTACGAGGACCTTGGCGGGGGAACCGACATAATCGATGATGGCGTCCGCCAGGTGCAGGCGTTGACGGAAGAGGTACTGCGCGACATAGTCAAACGGCTGTCATGGGTGACTGACGTGGACCCAGACACTCAAGGGTCGCCTACGTAGGCTGTACAAACGAACGTATCCGTGGATCAACATGCTGTTCGAAGTCTGGCTCATGTCGTACAATGTCGCGTATGCATTCGAGAGGACACCATTCTACCGGCCTTGGCTGTCGTGGATAGGAGTTGACCTTCGTCGATTGGGTGTCGAGGATCTGGTGAGTATATGCGCTCTCTTGGCCCCGCGTCGCACTTAATCGGATCGTGAAGCGGGCGGCGGCAGCAACAGCCGACAAAGCGAAACCGTTGGAAAAAGGCGGCGGGCTAATACGTGTGCTGCGTCGTCTTCTTCTGACTTCGCCTCGACTTGTTCTGGACTCGCTCAAATTCCTTCTTCCGACTGCCATATTTTTCATCAGGTTCCTTGAGTGGTGGTACTCTCCGTCATCTCCTGCGCGCGTCCTCTCGACGTCGCCTCTCGGCCCCGCTATCCCACCGCCCCGGTTACTCACACCGCATCCGAAAGGGATAACGATCGACAGGACACGATATGGATCTTGTCCGTTGTGCGGCTCTACGATCGCGAATGCGACGGCGCTTCCTTCTGGGTATGTGTTTTGTTACAGGTGTGCGTTTAGCCACGTAGAGAAACATGGAACGTGTCCTGTCACGCTTGTACCAGCACATACGTGGGACCTGCGGAAGGTGCTTGTATGAAGGAGGACTCGTGTTGTGGAATAGAATAGATTATTGATAATGTTGGTTGGATTGCGCCTTGAGTAGGACAAATTAGCCACTTGTGGTCAAATCACGCGTTTTGTGGCGTCGCCGCGGGCGGAAAGGAGGACGCACGTTCGTGGCCGTATCGCCCGGCTGGAGAGGGGTCCAGTCATCGATAGGCGTAGCTTCCAGCTGGAAAAACAGACTAGGACTGATTGCAGAGACCCTGTTAGCGAGAGGAGAACAGATGGTCGTGATCACTACCCATCAACATCATCTGAACCCGATCTCCCAATGTTTCATTACCATTTTCGGTCCCCTTCAAAGGTTGCGATATTCATGTCCGTCCTCGAGCTCACATCCCAGTCCTCGTCCTCCCCCCCCATTCTTATTTTTCACCATCACCACAACTACCACCACCATCTACCGTGAGGTTAACCCATCATGAAGGTCCGTCGTCCGTCTTCCCCCCTCGCTTACTTCATCCGCTCACCCGTTCCCCCGTTTTTCAGTTTGGGAAACAACTACAAGCCGAGGTCATTCCCGGCTGGTCCGAGTACTACCTCGACTACAAATTCCTCAAGAAAATTGTCTCGTCCCTAGCCGCCAAGCGCCCAGCCTCAGAAGCGGCTGCTCTCGCACTTGGCATCCGCCCCGACCACTCCACCTCGTTGACGTCCGTGTCCGGGGCTCACGCGGCCGTGGACATCGCCAGCCAGATAAACGAACCTAGCCTTATCCCATCAGGCCAGGATGACGACCGCGGCCCCGATTTTCAAGCCCACAAGGCAGCCTTCTTCTTCAAGCTCGAGCGCGAGCTCGAAAAGGTAGCGCCAATCTGTCCATGTGTGTGTGTCACCGATAGACGCCCCTTCCTCCCACTCGCCTAGATAAACGCATTCTACCTCCGAAAAGAGGCGGAACTCAAGCTTCGCCTAGAGACCCTCCTTTCCAAGCGCCGGGCTGCGGCTTGGAGGGCTCCCCCGGATAGCTTGGACGACACTGCCCAAAATTCGGTGGAATGGAAGGCCGTCGAAGAGGGATTCCATCTCCTCGAACGTGATCTCTCAAAGTTGCAGGTGCTCAATTCAAAATTCTGACGCCGCCCCCTTCGATACTTACTTCCCATCCAAGCAATTTATCGAGATCAACGCGACGGGCTTTCGAAAGATCCTGAAGAAGTGGGATAAACGCTCGATATCGACCACGAAAGAACTTTATCTCGCTCGTCAGGTCGATATCCAACCAGTATTCAATCGCCAGGTGCGCCGAACACGCGTTCTGTACTACCCAACCACCGCTCACGACATAATCCGCCGTTAGCTTATTTCAGAGCTGTCGGATATTGTGGCGGCTTGCCTAGTGGATATCACAGATGTCTCAGTGGGACTTGAACTCGAGGGGACGGACGTCAGCCATCTCATCCTCAACCGACAGATCAGCAACGACGGAAACACGCAAATGAATCTTTTCCGTGATTTGGAGGGCAACTTGAGGAAGGCCGTTCTCAGCGAAGACGAAGCATCCATCAAAAGTATAGTCGTATTTTCAAACACTCTTACTCAACAACACGAGGGCAAAGGGAACATCACTCGCCTCCTATGGAGAGCAGTCGTCGACGCTCCACCGTCGCTTGGGGATATCATCCTTGCCAACTCGACCGATTTTGACTACCAGTTCGTCGACGATATCAATAGTAGGACATGCCTCCATGAAGCGGCCATCGCTGGTGCCTTGCGTCTCGTGAATTTATGCCTTGGTCACGGCGTCGAGCCCGACAAAGTTGACGTCTATGGTCGTTCGGCCTTCCACTACGCGGCTATGCATGGCCACGTCGACGTATGCAGGAAGCTTCTTCAAGTCAACGTCTCGCCGTATGTTCGCGATATGGAAAATTATAGCCCTCTTGTTTACGCCACCCTCAAGGGCTCCGTCGATTGTGTCCGGGTTTTACTCGAGGAAGGGGGTGTCCCGGCGCAGCCAAGTCCACCTGATGGGGACCTCATACCTCTCGCGCTGGCGAGCCTCGCGGGCCATTTGGACGTCGCGGTACTGTTGCTTGAGCGTGGTGCTTTAAGCCTCCCCAGCAGCAGTGGGGAGTATCCCGTTCACTTTGCAGCGCGACAGGGGCACGCAGACATATGTCGACTCCTCGTACAGTACGATGGCATCGACGTCCCGGACAAGTATAGCGAGTGGACGCCCATCTTTCATGCCGCACGCTTTGGACACGAGGACTGCGTCCGGGTGTTGTTGGAAGCAGGCTGCCGGACCGACGCCGTGGACGAACACGGCAACAACGCCCTGCACTATGCGGCCTGGCACGGACACCAAGAATGCGTGTCCCTCCTGCTCGAATCGGGAAAGCCAAGAAGAGCCGTCAAACTCGACCCCGCACGTAGCCCGTCGGATCTTTCGACTGGGTCAACGGCACTGCGTCCGATTGAGCAGGACTTTGACCATATTCCGTCATTGTCGCTGCCTCCACCTATGATGCCGCATCGCGTCTACGGACACAACTACTTGGACAAACAATGCTTGGTCCAGGTCACCATCGGCAACCGGGCTTCAAAATTCGGCAACTCGACTACTGCCGCACAGCAACCCGCGTCTGTGCGGCTCCAACCGCGATTGATGAGCTCGGCGTCCGTAGATGTGACCGCCAGGTTATCGTCGCCCATCCTCAAGCTGGTCATGACTTCTTCGCCTTCTGCAACGTCCGCGCCTCACACGATTCCGCTTCCTTCGTCTGATGAGGTTCATGTCCTGACGCTGCAGACGCCCAGCTTGGATCAGCTTTCGCTAGAATTTTCTCTGTACCCGAATTTCGGAACCAGGACAATTGGTCGCGCCGTAGCTCTTCCTTCTATGCTGGCAAGCGCGCATCTTACGAAAGTCTCCACTCTACCCATTCTAGACCACCGACTGCATGTCATCGGAGAAGTAAAAAGCTATCATGGTTTGATTTTTCCGTTTATGTTAAACTCTTCTTTTCCCCGCAGGTCTCCTTTGAAATTAACATCATCACACCATTTGAAGGAGTGACCCTCGAGATCGGAGGGGCGGTCGAGACTTATTGGAAATCCCTTGCTGCCGTACCTCATCATACAGCGCCCCCAGCGCCTACCGCGACAAAGACAGCAGTCACTACACCGCGATTATCGCGTGCCCGGCAGTTAGGTTCTGCCCCACTGGGCTCTCCCACCGCATCGCCAATTACAGTAACATCAAAGGCGCAGCCCATCACGATTTCATCCATCACCGGTAGTTACGTTTACATCACGGTCCAGGTCACGCAGGATTTGCAGCCCGTCGTCTTTGGGGAGTGGCAGTTGCCCCAGCAGGACTTTGACCTCTGGGTCGCCGACGTCACCCTCGCGCAGTTTGAAGCCTTGGCTCGACGGAAGGGCATGGAATTACGTGCAGACAACAGCGGTGACGGCGGCGGAGGCGGAGGCGGCGTGATGCCGTCCACGCCATCAGAATGGCATAGCCTTATCCGCAGATCGATGGTCTCTCTCGAGAATCTCTTCAAGGTATGTGTTTCCCATTTCGCGTATTTCATGTTCCTTTCGGTCCATTTGGTCAAATCGCGCTAATTATCACACACCCACAACAACAACAACAACAACAACTCCACACGCTTCTCACACACATGTGCGCGCCGTCGGTCCTGGTCCTGATCCTGATCCTGGTTGGGGATGAATTGCTTGTTTCCGTTCGTTTCATTGAACTTTATATATTAACCCAAAAAACTCCCGAAATTACCAAAAAAACGGAAATGACGAAAACCCAAAAAAAAACAAAAAAAAGACCATCCCGGCGTCTATGGGGCTCTGCCTCGAGTTGGCCTACCCGATCACGAGTGGCTCTGGCTCTGGCCCTGGCTCCGACGGCGAGTCCAGGGACGTGTCCAGGGACTCTGCCCCGTTCCGGCATCGGTTGCCGTTAAACGCGTTCATCGACTCGATCTTGCGGACCGTCTACCACCACGCATCCGCACCGCCCCCGACGACAACGACCCCCGACGGGCACGGCGTCCGGCGGCCAATCATATTCACGTCTTCTTCTCCCGATGCCTGCGCCGCTGTCAACTGGAAACAACCGAACTGTCAGTCCCCCATCCCCATCTCTTTTTTTTTTCCACCTGCTTGCTTGGCAATCACCGACATTTGTTTTTTGAAAAAAAAATTCTACATTCCGTCATCACAGACCCAGTCTTATTCTCGTCATCGTGCGGCGGTGTGCGCGCTAAGCCTCCGAGCACAACGGCAGCCATACGCAGCGAAGCGACGTCGTCGTCCGATCTGCGTTTGACGAGCATCAGCGCCGCGGTCGAGTTTTCAAAGAACAACAATTTGCTCGGTGTCTTTTTGGACACCTACCTCTTGGTATGTCTATCTATCTATCTCGCTCTCTCTGACCCAATC
>Ga0307509_10009216_pt1 | contig 12388 bp, 13 predicted proteins | sample 10_EM_MG_FD_202245 | JGI IMG/M metagenome (GOLD analysis project Ga0307509, IMG submission 202245) | Populus trichocarpa ectomycorrhiza microbial communities from riparian zone in the Pacific Northwest, United States - 10_EM | ecosystem: Host-associated > Plants > Roots > Unclassified | place...
TCGACGCTGCTGACAGCATGTTGGCAGCAGGTGGTTTCTATAACGGGACAACACCTCAATTGAAGGGATTTTGTCCATGACGATTTGTGATGGTTCGGAACTATTACGCGCCCGGAGCTTCGCATGCGAGCAGCTCCTCATTGTCTATGACGGCTCTCATGACCTGCGTTGGGCGCTTGCGGCGCTGGCCCTGCGGTCACTGGGCGCCCTATGCGCAAGCGGCCGGGCATTGCTCGTCACCTTGGCCCGAAACGTCGCGCGCAAGAGCGGGGTCGTCCGTGACGTCGCCCCTGCTGACACCACGGTGGCAGCAGCGCGGCGCTAATGTCGACCACAGCGAATTGAAAGAGCGGGAGTTTCGCATGATCACACTCTATGGCTTCGGTGCCGGGTTCGGCTTGCCGGAAATCAGCCCCTTCGTCACCAAGACCGAGGTCCAATTGAAGATGGCAGGACTTGCCTATCGCAAGGACAAGGCGATGCCGCCGGCCTCGCCCAAGGGGCAGTTGCCCTATATCGACGACGCCGGAGCGCGGGTCGCCGATTCGACCTTCATTCGTGCGCATATCGAGGGCAAATACGGCTTCGATTTCGACGCCCCGCTCAGCCTGCAGGCCCGCGCGCAGGCCTGGGCGTTCGAGCGCATGATCGAGCATCACGTCTATTGGGCGCTGGTCGGGGCGCGCTGGGTCGATGACACGAATTTCGCCAAGGGACCGGCGCATTTCTTCGACGGCGCGCCCGAACATGCGCGCGACAAGCTTCGCGAGGACGCGCAGTTTCGCGTCGCCGAGAATTATCTCCTGAGCGGCCTCGGTCGCCACGCACCTGACGAGGATGTCGATCTCGCCGTCCGTTCGCTGTTCGCGCTTTCGGTTCAGCTCGGCGACAAGCCTTATCTGATGGGCGACACCCCCTGCGGGACGGACGCGACCGCCTTTGGTGCGCTCGCGGGCATTCTGACGCCCTTCTTCGACTCGCAGCTGCGCGAGCGCACCGCCCAGTTCACAAATCTCACCGCCTATGTCGACCGGATGATGCTGCAGTATTATCCGGAGTTCGCCTGGGTGGCGCGGCAGGAGGCGGCTTAGGGCAGGCGGTCAAAGGTACCAGGCGAGAACGGCCCTGAGCAGGGCATTGTCGATCACCGGCAGAACGACGATCTGATTCAGTCCTGAAGCGCTTGCCAGCGATGCCGGAATTGTTTCGTCGAGTTTCAGGTTTTCGCTGATCACGGGCATTCCGGTAGCCCAGGCGCCGCCGATCGATCCCTCGCCCCTGCGGATGGCCTTTGAGGCATAGAGCGCGTCGAGATCGGTATCCTTGCTGCAGTCGCCGGATTGAAAAACCAGCGCGGTTCGCGAGGCGTTCGGAACCCAGACTTCGAACCGCGCCGCGATCGGCGTCGCCTGTGCCGACAGGAAAGTCACGACCCAGGTCTGATCGTTGGCAGTCTTGTAGGGGATGCCGACGCCGCAGTTGATCCCGATTTCGGTCGCCTCTTCCCACCGCAAGAACCGCTTTGAATTGTGAAGGTCCTTGATGATTAGTGGCATCCCGGCTTTCCAGACCCGGCCGGGCAACCCGAACCCCCGCGGAAACTTGGTGTGCCGTGAGTTGAACTCGAACATGTCGGCCGTGCCGTAGTAGCCGTCGACAAGGCCCATCTCGTAGGAGAACTCCCGATCGTTGTGCCAGAGCTCGAGCGCGCCGACATGCTTCGCGTCGTCGCCACACAATAACACCAGGACGGCCAGGAGGAATTCGCCGGCAAAGACCGGAAGCGCGACACCACAGGTCAGGCCGACTTCCCTGGCCTCGTCCGCACGCTTGAAGTAGGAGTTGGACAATTCCGTCAGGACAATCGGATGGCCGGCGGCCCAAGCCCTTCCCGGCAATCCCTCGTCGTAGGCGAACAGCGTATTTTCGCTGATCTCACGGAATTCCGAGAACTTGTCGCTGCAAAGGCCGCCTCCGTATTCCAGCCGCGTCCCGGTTCGGTCAGGCACCCATAACTCGACAACGCGAATGAAGGTCTTCATCGGTGCTCACCCTGTCTTCAGGTCGAGGCAAGCATCCTCCATCTCGACACGCGCGGTGCGCTCAAATAGCGTTCAGCGGGCGCCCAAAAAACGGGCGAGCAGCATGGCTGCTGCCGTTGACAGCAACGTTACCGGCCGCGTTGCAGATCCTTCGCGTCCGGCTCGTTCGGCCTAGTTCGCCAGAGCCGGCTGGCCCTTCAGCGCGGCCAGCTCCGTCTCCAGCTCGGCGATTCGCGCATCGCGCGCGGCGAGCGCGGTCGCAACATCGGCGGCGTCGAACTTCTGCGGAATATGCTGCGGGCAGTTGGTGTCCCAGGCCGTGACCTTGAACAGGATCACCTGTTCGGGGCGCGCCTTGTAGCCGCGCGGCATCAGCGAATCCTTCAGCGCCGGATCGTCCTCGACGATCCGCGCCTCGCCCCAGATCTTCACCCGGCGCCTGTGGGCATAGTCCATCACGAAGATATAGGCCTTCGGGTTCTCCGAGAGATTGCCCTGCGTGATGTATTGCCGGTTGCCGGCAAAGTCGGTGAAGGCCAGCGTCTTGTTGTCGAGGATTTTGACAAAACCCTTCGGCCCGCCGCGGTGCTGGATATAGGGCTGGCCGTCGCGGCTCGCGGTGGCGAGATAGAAGCTGTTGGCTTCGGCAAGGAAGGCCGCGAGATTGTCGTCGATCTCGGTCCGCCACCCCTTCTCTTCGGCCCGGGCATAGGCCTCGCGGGATCCCTTGCGCGCCTGAATGGTCTTCACGGCGGGTGTGAAGGCCACGTCGCTGGCATAAACATGCTGATCGGTCATTTGAGAGCCTCCTGAACGGCGGCGTCGGCGCCCGGCCGTTCTTCCTTCCAAGATCGGGTGTTTCCGGAATTTAAGCAATCTTTCGGATTGACACTTCATCGTTGCGGGATATGAAATAATCAATGGACCGAATTCAAGCCATGCAGGCTTTTGTCGCGGTCGCCGACTTGCAAGGCTTTGCGCCGGCGGCGCGGAAGCTTGCCGTTTCGCCCTCCGCCGTGACGCGGCTGGTCGCGGCATTGGAACAGCATCTCGGCGCGCGGCTGTTGCAGCGGACCACGCGGAACGTCGCGCTGACTGACGTCGGCACGCGCTATCTGGAACGCGCCAGGCGCGTTCTCGCCGATGTCGAGGAGGCGGAGAGTTCGGCGCAGGCCGAGCGCAGCGCCCCGAGCGGTCGGCTCGTGGTCTCCGCACCGGTCGGCTTCGGCCGCCGTCACGTCAGCCCGGTGGTGTCGAAATATCTGTCCCGCTATCCCGATGTGTCCTGTGAGCTGCGGCTCGCCGACCGGATGGTCAATCTGGTCGAGGACGGTGTCGACGTCGCGGTGCGGATCGGGCACCTCGCCGACTCGAGTTTGGTCGCCCGCCAGATCGGCCAGATGCGCCGCATCGTGGTGGCGGCCCCGGCCTATCTGAAGCGGCGTGGCGAGCCGAAGAGTCCGGAGGAGATCGCCGCGCATGACACCATCCAATTCGGTGCCGCGCCGGACTGGCGCTTCGTCCAGGACGGCCGCGAGCTGAGGGTCATGCCGGCGCCGCGCTTGATCACCAACAGCGCCGACGCCGCGGTCCAGTATGCCGAGGAGGGCGGGGGCCTGACGCGCGTCCTGGCCTATCAGGCCGCAGACGCCATCAAGCGCGGCAACCTCGAAGTCGTGCTCGCGACATCGGAGGAACCGGTGATGCCGATCCACCTCGTCTATCCGACGTCGCGGCTGCTGTCGGCCAAGGTACGCAGCTTCATCGATCTCGTGGTCGAAACCACCGACTGGCGGTTTGACTAGGGCGCCGGGGCTTGCTTCGGCACCACCCGAAACGTCGCGTTCGCCCGCGCGATCACGGCCTCATCGGCCTTGATCAGGCACTGCGCGAAGCAGATCGTGTGGCCGGTGCGGATCACCTCGCTCTCGACCGCGAGCCATTGCCCGATCTGCGCCGAGCCGATGAAGTCGACCGCGAGCGAGATCGTCACCAGCGAGGACTGCCCGCCCGTCACTCCGCCCATCACCCCACTCATCACCTGGGCGCAGCTATAGCCCATCGCGTTGTCGGCAAGCGACGCGATCAGCCCGCCATGGATCAGGCCGCGGCTGTTGGTGTGCGGCTTCGCCAGCCGAAGGCCGAGGATGACGGCCCGGTCGGTGCGTTGCGAATAGAGCGGTTCCCAGGGGTCCGTGAACGGGCTCTTGCGGAAGTGCGGCTCGTAGCCGGCGGGAATCTCCGTGGAGGTCATGCGGCCGCCCTTTGACTAATTAGACCAGTCTATATAGAAATAGGACTTGGGCAAGACCGGAGTGAACGCCATGTCGGCTCCGCCAAGGCATCGCGGTGCGATCGTGCGGGCGGCGGCAACGCTGTTTCGGCGCAACGGCTATGCGGCGACCGGCATCAACGAGATCGCCGAGGTGAGCGGCGCCCCGAAGGGGTCGCTCTATCATTACTTTCCGGGCGGCAAGGACCAGATTGCCGAAGCTGCGGTGCGTTTCGCGGGCGCTGTCGTAGTGGCGACGCTGGAGAAACTCGCGCAGGAGCATGAAACCGCGGCGGCGATGATCCGCGTCTATTGCAAGCTGCTGGCCGGCTGGATGGCCAAGTCCGGCTTCCGGGATGGCTGTCCGATCGCGACCACGTTGCTCGAGGCCGCACCGCAATCGACTGAGATGGCCGCCGCCGGGCGCGAGGCGTTCGCCGGCTGGTGCGTCGTGATCGCCCGCGCGCTGGTCCGCGATGGCTTCGGCAAGGCCGAGGCAAAGCGACTGTCGATCCTGACCGTATCTTCGCTCGAGGGCGCGCTGATCCTGGCTCGGGTCGAGGCCAGCGCGCGGCCGATCGAGGAAGTCGCCAGGGCGCTCGGCGCCGCACTGCAGATCAAGACGTCGCGGCGAAAGCGCCTCACCGCATCATAACAAGGCAGCGGAGAGAGATGAAGCCATGGACGATGCGCGGGATCGCCTCGATCAGACGGAGATTGCATCCTTCATCGCTGCGATGGCGTTCGTGCGGGAATAGGCCATTCAATTCGTCTCGCTTGTGCCCGGGAAGGTGGTTATCGAACTGCCGTTCGATGAGCGGTTTTCAGGGCCGCCGGGACAATTCCCGGCATCGCTGGTCGGCACCGCGGGCGATGTGGCGGCGGTGTCGTCCTGCTTGTCGCTGCTGCCGAGAGGATGGGCGCTGGCGACCATCGATTTCACGATCAAGATGACCAGCCTTGCCAAGGGCGAGAAACTCAGGGCCAAGGGCAGGGTGCTGCAGGCCGGGCGCACCAATTCGGTGGGGGCTGCCGACATCTATGTCGTCTCGGCAGAACGGGAGATGCTGTGCGGAACAGTGCTGGCCACAACCCGCAATTTTCAGATCAAGTGACCGTCGGTCTCCGGTCATTCCAGGATGGTGCGCTAGCACCAGACCTCAGATGCGCAATTGCGCATCGGGGAATCTCGAGGTTCCGGGTTCGATGCTTTCGCATCGCCCCGGAATGACAACAAGATCCGTCACGCCGGCAGTTCATATCCGACAGCGGATTCGATTTCGATGGTCTTCCGCACCGCGGGCCGCGCCATCATGCGCGCGTAGTTGCGTGCTCCAAGCCCCTGGCGCTGGGCCGGATGCAGCGCCGAGCCGTCGGCAAGCTCTATGATATCGTGGCTCTAGAACGGCAGCCCGACATAGTTCTCCGCCATCGACGTCATCGCCGCCTTGGAGCTTGCGATATAATTCAATTCGGCGAGCTGGATGCGTGCGCCGATGCCGTCGGTATCCGGGAATTTATGCAGGACCTGCGTCATCCACCAGGAAAAGCGGACCGCTTTCCAGACCCGCGCCAGCGCTCGTTCCGAATAGGCGTCGATACCGGCCGACGACTTCTCGTCGTAATATTCTCGCAAGCCCTCCGACAGGTAATAGGCGTCGCTGGCGGCGAGGTTCAGTCCCTTGGCGCCGGTCGGCGGCACGATGTGGGCGGCGTCGCCGGCCAGGAACATGCGGCCGAAGCGCATCGGCTCGGCCACGAAGCTGCGCAGCGGCGCGATGCTCTTTTCGATCGACGGGCCGGTGACGAGCCGATCGGCGGCCTCTTCGTCCAGCCGTCGCTTCAGCTCGTCCCAGAAGCGGTCGTCGGGCCACTGCTCGACCTTGTCATCGAGCGAGCATTGCACGTAGTGGCGGCTGCGTTTCATCGAGCGCATGGTGCACAGCGCGAAGCCGCGCGCGTGGTTGGAATAGACCAGTTCGTGCGACACCGGCGGGGTCTCGGACAGAATGCCGAGCCAGCCGAACGGATAGATCCGCTCGAAGGTCTCGATCGCCGGAGGCTTGACGCTGGCGCGGCTGACGCCGTGGAAGCCGTCGCAGCCGGCGATGAAATCGCAGGCGATCTCGTGCGTCGTTCCGTCCTTGACGTAGCTCACCCGCGGGTGGTCGGTGTCGAAATCGAGCGGCCTGACCTCGGCAGCCTGGTAGATGGAGGTCAGCCCGGACGCGTTGCGGGCATTCATCAGGTCGAGCGTGACCTCGGTCTGGCCGTAGATCATCATCGTCTTGCCGGTCGTGGCCTTGATGTCAATTCGATGACGGCGGCCGCCGAAGGCGAGCTCGACACCCTCGTGGACCAGGCCCTCGCGATGCGCGCGGGCGCCGGCGCCGGCCTTGTCGAGCAGGTTCACGGTGCCCTCTTCGAGCAGCCCGGCGCGGATGCGACCGAGCACATAGTCGGGCGTCTGCCGTTCCACGATGATGCTGTCGATTCCGTGGCCCTGCAGCAATTGCCCGAGCAGCAATCCCGCTGGCCCCGCGCCGATGATTGCGACTTTTGTCCGCAATACTTGCTCCTCTGGATATTATAGGCTTCAACGGCAAGCCGCCGCGGCTCCGGGCCGCAGGCTTGCAATGATGATTATCTCATATAACAATAACCGCAAAGGGGCCGTTGAAGCCCTGCCATGAGGAGACGATGCCGATGAGAAAAGCGCTTTTGGCGTTGCTGCTGGCCGCCAGCGTGACGCCCGCCTTCGCCCAGGACAAGACCTTCGACCTCAAGATTTCGCACTGGGTGCCGGCCTCGCATCCGCTGCAGAAGGCGCTGGAAGACTGGGCTGCCGCGGTCGAAAAGGATTCCGGCGGTACGATCAAGTCCAAGGTGTTTCCCGCCCAGCAGCTTGGCAAGGCCTTCGACCACTACGACATGGCGCGCGACGGTATTGCCGACGTCACCTACGTCAATCCCGGCTACCAGCCCGGCCGCTTCCCGATCATCAGCGCCGGCGAGCTTCCCTTCCTGATGTCGGACGCCAAGGGCGGCTCGGAAGGACTTGATGCCTGGTATCGGAAATATGCCGGCCAGGAGATGAAGGACGTCAAATACTGCCTCGCCTTTATCCACGCACCATCCTCGTTCCATTCGCGCACCAAGAAGATCGTGGTGCCCGACGACATCAAGGGCATGAAGATCCGGCCCGCGGACGCCACCATCGCCAATTTCGTCACGCAGCTCGGCGGCACCAATGTGCAGTCCTCGGCGCCCGAAGTGCGCGACATCATCGAGCGCGGCGTCGCCGACGGCGTTACCTTCCCCTGGGGATCGCTGGTGCTGTTCGGTATCGACAAGGTGACGAAGTTCCATATGGAGGCGCCGCTCTATGTCACGACCTTCGTCTTCGTGATCAACAAGGACAAGTACAACCAGATGTCCGACCGCCAGAAGAAGGCGATCGACGACAACTGCAACGTCGAGGCCGCCGGCCGTGTCGGCGAACCCTGGGGCAAGTTCGAAGACGCCGGCCTCGACAAGGTGAAGGCGCAGGAAGGCCAGGAGGTCTACAAGCTGACCCCCGAGCAGACCGCGCTGTGGAAGAAGGCGGCCGAGCCGCTGGTCAAGACCTGGAGCGACAACGTCAAGAAGGCCGGTATCGATCCCGATGCGGCGATGACCGAGCTGAAGGCCTCGCTGGCCAAATACAACGCGCTGACTCAGTAACGGCGCCTTGACGGACCCGCAGCGGCGGCAGGCATCTCCTGCCGCCGCTCTCCTTGTGACCAGTGACAGCGTGAGGCGGACATGAAGCGCGATGTGATGGATCGCTTCATCGATACCATCGAATGGATTGCGGCCGGCTTTGTCGGCATCGTCGCCCTTGACATTTTCGTGTCAGTACTGCTGCGCAACACGCTGAACTATTCGGTCCCCGATTCATTCGACATCGGGCGTATGCTGCTCGGCATCCTGATCTTCTGGGGCATCGCCGCGACCAGCTATCGTGGCACCCACATCACCGTCGACCTGATCTGGGCCAATGTCGGCCCGCGCTATCAGCGTTGGATCGACGTGTTCGCGACGCTGGTCTTGTTGTTCGTGGTCACGACGCAGACCTGGACGCTGTTCGACAAGGTGCGCGGCACCTACAACGACCATGTGCTGACCTTCGACATGCACATGCCGGTCTGGCCGTTCTTCGCGGTTGCCTGGATCGGCGACGTCTCCGCCGTGCTCCTGATCGCAATCCGCACCTATCGCCTGGTCTTCCATCCGGAGGCGATGCACGATGCCAAGATCACCGGCACGGAGTAAAGTGTATGAGTACCGATGCCGTTGCCATCGTCGGCTTTGTCGCGCTGTTTACGCTGATGCTGCTGCGTGTGCCCGTCGGCATGGCGATGGGGCTCGTCGGCGTCACCGGCTTCGGCTATCTGGTCGGCTTCACGCCGGCGCTGAAGCTGGTCGGCCAGACCTCGATGCGCACGGTCACCGACTATACCTTCGGCGTCATTCCGATGTTCCTCCTGATGGGGACCTTCGTCAGCAATTCTGGCATGAGCCGCGAATTGTTCCGCGCCGCCAACAGCTTCGTCGGTCATCTGCGCGGCGGGCTCGGCATCGCCACCGTCGCCGCCTGCGGCGGCTTTGCCGCGATCTGCGGCTCGTCGGTCGCTACCGCTGCGACCTTTTCGGCCGTGGCCTATCCGGAAATGCGCCGCTTCGGCTATCCGCAATCCTTCGCCACCGGCGTGATCGCAGCCGGCGGCACCCTGGGCGCCATGCTGCCGCCGTCGACCGTGCTCGCGGTCTACGGCATCATCACCGAGCAGGACATCGGCAAGCTGTTCATGGCCGGCATCATTCCCGGCCTGCTGGCGATGACGATGTACATGATTACCATCGCCCTGATCGGCTATTTCCGGCCGAATTTCCTGCCCAGGGGCGAGATAACGACCTGGCGCCAGCGCTTTGCCGGGCTCAAGGATATCTGGGCGCCCGTCGTCCTGTTCGTGTTCGTGATCGGCGGGCTCTACGGCCTGCCATACCTGCCGCGTTTCACGCCGACGGAGGCCGGCGGCGTCGGCGCCACCGGCGCCTTCCTGATCGGGCTCGTCACCGGGCGGCTGAACAAGGACAAGATCCTCGCCTCGCTGCTGCAGGCGACGCGGACCGCGGCCGCGGTGTTCACGGTGCTGATCGGCGCGCTGATCTTCGGCTATTTCCTCACGGTGACGCAGACCCCGCAGAAGGTCACCGAATTTCTCACCGGATTGGGGCTCGGCAGCTACGGCGTGCTGGCCGTGATCATGGTGATGTATCTGGTGCTCGGCTGCCTGATGGATGCGATGGCAATGATCATCCTCACGGTGCCGATCATCTTTCCGGTGGTCAGCCATCTCGGCTTCGATCCGATCTGGTTCGGCGTCATCATCGTGATGACGGTCGAACTCGGCCTGATTCATCCGCCGGTCGGCATGAATGTCTTTGTCATCAAGAGCGTGGTGAAGGACGTCTCCTTCTCCACCATCTTCAAGGGCGTAATCCCGTTCGTGGCGACCGATCTGGTCCGGCTGGTGATCCTGATCGCCTTCCCGCTGCTTGCAACCTGGCTGCCGCAGCGCATGATGGCGCATTGAATTTGCGACACCGAAGGGGCGGGGGCGGTCGATGACACCAGAGCTGCAAACCCGATATGCCTTTACTATCACCGTGCGGATCGGCGAGGTCGTCAGCATGGGTGAGACCGGGCATGGCGTTCGTCGCATCATCCCGATCCTCGGTGGCGAGGTCCGTGGCCATGACGTCAACGGCACGGTCTGTCCGTTCGGCGCCGACTTCCAGATCATCCGGCCCAACGAACTGATCGAGCTGGAGGCGAAATACGCCTTCGAGACCGATGATGGCGCCATCGTCTATATCGAGAACAAGGGTATCCGGTTCGGGCCGCTCGACCTGCTCGACAGGCTCAAGCGCGGCGAGCCGGTCGATCCGAAGCTGATCTATTTCCGCACCATCCCGAAATTCGAGACCGGGCATGACAAATATCGCTGGTTGATGCAGCACATCTTCGTCGGCTCCGCCGCGCGTCATGCCGACCGGGTCGTCATCGACGTGCATCAGGTGCTGTAAGCTCCCTGGCGTCCCTGGGCGAATTGCGCCCGGGACCGATGACCACCAACTGATCTCGTTGAGGAAAACCAGCGTCAACGGCCCATGACACGAGGCCTGGATCGGCCGGGACGGGTCCACCCGCTATTCGATTGACTCCGTCCGAATTCGTTATAGAACATAACTATTCTAGAGAGGACATAACAATTCCATGGGAAACGCCGATACCGCCGCGACCGCGGTCCAGGGGACGCTGCTCAAGATCGAGAGGCAGGGCGCGGTCCTGACCGTCGGTCTCAATCGGCCGGCCAAGCGCAATGCGCTCAACGACGGCATCATCCTCGAAATCGGCGATTGTTTCGCGAACCTCCCGGACGATGTCGGCTGCGTGGTCGTCCACGGGGTCGGCGACCATTTCTCCTCCGGCCTCGACCTGTCGGAACTGAGCGAACATGACGCAACCGGCGGCCTGCTGCATTCGCAGATGTGGCATCGCGTGTTTGACCGCATCCAATACAGCCGGGTGCCGGTGATCGCGGCGCTGCGAGGTGCGGTGATCGGCGGCGGGCTCGAACTCGCCTGCGCCGCACATATTCGCGTCGCCGAGCCTTCGGCGTATTATGCGCTGCCGGAAGGCCAGCGCGGCATTTTCGTCGGCGGCGGCGGGTCGGTGCGGCTGCCGCGGCTGATCGGTGTCTCGCGCATGGCCGACATGATGCTCACCGGCCGGGTCTATTCCGCGACGGAAGGGTCGGCCTACGGGTTTGCGCAGTATCTGACCGATGCCGACGGCGCCCTGCCGAAGGCGCTGGAACTCGCCGGCCGTATCGCCACCAACGCGCCTCTGACCAATTTCGCGGTGCTGCAGGCCCTGCCGATGATCGCGGAGGCCAATCCGCAGACCGGTCTTCTGATGGAGTCGCTGATGGCCACCGTCGCGCAAAGCGACCAGGAGGCCAAGCGGCGCATACGCGCCTTCCTTGACCACAAGACCGCGAAGGTCAAACCGGGCCAAAAATGAGCATACCAACAAGAAAGACAGAGGGAGGAATGAACGAGATGCAGGGCGCGCGCGCCGCGAACCTCCATCCGCTGCGTGCCATCTCGTTCGACGATCCCGCCGTCTCGGTCGAGCGCCGCTCCGACGGCACCATCTATCTCCGCCCGAGAAAGTCGCTCGGCGATTATCCGCAGCGGCTGACCGACCGCCTGCATCACTGGGCGACGGCGGAGCCCAGCCGCGTCTTCATGGCCGAGCGCGCGGGCGGACGCGGCTGGCGCGAACTCTCCTACGCCGAACTGCTGGCCTCGAGCCGGCATATCGCCTCCGCGCTGCTCGCGCGCGGGCTGTCGGCCGAACGACCCGTGGTGATCCTGTCGGGCAATTCGATCGACCATGCGCTGCTCGCCTTCGGCGCACTTTATGCCGGGATTCCGTTCTGTCCGGTGTCGCCGGCCTATTCGCTGGTCTCGAAGGACTACGGCAAGCTCGCCTATCTGATGAAGCTCCTGACGCCTGGGCTGGTCTTCGCCGACGACGCCGACAAATTCGCCGATGCGTTGCAGGCCAATGTCCCCGCCGGCACCGAGATCGCCGCGGCCTTTGGCCGCGCGCCCGGGCGCGACGTGACCATGCTCGCCGATCTGATGGCGACGCCGATCCATCCCGGCCTCGATGCCGCCCACGAGGCGATCGGCCCCGACACGATCGCGAAATTCCTGCTGACCTCGGGCTCGACCGGCAATCCCAAGGCGGTCATCAACACCCAGCGCATGATCTGCGCCAACCAGGTGATGATCCGGGAAACGCTTGCCTTCCTGAAGGACGCGCCGCCTGTCATCGTCGACTGGCTGCCGTGGAACCACACCTTCGGCGGCAATCACAATATCGGGCTGACGCTGTTCAACGGCGGTTCGATGTATCTCGACCAGGGCAAGCCGGTGCCGGGCGGCATCGAGGAAA
>Ga0307509_10009217_pt1 | contig 12388 bp, 16 predicted proteins | sample 10_EM_MG_FD_202245 | JGI IMG/M metagenome (GOLD analysis project Ga0307509, IMG submission 202245) | Populus trichocarpa ectomycorrhiza microbial communities from riparian zone in the Pacific Northwest, United States - 10_EM | ecosystem: Host-associated > Plants > Roots > Unclassified | place...
GCAGGCTTGCCCGCCGAGCAAATCCCGCCGAGCAAATCCCGCCGGAACAACCGAATGCCTGACCCTGCCTTCACGCGGATTCGCCTACGGCGGGCCGCTTACGTCAAACGTTAGGCATCACAGGATCATCACACCACAATGCGCCGCAGAACATTCCTTCTCGCTTCCGCAATCAGTACATCCGCAGTCGCGCTGTCAGCGCCACCATTGAGGGTTCTAGCCTATGGCGACTCGAATACGTGGGGCTTGCAACCGGTTCATGATGAGCAGGACTTGCCGCGCTATGCAGATTCGATCCGCTGGTCCGGAGTGCTCCAGAGGACATTGGCCAGTCAATGCCAAGTTGTGACCAATGGAGTTCTGGCCCGGACGTTCAATTCGGATCTGACGAAGGGAATTGCGGGACTCTCAGGCGAAGATCACAACGGGCTCAAGAGACTCTCGCTTGCGCTCCTCGCCGAAAGCCCCATCCACCTGGTTATTGTCATGCTCGGTGGAAATGACATGATGGCCAAACTTGACCGCTCTCTGGGGGACATCGCTGCCGGAGTCAAGCTGTACGCCGATATCGTTGCGCGAGCGACGGACGAGCACGTCAAAGTCCGTGGCCCGCGCTTGCTTCTAGTGGCTCCGCCGCCACTCGGTGCGGTGGAGCGTGGGTCATTCAGCGACACATTCAACGCAGAATCGGTCCGAAAGTCAGAGCAAGTGGGTAAAGCATTTGCAGGTGCCGCTAGCGAAGCGGGCATTGCATTCCTTGACGCTGGCAGTCTCATCACGACCGATGGAGTCGACGGCGTCCATTTGAGCGCAAGTGCTCATCGGAAACTGGGGCTTGGCATAGCAGAAGCAGTTCGGCCTCTCATTTACTCGTCGACCCGACCTAAGGGCAATGCCTAACCCTTCCTTTAAGCGAAGCCGCCTTCGGCGGGTCCGCTTAAGTCAAACGTTAAGCCTCGCAGTTTGTCATAGTAAGTGCAACACCTTCCTCAACGAGGTTGGGCGAGTTGGCGAAACTGCCAACTTCCTCAACCGGCAAGAAGTGGAAGGTGACAGATGGAATATCGGCAACTCGCCCAGGACGAACGATACGTCATGGCAAGGATGATGCACCAGGGATACAGCCACCGATCGATCGCCAAAGTGTTGGACAGGTCAGCGTCGACGATCAGCCGGGAGAAGTGGCGCAACCTGACCGAGCACGACGGACGCTACAGAGCCGAGAAGGCCCAGCAGTACGCGATGGCCAGGCGCAGCCGGTGTCGAAAGCAAGACCAATACAGCCAGCAGGAATGGGAGGCGGTGGCCAGCCTGGTGGCGCGCAAGTGGAGCCCGGAGCAGATTGCCGGTCGAGCGCGCGCAGTGCGCAGGGCGTGCATGAGCAAGGAGACGATCTACCGCTACATCAGGCGAGAGCGCCGAGCCGGCGGGCAGACCTGGCGCCACCTGCGCATCGTGAGCAAGTTCGGACGCAAGCGCCGGGGCAGCCCGGCCACGCGAGGCAGACTGCTCGGCAAGCGGCACATCAGCGAGCGGCCCAAAGCGGTGGCGTTGCGGGTACGCGTGGGCCACTGGGAGGGTGACACCGTCATGGGCTCGGACATGCGGCACTGCGTGCTCACCCTGGTGGAACGCGTGAGCGGCTACGTGATCATCAAGAAGCTCACGGCTCGCACCAAGGAGCAGGCGGCAGCGGCGCTCAAGCAGGCCATCAACGAAGTCAGATGCAAGGTGCGCACCATCACGCTGGACAACGGCACGGAGTTCCACGACTACGTCAAGGTGGAAGCCCAGTGCGCGGTGAAGTTCTACTTCGCCACGCCCTACCACTCCTGGGAGCGAGGCACGAACGAAAACACCAACGGGCTGATCCGTCAGTACCTGCCCAAGGGCATGTGCATGCGCCAGGTCACCCAGGCCGACTGCGACGCCATTGCCGCTGAACTCAACGACAGGCCCAGACGCAGGCTGGGCTTCAAAACGCCGAGCGAACGCTTCGCTCGGTCTTAGCGGTGTTGCACTTCAAACTTGACTTCAAGCGTCAAGGTGCGTACTGCATAAGGTCAAGGAAGCGCGCATCGGCGTAGAGCGTGTGCAGAAACGATTCGATGGCCGGAACCATGGCATTCGTGACATCAGTGCATCCTGCGACTGCACCTCCGGATACCGAATACGGATGCACATACTTGACGGTCAGAGGTTCCTTGCCCTGCACAGTCAGTGTTGCGCGCATTGTCCATTTGCCGCCGCCAAATGAGCTGAAGTCAAATTCTTCCAAGGTCGCTTGCGCACGTGGAGCGTCTGGCGCTGCAAGCCCGGACTCTGCCAGCTCCAAGTTTGCCGCCGCTTCCAGAAGGGAGGCGAAAGGTGTCTTGCCAGGGCCATAAACCGGAAAGCTCATTCTGCACATGAGCATGGCGACATTGTTCTTGGATATGTCAAACGCGACCAGTCTCAAACCCGTCGCCTTGTCTTTCATCTCCTTCAAGAGATTGATGTTCTGTTCAGCGGGGACATAGCCACTTGCGACGTAGGTACGAAAGCCGGGGATAGAGATCGTGTTCGTACCGTAGGGAGCAGGCTTGTCGGCAGCCAACGCTTGCATTGACGGGAGGAGGAGAAGCGCGATCAGAAGTTTCATAAGGAGCGGCGATGGGATCAAGTGGTTGATTGGCGAGGGTTGACGGCTAACGTTTGACTTAAGCGGACTGCCGTAGGCAGGTCCGCTTGAAGGAAGGGTTAGGCGTCTGACTCATGGGCGCGAGCATCGATTTCATACGGTGAGTCTCTGTAGCCAAACTGGACGATCTGGTGAAGATACTTCGGAAGATATGCAGCGATAGAACCAGCCTGTTCATACTGTTGGACGTGACGGCACTCGTGCGACAACAGTCGCGATGAGTTGTGGCCATTGCAGATGTAGATGCCGTACCCGAGAGTGAGGCCGATCATGTTTGGCCCAAGCAACCCGGTTTGCAGTGCGGCTTGGCGAAGGTCTGGGTCGGTCGGCAGGGGCAACTGTGCAACAAATGACAATCGGATTCTTTCGGGGCTCGCCACACCGACCTTTCGAGCCAACTCAATGCCGTACGCGTTGAGTGGCTCACCGGATGCGGCGATCTCGGCGGCGCGCTGCTCCGCCCATTCAATGGCCTTGGGTGTGAGAAGTGGAAGAGCTGCTGCAAGATCAAAACTCATGATGGACTCCAGTGATGGACTTGAGACGCCTAACGTTTGACTTAAGCGGCCTGCCGTAGGCAGGTCCGCTTGAAGGAAGGGTTAGGCGTCTTCACACCTCGTCGTCACGCCAGATGGCCGCCATCAGCATTGCTAGGTGATCGCCAAACGGCTTGAGAGTGCAGGCCACTAGGAACGGCAGACTTTGCGCGAATATGGACTCACCAACGCTCTGACCCTTGGATGGACAAAAGTAAAGCCCGGAGTCGTCGGACGATGCCACCAAGAATGAGCTACCAATATTTGGATGGACCAAATCACAAAACAAACTATAGGTCACCATCACGGAGGGGGTCTCCTTCGCCCACTTTTCAATGCAGGTCAGCACGTTCACTTGCTCAGTGATGATGCCTTGGGCGGCATGCCGCTGCTTCGACTTGCTCGCGGCCAGTTGCGCTTCGGCGTCACTTTGAAGTTGCTCGTACCTGTGCGAAAGAAAGGCGTCCCAGTCGAACCTTCCGCCACGCAAGTGACGGTCATCGATTTCGACAAGCGTCTTCATCTCGTGGATGGTCAACGTCTCCTTGTCGAGCAAAGGCTTGTACTGATGCAAGACGTAGTAGCGCAGAGTGGCGGTAGTTTCTACAAGTGCCCTTGCGGCGAGCGCGTAGCCTAGGAAATGCCGAACCTTGACCGAAGCTAGGAGCACGGACAGCAATTCTGAGAACTTTCCGGAGTAGGCAGTCACAAGACAACGGATGTAGTTGTTGTGAAGTCTCCTCGGGTCTGACACGTCTGGATTCCAAGGGCTCTCCATCTTCTCGTTCATTGCTCGAAGATGAGTGGCACTCTCCTGCATAGCCTGAAGTAGCTCTGAGTGTGTAGGCATAGTGTGGGTTCAGAGACGCCTAACGTTTGACTTAAGCGGCTGGCCGTAGGCCAGTCCGCTTGAAGGAAGGGTTAGGCCGCATTTGTGCGTTGCTCACCGGTGACGGATCTACACATCAGGACGCTAATGAAGTTTGTGTGAGGGCGCCAGTCGCAGGTGCCGGCCAACTCGTAGCCCCAAGATTGGTACATCGCTATAAGTGCCGCGGCGGGTTGAGCGGTATGAAGGGCCATACGCGTACAACCAAGTCGTGCCGCATATTCGAGGGCGAAATCGTGAATCTGCCTGCCGAACCCCATGCCCTTGTATTCGGGCGCAACAGCAAACTGTCCAAAGGACCAAGTGTGCGACTCGCGGAGAAGCTGGACCTTGGACTCAGGCTCAGGCGGCCTGAGGGTGATTGTCGCAACGACCCGCCCTTCCAGCTCGCCAACGAGCCCACGCCCAGAGGCAAGGCGCGCCGCGGTGTCTTGCACGGACTGATGCGTAGCCCAATAGCGCAGACCACTCTTGGCATGCGGAGCATACGCTGCGTGTATGAGTTCCGTGAGGGCAGCGAGGTCCTCGGATGCCGAGACGTCGCGGAAGGAGAGCAATGGATGTGCGGACATGCGGCCTAACGTTTGACTTAAGCGGCGTGCCGAAGGCACGTCCGCTTGAAGGAAGGGTTAGAGCGCTCGTGGACGTGAAGCCGATTGGCTGCCACCGTGCCGAACTCATGCTTTTGGACTTGGGTCTTGTATTTCAAGTTGGGCTCGCTCGAACGAAGCGTGATTCGGGACGCTTCAGAGGCTGACATGCTTCCCGAGAAGCGATGCGTACTTGCTCTTGGCCAAGTGTGCGACCTCAGAGCGAAGGCACGAAGCATCTGGCTGGCGAAGCGAGGCGGACTAGGAGCTGCAGCCGAAGGATGCCAGAACTTGGAACGAAGCGGCAGGCGAACAGCTGCGACCGTACGATTGCCGCATGGAAACGGACGATCTTCTTGGACCTTCACGATCGAAGAGGATAGCGCTCTAACGTTTGACTTAAGCGGACCGCCGAAGGCGGGTCCGCTTGAAGGAAGGGTTAGAACCCGCCAGCACTTCCTCGGCTACTCTGCATAGTCAATTCCCTTGCAGCCATTCCGAAGCGCAGAATCATGATCTGGTGGGATTGATCTTGTCGCGGGTTTGAGCGCTTTCGGGAAGATGAGCGGCAACCTCTCCCAACGAGCGTTGGCCTTCAGGACAACCACGGAACCACCTTCAGTGCATTCGGCCTTAATGAGCCGTGAATCTTCGCTAGTGATCTTGTAGTCACCTACCCTCTTTGCAATCTCGGCTGAGATAGTAGCCACTGAGCCGATTGGCGAACAGTACACGCCCATGGCGCTCCTGGTGGCTTCGTCAATTGCCTCAAAGCACAGGTACTCACGACCCGCGTTGGTGCGGAACTGGCGCACGTTTTCGGCCGGGACTGAGGTTGAGGATCCCGTGCAGTAGCCAGCAACGATTGCACTCTGCATATTCACTTCGAACTCTGACCTGTTTGTTGAATCTACTACCCGCTCAAGCGCTTTGACATGTTGCTCTGGACAGTAGAACTGGCCGTATCGAAGGAATTGGAATGGCTCGACAGTTGCGGCATCCGCTGTTGAACCGAGCAGGAGGAGAACTAGGGCGATTTTCATGAGGATGGAAGACGCAGACGGGTTCTAACGTTTGACTTAAGTGGCCTGCCGTAGGCAGGTCCGCTTGAAGGAATGGTTAGACATCACTGGCAGCGGACTAGCAATGTCCGGATCACCAGTCGCGGCGCACGCTGTCAAGTGACGTCACTCTCGACATGAGCACCTTCAGATCCGCAGCTGGATGATGATCCAAATTCTGTTGGATAAAGTTCATTACGGCAGGAATATCAGAATCTGATCGAACAAAGATATAGCGAACGTCTGAGGGGAGAAATTTCAACATGCCATGAGTGAACGTCTTTTCGTTTTCTGAACGAAGGATCTCTGGATCTACGAAGTTCGATGGCATGAGAAAAGGGGCAAACTCTTTGCTTGCCGCGACGTAGCGCCACTCCGATTCTTGATAGAAGTCCTTCTCCACCGGTGCGCCACTGACGACCATTGTTCCCGATAAGGGTTTCATGTGCATTGCCAAAAATATGATGTGCGCGAGGAAGGCCGTTCTCTCGTTGTCAGGCAGGTGGTTGACTCCGAGGTTGTGAGCAAGCTTGAATGCCTCCGCTACGGGGTCGCCCTTGGCGACGTAGTGCACTGGCGACAATGCATTTCGCAATGCCCAGTCTCGTGAAAGTCCAAGTCCGAATTCGCCATAGAAGAGAACGTGGTCATCGATCCGCGATAGCGGAATGTCGCAGAAGCAGACCACGGGCATTGCGACCTGGAGAGTGTCGCTGTTTTCCTCCTGAGCCCATTGGACATCTTCTACGCAATACCGCGGCCAAAACCCATTTCGAAGGACAAGTTCCAGCGTCTCGCGACTCTTGGTGAAGTGGAACAGGGTCTCTGAGTTTCTTTTCATATCGATGATCTTTCGCAGACAGACTGATCTGGGAACCGGTACTGGCGTCAAACGGGTGTTGTGACGTCTAACGTTTGAGTTAAGCGGCATGCCGTAGGCATGTCCGCTTGAAGGAAGGGTTAGGCGTCATTCGCCACGGCTTGCCTCACTCCGTGCGTTTGCGAGTGCAGAAATTCCCCAGTTCACGTAATCCAAGTACAGAACCGCTTTGCAGCCTACCTCTCGAACTCCATAGTCTGTGCTTTCCCCATGCAGAATCGCGTGGCGATTTAGTTGCTGGCGTTTTGCAAGACGTAGGTTCTCTGACTCAACAATGGCAAGCTTTTCGATCAGTGGTGCAAGCATGATCGCCGTTCCGCCATTCAGCGCCTGCCGTTTCGCAATGCGCTTGATCGCGGCGAAGCTGCCATCAAACAATAGAACCCCGAGCCTCTGCTTGCAGATCCCGTCTGCCTGGGCCAGTAGTGCTGGCACAGACAGCGCGTACTTTTGGTTCCGGTGTGCCCAGAATGCTTGCTCAAAGATCAAAGCCCGATTTTGATATTCTTCGGATAGACGGTGCTCGATCGTACCAAGTTGCTCGTCTACCCAATCGCAAAGCACCCCGTCACGCTGCTCTTTCGGAGTCGAATTCACGCGCTTGATCAGCTGTTGCGACTGACCTACTGTGAAATTGCCACCAAAGTACCAGCCTTGCTGGCCAAGATCGAGAAGACTTTGCTGAAGAAGCTTTGGCAGCGCTTCTACAAGCTGACCAAAGGCTTTGAGATAGGCGGCGAACGTATCCATTGCCCCATTGCCTTTCAAGACCACTGGAAAGCTGGGTGATTCGTGAGAATGCATCGGCGGTGCTATGGGGCTGACTATGACGCCTAACGTTTGACTTAAGCGGCGTGCCGTAGGCACGTCCGCTTGAAGGAATGGTTAGATCACACCGCTCGACCTATTGAATGCGTTCTCCCACTCGCTCCAATCGCGGTGACCAACTATCTTTGATGTTCGCCGAGACAAGGATGTGGTGGGCTCGACCGATAAGAAGTCTACGGGGAACAACGCCTATGTAGCGAGAGTCAGCGCTGTTGTCGCGGTTGTCGCCGAGAAAGAAGTAACTATCAGCGGGCACAGAGATCGGGCCAAAACTGCGCTTTGCCGGAATGGCCGGCAGGAACTGAACAGTGCGTTCTTTGCCTTCGATTCGTTCCGTCGTTCTTAGGCCATCCACGGCGCGGCCGTAGTCCATGGCTTCCAAGACGCTACGGGGCGCGCTGTACTCTGCGGCACTCCCGTTGACGAAAAGTACTTCATCTCGCATTTCCACGGTGTCGCCAGGCACGCCGACGAGCCGCTTTATCAAGCGTACGCCGTCCACGGGAGACGTGAAGGTGATGACATCGCCACGCTGAGGATCACCGAGTTTCGCAACTGCGATGTCGGTCAGTGGAATCTTGAAGTCATACGCAAGTCGATTGACAAGGACGACATCTCCTTCCAACAGAGTTGGGCGCATAGAGCCAGAGGGTATTGGATTCCAGTCCGCCATGGCTGATCGAAAAAATCCAAAGCAAAGCAAGAAGATCAGAAATCCACGGTTCTGTTTTATCCAGCGTTTCATAGGCGCCTTTCGGTGGTGGTGTGTGATCTAACGTTTGACTTAAGCGGACTGCCGAAGGCAGGTCCGCTTGAAGGAAGGGTTAGGCATCTCCGCACTACTTCCTAGTAGAGAGTTTTTGCCTGCCGATCTGAAGCGTCCTTGTCGTAGGTGGTGGCATCAATGGTACCGGCTGTAAGAGCAGATAGTAGCTGGCCTGCAGTAGGCGCGTTTGGCTTCACTTCACATTGCTCCTTCGCCCACAGCGATGATCTCAAAAGCGCTCTCGCGCACTGAAAGAACACCGTGTCGACCGTGATCTCGAGGACACACTTGGGAGACTGTCCATTCACGGCAAACCGCTGAAGAAGGGAAGGCTCCACGCAAATCTTGGCTGTTCCGTTGATTCGTACGGTCTCACGGACACCTGGAATGAAAAAGATGAGTGAAACGCGAGGGTCGTAGAGGATGTTTTTGAGGCTATCTATGCGGTTGTTGCCCCGGCGTTCAGGCAGCATGATGGTGTGCTCATCCTGAATGGTCACCAGAGGCGCAGGATCTCCCCGTGGGGAAGTGTCGAGTCCGTTTGGGCCAATGGTGGCCAGCACGGCAAAGGGTGACTTCTCTATCCAAGCGCTGTAGGCCGGATGAAGTAATGGCACCTCCTTGCGACGAGAGGCCTCTCCAATTGTCCCGAAAAGCGCTTCCAGGGTCTCTGTTGCGGTGATGTATTCCATGTAACGTAACCTCCATGGCTCCTGAGATGCCTAACGTTTGACATGAGGGGTGACTAAAAGGCGCAGCCTTTTAGGCATCCCCTCGATGGAAGAGTTAGGCGTCACTTCTTGCCTACTCATCACGACATCGCTTTCTTCGTACCGGCCAAGTTCCGGTGCACTTGACTTCGATGCCAGGCCTTGAGATTCGAGATCGAGTTGATTGTTTGTTGTACGGCGGCTGAAGTTCAATGATTAGCAGCGACTCGACATCACTAAGCAGTTGGCTGCTGAAGCGAGTTCCTACTTCCAGACTCAACACTCCGACGATTGGATGCAGGACATTCACCCCTTCGTTCTCGATCATGGCGTTAAAGATGGCTGTCTTGTGCGAGCCTTTAGTCCGTTCTCTGACTGTGCAATAGTCAGCTTTGCCGAGGTAGAGAATCTTCCCGGATTTTGGGTGCAGGTACGCATATAGGAAGCGCGTGAACTCGAAAGCTTCCTCGCCTTCCTGCGCGTACCGCCAGTTCACCTCAATGTGCATGAGTCTCGTGGCTCCTCGTGACGCCTAACGTTTGACTTAAGCGGACCGCCGTAGGCGGGTCCGCTTGAAGGAAGGGTTAGGCGGCTGCTGAGAACCGACGCGCTCTTGCTTTGATGACGCGACACGCGACGATGCGCACCGATCTTGCGAGCCCAACAAATGGCAGACGCGCTGCGCGGCCGAAGCAAAAGGACTTGCGCGAAACCGTTCGGGAATGCTCGATTGTGGCTTCAAATGCGGCGAGACTGAAAGCTGGGTGAAATGCCGCGAGACGGAGCCTGAACGGCCAAACCTGCATGGACGAAGCCAGCGGTCTTGCTCGCATGGCATGCCCAGGCCTGGCTGTACAGCGCCGACCTTCACTGGAGACTGATGGCAGAGCGAATACCGTGCGCTGGCCGCCAGCGAAGCGGGACGGACGGCCCACGCCGACCGTGACCGGCAGCGCGGGGATAAAGCAAAAGTTGCGTGCGAGTAGGCGAGCTTTGTAAAGCAAGGCGCCGCTGCGACAGTGCGGTGACCCAAGCTTGGATTGACGACCTTGTACGACGAGACCATGGCCGCCTAACGTTTGACTTAAGCGGCCTGCCGAAGGCAGGTCCGCTTGAAGGAAGGGTTAGGCGTCATCGCTCTAGGCAAGCAGAAGCGCCGCGACCAACAATACGACGCCACCGATGACGAGCCCCCAGCCCGGCTTTTCTCGGGCAAAGACGAAGGTGCCCGGATCATTTGGGAGGTAGACGATTTGCACGGGCTTTCCGGCCTTGAAGTCTGCGAGCACTTCCTCTGGGAAAGAATGCTTCTGCACCATGTCGCGACCATCTTCAGTCTTGAAGTGAAACTCGGCCGTGTACGTAGAGGAGCCACTCTGCTTGAACTCAGTGTAGTTCGCAATTGGCTCAACCGTTACGAGCTTTCCACGCTTCTGGATGCTCGTGACTTCGGAGCGATCTTTCAACCCATAGCCAATGAAGACAAGTGCTGCGAGTGCACCAAGCAACTTGAAGAGGACTTTGCCCTGAGATCTGGAACGCATAGGGTTGAGTGAAGAAGGTATTGGAATTTGGAGAAGGCTAAGCTCGCACTGTACCGACTTGCTGACGCCTAACGTTTGACTTAAGCGGCGTGCCGAAGGAACGTCCGCTTGAAGGAAGGGTTAGGCGTCTGAGGAGAACCGACGCGCTCTTGCTTCGATGACGAGATAGGCGTGAATGCGCGCTGACCTTGCGCGCTCAACGGACGGCAGACGTGCTGCGCAGCTGAAGCAAAGGGACCAATGCAGAACCGTTCGGGCATGCTTGATTGTGGCTTCAAACGCTGTCAGATTGGAAGCCGCCTGAAGTGCTCAAAGGTCGGCGCTTTGAAAGACCAAAACTTCGTGATCGAAGCTCGCCGGCGCGAAGCGTTCAGATCGCTTGCCATGTGCACCTGGCCGAGAAGATGCGTTGGCGACTGAAACGCTCCACGCGCAAGCTTTGTGAGGTAAGTGACTTTGCGAAAGCGCGTTGGCCCGAACTTTCAGTGATGACCGAGCGCGACGAGACCATAGACGCCTAACGTTTGACTTAAGCGGACTGCCGAAGGCAGGTCCGCTTGAAGGAATGGTTAGGCGGCTGATGTGAACCGACGCGCTCTTGTTTCGATGACGAGGCACGCACAGATGCACGCCGACCTTGCGTGCTTAACAAACGGCAGACGCGCTGCGCAGCTGAAGCAAAGGGACTATTGCAGAACCGTTCGGGCATGCGCGATTGTGGCCTCAAACGCTACGAGACTGGAAGCGACATGAAGTGCTCAAAGGCCGGAACTTAGAAGACCAGAACTTCATGATCGAAGCTCGCGATCTCGCCGGCGCGAAGCGTTCAGACCGCTTGCCATGGCGCCCGGCTGAGAAGGCGGGTTGATGACTGAAATGCTCCACGCGCGAGCTTTGTGAGGCAAGGGACTCCGAGAACACGCGATAGACCGGACTTTCAGCGATGACCGAGTGCGACGAGACCATAGACGCCTAACGTTTGACTTAAGCGGCGGGACAAGGGCGTAGCCCTTGGCACGTCCGCTTGAAGGAAGGGTTAGCCGGCACTCTTTATCAGTGGAGTCGCGTGCAATTGGAGACCAAGCGCGCTGACCACCCGCAGAATGGTCGCGAACTCGGGGTTTCCGGACGGAGAGAGTGCTTTGTAGAGGCTTTCTCTTCCAAGACCCGTCTCGCGCGCGAGTTGCGACATGCCTTTGGCGCGAGCGATATCACCCAGCGCTGCCGCGAAGAGAGAGGCATCGCCTTCTTCTAGGGCTGCCTCAAGGTAGGCCGCCATGTCTTCATCGGATTGAAGATGTTCAGCGGGATCCCAGATACGAGTCGTCGTCTTGGTCATCTCTTTACTCCGCGTACTTGCGCGCCAGATCCTTGGCCTTCTTGATGTCGCGTGCCTGGGTGGACTTGTCGCCACCTACAAGCAACAACACATAGCGGCCACCGTGTTGAACGAAATAGACCCTGTAGCCAGGCCCGTGGTCAATCTTCAGCTCGGAGACGCCTTCGCCAACTGGTTCGACGTTGCCGAGGTTTCCAAGCGACAAGCGCCGGATTCTTATGTCTACGCGGACGCGCGCCGTTCGATCCTTCAGCGACGCGAACCAGTTCTCGTACTCGGGTGTTTGGCGAACTTCGATCACGGGCGGAGTGTATCACATGGGATACGTACTGGGGTGGCGCTCCTGTGCCGGCTAACGTTTGACTTAAGCGGACCGCCGTAGGCGGGTCCGCTTGAAGGAAGGGTTAGGCGTCATTCGAGTGACGAAAGTTTGCATTGCCCGAGTGGAATCGAATGCGGAAGTTTGGCTTGGAGGCGTTACGCTCACTTCGTGAATTTCACCGTGTACTCGAAGTAGGTCGGGAACTGGTTCCACCGGCGTTCGACGATGGTGAAGCCCGCATAG
>Ga0307509_10009219_pt1 | contig 12387 bp, 13 predicted proteins | sample 10_EM_MG_FD_202245 | JGI IMG/M metagenome (GOLD analysis project Ga0307509, IMG submission 202245) | Populus trichocarpa ectomycorrhiza microbial communities from riparian zone in the Pacific Northwest, United States - 10_EM | ecosystem: Host-associated > Plants > Roots > Unclassified | place...
TGCGTTTGTCTTCGTCTTGGATGGTGTGATCGTGAAATGAATAAAGAAAGAAAAGGAGAAATAAAACATATCAAAGAATGAGCGTGTGTGGGAAGAATGACTTCGTCGTGAAATGGCGAAAATGGGCACGAATCGTGATAAAAAACACTGCTGAAAACGCAGCCAAGAAGCAGTTGAAGGTATTGTTGGGGTGGTCATGGGTGTGGCTGAGCAGCAGTCGAAAACACAGTCAAGAGGTGGTTGAAAACACAGTTGAAGGTGGCCAGAAATGTGGTCAAGAGGTGGTCAGAAATATGGTCAAGTGGTCGAAAGTGCGGTCAAGAGGTGGTCCAAAGTGTGGTCAAGAGGTGGACGGAAGTGCGGTCAAGAGGTGGACGGAAGTGCAGTCAAGAGGTGCTCAGAAGTGCAGTCAAGAGGTGCTCAGAAGTGTGGTTGGGGGGGGGTCAGAAGTGCAGTTAAGAGCTGGTCAGAAGCACAGTCAATAGGTGGTCGGAAACACAGACAGAAACACACCCAAAAACGTGATTGAACACGCAACCAAAATGCAATTGGAAGTGCAGCCAAAACGCGATTGAAAACCTGGCCAAAATGTGGTTGAAAACATGGCCAAAATGTGGTTGAAAACACGGCCAAAAACGCAATTGAAATGTGGCCAAAAATGCAATTGAAATTGAGGGGATGGTTGTGTTGAGGACCGGCGGGAGTGAGCCAATGAAAACAGTGTTGGTTGGGGAAGGCAGGTGAGTGCGGCAAGTTCCACCGCCACACAAAAATTTGACCGAGGAAAATTGCGGCCATGTTACTCAAATACATGGTTAAGTTGCTGGTATTCCATTGTTTACTACATAGTGTTTACAAATTATAATACATACTGGTCTCCTGGCTAAACAGTGTGCGTGGATCCCAAGGGGATCCAAAGGCAATGGTGCCCAGGGTGACTCCAAGCGACACGTCACCCATAGTTGTCATCCCAGGTGCTGGCGGCCCCCGGGGTGTCACCCCAAGAGTTGCCGGCACCGGGGAGGTCACCCTGAGAGTTGCCAGCGCCTGGGGGTGTCACCACCCAATCTGCCGGTCAACCCGGCAGTCACCGGTCACCAGGGAGGCTGCCGGGCGCTTCACGGGCGCTTGTCCCCGCCCTCGGCAATTGCCTTTGCCGGGTTGGTCGTGGCCGTACAGTAATCAGCCCAGTTTGACCGCGCCTATTCTTTCGTGTGCATGGTGTTCACGATATTTTACTTTCTCTCTAGACCCGGAGATGGGCGCCGGTAGGGGTGGTCACAGCGAGGGGTGGTATTGGCTTTTTTTATTAGTCTTGCATGTACTGTACCAATCTGACCAATCCGGCGGCCGGTTGGTTGATGACAAAAAAATTAGGGTCAACAGCAGCAGTGGAGGGTCGGATGATGATGACAGCTGGTCCCGGGCGGCGGCCCCGCCAACGATGACAACCGGTCGGACATCTTCGCTGAACCGAAGCCTCCTCGCCTGGCGATGACGAGCTTCACCGTGTTCCACCGTTCCGTCTTTGATAGTATTTTCTGTTCCGGCGTAGATCGCCGTCGTTGTGCTTCCTGGAGGGCTGACGCTGTTCTCAGGCCTCATGGGAATTGTGTAAAGCTGGCAAGATTAACCTCTTGAGCCCGTCAGGCCCTTGTGGGTCCTCGCAACACAGGCTCAACACTCGACGAGCAACTGTCTGCACCTCCTCCTTCCACCCCCATGCCTCCGCCTCGACCGGAGAATAATGGATCATATCCAGAAGATCAAGAGTGTGAAGATGGCGAAAAATACATCGACTCCTCACTCTCAATCGACGAGGTGGTCGCTTGGATTGCTAATGGGACACCGGGGGCGGAGCTGGATAACTGGGATGATGGAGATGACGAGGACGACGAAGGAATTGATGGTTTCGGTCACGATGACCACTCCCGTCCAGCACGCGTCTTGGAACCGTTTTGTGCACGATTCGCAACCTCCTCTTGGACTCGGTGGGATAGTACTACCTAAAATGACATGTGCATGGTTTCTAGATACGATTTAGATACGAAATTGTGCTTGGCCTGGGTGACCTCCAAAAAATTGATGACATCCATTCCAGCCTGGCGGTGAACCCCCGATGACTGATGACACCCGACCGAAAATCCGGCCGGCGGACCCCCTGATGACGATGACAAACCGGATTGGTCTGATTGGTACAGTATTCCGCCCTGTAGAGCCCTGAATGGGTGAGTGTCCGTAAGACTAGGTAAAACCAGATATATACATATCCGTCGTAGAAGGGTGCCACGAGCCGAGGTTTACGTTTATTCCTCGATATCCGCGACCCTCCATGTAGCGTAGCTCGATGAAGTTGGAAGTTGAGGCGTCCCCGACTCCGAAAGGAGGAGGGTTTTGTCCGTGACGAAACGTGCCAACAAAGTTCACGGTCCAATAAATTCAGAGATATGCCTGAATCTGATGCCCTCAATTGCTATCCAACCTCGTTCATCTCGAACAACGATGGGATAGCCACGCGGTTACAGGTGCTGTCAAATGACACGCTTCTTGACAGCGTTCGCAGGTTCTGCACGAGCGTTCCCAGCAACCGCAGAACGAAGGCTGGCCTCACGAAACTGATCATGGACGACTTTCGACAGCAGACGAATGAACTGGTACAATTGCCAACTGAGGATCTTCATAAACTTGTGTCCCTCCCACCTCGCTGCCCAACATTTCAACTGGTGTGTCAGGTCGTGCACATTCGGTGTGGTACTGTAATCGCGGCCCATTTGCTATGTCAGCCGACTCGTTGGGATCCCCCCAAACCGGTGGTAGATGATGCCGTCACGTCCTCCGTGAATTGGCTCCAAGTGACAGTCAACAACTCAAGTCTCGCGTTTCGAAGGTAGATCTCAGTGTGATAAGGAAGTGTTGTGATCTCTACCTTTCACCCGACTCGCCACCGAAATCTAAAACAGGAAAGTGCAGCGCGGTCGCCGAACGTTTCCGGTCCCGTTCGTTGTTCTTATTCGGCCTTTCGGATGCGGAGTTCCTCAAGAATCACCTCACTCTGTTCCCATGCAATCTCCCTGCACCGGACGTATCTCATCGACAGTTTGTCGAAGGCATTCTTAGGGAAGAATTTGGTTGCGAGATATCTGACCAGCCTCTTTTACCCCCATATTCAGAGAGAAAGAATGGAAAGCAGAAACAACTTTGTCGTGAAAACCAAATAGCTTCTGTCATCGACGCTCGCAAAACTCGGGATACCTACGTCGAATCGTGGCCCCAGCCGGTTCCCAAGGACATTGTGTTTGAATGCATTATTTAATGCGTACCACGAAGGCACTCAGTTGAAAGTCCCACTCACCTGTTCCGTGTGCGCAAGGCAGCAACTCAACATCGAGGTTCATCACATTTTACCGAGCGCAGGTGACCGACTTCCAGACTACGAGAGGGGAGTAAAGGTAACGTTCATCACACAAGCCTCGGCCCTTGATGATGCATGATGAACTGGAGTCGGGGATTGGCGCCGGGGGGCGCCGGTAGTGATAGAGGTAACGCCAGCATTGTATGGGCCTGAAGTAGGCGGGGTTGCGGTCCTTCCCGGCCTCCATAATTTGGTTGGAGGGCTGAGTTTCGAACGAGATGGCCCCAGCGTCGTGATTCCAGATGTGCGGTTTGGAGACAATATCCGCGACCCGACGCAACGGACGGGATCCGGATCCCGACAGTTCCCTTATAAGGGTTCGATATTCATCTGGATTCGTTTGTACACGTTGTACATCCTACGGACAGTCACCCAATCTACCACTTCCGCCCATTACCGCCCCCTGTCGCCCGCAATAAGATTTAAAAACAAATATTCATTGTAAGCGTACAGCCCTACGCTGCCTAACGCTGCCCAATGCCGCCTACCACTGACCCCACCAGACCAGCGGCGCTGCTGGGCGGAATTATTTTTACAACTTCCTTCAAACCCTAAAATTAAGTCCATTTGGGCGGTTTGAGGGAAGCGGAAGGCAGAAAGAGGCGGAAAGTTCCCGATTCCGCCCTCGATCACCTCAGCCACTCATCCTTGTCGTTATGATCGGACCCGCCATCCCAGACTCGGTGAAACGGTTGACTACGCCGGAGGCTGGACCCTCGATAGGACCACAGATCCCGACAGATCTCTCGACCAAGGAAATCGTGGAGGAAGAGGAGGAAGAGGACGACTACGTTCCCGAGCTTCCACCGGATCTCGCTGTCCAACGCACGACCCAGAAGGCGAGAGTACTGGGGCCCTCGTTACCTTCGGTCACACAGAACAGCTACGACGACAACGATGATGGTGATGAAGACGTTGGGCCGATGCCTTTACCCGCGTATCTGAGTTCCCAGCAGGAGGAGAAGAGTGCAGTGGAGGAGTTCTTGGAGAGGGAGAAAAGACGGCGGCAGGCGATAGAGGTACGCGACACTGGTTCTCTTCATCAACTACCTGGCTCATCCTCTACCAGGATGCGGCGAAACCAAAGGCTCTCAAACGTGACGAATGGATGTTGGTGCCTCCCTCGAAGTCAGACCTACTTGGATGTACGTTAAAGTGGCATCACGTTCTTGCGTATTAGGAGGGCTCACGTTGGTGCGAATCAAAACAGCTATTGATCCAACTCGGCTGAATAAGGGGCGAAAGTTTGCCCCCAACAAAAATCCTAACGCTGGTTCAACCGACACGTCACTATGGACAGAAACTCCAGCGGAACGACAACAGAGGTTGGCCGATGAGCTATCTGGAAAGAAACGACGGAAGGAGAACTCTGAGGTCCCTGACGATGGCGGTCGGGGAGCCCTGGAAGCTCGGAAGCGACAGAAGACCGAGGGCGAGATCCAACGGGCCGTGGCTGAACATAACGTTCGTGTATTGTTTGCTTTTCCACCTTTTTCGTCACTCACGTCGATCGTAGAGGAAAAATCGACCAGACTCCCTGTTGCATATGCACGCGAAGGGCCAGGAAACTACACAACCGAAATCAAAGAAGGACGACGCTATATGGGACCACTCGAGAGATATGGCCCTATCCGGACGCCTGCTGGATGATAAATCGAGAAGCAAGATCATTGCGGATTCTGCTGGGCTGTCTGACCGGTTTGGATCTAGCAAATTCGCCTGAATGCTGGTGCCCATCGAGCCACCTGCGCGCGCGTTGACCTGTAGTTTTTGTTTTCTATCCCAACTGTACTGGTTTCCGTACCACGTCTATGGACGATTAACGCGTCTGGGCAATCTCACACAATACACTTCGACTTGTGTCGCGTGCTGTTTGTCTGCCAACCACCACCTCTTCGTTCTGGATCCTCAGTTGGTGGGTCGGTCCGCACCAAGACCTTGGAAAACCGGGATATCGCGGACCGCGCTCCGAGCGGGAGGACACTCTACGGTTTTCAACACGCGGAACTTTGCAACGGGAACACCATCAGGTTGCCAGCGCGGACGATGGGATAATTAATCTCGATGCCCACTGTGTTTGGGGTGGGGTGGGTCGGTGACTAAATGGTCTCAGGTCTCCCCTTGGGTGTGATTGTCACTTGGAGCTGGGCCCGAGCGCTCTCACGGTATCGCGCACCATGAAGATATGTACCCTCAATGGAAGTGGAACCTGGTATTTCGGACACTTTCGTAACAACCAATACCATTATCACATCTCCAACCCGTTACAAAACGATTGTAGACAAAGATTTGAGTCCCCGTGCACCTCCCCGAGGCGTGGGCCAGGGGGCTGTATTGACTAAAAGGCGTGGGGGGTCGTTGGGGGCGGACAGTGGGATGGAGAGGAATTGCTGTGGGTTGGGGGACCGCTGACAGCGAGCAACACTTATCGACCCTGCTGATTGCCATCCCGATTTGCATGACATACATAAACAAAAACAGTTACTGTTGAGTGACTGTCCGTAAGACCAGGAATATCTCTACCCGTTGTACAAGGGTGCCACTAGATGAGGTTCTTCCTCAATATCTGCTGCCCTCCACGTGGCGCAGGTCGGTGAAACTGAGAGTTGAAGCGTAGAGATGGCGCTGGGGTTTAGCGAGTCTGAAAGGGGTGGGGTCTGGGTCCTTCCTAGGCCCCATAATTTCGTCGGTTGTCCGAGTTTCAAATGAAATGGCCCCGGCTTTGTAATTCCAGATGTATACGTCACAGCCTTACGGACAGTCACTTACTGTACTGTTTTCAAAACAGGTCTATCATTTTGCAACTGGCGGTCAGCCAAGAGATACATACATCAAGTATTCGTCTGGAACCTGTTCTTGTGTCCCATCACAGCGATTTTCTTGACTTCATACTCGGAGAGACCGAGCCCAAATGGGGCTGGAGCAAGGAGCATCGCGTATTCACCCAGTAGACTGGTGCGGAAGGGGAGGATGTCATCTGTCTGTGGATCGGAGAGTTCAGCCCGACCGCGCGGAAAGAGCGTATAGGGCTGGGAGGCGCACGCAGATGACAATAGGGTGGGTTTTCTCCAAATAGAACCGGATATGATGGGTCTCTAAGTCCGACACAGTCTTACACCTGGGCCGAGTGAGTGGTGAGCTTTGTCGAGCGAGAGCGACTTACAGGAAGTTCGAGGTGAGGCAGATCTCGACTGGCATCCCCTCTCGAAGAACGAATTCACGGGCTTCATCGTTCAAGAACGTCGCGTGACCCAAGCGGTCTGGTTTGAAGCTTAGGAGTTTGAATGTATCTTCGGGTGTGTTTTCGGCTGTCTGACTTATACTTAGCACGGGCAAATCCGCAGGGAGTGAGATGGAAAGGCACCTCGGCGATGTGGAGAGTGACCCCCAACCCTGCGGCCCCGACGGCCGCAATGTGACTTGCGAAGAGCTCCATATCACCCACCTGGGCTACAGTTAGCGCTGGATGCTGCCATCGTCTCAATGGCCGCTCACGTTTGGATCACCACAAAGGTCAACGCCGACAACTCTCCTCCCCCTCTCCTTGAGAGTGATCGCGGCTTCGATGCACTCATCGGCCACTTCTTTGGACATCCGGCGGTCAAGGCTGACAATGAGCGCCGCCTGATCTGGGCGGTACTTCTCTACCGCATCGAGGACGACCTCCACATATTCCAATCTCGTCATCGCGGCGGTCTTCTTCGGAGTGGAACGAAGTTCCAGGTACGTAGCCTGAGGGTACTCTTCCCCGTCCTTCGGCTCGAGGAACTCCGCCAGTACTGCGTCTGTGGCTCGTGCAAGGGCCCCTTTGGTGGAAGTAAGGGCACAGATTGCGGGAAAAAGCTTGAAGACTTCGTGAATATTATCAAACACGATGCCGTCCTGTAGGCTTTCGACCCCGGATTGGATGGCTGAAAGGGTTCGACCTGTGTCTTCCTCAGATGGTACGTACTCCTTGGCTAGCTGCTGGAGGATCGGCGGGGGTATAGAGCCGTTAAGGTGGGCGTGAAGCTCGGCTTTTGGCAGGGCTTTGAGGAAATCCACCTGGGATGGAGTCAGGGCGTTGATGGCGGCCGAAGGGGGTATCGATAGTGACATAGTTTTGCTGGAGCCTGGTATCCGCAGAGCTGGGGGGTATGTGTGGCCAAGGTACTTTCGGGGGGAGGTGGATTGAAAGGCACGGATCCTAGGGATGTAGCCCCAGACAATCTTTTTTGCGTCTACTGTTTTTCCACACTGGCCAAGACCAACGGTCCGCGGTCGATGGTATGTTTTCCGTTGATGCCCGCTGAAGTCCGAATCAGTACTTCGTGAATAGAGACCCTCGGAATTATGGCGGTAAAATAGACAGGAATCTTGGATTCTGTGATCTCGGGAGTTTTAGCGCCAACAACAAGCGCTTATGACGGCGGGAGTACCCGGCAGCGAAAAGGATGCCACTGCACTTCGCTTGGTTTAGCGCAAGATACTATGCCTGTCCGCCGCTAGGCGGGTACCCTCGACCAGCATCGCTAACAGCAAAAAGGTAACTCAAGATTGGACCTACCTCGGAGGAGCGAAGAGTAGCTCTACAGCAGGATTGTGTATATCCAGATGCCTTGGAAATCTTCTCGGCCGTTTTCCCCTGGTCCATCTCACGAGGGTCAACCGCACAGGCAACGGGTCATCACACCCCTGGAAATCGATCCATAGGATCCCTGCCTTATATTAGTTGTGATGTGGTCGAGCCACCGGGATAAATGCGCGTATATCGTTTATCTGAACCGCCTCGATGGACTCATTGTGGTTTATCGGACTTCATCGGGTGGGTCAACCTTCTGGCGCTAACTTCGCCGAGAAACTCAAGTGCTCGTACTGTAACCTTGGAGATTACAACGACATCGGCCTCCAGTCTTGAGCATTGCCACCCTACGGGTCGCTTCCACATGTGGGAACTTGATGATCCTATTGCTATGCCCAGAGGTTTATGACCGTTGAATTTATGAATATCGAAGGCTAGACACCCGCCAATCCCCAACAATCCGGGAAACGCTGCTGTGTATGAGTACAAGGTAAGCCAGGAGGAAGCTGCATGTGGACGTTCTTCCCGCTCCCCCGCCTGCTAGCAGGGCACACATCAATAATCCCAGCCTTGTTGTTCCCTTCCACCGAGATCCCGCCCAACAGATTATCACGTTGCTGGTGCCGTCTTCGGAGGACCGTCTTATCACGCAGGCTGATGTCATTTCAGCACCCGCCAAGGAGCGAAAGGGGTCCGGTTTCAGCGGGGGCGTGTGAGACAGCCATAGACCAAACTCTTCCAGGTGCCTGGGGATCCCGATTATATTTATTTTCCCTCTTGTCCTTCCCTGCATCACGATGCAGCCCTATATCGCTTCTGATGTATACGTAGGACGTCTGAATGTCGAGTCATGTCACGCACGTGGCCGAATCCTTGACAAGTCCAAATCCGATCGCTACAATCTTCAAAACCCAAATTGTTACCACATCTAGGTCGCGCTCTTAACCTGCAACATCACTCCTCGAAGTCATGTCGGCTTCAAATCTCCCATCGCTGACCGAAAAACTTCCCTTTGAACTCTTGGAACGGATCTTCCTCTTTACTTCCGTTCAGGAGATCCTACGGTTGTCGTTGGTGAGAAACATCACTCGAATCCTGGCGTTTGCTGAGCGCGGGAATCTCGAAAGGCCAATACTGCCTGTCGTAGTATTGTACAGGATTCCCCCTCGATCCAATACAAGATCGAGCTCTTCGCCGCTGGGTTGAAACATAACCCACGAACGGAAGCACCTCTCGCCGATTGCTGCACGGCTCTTGGGATGTACCGCAGGAGGTGGGAGACGTTAGGCCCTACCGAAAAGCACAGCGAGGCTCTCCCTTTCTCCGTCATGCACGAGGTCGTCGCTGTGTGTGGCACCTACGGGCTATCCGGGGAGAATTCGATCAAATTCTTCACCTTGGGATCTGTTTCGCGAGGTATCCCGTGGAAAGAATGGGATATCTTTCTCGAGGGCCTTGAAGCCAAAGCGTTCACATTCTACCCCCAAGCTAACATAGTGGCCGTCGCTGAGGCGGTAGGGTGGACGTAGGTCGTACTTGCGTTTCCGGGAGCGCAGTGCTCAACGTTGTCGCGACCGTGTAGGTGGAGAATCCATTTGAGGACCCTGAGCGACGGAGAACCCCACCCAGCCGCTCAAACCACGGTCTTGTCCTACACCTTTACACGCGGAAGGGGTTTTCCCGACGTTCGAGGCATGTCAATCACAGACTCCAGGCTCGCTGTTGTGAAAGCGGCTACCTTCCTACCTACAACAAAAATCATTGTTTGGGATTGGACCACAGGGGGGATTTTACTCGTACGTCGACTACTCGTATTAAGTTCCACGCTGATTCGGACCGCCCGTTAAGGAGCTCGAGGACGGGTTCTATAAGTCCGCGAAGTTCACTGACGACCGTTGGCTTGCGACTGTTCTCCTCCCGCGCGGGAACGCCACGCCGCCACGGCATCAGCAAACCAAGGAAAGTCCGGCATACCGTTGTACCCGGGATATCGGCGCTATAACCTAGCATTAGCGGTACAATCCCCAAAACAATCCTATAACCCGTTATAATTCAATATATTCACGTGAGACCCTCGAAATCCCGACAGCACCTCAGCTATCCTATAACCCGTTATAACTAAATATATTTGTGGGAGATTCTCGAAATCCCGATGGCGCCTCGTAACCGCGGCCACCACATTACACCATCTTGCCGGCAATATATGTCGTCTTGCCACCAATGTAAGCGGTTACGGCGGAGTACACCTCCTAAGGACTTCCATAACCCTGACAGGATCGTAATTATGATATAAGTTCTGGGAGGGAATGTATTGCGGTGCATGTACTTCCGGACACCTAACCCAATTGTATGTGCCTGTAGCGATAACGGAGGCTCGCAAGCCTATATTGAGCCCCGTACCAGCTGATATCTGTATTCACGCATGGAGCGGCCCGGTCTCATAGTTCGCACGTTGCGTAGTGAGGGTTCGTTGAAAGAGGATGATATTTGCATTAAATAACGGACATGGGGACTACGAAAACCCATTAGGACGCGTTTGATAACCGGGCAGCCTGGCGTTGTCGTCGCAGGATCGCGAGCGACGCTCGTCTTGTTGAGCTGGGCGCGGCAGCACGCGTAGCCGCAGACCTTGGAAATACCGCCCTGGGAACATCCCCCGTCAGCAGTGGGAGAGTTGGGAATGAAGGTGGAAAAGTACTTATTCCACCACTCAAGGAGTTTCGCTGACGCTCCCTGTCCTTCTGCCGTTGTGTCGGCCTCGAAAAAGTCGATGATGAATTCATAGAATTCATCGTAACTGAACCCGTTGTAGTGACTCATCCAGTGGGTTGCATCTGTCAGATTGAAGTGTAGCTGGAGGAAGTGTGAGTTGGGTGGGGAGATGATGTGAGACGCATACCTGTGCTGCTGCATACGCGATTGCGCGAGGAGTGACACACCCGTCCATTCCGTGCCTCTCTGCATTGCTCGCTCGCTTTGGCGGGCCTGCACCGGTGGATCTGCCTCTTTGTGTGTGATTGTCCAGCTCATCGAGGTCACCTTCTGCTGAAGACGGCGATGTGAATATAGACTTGAAGGTCTAGGAAACAGCCAGTCAGTGACCCACGTGAGACACCCAAGGAGCGGTTATAGAGAACGGCACATACCCTCACAAGGAGTTCACTTTTGAGGAACCCCTTCTCAACGTCCTCTGGATCACCTTGTTCTCCTTCGTATAGACATCTGATCCAGTAGTCGGCTGATGCGCTGTAACCGTCAATCTCGTCGCGGATCTTCGCACGAACACTGGGGTGAAAAACTGTCAACGGCGACAGAACATCGCAGGCGGCCATGATCAGAGTGACGCACGTGAGGTCGTCCCAATCGTACTTGATCGGGCACAACAATTTTCCCGCCTCGTCGTGTTGCAGGCCACGTCCTCCCCTTTTCGAGAGGGAGAGACGTACCGTTACCCCCGGGCGTGCATTGATCCATTCGGCAACCTTTGATTTGATGCGTGAAGTATCATCGCTTCTCGCAGAGTTTGCCCCAGCGATGAGCTGGGGAAGGAAAAGTCAGTCGCGGTCACCACGGGCTGAGCTCCCAAGGTACGATTCCTTGGCTAACATTTGTATAGTAGAGTGTTCTTGCCATTTCGCCCGGATCACTCGTCCTTTTCTTCAATCCAGGGACGAGCTTGACCAAGGCTTGATACGAACGCCAATCGCGATCGCGTCTGCAAAGTCAAAGTTGAGGTATGCGAGAACTCAAACAAGAATACTGATTAATGAGTGCTTACCTTCGCGCTACCTCCTGTGGATCCTGTGGAGGCTGAGGCGCTTCTGGGTCCTCCTCGTCCTCCTCATCAGAGTCCGACAAGTCCAGCAACCTTCGATCATTTTCTTTCACAAGTTGCCGGATGGTGCCGAAGAGGGACACAAGCCTGCGAATCCCTCTGCCACTCCGGATTACCTCGCGCATTGCCAGGGAAGCCCTGTAAGATGATGTAAGTGCAACCCTCGGCTGCCTGTGAAGAGGGGAAGTTCACTCGAGCTCAGGTCGCCCACTGCTGGTCATCCCAGCATCAGCTTCTGTATCGTTGCCTCCAGTAGTGCCTCCTTCACCGGGGGCCGGTTGCGAGGTAGGTTGGCTAGAGGATGACATGGGTGGATGGGTTTGGCCCCATTGTCAACTTTTCCGTGCACCTTTTATTCCCTTCTCCTCAAATCTCCGTGTAGCTCGGGGTGTGGTTCCCACTGGTTGTCAACCCCTGCTACCATGGTAAAAATGACGGTATCCTGCAACGGTATCTTGGATGGAATTTATTTCTCTCACGGACACCTCCATCATCTAAGCGGTCGTCACGAAGGTCCTAGGGCGATGAGGGCCAGGTTCCGCTGTGAAGCCCCATGCAAAGCACGCTGGAATACACCTG
>Ga0307509_10009220_pt1 | contig 12386 bp, 10 predicted proteins | sample 10_EM_MG_FD_202245 | JGI IMG/M metagenome (GOLD analysis project Ga0307509, IMG submission 202245) | Populus trichocarpa ectomycorrhiza microbial communities from riparian zone in the Pacific Northwest, United States - 10_EM | ecosystem: Host-associated > Plants > Roots > Unclassified | place...
ACCTAGCATCTCCGAAGCTTTCGCTCCGCGCGTTACTCGACCTAGCACGAGAAATCTGTGCAAGCGACGTCGTTATCCCCGCTGCCTATCTTGCATTGCTCGAATTGTCCATCAAGCAAAGGAAAACCACGGCCGCGTTCTATTCCCCCGACGCTAGTGTGTCAGAGGACAACAAAGCTCATTTACATGCGATTAACGCGTACTCCCAAGTCCTTCAACTATTTAAAGAGGCCGAGAAGAAACGTGCTGAACGGGATGGTGGCCTGCCAGGCGATATTCGCGGTGCTTTGATGCTAGTAGAAGGCGACAACTTCGCCCTGACCGAAGCCATCCAACAACTATCTGTACTCGTGCAACAGGAAAGTGGGTTTGGAGCCTCCCAAGCTCATGAGGACCCTACAGAAAACGAGTGGATTCGCGATAACCCAATGGTTCATTCGACCAACAAACGCCCCAAAATCCCTTCCTTTCCTCTTGCAGAGTACGGGCTTGTCATGGACGACGAGTTCGACCCCAAGACAAAACAGAAGAAACCAGCTTACGACGAAACCTTTGACCGCCTCCGCTGTTTCCTGTTGGACGTCAACGATTTACGCAAATATTGCAACATGGTCTGGAAACAAATTGCTCCTGCCGGAAACCTCAGCTATGTCACGGCATCGTTTGTTACCAACATGGCTGTTCAGATGGTGAAGCAAATGGAATACACCTTGGTTACCGATTTCCCTTCCCTCAAGAATATCGGCCAAGCTTATGCCCGTCTTCACAATGCCGTCCTTCTGTTGGACAATCGCACCCGGGATCAGTTCGATAACCTCAACGACCAAATGATGTATTACACCTGGGACGCTCTTCGACAATTTGCGGAGCTCATAAAGGTCAACGATTCACCAATCCTGCGAGATGGCCATTTTGGTTATTTCGTACCTTCTGCGGATCGTAGCAAGATGTCTTCACAAGAGAAGCTCAGAGAAGATTGCTGCATCATCTTCAATCATTGGCCAGACCTCATTATCGTGAACAGAATTACCACTGATTCCGCCAACACTCACTTTCTCGGGGGTCAAGGGCTTGTTTCCGACTTCAGAGAGTTCTACAAGAGTGAAACCCATACAATTACCTGGGCGTTAGTGTTCGCTTGCCAGATGCAGGCTGATAGCGTCCAAGCTCGTCGACGTTACCTCGACTATGATTTAAAAGTCATGCGAAACCTCGGGAGCCAAGTCCTCAAGGAATATCACCATTTCCAAAACGACGGCATGCTTTACAGCGACAATATGCGCACTGTCGCAAAGCCTTATGTTGAATACGCCGTTGCGAGGATCGAAAGCTGGGTCAATCAAGATTTCGTTACGGATATAAAACTCCGCAACGGGTGGGACAAGCAGAGTAAGCAGGCGACGCAGAAAGACTCTCTTTGGCTCCAGAACTCATGGCTAACCGCCAACGCTATATCGGAAATTACTCTCGAATACTTCTCCGCCGGTGTGTCTGTCGCTGGCACCGGCGGCTTTGTGCAGAGCGCCATCCAGCTTTGGAATATGTTGAGGCAGATGGGGTATCTTCCTCCACCAGATAGTGCCTCTGCGATCGTTGGAGATGATTCGAAGACCACGAAAGACCATATCTTACTCTTTGATCACCTTATGGACGTGTTCGGCGACAAGGTCTTTTCCGGCCCACCTCCAAAGTCAGGCTTCCTCAAGCAGTGGGAGCTGATGACAGGCGTCAGGGCGGAAGAGTTCGCTCGTGGAAAACGACAGTTCAAGAAAACGGCTGATAAACCATTGCGACCAAAGCACCTCGAGTGTGGCCGGGGAATGTTGCCCACCATGAGCGAGTTACTCCTCATCCACGATGGGAAATATTTTCCGAAAGACGCTGCTCATGATCCAAAACGGATTATTTCCTCGGACGCCGACCACCGACACCCACTCGCTGCCCTTGTCGAACTTGTCAATTCGGAGCTTGGGCAATCTTCAAAGTCGTCGACTGCACCGACGAAGGGACCGTTCCTCAACCTCGACCTCTTGAAGATCCATCATCTTTGTATTCGGATTTTCACCGAACTGGAGCCTGTCTTGCATCCGAAGATAGAGGCTATTCTGGGATTTGCGCTGGACCATACACAAATTCAGTGGCCCTATCTCGTTGGGTGGATTGCTCGTACAGAGCAATTTCCTGGGAACGGTGGTGTGCCGAGTCGACTGCTGTTGTCTGCTGCTGCGGAGGTAGTTGAGAGGCTTGCGGGGGATAAAGAACTGGGTCATTTTTTAGTCCGGTATGGGGCGGATGAAAACTTAATCTTGTGTTAATGGTGGTACTGGTATTCATGCTATCTTCCCTGATTTATTGCTTTTTGTACACTACATTTGGGTACATAGTTGTATTTTGCTAGTATGTGTCGAGCATCCTTTTGCTATTGCTGTCCAACTTTTTCGATCTCGACATCTCTCTAAGATGCCCTCCTGCGATAGTCATTTGTTTATTAGGTCTGTTTCAAGAGACTGGAGACCGTTCGAAGAGCGATGTTTTAGACAAGGACAGTGCTGGCCCGGGGTTGTATGAGCTTGGTTTCCGCACAGCCACTCAGCTACACTTCCTCTCAACTTCGTCTATGTCCAGTCCTCAGGCCTTAATTCTTATCGCCCATCGACCTGAAATCAATATCCATCTAGCTGGCGTCTGAATCCTCCTCTCATGCTTTCCAGTTCCTTCAAAGCTTATCGATAATTGATCATGAGCTCCTCTTGCCTGTTCTCCGCCAGTTCTCCGCCTCTTCAAGTGCACTTGTCCCTTCCTCTTTTCGTGTATCTACTTTCTTACGCAGAGTTGGACAACTGACTCGAACTGGCCAGTCTTTGACTCCTTACTTGCTTCGGAACACGAAGGATTTCACGCCGCGCGATAAAACGGTTGGGTTTTCTCTGATATGTTTTCTGAATGAAAATAGAACACACTGACTAGGATTTAGCAGTTTAGAAACTTGTGAAGATCAACACCAGTAACCGGGGTAGATTGCTATACGTGCTGCGATGCTTTTGCCGAGCTGGCCACATTGTTCATGAGATCAGTTGCTTGTACCTTGCCCCTTCTGTCTCTCAACTTCACAAAGTTTTCAATGTACACCCATAAATATGTCCGCTCAAAGGCACCTTTGGCCAACCGGAATTCAGGAAGTTGCTTGATGGAAAGATATATATCATCGCCTAACGAGGCACCTCAGTTTTGGTGCGATATCTATTCTGTATTCTTCCTAGGCTTCGGAGGCCTTCCTAGTGAAATCCTTTCCTATTAACGCTTCAAGTTTCGATATTAAAACGTGGTGCGCCTCTTTTGTGGCAATGAGAAGAGGCCCTTCCTTCCCTATTGGCCCTTCAATTTTCGATATTAAACGTGAGGCGCGTCCTTTTATCACAACAATAGAGGTCTTAATGCATATACCTGCAACAGTTAGTCCTGTAAGCCACGCTCGTCTGAAATCGCAAACCGTTGTCAAGAAATCCCCCGTGATAGGTGTTAAGATATGGCATTACAGATTGCCACACCGCGTATCGGTGTTCAGGAATATCATTATCATACCCACCATCCATGGCGTGCTGCAGGAAATGACACTTAACTTGATGAACCAAATTCCCAGAAGATTTTTGATCATATGGGGCATGGCAGCAACGTCCCAAGATCGTCCCTTTTGATATTTTTAAAGGACAGGAAATGATATAAATTCTAGGAATCTGGATATTCTATCCAACGCCCAATAGTCATTGACTGTCGCAGAAGTCCATCCACCATGAAATTCGCTCTCAACCCTCTTGTCATCATTTCTGTCTTGTTTTTGTCGACAGCTCTGGCAACTCCAAGCCCCAAGCCGGATCTGACAGGTAAGTGTATGATTCCAGTTCATCTGCTTTTGGCTGCTGATGCTAAAACAATTGGTATACTAGATGATCATCTTGAAGTACGTCAATTATGAATTTAGAAACCCTTCGGAATGATGAAGTACTGACTGGTCGTAATTCTACTTCCGTCCGTCAGGCGCGAAGTCCAAGTTTGTCATGTGAGAGTCTATTTTTTTCTCGTTCGCCGACCTGCATTGACAGTTTTCTCTATACACTTAGGCCCTGCTCCACTCTTCTGTTGTGTAGTTGGTACATTTGGTTGCAAAGAGTGCTGCAGTAGCTGATCGACTACAAATAATCTGTCGAGGAACCAGTGGCAGGTCATCACTTTGTCGAAAGTTGGAAGGGAGTTCAATAAGGCCGTGGATTAACAAATATGTCAAGAAAACAAATATATGGTAGAAAAGTTTGGAGGGAAAGTGACACGGTCCAGGAAGAATAGAGTATATTAAATTCCGACCATTTTACTCTCGGTCGGTGCGACTGTCAAGAATCCGCTTCATCGACAATGCTAAAGTGGCGCCAAGCGTTGGACGTGGGGCATGATCTTATCAATCTTATCTCTGCAATGTTGATAAATTGGCAATTAGCTGCTTCGTGGCTGCTGGTCATGTATTTCAGACTGTAAGTACCGCAAATATCTTACGAATAGCCTGAATAATGGCTATTGAGGACTTTGAAGGGCAATTTATTTAATCGTATGTTCAATTATTATTTGAATTTTTCACCACTCCGGCCGAGATTCTACCTCCTTGCCTCTTGCCTTCACTGGGACCCTGCATTCTCAGGCGCTCATAGCCTCATTATGGCATTCTTCGTGATTCAGTTCCCTCCCAACAAGTTTCCTGCACATCCAAAATCCATTTACACCTCTTTACTATTACCAAACGGACATGCCAGGTTCGAAGCGGGCGAAGCAATCGCTGGTCTCGCGACAGCTGAACTCGACGATTCCGACTCTCAGTGCCAGTTCATCATCTCCGCAACCCGTTACGGGTTCCCAATTCACGATAAGACAGTTCATACGCCAGACAGCTCAATTGGCTTTTATAGCGCCTCCAGACGTGTTTAGAGATGAAACCGCCAACACCAGCACTCCGATACATACCCTGGCGAAATCTACAACTCATGCGCCTCCCAGAACCGAATCCCCTGCGAAGAGTGGGCCTTCTAATGAATCTAACCTGCAGTATAACCCTTATGCAGGAATTGGTGGATCGGCTGTCATACCTATACCTGCAACGGTGGGAAGTGTTGCCTACGAAGGACTGAAGATCGCGTTGCAAGGGCTTTATAACTGCTCTGATATGTTCCTACCTCTGAAGACGGTTGCTGGAGGACTGATGGCAATTGTCAAGATTGTTGATGTAAGTGGATCGGTCTTTGGTTGACGATTTATTGATGAATTATTCTTGCGGACTAGATGGTATCAGGGAACAAGAGAGAACTTGAAGACCTCAAAGCAAAGCTACTGGCCATCACGGCAATCGTGCAGAACTATAAGAAACAAAATGGGTTGCGAGCCCTCGATCACCGAATTAAAATTTTCTGCGAGTGCGTTTATTGTTCATTCTTTGTCCGGTCGTATTCTATATTTCCCAATGTTTCGCAGTGCCATTGTACTTCAATTACATGCGGTCGAGAAGTTGCATGATAATGCACTGTGGATCCGCACTCTGGAGAGTACGAAGGATGTCGATACAATATTGAAGGCCTTTCGGAACATCAGCAGCCTGTGCGAAGTCTTTCAGGTCAGTCTCTCAAAACGTTGACCACACCACATATACATTGAACGATTCGTAAAGATTGACACCCAGCTAAATATCGAGGTAACAGTAGAGGATATCTTACAGGTATTGTCGCTCCATCGAGAAATATAACTGAGGCTAATACGCAGCGCTCCAAGCGTCTGAGTTCTGGTGAGATGATCTAGCTGATCATGATTGGATTCCACGGTGCTGAAGCAACCATAGGTTCTGTCGACAAGCTCTATCACGAGATGACATCCTATAAAACTCGACATTCGTCTTACGGCGAGCCCGTCGGTTGCATGACAGGAACACGTGTCGACATCCTCACAGATCTGGATATTTGGGCATTAGACGACGACGGCAAAAATGTATACTGGATGGTGGGAATGGCTGGTACCGGAAAATCATCGATCTCGCATACGCTGTGTGAGATGCTGGACAGGAAGAATAGGCTTGGCGCGAGTTTCTTCTGTTCTCGAGCATCGGACAAGACGAATAATGCCCGACTCATAGTCCCCGTTATTGCGCACGCGCTCGCGAGAGCTTCGCCAAAAATTAAATTCGAGATCATCAAGGCCATCGAGGATGATCCTACATTGGCGGAACCAACCTGTCACAATTTGAACGAACAATTCAAGAAACTGATTTATGACCCTATCCGCATGACCGCCGGTATTGGAGCCAGAGCGTACAAAATTATTGTTATCGACGCGGTCGATGAGTGCGTTAACCTTCAAGTCGTTTCTTCGTTGATTAAAATCATCCTTCATTCCGCCTCCGATATTCCTCTCAAGTTTTTCATCGCCAGCCGAGATGAAGATCGGATCCGCAATGCCTTCTATCATCATCCCGGACTATCAACTGCTTTCACGTTACACGAAGTCGAGAAGCAGCTAGTGGAGGATGATATTCGAAAGTATATCGAGAAGTCATTGTCTGATATCAAGAGTCAAGAACTTGATCCCGTTCTGGATGTCTGGCCATCACCTTTGGAATTGTCCAACTTAGTCAACCATTCTGGCCGCTTGTTCATTTACGCAGCGACTGCCATCCGTTACATCCACGATGGAGGTAAACTCTACAAGTCTCGTCTTTCCGTCATGGCAAACCAAGATACAAAGACACAAAGCAGACTCCAGACCTCAACTATCGATGGTCTCTATGGGCACATTTTGGAACAAGCTTGCGCACCAAGGGAAATTTGGGAAGTTGCCATCATCAAGCAACTCATCTCTATCATCGTATTCCTCCGAAATCCATTACCGATCGAAGCCATCGCATCGTTATCAGAAGTGGATGCACACCTATATTTAACGTCAATCTCATCAGTGATTCATGTTCCTACGCAAGAGCGTTCACCAGTCGCTCCCTTCCATGCGTCATTCCCTGACTTCGTAACCGATTCCACTCGTTGTTCACTCAAGAATTGCCCATCATTTCCTGCGCTCGTTCCTTCAGAGGGCCACGAACGGCTGGCTCTCAAATGTTTGGCACATATGAACCACGCCCTAAAGTATAACATATGTTGTATTCCCAAGGAGCGTATTTGGTCCCGCAGAGAAACAACGAATTCTCGAGAAGACACAGGCAAGATATCTGAAGCACTCAAGTACTCTTGTCTGTATTGGGCCTCTCATTTAGCAGAGGTACAGACATTTGACACTGACCTCATCCCAACGCTCAGCAGTTTTCTCCACGAACACCTCCTTCATTGGATAGAGTGTCTGAGCATTCTGGGTGAGCTACAGACAGGACTGAAGTTTCTTGGAAGCGCCAGCGATGCTCTATCAGTGAGTGTGTTTACCTGAATTGGGCGAAACCTTGTGTGGCTGATAATGTTCCGACTCACAGCACCTCCAAAGAAGATATACCGAATGCCACGACCTTCAATTATTCGTTGACGATGCCCGTCGGTTCCTGCGAACCAATTTTGAAGCTGTTCAGAAACATTGCATGGAAGTTTACCAATCTGCCCTTGTTTGGATTCCCAACGAATCTCAGATAAGCAAAGTCTATGCTACAGATCTCTGCAGAGTGCCGAAACTAGTTCTTGGATTATCAAGCTCGTGGGATTCAACAGAACTTGTTATGGATAACGGGTCTCCAGTGTTAGCGGTTGCGCTCTCTCACAATGGCCGCCGAATTGTCTCTGGATCGGACGACGAGACGATCAGGATCTGGAACACAGTGACGGGCGAGGTGGAGGCTGAGTTGAGGGGTCACACGAGCTGGGTGAGGTCCGTTGCGTTCTCTCAGGACGATAGCCAAGTCGCCTCTGGATCACAGGACATGGTCCACATCTGGAATGCGATGACCGAGGGGTTAGAGGCTGTGCTGAAAGGCCACACGGATGAGGTAACGTCTGTCGCGTTCTCCCCAGACGGCAGTCGACTCGTCTCTGGATCAAATGACAAGAACGTCCTCATCTGGAACGCGACGACGGGCGAAATAGAGATTGAACTGAAGGGCCACACGGATTCAGTGACGTCCGTTGCGTTCTCTCCGGATGGCAGCAGAGTGGCCTCTGCCTCCGATGACGAGACGGTCCGAATTTGGAATGCGAGGGTAGGTGGGGTAGAGGCTGAGCTGAAGGGTCACACACATTCCGTGACATCTGTTGCGTTCTCACCAGATGGCACTCGTATCGTTTCTGGATCTGTGGATAGGTCGGCGCGGATTTGGAATGCGACGACGGGCGCAGTGGAGATGGAGCTGAAGGTCCAAATTGCTTGGTTGAGGTCCGTTGCGTTCTCCCACAATGGCAGCCAGATAGCTTCTGGTTTAGACGATGGCACCATCAGGATCTGGAATGCTATGACGGGTGAGGTAGAGGCCGAGCTGAAGGGTCACGTAGAGTATGTGACGTCCATTGTGTTCTCTCAAAGCAGCCAACTTGTCTCTGGATCGTATGACAGGACGGTCCGAATCTGGAATACGACGACGGACGAGGTAGAGGGCGAACTGCAGGACCACACGGATCCGGTGAGGATTGTTGAGTTCTCACGGGACGGCAGCAGAGTTGTTTCTGCATCAGGCGACGACGCCATTTTGATCTGGAACACAACGACCGGGGAGGTAGAAACTAGCCTCAAGGGCCCTACACATTTAGTGAGGTCTGTTACATTCGGCCCGGATGGTGGCCGACTCGTTTCTGGCTCGCTTGACAGGATGGTCCGAATCTGGAACACGACGACGGGCGAGTTACAGACCGAACTGAAGGGCCATATACATTCCGTCCTGTCCGTTGCATTCTCTCAGGACGGCGGCCGAATCATCTCTGGGTCGAAGGATAAGACAGTCCGGATTTGGAATGCGACGACAGGACAGGAGGAATTCAAGTTAGTGGGCCACACAGACCCAGTATTGTCTGTCGCGTTCTCCCGGGATGGCACCCAAGCAGTCTCTGCCTCAATCGACGCTACGGTCTGCATCTGGAATGCAACGACGGGTGAGGCAGTGGCCGAGCTCAAGGCTAATGCATATTGGGTGATGTCTGTTGCCTTCTCCTATGATGGCAATACAGTCGTCTCTGCGCCGTATGATGGAACGGTCCAGATCTGGGAGGTGACGGCAGGCGATTCTCAATTAATGGCCATTGGCGATCTGACTCGTATATTGCCCGACGGAAGTGTGGTTTGCAGAACAGGAACTCGAGGATTCCACATCATATACCCAGAACAGCATGCCGTACTTTCGATGACAGTTGATCGACAATGGATTGTGGGTCCCCTCCAAGACTGTTGGATCCCCGCTTATTACCGTAACTTCGGGTCGTCGTCATTTTTGGGCAACAAAATTTGTTTGGGGTACCCATCTGGTCGTATTGTCATTTTGGACATGACATCCGTGGTTGCAGAGTAGATCCCAATGATTGTGGAGATCGCATGGAAGGTGGTGCGGAAAAGAGCATTGCAGTAAAAGAAGGAAATTTATCTACATGTGAAGTACTGTAGTAGTATAGGGCAATGAGGCTCAACGTTCAATGGGCAATAATTGGAAAGACCAAAAAATAAAATGAGAAATTCCTACGAGGGCCGACTTATTCAAATAAATAAGTATGAGAATCTGGTGCGACTGCCCCTTGGTATTTCTCTTCAGCCACGGCGGTCTTCCAGACTTTACTGTTATGTTTCTTCCTAGTAATGCGTAACCGCTTTCCTAGCATAATAATCCAGCACAATAATCATTAAGAACACCTTCATAAACTCGAGCCAATATTGGCATTACAGCATTCTGAAGAGATTAGATGTTGGAGGGCTCCAGCTTTGATATTTGTAGCACCGCGCGGTACCTTTCTTGTTGAATCTTCCTGATAAGCTCTGCCAAACCACATCAATTGACCCAGGCGTGCAACACTGGCATTCCATTGACCTGACATGCCAGCAAACCGTAAGTAATGGTTCGTATCATCTGGGTTTTTCCGTCGTGTTGTTATATTATTTGGATTTTGTGCTCAGGAGTTCTTGGATTAATTATCGTGTATCTGTATCGGATTCATATCTAGTCTTTCGCCCTATCCCTACATATTGCCGCTTTCCGCTTTCACTTTTCGATCTCGGCATCTTCATACCTAACTAAGCAATAATCTATTGAGACGGGCCAGAATAAACTAACGAGCACACACCCCAAGATATACGTTATCCTTGTCTAAAACAAGTATGGACATAAATCGATTCAAATTTCACTGACACTTAACCGTTGGTTGAGGTCGCGCGCTTGCGAAATGAAGCTCAAGTTGCAATCAGGAGCCCGTTGGTGAACTGGAGGTACCATGTCAAATGGTAAAATTCCCCCCGAAGCGCGACGACACATTCGTAGAACATAGTAGTCACTCCCGCAAATGCCAGCCAGCCGCCCTGGGTAGTCCATCCCCAAAATTTGCTAAAAACGCTAGCCTCTTCCAACGCCACCGTCCAAGAACACCCCCACACCCTCCTGGATCACAACGCTGACAGGTCGCATTGGCGCAGAGTCATATACGGTCGTGGCAGAGGTTTAGGTACGAGCTGGGGGTTTATCACAGAGTGCGGGTTGGATGGTTGGATGGTTGGATCAAAAGATAAGTCCTTTTCGTGTACGGAAGGAAGACGTGGGGCTGAGGCGAGATCGGTATACATAGAGGAAATGCGTGGCTTTCAGACGGGTTAGGATCTTTTCGGAAGGGAGGTAAGTTCGTGATGAATCACTGGATCGAGGAACTTGCTTGTAAAATGGGGTTTCTCCGTAGGGATGATCTACTGTGATCCTCCTCAAGTCCTCTCCTTTTTGTGTATGATACACACCCATCGCTGCCATAGTGGTGTTGAGCACGGTCTCGCATCCCGCCACCATATCTTCGTCGGCCTACGTAAGTGATGCACAACCTTTCAGTGTTTTAAGTGTAAGATAAAGGAATGAACATATGTTGCACCACTTCCGTTGCCGAATGCCTCTCGATATTGTGATAGCGTTGATTTGTGTCGTGGTCGCACTCTGCAAATAAAGGAAGGGAATTTAGGACGCTTGTTTGTTGAATGGACTATCGGATTAAGTATCATGAATCCACTTGTTTCCTGTAGGGTCTCCGCTGTTCCAAAGCCGCTTTCTTGTTGTACGAAGACAGATAGATGCTGGATGACTTCAGTTAAAGCGAGATTGTCATCTCCTCCTAGCATCAAAACACTGCAAATATCGCCGGGTAGACTACCATCCCTTTCAGCGCATTTCTTCTCGGGCTCCTTGAATATATTTAAAGGACTTGGGAGTACGCGTTAATCGCATGTAAATGTGCCTTGTTGTCGTGTGAGAGATTGGTGTCGAGGGAGTAGAATATTGCCGTGGTTTTCCTTTGTTTGATGGACGGCTCGAGTGAGGCAAAGTAGGAAGCGGGTATGACGACGTCACTCGCAGAGACTTCTCGAGCGGGGTCGAGGAATATGCGGAGCCAGAGCTTTGGGGATGCGAGGTCCGGATCGTTCGTGCTTTATTTGCATGGGCAATGTGCACGCTTCAACCTTATTGGAGAGTACAAAGCAGAGGACGCAGCGAGTTCTGTCGCGCAATCCCACGACGTACCCATTGTACAATTGGGCTATCGATTGACGGTTTTCAAAGAGGCCATGTCATTCGCATGAGATCACGTGCATTCTGAGTTAACGCGTCGCACCTAGTACTACGCTTTTGAATCTTGATCACAACCACCACGCTAACGCAATATTTGTACTCTTTTAACATGAAGCAATTCAAAATGTACCTTGGCGGTAGTGGACAAGTATCGACGTATGAGGTCACATCCGACCCTCCATACAAAACTATTGTCGAAACCGTCTCTAAAGTCAGACAACATCTACTCACGGACCTGGTCCTTCGCCAACCCCTTTTGCATATTTTCGAGTCGGTCTATCGGGAGGAATCCGAGTTCCCTGACCATTTAAGAGGAGTCACCCCTCCCGCTGATCAAATCCCGAATAAAATGACAATTCAGCAACAGCCTTGTGACAACGATGGTGTTGACTTTGTAACAAACGCATTTCCTGACTTGTATCTGCAATCTTCTCGTATCCGTGAGAATAGTGTTTTGTGGGAAGAAACCCCCAGTGGGCGACAATCTTCAGAGATCTCCATCAATCTCCACCTAATTCAGCTTTGGAATGAGACAGTAAGTGTTCAGAATCTTATACTGTGTACTTCGGGTTTAAACCTCTATTCCAGTTATCAGAGCCACCCATTGAGGGTACTTCTGTCACTGTTGAACTAG
>Ga0307509_10009221_pt1 | contig 12385 bp, 11 predicted proteins | sample 10_EM_MG_FD_202245 | JGI IMG/M metagenome (GOLD analysis project Ga0307509, IMG submission 202245) | Populus trichocarpa ectomycorrhiza microbial communities from riparian zone in the Pacific Northwest, United States - 10_EM | ecosystem: Host-associated > Plants > Roots > Unclassified | place...
GTGGCCGCATTCACCAGATGCGTTCGGGTGCCAGCTACCTTGCCGCGCATGTATCCTGGAGGAGCAGGGACTCCAGCACACTCTGCCCGTTCTGTGAGGAAGGCGATGAGTCCTTCCAACACGCGATCCTCGACTGCCCCGCTAAGGCCCACCCTCGCCTCACCCACCTCTCAGGTGTGGACGACATTGGCCCTGACGGTCCCCTTTGGCTCTCGGTTCCACTCCTTAGGGGGTTGGCTGAGTATCTCTACGCTACTCGCACGGGTTTTCCTCCAACCATGCTGCGCATTCGAGCCAATACTGCTACTCCTGAGCCGGGTTCGGGCTCAGATAGTGCTTAACACAAAAACTCCCTAGCTCGGCCCCGGCCTTCTAGGTGCTGCTACTTCAAAAAACTCCCCTGCTCGTGTTTCTCCTCAAGGTATTTTCTATACAGTTTATGAGTTTCTTTTGTCTCTATTTGACTGCAGCAGTGGACAGGTAGGACGGGGATGTTTTTTATTACTTGCGAGTGTTTTTCTTATTGGTATAAGGAGGATTTTACTTTACTTTTGTTTTGTTAGTCATCGTTGGCAATGCGACAGGGTTCTGATGATCCCGCTTGGAGAGTTTTGCACGCGTTGTTTGAATTTTGTTTTTTCCTTTGTTAGTTTTTGGAATTAAGGTTTTTTATATGCCATAGCGCGAGCTGCATGCAGGATTTTGTACCTAAATCAATAATCACATGATTCAAAAAAAAAAAAAAAAGAAAAAAAGGTACAAAGACAGCATTCAGCTTTAACGCTATGGCCAACAAAAACCCTATCCTCCTCACCCCAGGAAACATCCAAACCCCCAAGTCCCTCTGGTATGAGACCAACAGCACATCTCGCCCATCGCCCAGCCAAATCCTACGAACATACACGTATATACGAAGGAAGTAGAAAGGAAAGAAGCAAGCAGGAAAGCGAGGAGAACCCTTGGCGACATCTACAAAAAAGCCGAGAGTGCAAACAAAAGGAATGTATGAACCCCGGACAATGGAAAATTACGTCTGATAAGTGACTATATTAGCCTGAGCTAGGAAATGAATGTATAGACCTGCGCACCGGAGCGGTGCCGGGGGACGAAGCGGTGCCCGATGGCAGGATAGGACAGTGTATGGAGGCGACTCTGGTGAGGGGTTGCCGGAGGGTGTGCCAAAGCGGCATTAGCGACGGCCAGGAGGACGGGCGTAACCGAGGCGGGTTTTTGTATAGCGAGCAAAGATCGACCGCGGGTGGGGAGCAGTAAGGTGCCAGCTGAGGGGGTGGGATGAAGGGGGGTGGGGGTAGCTGTAACCGAGCAACGGGACGAAAACCGAGAAGGTAGAGGGAGGGGGATCGGAGGAGGAAGGACTTCCGAACACTTGAGACGACTGACTAGAGTAACCGCGGCCGATGCTTTTCCGAATGCGAACCGAAGACGAGGTGCTGAAGGTACTAACCGAAGTGTTCCCCGACAGGACCACATAACCGAGACGGAAAGGTACTTCGCAAAGGGCTTGGAAAGCTCAGCGCCGACCATGAGCGAAGAGGACAGAATGCCGACCGTCCAAAACCAGTGACAGGTGCAAATGAAGTGCGGGGTAAGGGGGAGAACTGAACTTCATGAGCAGGAGTCAACGATGAACAGGAACAAGAACCCAGTGGAGGAGGGGGTAGACCCCAGAGGGAGTGGAGGGGTTGTAGCATTGCTCCCCTAGGCAAAAGCCATCAAGGGGGAGGAGAGGGGGTGGTGGTGGATCCCACGATGATTTCCCTGGTGTTGAGATTTCAATCGCCGGAGGTGTAGGGGAGAAGCTTTGTGTCTAACTACTGTGATCTTTTCTGTCTTTTTTTTCTTCTTTCATTTCTTTTTTTAAATCATATGTTCATTGTTTCTACGATACAAGAAATGACATGCATCTTTAATGATATGGCCAAAACAAAACCGAAAATCAAACTAACAAACAACAAAGGAAACAAACGTAACCAATTCCCCCAACACGACCAATAAGTGTCGCAGGGCAGCCGTGGCTAAAATTAAGGAAAGCAAAAACCGCTAAATTAGTCTTGAGGGCCAGGGGCGGGTAGGGCAGTAGCTTGGAGGAGGGGGTTCGGGGTACGGGTGCGGAGGGAGGGGCCAAGCAGCGGCCTCCAAGGGGGAAACCAGTGGCGGTTGTGCGAATGAACTCAGCCAGGGCAATGAGCAGCTGCTGGTCGGACCAGATTGGGGCCTCAGGAGCCAAGTCAGAGACCCCTTGGAGGAGGCGGGATCTCTGGTGGGCGGAGGAGGGGCAGGACAGGATTGCATGTTCGAAGGTCTGCAGGGCCTCAGAGCATAAAGGGCAGGACGTGTTGGCACCAGTGTTGTCCCATGAGGGATGGTCCGCGAGGTAACTTTTCCCAGAACGTATCTGGTGTATCCTGCCTGCCACAAACTTGCCCAATCTCATGAAGGAATAGGGGCGCGTCGAGGGCGGAAAGGTGTAGTACAGGGGGGGCTGGGGTGTCAGACCAGTCGGAAAAGAGGTGTTGTTTAGCCCTCAGCTTGAGGCAGGTATGGCAGGGGACAACCCCCGGAACTGGGGGCAGGTAATCTGTTAAATGGAGGCAGATGGGAGGCAGTGTCGAGACATCATGTATGAGGGGGACGGCCGTATTAGCCAAAGCTGTGATGGCGTTGTGCCGGTACCTTGGGTTCTTGGTCTTGTCCGGGGTAGAACGCCAGTCGAGGTTGAAGAAGAGGTAAGGTTGGGAGGTAATTTTCCCACCCGCCATCACGGCGGTACGGTGGGGGGTGAATGTGGGGACTGACTTATGAAGGCGTGCTGTGGCTGGGTTTATCTCCGGGGGGGAGCAGATGAGCCTTAGGCCCGCAAGGCGGCGTTGGTGGCGTACCAGAACAGGCAGCGGGTGGAGACAGGCTTCCCTGTGCAAACACGTTATGTTGGTTGAGGAGAAGCAGCTGGTTATCGACCTACAGACCCGATGCCAAAAAACGGACATGGGGCCCATGATAGACGGGGCAGGGTTCCAGACGCTGGACCCATATAGAAGAATCGGGGCGAGGAGCGAACGCGCCAGGGAGAGACAGAGGTAGGGTGGAAGGCCCATCCCGGGGGGGGAGAGGCGACGAATGGTGGCTAGGCCGCCATTTGCAAGTGTGTACCTCCTGGAAAAGTGAGACCTTGGGTCAAAGGCGGGGGTGAAGATGAAGCCCAACCACTTCAGGCGGGATTGTGGGTAGAAGAGCTGACCCTCTAGTTGCACCGGGAGGGAGCACGGCGGCTCATTGCTCCTGGTGGTCCTCCAGTGGATCAGTTCGATTTTAGGAACGGAGAAGGATATGTTGATCGGGGAGGCCTTTCTCTTGAAAGATGAGAAGGACTTCTGAAGGAGGCGAACGTTGGTTCTGTAGGAGGGTGAGGCTACTGTAACCGCGAAGTCATCGACGTAGGAGATAATAAGAGACCTGGGGATCTCCAGGTGGAGGGAGGAGATGTATATGACGAATAGGAGCGGGGAGATAGGGGATCCCTGAGGGACTCCGACCGAGACAGGGGCGAAGAGGCGCGTGGACCCCTGGAACGTCTGGCGGCAGGTACGGTCCCTGAGGAAGGAGCCGACCCACTGGACCAGGTACGGGCTGACCCCCTTCCTGTGGAGGAGAGAAAGGAGTAAGGGGGACTCAACGTTTTCAAAGCCCCCCTTCACATCAAGGAAGAGAGTGGAGACTTTGTAACGGAGGCGGTGGAAGGACTCAACATTGTGTTGAAGGACGAGGGCGGCATCGGCGGTGGATCTCCCAGGGAGGGACCCGCATCGAAGGGGATGGATGAGAGAGCATATCGCTGCCTGGGCTGAAAGGCGGGAAGCTACCACTCTCTCAAGGATTTTTGAGAGGGTGCGGAGGAGGACGATAACCCTAAAAGAGGAGGGTGAGTCGTATGAGGGTTTACCCGGCTTGTCAAGGACAATACCAAGTGCTTTCTTGAGGGAGGGAGGGTGAAAACTGTGGGCCAACAGGGGGTCCAGGAGGGAAGGAAGAAGGGAGGTCTAACTACTCTGATCTTTTTTTTCTTTTCTTTCTTTTTCTTTTTTTAATCTCGATTATTAATTGTTTCTATCGGGGCAAACGCACACCTGTGCTCATCACACGGTCCTAGGTACAAGGGACTTTCTGCCAAGCGTGGGCCACGTAGTCCAAAACCTCCAACTACAGTCCATCCCGCCATCCCCAAGCTAAAACCCTCTGACCCTGCCTGACAGAGAAAACCCTGCCTGGTACTATGGCTAGAAACTACAAGGAGATGAGAAAGCGGGCCTGAAAGCCACGAACCAAAAACCCCCGCGAAAGCCTAGCCAAAAAGAAAAACATCCCCAACCAACAGTAGACACAACCAACAAAGAAAAGCAAACCCACTCCCACAAATCAAACAACCTATAAGCTAAACCGTAGTAAAACCCCACCGGGCCCAGCTCCCGAAGGAATAGGGACTCCTGAATGATGGGTCTCGGGGACACACAGATGGGAGGTAACTCCCCGGGGCCAAAGAACCCCGCCAGCCAAGGCTCAGGAAGAGCGATCGAGTTCGAGAGGATGCCGCCTAAAGAAGGAAGGCTCCTGGCAGTCGGAGGAAGATCCGGTCGGCTATTTCGGGAAACAGGACCAGAATCAAATGAAGGTTTAAACATGCTCCCCTAGTCCGAGGACATCAGAAGGGAACAGAGGTCTGGAGGTGGGTGTAGAGCCACGAGCAGTAGGGTGCCAGCCGATCCAAACGTCGGGGAGGTGGAGGGCGGAAGGCTAACCGACACGAGAAGTGCGAGGAAGGCCGACGGAAGCGGGGTCACGATGTTTCGTAAAAAAACCAACCGTACCAGCAGAGCACCCAGGAGAAAGTTCAATACCAGAGAGCAGTACCACCGGTAGCAACTACTTTATCGATCGACCGAAACTAAAAACCAACCATTGACGGGTAAGGGGTTGCCGACCGTGGGGGGCTGCCTAAGCGAGCCCGGAGAAGAGGGGGTGAAGGCTAAACTCAACCAACCTCTAGGAACAAGCTTGCCAGGCCTGACCAGCAGAAAGGAAAGGAAGAGGGAGGGGAGACGGCTTCACTCAGACAGAGGCAATGTGGCGTGTCCGAGGAGAGGGGGGTGGATGGAAGTGACGATGATTTCTCGTGGTGTTGAGATTTCAATCGCCGGAGGTGTAGCGGAGACGGAGGATGTCTAACTACTCTTATCGAGTCTCCTCTTATATAGACTCTTCACGCGAACAACCCTAACCCTGGTGACTCGTAACTCGAGTCTCGTGGTCCTAAGACTGATAATGTGTCATGCCCAAAATCCATCAGATGACTCCTATGAGTCTCTACGCAACATGCCGTAAACCAATCATAAAACATAAAACATGTCAGGTGCGCATAGCGCGTCACCCACGTGAAACTTGTGACTCATAATGTGAGTCACACGCGAAAGTCATTACATCATTAAGACTCACAATCGTGAGCCATATTAACATCAACCAATCATAATATAACAATGACACGCAAGTGCGACTCATGTGAGAACTATGAGTCAACTCACTGCATAGCGTAAAACATAATCATACCTTATCACTAATCACTATTAGTCATGTCAAATCTGCTTTGCTTAGTCACGATTTGTGAGAGCCGAGCTGGGTCTTCGTTCATTTGGAGAAGTTGGGACAGCCCTTATGGGTACTCATCTTGCCCATGATTGTGCTCTTGCGTGTCGTTTCGACCGCAACACTATGATGGGTTTCTCCACCCGCTTTCACACCCCCGAGGGGCCCTCGCAAGGCTTCTGCCCTTCCTCCTCCGCCGAAGTCTCCCAGCTGACATGCTCTGGGAGCCAACTACCCCCTCTTGCCTCGTCCAGCATTGACCTCTCCCTCTCTTGGCCATCTTTGGCCTCTTTGAACAGTGCTCCCTCGCCCTGGCCATCGCCTGTTAAGATAGTGGGTGTGAACACGGGCCCCCACCTTCATTGGAGACCAATTATGGCTCTGCCCCTTCTTTCTTTTTGGCTGCATTGTCTCCCAGTGAGCAACAGATATATGGTAGACGATTCCAGTCCGACGCCGTGTCCGACGATACATACCATCCGAGTCATTGTGTGTCTTCCCCCCCTGCGGTGGGCTCTGGGTTCGTCAATGAACTGGTGGCCTGTGATGAACCGTTGGTCTCACTACTTCCCGTATCCCATGCCCGCGTTCAATTCATTGAGCGATCGTACAAGTGCAACAATGCTACTCTGCTTGTGCAGTCCCCTGTGCCTGTAACAGGCACACCCTATAGAGAGGTGAACTCTAAGGTTGTGACCGCACCAAACGCTCAAAGTAGAAGATAAAGATGAGGCAAAATATTTCAAAGAGAATTAAACCATATAACTTAATATCGTTAAGCTCGAAGCTTTTACTCAATTAGTTCTTTCGAGGAAAAGTTGGTTGTCAAAGTAGAATGTCAAACGCTTAAACTTAAGTAAATATCAGGTTTAAGCCGTTGACATTGACCACTACTCCGATCTTGTGCGAGTACAGTGTCCTGCTCAGGGTTTGTCTACGGTTTACCCTCCATCAGGAATTATCCTGCCGGAAGTATCAAACCAACACCGGTAAACTTAACTCCGTCAATAGGAAATGAGTTTCTGCAATACATCTCCAATACAACCGCAGGTGGAAAAACTCTTCCTATTGAGGTCATCCCAGTGGCTAACTGTTATGACAACAACTGGAGTCAATACCTAGGTGGTAGACTCACTGGCCCAGTGGTAGTTTCGTCTATACAAGCTATGCAGTCCATCATTTAATCTACATGACTATTCAATGTGATAATTTGACATGCAAGCTCTCCTGGTGAGATGTAACCGATAGTTGGATAAATGGGCGCTACCCATAGCCAGCCTCTTGGGACATACTCTACCGTGATACGACTCATACCTCTAGAGTCCACTGACAACCCATAGTAATGCTAGAATTCAAGGGGAGAAGGTCACCGCTGGTTGCTGAGGTATTTGTCCCGAAAGCGCCTACCTAAGTACCACTAGGAAGACTACCCTACTACCCATAGGCTAAGATAGGCTTCTAGGTACCAGAGAGACCATATATGGGCTACTCCCATTTTGGTGGTTACCCATAAACCCCTTATATATCCTGCGAACGACATTCAGTCAGTCAGACGGCGACGACGTATACGGTGTTACGGTGGCTGCTCCAATGATCTCTTTTTACTAGCAAACAAGCAACTCCACAGCCGTCTAGCTATAATGCACCATCCCAATGCTGGGGCCAGAGGGGGGTCTTCACTAAACCCGCCCAAGTTCAATAGTATGTTCAGGCTATCCATACTCAGGCGTCGGACTTTACCACCCAGATGCGTGTACTCCTATTAATATCTAAGAGCCTGTAGAATGTGAGGCAATCAACCTCTAAGTTCTAGGATGACTTTTGCTGGTGAAGGAAGGGTAACTTGGACACCTCACTAGGGTAACTGTGGTCTATGGGCATAATGGTCAAATTCTCAAGGTAGGGTAACTTTGCCTTCTTATGCCTTTAACCACTTTACAAGTCCTCCTGTCAACACTAAATGTTGTCTTGAAGGCCTTTGTAACCTTCCCATAAATTCCTTGACTTTTGAGAACTTACTCCCCAAAGGTTACCCTGCCTCGTAGAGTACCCAAGGCTACTCAACTATTCCCTAGGCCTTATCCTAGGTTAACCAGCTAAGTATACCACACTATACCAGAGCTGGTTACCACATGGTATACTATTTGGGCTAAGGTGGTAGTTATTGTAGCTACCTATTGTAGGGTTGTTACAGTGCCAGCCAATGACAATGCGATGACCGTGTATGTGGTCCGGTCGGCCTCCCCTGTGGACACCCCCCTGAGTTTGGGTGGTGGGAGGAACTCCAACCTTACTGGTCTGGGCGACAGCGGGCACACCATCCCTGAATGCTCGCTCCCTTCCCAGGATCTGAGCTATTCACCCCCGTTGTTGATCTCCTACATACTGCTAGCTCAGGGAATGTGGATATGTTGGATGCGCTCGATGATATCGCGCATGGAGTGTCCTCCCCCTTGTCGTCTGGGTCTTCCTCCTAGAGTGTCAATAATGACATCCCGATTTCCTTTCTTGCTGGGAAGAAGGATGTGGAATATGATAACCTGAACCAGGTGGCTGGGGATATACAAGCTTTGGCGGATGGTTTTGGTCATATGCGGGCCATGATAGCACGCCTGCTGGGTGATGAGATGGCATTGGAGGATAGGGTGAGTCGGCAGGGGTGGTGGATTGAAGCCCTGGAGGCTCAAGTCAATGATATGAGGAGGAGTGAGTTTTTCCCAGCCCCCCGACCCCCTTGACAAACAAAGGCATGAGGAACCTTTCAGGTCCCCTGGTGCCTCACCCAGGATCCTGTACGAGAGCACCTGCTGTACCGATCGTGGTGTCCGGTAAGGTCACGGTTGGTGATGATAAGAAGGACCAGGGTGCTAAGGCCCAACCCCCCCCCCCCCCCCTGATCCCTGAACACTCCCTTCCCATGGCTGTGGCTGGCCCTGCTGCCTGTCCTGTGGGCTCCTAGGTTGAAGTCGTCGGCAGAGGTCCCCTCAGGGGCGTTTCCCACCCGGCGCCCAGCGCTCCGACCTCTAAGGCTGTTCGCGTTCTGTCGCCCTCGCTGACAACTATTACAACCCGCAAGCAAAACCTCACCTTGAGATTTACGACGAAGAAGAACATGGCGCCCCTGGCTGGCTGCAAGGCGGACACGATCCGTGATTGGATCAACTCCTTCTTCGCCACCCAAGGGAAGATCAACAGGAGTCATCCATATCTGAGGGAGGAACGCCTGAGTGCTAATATAAGATAGATATTTGCAACTTTGAGGGAGCACAGTTTCGCACAGGTAGAGTCCGGGCTGGAACGGTGCCATGCGGTGCTTGTCCAAGATCTTGTTCTTCCTGATTTTGATTTCTCCAGGGATACGGTTAAGATTAAAGTTGTAGTGAGGGGTTTCCCTTTGGCCGATACTGGGAGAGAGAGCATCTGGCATGTCGAGGATTGGGTCAATGACAAGGTATACGATGGCCTGAGGACCGACCTTGAATGCCCGAACCCGGGCATTATCACAGATGGACGGCCTAATATCCTAGGCTCCATCCATGCGATAAAGGAAGCCAAGGTGACATCCTGTAACAACCCTACAATAGGTAGCTACAATCACTATCACCTTAGCCCAAATGGTATACCAAGTGGTATCCAGAGGTGATATGGTCTTGTATACTTGGTATATACATAGCTGGTAAACCTAGGATAAAGCCTAGGGAATAGTTGAGTAGCCTTGGGTACTCTATTAGGCCGGGTAACCTTTCGGGACAACATTCGCATAAGGTTAAGAGAATTATGGGAATGTTACATGGACCTCCGAGACAACCTCTGTGGTTGACTGGAGGACTTCCTGAGCGGTTAAAGGGATAAGAGGGCAAAGTTACCCTACCTTGGGAATTTGTTCATTATACCCATGGACCCCAGTTACCCTACTGAGGTGTCCAAGTTACCCTACCTTCACCGGCAAAGTCACCCTAGAACTTAGAGGTCGATTGCCTCACAATCTATGGGCTCTTAGATGTTCTTAGGCACACACGCATCTGCGCGGGTAGGCTTCACGCCTATGTAAGAGTGGCCCAAACATGCTATTGAACTTGGGCGGGTTTAGCTAACACCATCCTCTGGCCCCAGCGTTGTGACGGCGCGTCATAGGCAGAGGGCTGTGTAGTTACTCGTTTGCTAGTTAAAAGAGGTCATTGGAGCAGCTGCCGTAACACGGTATAAGTCATCGCCGTCCGTCCGACTGAATGTCGTTTGCAGGATATATAAGGGGAGTATGGGTAACCGCCAAAATGGGGGTCCCCCATAAATGGTCTCTCCAGCACCTAGGAGTCTATCATAGCCTATGGGTAGTAGGGTAGTCTTCCTAGTGGTACTTAGGTAGTCCACGGAGGCCAGGGTGCTTTCGGGACAAATACCTCAGTAACCAGCCAGGACCTTCTCCCCTTGATTTGTAGCATTACTATGGGTTGTTATTAGACACTAGAGGTATGAGTCTTATCACGGTAGAGTATGTCCCGAGAGGCAGGCTATGGGTAGCGCCCACTTAGCCAACTATCGGCTACATCTCACTGGGGGAGCTTGCAAGTCTGTTTATCACATTGGATGGTCGAGTAGATTAAATAATGGACTGGATAGCTTGTATAGACGAAACTACCACTGGGCCAGTGAGTCCACCACCTAGGTATTGACTCGGGTTGTTGTCATAACAGTTAGCCACTGGTATGACTTCGATAGGAAGAGTTTTTTCACCTGCGTTTGTATTGGAGATGCATTGGAGAAACTCATATCCTATTGACGGAGTTAAGTGTACCCGAGTTGGTCCGACACTTCCGGCAGGATAAATCATGATGGAGGGTAGACCTCGGACAAGCCCTGAGTAGGACAGGCTACTCGCACAAGGTCGGAGTAGTGGTGAATGTCAAAGGCTTAAATATGATATCTACTTAAGTTTAAGCATTTGGCATTCTACTTCAATAACCAACTTTTCCTCAAGAGAACTAATTGAGTAAAGCTTTGAGCTTAACGATATTAAGTTTAACCTTTTTTATTCTTCATGAATTAATTACTCTATCTTTATCTTCTACTTTGAGTTTTGGTGTGGTCGCAACCTTAGAGTTCAACTCTCTATTGGGTGCCCCTGTTACAGCTATGGAGTCCCACACATGACGATAAGGCACGGAAGCATAAGACGCAGTTTGATGTTGATAATTGGGATAAGCGCAGGTCCAAAATGCACTGTCTTGTTGCTTCTGCCACAGAATTTTTGAAAGAGGACCAGCTTCAGAAGCGCCGAATGGTTTTGGAAGACGATAGTCAGGACGAGCTTCAGGTTAAGAGACTATGTTTGTCCCCGTGAGTGTAATCCATTGTATGGCGCGTAGATTGAGGTTGCGTGTATAGAGACGCCGCGTGTATTAGCATTTGATATTGATAGTTTTAATAGAGTATTATAATTAGACTTAAAATAGATTCAATTTCTCATAGCACGTCAATCAAGTCGGAGGTGTTCATATTCGTCAGCCAAAAGTCAAGATGCCCTGGGGTTGTGTTCGGTGTGTGATGCGTAGCAGGGTTGGGTTGACGTCTTATTCCCAGCCTTAGCTCTTTCTTCACGCCAAGGGACAGCAAGATGCATCACAGTACGCGACGTCTCGTGGCATCAAACTCAGATGAGGCTTAGAAAGGTGTTTGACGATTCCACAATGGAAGACAAAGCCATCGATCTATTCTCTACGTTCGGTATATGCTCCCTTTGCAATTTGTTCTTCTATCGATGATCATTGTTAGTCACGCCCGTGAAACTTTACCACGCAAGTGTCTTCTACACCCAATCCATACCCGCTAAGCCTTACTTGACTTTGGATCAATAGCCTTGGTCGGCCAACCATTGTGTTTGCCCTGGTGTCACAAATCGTGACTAAGCAAGGCAGATTTTACATGACTAATAGTTATTAGTCATAAGGTATGTTTTCTATGACTCACGATTGTGAGTCATAATTATGTTTTACGTTATGCAGTCAGATTGACTCATAGTTCTCACATGACTCGCACTTGCGTGTCATCGTTATGTTATGATTGGTTGATGTTTCTATGACTCACGGTTGTGAGTCATAATGATGTAATGACTTTCGCGTGTGACGCACATTATGAGTCACGAGTTCCACGCAGGTGACGCGCTTTGCCCACCTGACATGTTTTATGTTTTATGATTGGTTTGAGGTATGTTGTGCAGTGACTCATAGGAGTCATCTGATGGATTTCGGGCATGACTCATTATGAGTCATAGGACCGCGTGACTCAAGTTATGAGTCACCAGGGTTAGGGTTGTTAGCGTGAAGAGTCTATAAGTAAGAGACTCAGTCACTGTAGTTAGACATCCTCCGTCTCTGCTACACCTCCGGCGATTGAAATCTCAACACCACGAGAAATCATCGTCACTTTCATCCACCCCCCTCTCCTCAGACACGCCACATTGCCTCTGTCTGAGTGAAGCCATCTCCCTTCCCTCTTCCTTTCCTTTCTGATGGTCAGGCCTGGCAAGCTTGTTCCTAGGGGGTGGTTGAGTTCGCCTTCACCCCCTCTCTTCCGGGCTCGCTTAGGCAGCCCTCCACGGTCGGTAACCCCTCACCCGTCAACGGTCGGTCTTTAGTCTCGGTCGATCGATAAAGTAGTTGCCACCGGTGGCACTGCTCTCTGGTATTGCACTGTCTCCTTTGTGCTCTGCTGGTACGGTCGGTTTTTACGA
>Ga0307509_10009224_pt1 | contig 12383 bp, 9 predicted proteins | sample 10_EM_MG_FD_202245 | JGI IMG/M metagenome (GOLD analysis project Ga0307509, IMG submission 202245) | Populus trichocarpa ectomycorrhiza microbial communities from riparian zone in the Pacific Northwest, United States - 10_EM | ecosystem: Host-associated > Plants > Roots > Unclassified | place...
GTTTTGCACGCAATTTACCGTGGGACCCGTGAATAGTAAATTGTTTTTTCCCCTTAACCAAACATGTTGCATCTGCGTTTTAAATAAAACGCAAATGCAACAGCCTAAACAAACTCTTTCTAAGATTTCAGCAAAAGGGAAAAAGGGAGATTATGGGTGTAGTGTCGGGGACCCTGGGTGTAGAGGGGAGTCAACAAATTTTGTAATATTTGTCGAATTCGTGAAATCGGTCCGATTTTACTGATTTTATCGAGTTTGATTGATTTTGAGCGAGTTTGACCAATTTTGAGTTTTTAACCTGATCTTATATGTTATATACATATTGATTCGTAAAATCATATGATTTTAAGAGTTAACTTGCAATTTTAACAGCCATAATACCAACTATAAAATATGAATTCTAAAATATAAGTAGATGAGAGCAATTTTGTAATTTACCCAAGAAAATGTTGCTTTCTTTAAAATTATAAAAAGTGTGTTTAAAAATGTAGTAAATGTTGTTTTTTAAAGTGTTTTTTTGTTTGGAAATACATTAAAATAATATTTTTTTATTTTTTTAAAAATAATTTTTAATATCAGCACATCAAAATGATCGGAAAACATAAAAAAAATTAATTTGAAACAAAAAATAAAAAAATTATTTTTTCAAAAACACTTTTAAAACATAAAAATAAACATATTCTAAATTTGAGAGTGTTGTTTATTAAAATGTTTTTCGTTTTGAAATGTATTAAAATAATATATTTTTAGTTTTTAAGAATTATTTTTAATATTAGTACATTAAAATAATCTGAAAACATCATAAAATATTAATTTTAAAAAAATTAAAATTTTTCAAAAATATTTTTATAACAAAAAAAAGAAACATACTCTATTTTATCTATAGATATTGCCCCTTGCACAGCAGACCTACTTTTTAAGGTCTATTTATGAGTGTGATTGCGGTTATTTTTATTTAGAAATGTATCAGAATAATGTATTTTTAATAAAAAAAATTTATTTTTGATATCAATGCATTAAAATAATCTGAAAATACTAAAAAAATATTAATTTAAAGTTAAAAAATTATATTTTTTTTAAATTATTTTAGAAACACAAGAATAAATATAATCTGCTGAGTTTGGTTGCTGACCAAATTAATCAAAAAATAAATATAAGATGTAACGAAAGATTCTTGAAAAAAATATAAAAAAAAAAATTACAAGGAGCGTGAGACGACACTTTCACATGTATCCGTACAAATTAAGTCTCCACGTTGATGTTACAATATAAAGAATATTTACACCAATCAATGAAGAAAAATCTAAAAAGTATTTTACACGCAACAATCACATTTCAAATGAATTAAGTACGATTATCTTAACAAGCTCCCCTCAAGCCCTTGATGGAACCCTTTGGCTGGATTCTGTACGGCGAATGTAAAGGATTTGTTTTTGTTTTTTTTTAATGGAAGCTGTGTTATATTAATTAATGATAATGGTGGAGATTATGACTTCGTTTGTTTACGTGGTAGAGATTGCGTTTCAATCAAAATGCAGGAGCCAAGCGTTTGGTAAAGAAAAAACCATTAAATACTGTTCATGGGGGCCATCACTTTCTGTGTTTGCAACGCAGGATTGAAAGAAGCAAGTGTAACATGCTTTTCTTGCACTGTGATGTTAATTGCACTGTTCAATGAACAGTGCAATTAACATGAACAGTGAAAAGTGGATGCACTTTTTTTCAGGATTTTAATGCCCTTCTTGTTTTAATTTTTTCTACTAGCATACTGCTCCCGCATGGTAAATAAGAAAGTTTTTGTTAAATGTAAATAATAAATGAATAGTATAGAGTATTTTTGGCAATTGGTTTCAGGATTCAAAGCATTTGTGGGTCTGGAGATGTGAGTACCAAAGGTTCTTCTTATCATATTATTAATAATATTAAACTTGTTTGGTCAAAATTTTTATAATAATTTTTTTTGAAAAAATTATAAACAATAATAATAATGATAATTATTAAAAAATTTCAAGTCGTGTGAAATGGAAAGAAAAAATGAATTGTGGAAGTCCACAGTTAATTATCTCGAAGTCCACAGTGCATTCATGCATTACAGCCAGCTGCACAGTCTTCGCCTAGCGCCTAAGGCGTCTAAGACCCCGCGCCAGGTGTCTGCATGCTAGGGCCTCGAATAGCCCTAGGTCGCGTCCAGACCCAACATGGGGTTGGGTGTGGACGCGTCCAGGGATGGGCAGGGACGCGTCCAGGTCCAATATAGAGGTGGACGCGGTCACGTCCAAGTCCAACGTGCGCCCAAGTCCAACGTGGGGTTGGGCGTGGATGCATCCAGACCTAACGTCTAGTTAGGCGCGGACGTGGCCAAGCCCAACCTGGAGAGAAAGGAAAAAATTAAAATTTTTCAAAACACAAACTCAATATATTTTAAAAAAAATATTGAAAAAAGAATATAAAAAAATCAAAAAATATTAATTGAAAGTAAATCAAGAAATTAAAAAATTTACAATGGAAAAATATTTTAAAAAAATTCTAATACACAAAAGTAAACATTATTTAATATAAAAATTCGACCCAACCTGAAACAATAACAAAAATTATGATAACTTAACTTTTGCTCAATGTAAAGAAGTGCCATCAATTTTTTAAGTTTATCTTTCAGATATATTAACGATGGTCATGTGATGCTGTAGGCGTTTCAAATAAAAATTAATTTGTAATTAATTTTTTAGTTTAAATGGCAGGACTCAATGTATGTGTAGGGTCTTGATCTGGCAGAACCCAAATCTAGTTAGGTCCTACACGGGCAGGACCCAAGGTTGTTGGAACAGTCTTGGGTCGTCCCCATGCCAAGCAGGACCGAATACCTTTTGGCAAGGGAGGCAATGCTTCACCCTCCTTTTAGACCAAAAACACAGTAGAGTACCGCACCTCAAGGGCCAAGCACCAGGAGTCAGCTTCCAGGGCCGTGCAACCCCACCAAAATCCCAACTGACCATTTTCTCCTCACCCAAAAAGGCAACCCCACCCCCTGCAGCCTTTGCAACTTTCTGTGGCAAGGGCAACTCTGCCATTACGCCTCCCAACCCACAATACTTTTAGTAAAGAGGAAACCCAAACAACATAGTCCATAGTAAAAGCACTCACATGTTATAGTAGTGTAGAATATGTAGCAAAAGTATTGTACAAGTGAATTGTGTCTTGAGCCATAGTGCGCATGTACAATAAGTCTAGAGTAAATTGTTTTTTGGTCCACAATGCATGCATATACAGTGAAAAATCTACGCGTTTTAGAGTTATGTTATTGGATTTTAATTCCTCTTTTTATACCCTTTTCAATAATTTTATTTCATTTTTTCTTTTTTCTTTTTGCTTTTTTTCCTAAGTTAATTATTAATAGTTGTGTTTTACCTCCTATAATTAGCTAAAATTCATAAAATATTTTTTTTTATTCCTTAAGTATTTTAACTTTCCTTTTTTATATATAACTAGTTATAGACAATTGCATTTTCTTTTATTTTATGAATAACTCATTCTATTGGTCTTCTTAAAATTATGAAATAGCTTTTCCAGTTTTTTATATTTTGATGACCATTAATAATTAGTTAGTTTGAATTTTTTCAACTCTTTTTGATTATTTCAGAACTAATAATATGGATTATGTTAATGAACGTCATCAAATTAAGCATGTATATAATTGATATTATGATACTGTTTGTTTTTGTTGTGGTGCAAAAGTGTTATTAAAAATATTTTATTTTAAATTATAATTTTTAGTGTTTTTAGATTGTTTTGATATATTATAAATTTTAAAATTTCAAAAAAATATATTATTTTAATATATTTATAAATAACAAATATTAAAAAAAAATAGCTACTCGAAATATAAATACGGTCAACTGAAACTTGCTAGAATTATAATAATCATCAATAATTGTTTACCTGTAGCTTTCCGTATTTGGCATTATAATTCATTATTTAAATGGTGAACAAATCATTATTGTTTAGATCTTTAACATTTGTTGTGTGTATATTAACAAATAAATCTTTAAAGTAAGGATTTGTAAGAATTATAATATTAATGTGATTATTTTGAAATTCAATATTCTTGATGTATTTGGTCAAATGACATCTTTATCCTAAGATTGGCATCGAATCTTAATTAGTTTTTTTTTTAAATGACATTAAGATCATAAAAACAAGGCCTTGTTTGTTTGAAAACAATGTTGTTTCTTCTTTAAGTTATTGTATGGCCTAAGAAATTTCACCATAAAAATTATCATGACAATTGTTTAAAAAGATAAAGAATTGCAATTCATACATGCAATATTTTATTTAACTAAGTGATTCTTACAATTTCTTTCCGATAACAATTTGTTTTACATGTCGTACGTTCTTTTAATGTAGCCAGTTAACTTTTCTTGTGAAATGTGGATGGAATTATACAAGCGAACCATTAAAATAATATCAATGATAAAATATGAATTCTAAAACTAAAAAAAAATACTAAAAGAACTCAGTCATCTAATGTATATTATGAGTGTTTTTATTATGAATTAGAGTAATGTTTATTGATAAGAAATTAATTATTTTTCGCGATAAGTTATAAGCGGTTTGCTTTTTGTCATTTTTTCATGGTATGGTTGTGTGTTGTGAGTTCATCTATGATTTTGGGGGCGACTTCGAGGCTGGGTTAGCTGGCATGTTGGGTTCTTGGTGAGAGATGGGGGTTTATGTTCTATTGGTTGTCTGTAATGGGTTCATCTATGATTTTAGAAGCGGTTTCGGGGCTGGGTTAGCTGGCGACTTGGCTTGGCTTGGGTTGCTAGGTTGTTTGTTGTTTGTTGTGAGTGGGTGTTTGATGGGCTATCATTCTCCTGATTTGTTCAGTGTGGAAGGGCTGGTAGTTAGATACACGTCTTACTTATGATGTACCCGGTTGCGTGGTTGTTCTTGAGAGAGTGCTCGTATGGTGCAATTGTATGAGATTTTGGTTGCTTTTGCATGAGATGACAGTGGTTTCTTTGTTATTTCTCTTTGTTTTGGGCAGGTATAAATACTCTGTCACTACGCTGAGTTGTTTATTTTAATTATTTCTTTTGGATTTTGTTGGACTCAAGGGATTGCATATGGATTTCGCGTTTGAGATTGATAGGGGCAGTCATTCTTTTTTTTTCTTATGTGCTGGTTTATAGAGTATTTAATAATTCATTCTTTCTCTTGAAGAGTCAGGTAGAGTTTATATAGTTTCGTTGGCAACAATTGTTTTGTTTCTTGGGGCATTTTCCAGGTGTCTAGTCTTGTTTTGTTCTCTTTGGTTTTAGATTTTAGGGTGCTAGAATCTCTGTGTTCTGGTTGGGTTCTCGAAGATTGTTGGTGTTATTTCTGATGTTTATCTGTTTTGCAGTTTGGCGTTGAGATGTGCTTGGACTTTAGTGGTTGTTGCAATTCTTGGTTAGTCAAGGGTCTTTGTACTGACTATATCGGTTTCCTGTGCATTTTCATTTTGTGTTGCGTTTCTTGGTTTCTGTTTGGTTCGTTTGATTTTTTGAAAAACTTGGAGGTCGGGTTTTGTGATTGGAATGCATGATTTTTATTATGAGACTAGACAATTGTCTTGGATTTTCTGGCAATTGCATTAATATGCTTCTTTTTCTTTGTTGCTTGCCTTATTTATTAGGGTTTTGATTGCTTTATGTTTTTTTTTTCAAGGATGTTTCAATTGTCAATATTCATGGATTTGGAAGTCAGCCAGTTCACATGACGTGGATCTGACATGTTTGCCAAATCTAAAACCTCTGAACTTAGTGGATTGTCAAGTCCAAAGTGCATAGACTTGGCAGAAAAGCTAAGGCCACATTAATGTGAGTTGACATGTTTGCAAAATTTAAATAATGTAGGTCTAACATGTTTGTCAGACCCAAGACAGCAGCCAAGTCTAAAGTGCGTGAGCTTGGTTTCAAGGTTTGTTAATCATATTTCAAGCGGTTGATCAATTGTTTCTTATTTTAAATACAACAATCATTAAGAAGATTCAAGTTGTGCACTTCTGTCGGCGAAGAAAACACACATGTCTAACGCTATCACTCTTCTTTACCATGTTGTTTTATTACTTAATCAATGCAGCTCAACATTTTCTTTACCATATTATAATATTGTTTGTTTTTGTTGTGGTGCAAAAGTGTTATTAAAAATATTTTATTTTAAATTATAATTTTTAGTATTTTTAGATTTTTTGATATATTATAAATTTTAAAATTAAAAAATTATATTATTTTAATATATTTATAAATAAAAAAATATTAAAAAAATAGTTACTCGAAATATAAATACGGTCAACTGAGACTTGCTAGAATTATAATAATATCAATAATTGTTTACCTGTAGCTTTCCGTTTTTGGCATTATAATTCATTATTTAAATGGTGAACAAATCATTATTTTTTAGATCTTTAACATTTGCTGTGTGTATATTAACAGATAAATCTTTAAAGTAAGGATTTGTAAGAATTATAATATTAATGTAATTATTTTGAAATTCAATATTCTTTATGTATTTGGTCAAAGGACATATTTATCCTAAGATTGGCATAGAAATCTTAATTTTTTTTTTAAATGACATTAAGATCATAAAAACAAGGTCTGTTTGTTTGAAAATAATGTTGTTTCTTTTTTAAGTTATTGTATGTCCTAAGAAATTTCACCATAAAAATTATCATGACAATTGTTTAAAAGGATAAAGAATTGCAATTCATACATGCAATATTTTATTTAACTAAGTGATTCTTGCAATTTCTTTCCGATGACAATTTATTTTACATGTTGTAGGTTCTTTCAAGTAGTCTGTTAACTTTTCTTGTGAAATGTGGATGGAATTATACCAAAAAACCGTTAAAATAATACCAACTATAAAATATAAATTCTAAAATATAAGCATATAAGATGAGAGCAATTTTGTAATTTACCCGAGATAGAAATGTCACCTTCTTTAAAATTATAAAAGGGTGTTTAAAAATGTGATAGTGGTTATTTTTTAAAGTATTTTTTGTTCGGAAATGCATTAAAAGAATATTTTTTTATTTTTCAAAAATTATTTTTAATATCAGCATAACAAAATGATCCGAAAACATAAAAAAATATTAATTTGAAACAAAAAAATAATTTTTTTTTAAAAACACTTTTAAAACATAAAAACAATCATATTCTAAGTTTGAATGTGCTGCCTTTTAAAGTGTTTTTTGCTTTGAAATGCATTAAAATAATATATTTTTAATTTTTAAGAATTATTTTTAACATTAGCGTATCAAAATAATATGAAAACACTAAAAATTATTAATTTAAAAAAAAATCAAAAATATTTTTAAAACAAAAAAAGAAACATACTCTATTTTATCTATAGATATTGCCCCTTGCACAGTCGACCTCGAAAGTGTTTGAGATTGTGGTTGCGGTTGCTTTTCAAAGTGTTTTTCACTAGCAAATGCATCAAAATAATATATGTATTTTTATTTTTTAAAAATTATTTTTGATATCAGCGCATCAAAATAATCTGATAACACTAAAAAAATATTAATTTGAAGTAAACAAAAAAATAAAAAATTTAAATTTTTTTAAAAACATTTTTAAAATACAAAAACAAACATGGTTTAATCTGTTGAGTTTGGTTGCTAACTAAATTAATCATATTATAAAGTAAGGTGTTTAGATTTATATAACATGTAACGAAAGATTCTTGAAAAAATAAAAATAAAAAATTAAAAGGAGCGTGAGATAACACTTTCACATGTATCCGTCCAATTAAGTCTACTAGGTGATTAAGGCCCTATTTATTTTTGTATTTCAAAAGTGTTTTTAAAAAAAATTAAAATTTTTTTATGTTTTTCTTTACTTCAAATTAATTTTTTTTGGTGTTTTAAAATCATTTTGATGCTCTAATATCAAAAATAATTTTTAAAAAATAAAAAATATTATTTTGATACATTTCCGAGTGAAAAACAATTTAAAAGGCAACCACAACCACACTTTCAAACACGTTATTAAGTACAATTGTCTTAACAAACTCCCCTCCAGCACTTGATGGAACCCTTAACAAACTCCCCTCAATCACATTTCAAATGTAAAAGATCTGTTTTTGTTTTTTTAATGGGAATTGTGTTATATTAATTAATGATAATGGTGGAGATTATTTGTTTAGGGCAATATCTAATATTAATAGTGGAGATTATAATATAAGAATATGTTTATAATATTTTTTATATAAGTACATTCTATAATATGTCCTCTCAAGCTGAGGATGGAGGATCAACCTGAAGCTTAAAATAAAAAGTAATAAATGAACCGGTAGGAGGTGGTTTAATAAAGACATCTGCAAGTTGATCATGAGAGGAACTAAAATGAATCTAAATCTCTTTCTTCGCAACTCTATCTTGGACAAAATGATAATCAACTTCAACATATTTTGTGCGAGCATGGAAAACAAGATTCATAGATAAATAAGTAGCACCAAGGTTATCACACTAAATGATAGGATCTGAAGATCTATTAAGAAATACTGAAGCCAGATAACCTCAGTAGTGTCATCGGCTAAAGCTTTGTACTCAACTTCAGTAGAAGAGCGAGTAACTATATGTTGCTTACCTGATTTTTACAAAATCAGCATCTGATCAAAAACACAAGATAAAAACCCATAGATTTTCTATCATCAATACTACCTGTCTAATTTGCATCTATAAAGCCATGGAATGCAAATGAAGAACTACGAGTAATATGTAGTCTATGTGTTGTCGTACCCTTAAGATAACGCAATATGCACTTAACGGTAGCCCAATGAGAATCTGTAAAAGCATGCATAAACTGACAGACTTTGTTAACAACAAAAGAAATATTTGTATCGTAAAAATAAGATATTGAAGAGCACTCATAATTTGACGAGAGCATGTAGCATCAGAAAAACAGAGAATCTGATAGTATGGTAGCTTTGGATGTAGAGATAGGAGTATTAACAGGTTTGCAAGATAACATACCAACCCAAGTGAGGATGTTAAATGTATATTTATGATGTCGAAGCATAAGACCCATACCAGTAGACTGAACCTTAGTACCCAAAAAATAATAAACAATACCCAAGTTGCGAAGGTTAAATTCTGAGCTCAGTAGCTGTATGAGGAGTTGAAGCAGAAGGGAGTTGTTACCCGTAAGTAGAATATCATCAACATAGATTAGAAGATAACAAATATCAGCACCATCAGTGCGTAAGACCTGAATTTCCTCGCGCATAACACTATGCCACGCCTCATACCTGTTAGCATCATTAAAAGCAAATGGCTTATGAGTAGGAGGAGAAACTACCCGACTGAAGGAGGCAGTAGAGGCAGTGGTAGTTGTTGTGGATAGTGTTGTCTGGGGCTGTCTAGGATGGAGGACCATATGGAGGGTACTGGTGAATGTGTTATTTGTTCATAATTCACAAAAGAAAAGATATTTTCATGAAAATGAACATGACGAGAGACATAAATAGGATGAGATGCTAAATCAAAATAATGATAATTAAGATAGGATGAGCTATATTCTAAGAACACACATGAAGAAGAACAAAAATCCAATTTGTGAGCATGGTATGGAAAGCAAAAAGAGAAAACAAAGACACCCAAAAGTATGCAGAAAATTATAATCGGCAGTATGACGAAATAGACACTCAAACAAAGATTTATTTTAGAGAACAAAAGTAGGCATGCAGTTAATAAGATATACCGATGATTCAAAAGTATAGTTCCAGAATCGTAATGGTGCACTACATTGGCCTAAAAGGGTAAGGCCAATTTCGATAATATGTCGATGATGACGCTCAACAGTGCCATTTGTTCATGAGTATGAGGAAAAATTAATCGATGATGAATACCAATAATTTGAAAGAATTTATTTAACTTAGAATATTTACCACCCCAATCAGTTTGTATAAATTTAATTTTAAGTGAAAACTGACGTTCAACAAGTGTTTGAAAATGATGAAAGATAGAAAACACATCAAATTTGGCAACAAGAGGATAATACCATATATGTTTGGCATGCGCATAGATAAATATAACAAAGTTACAAAAGCCTTCAGAAGAAAACATAGGGGCAAGACCCCAAACATCATTAAATATTAAATCAAGTGGGGTAGTAGTTTTGTGACTCGTAGGTCGCAACAACAGACTTGATGACTTGCCTAATAGACAAGCTTGACTTTGAGCATGAGAACGTCTAGAAGTACATACGATTTTATTATCAAGCTTGACACACAAGCCTAACACTGCCACAGGTCGGTAGTCGTAGAGATGCAAGGATACCAAAAACCTTGAGTAATTGACGTGGCAGAAGACTCAGAGAGGACATAAAGACCATCATTACTCTGACTGGAAAGGAGAACTTCCTTGGTGATAAGATCCTTGACATAAAACACAAGCGTGAAATTCAAAATAATCATGATTATCACGGTAGAATTTCTAAACAGATAACAACGATTTGGTAATATGAGGCACATGAAGAACATTAGATAATGTAAAAATGTGTTTTGAGGAATGTAACTTAGTATGTCTAATTTATGATATGTCAAGGTCATTACCGTCACCGATATGCAAATGATCATTACCAAGATAGGGTGCAGAATCGGTCAAAGTTGCAAGATCAGGTGTGACGTGTTGATTCGCGCTGGTGTCGGGGAACCAGGTCACAACAGAATCATTCCCAACAACAAAGGTGAGCAGAGGGCTGCTGGGTACTACTACGAAACTGGGGACAATGGGGAGTTGTGTGACCGAAACTGGAGCACAATTAGCAGTAGACATGCTGTTGTCCAGACCACTAGTCAACCTCGGTGTTGTGCCTGTTCTGTTGCCAATTGTTTGGCCTCCAATCCGCAGCAGATTGAGTCATGTTCTGATGAGTGGAGCGGTTGCTGTTGAGACGTCAATTACCACAAGAACGACCCCTGTTATGACTGAAATTTGAGTTGTGATAAGACATAGCAAGATGAGCAGAGGGTTGTGGTGTTGGCAGCAATGGTGGCTGCGACAGTAGAAGTGAAGACAGTGGAGAGAGAATGGCATCTATGGAATGAAGGGAGTTCTTGCGCAGAAATTCATGGGTAAGAAGGTGTCTGTGAAGATCAGCATACGACAACGATTCTGCCTTGGTTATAAGACTCGTTACCAAGTCTTTGAACTCACCATGAAAGCCACAAAACACATATAGATTGAAGTCTTCAAGGAACATGGGGTGACCAGCAGCAACCAATTCGTCAAATAACGATTTGGCTTGCTAAATTTTTATACTAACCGATGAGTCACCTTACCGAGATCTTGAAAGGAACCATAGAATTACATGATGCAAGAATTAGACGGAGACATAAGAGTGCGCAAACACATTGCGAGGTATGACAATCTACCACGAGATGCAACACATCCAAGGAGAGAGAGGAGAGTAATGCACTCAAAATAAGTTGATCATGTTGCTTCTAACAAAGAAAAGAAGGGTTGATTGTAGAGGAAGAATCAGCAGAATTGTCATAAACATGAGATGAAGGACACGACACTAAGTCGTTAACGAAGTGAAAAACACTTTGATCAAGGAGATAGGGTTTCATCTACATTTGCCAATATAGATAATTTGTGTTCGTAAGTTTCAACGAAACAATTTCGTGAGTGTTTGATAGAGCAACGATAGCTGGAGTTTGTGTTCTCATAATGTGCAGAGGAACTGCAGAAACTTGCGAAGAGGAGTCATTGATGTGTTCTGCAAGTGAAGGCTGTTGTTGTGGAAGAAGGACACCACCAACAGCAGCAGTATAGTCCATTTAGGAGAAGAAGAGAGAAGGCCGACTGCAAGAGGGAGAGGGGAAGAAGAGTTCTGATAGCAGAAGGCTTTGATACCAAATTGAGAATAATTAAAAGGCTTAAACTATTAATTAACCAACTTTTTCTATATATATGTGTGCGCGCGCGCGTGCATGCAAGGCAATAGACAATACTAATAATAGAGATTATAATAAAAAAATATATCTATAATATTTTTTTATATAGATAAATTCTACAATACTCTGAAACACTCTTGTGGTTTTCTGTAATGGATATAAGACAACGCGTTTAAGACGCAGCTGGGATAGCTGTTGAATACGAACCAGGTCAAACCACATACGATCCATCTAGTTAATGGAGATGAGCACAATATTGATGAGCAGCTCGTAGAAATCGAACCAGTTTGTTGGCTGGCTCGCTCTCCGAGTCAAAAAGATCTTTTAGCTGACGTACACATGTTTGTCAGAGCGTAGAAGAACCAAAGATTCGTCAACAATGGCCGTACGATCTCATCAGTAGACTCCACATGAAATTATCACTGGTGCTGCTGCCATTA
>Ga0307509_10009225_pt1 | contig 12382 bp, 12 predicted proteins | sample 10_EM_MG_FD_202245 | JGI IMG/M metagenome (GOLD analysis project Ga0307509, IMG submission 202245) | Populus trichocarpa ectomycorrhiza microbial communities from riparian zone in the Pacific Northwest, United States - 10_EM | ecosystem: Host-associated > Plants > Roots > Unclassified | place...
ACATCTATCCCGACGTCGGCGCCTCCTTCGCGCTGATCGCCTATGTCACGGTGGCGCTGGGCGGCTTCGGCAGCGTGTTCGGCGCCTTTGCCGGCGGTATCATCGTCGGCCTGGTCGAGGCCACGACCGCGCTGGTGTTGCCGCCGTCGCTGAAGTCGGTCGGCATCTACGCGGTCTATCTGTTGGTCGTCTTCATCCGGCCGCGCGGCCTGTTCGGATCGATCTGATGGACGAGGCATTCACCCAAGGACGCCGCCGCGAACTTCTCACCGCCGCCGGTCTCGCGATCGTTGCGGCGCTGGTGCCGCTGTTCGTCAAGGATGTCTACGTCCAGAACATCATGGTGCTGACCCTGATGTATGGCGCGCTGTCGCAAAGCTGGAACATCCTCTCCGGTTATTGCGGGCAGATCTCGCTGGGACATGCGCTCTATTTCGGGCTCGGCGCCTACACCACCGCGCTGCTGTTCACGAAATTCGGCGTGCTGCCGTGGTTCGGCATGCTCGCGGGTGGCGCCATCTCGGCGGTCATCGCCATGGCGCTCGGCTATCCCTGCTTCCGCCTGCGCGGCCACTACTTCGTCATCGCTACCATCGTCATCGCCGAGATCGCGCTCTTGCTGTTCCAGAACTGGAATTTCGCCGGCGCCGCGCTCGGCATCGACATTCCGGTGCGCGGCGACAGCTGGCTCAAATTCCAGTTCACCCGCAGCAAGCTGCCCTATTTCTATTTCGCCCTCGGGCTCGCCTGCATCGCCTGGCTTGTCACCTGGTGGCTGGAAGATTCCAAATGGGGCTATTGGTGGCGCGCGGTGAAGGACAATCCCGAAGCCGCCGAGAGCCTCGGCGTGGTCGTGTTCAATTCCAAGATGGGCGCCGCCGCGGTCTCGGCGTTCCTCACCGCGGTCGGGGGCAGCTTCTACGCGCAGTTCGTGTCCTATATCGACCCCGAGAGCGTGATGGGCTTCCAGTTCTCGCTGCTGATGGCGTTGCCGGCCGTGCTGGGCGGCATCGGCACCCTCTGGGGCCCGCTGCTGGGTGCGGTCATCCTGATCCCGCTCACCGAATTGACCCGCTCCTTCATCGGCGGCTCCGGGCGCGGCGTCGACCTCATCGTCTACGGCACGCTGATCGTCTTGATTTCGCTGGCGCGGCCGCAAGGCCTGGTCGGGCTGTTCGCGCGCTCGAGGAAGGCGGTGGCGCGATGACGGCGCTGCTGGAAACCCGCGGCATCACCCAGCGCTTCGCGGGGCTGGTGGCCAATTCCGATGTCTCGATCTCGGTCGGGCGCGGCGAGATCGTCGGTCTGATCGGCCCCAATGGCGCCGGCAAGTCGACCCTGTTCAATCTGATCGCCGGGGTGTTTCGGCCGACGCAAGGCTCGATCCTGTTCGATGGCGAGGATGTCACGCATCTGCCGGCCGCCGAGCGTTGCCTGCGCGGGGTGGGGCGCACCTTTCAGGTGGTGAAAAGCTTCGAGACCATGAGCGTGATCGACAACGTCATTGTCGGCGCGCTGGTGCGCAACACCGTGATGCGGGTGGCGCGCCGCAGGGCCCATGAGGTGCTCGACTTCTGCGGGCTCGCCGCCCGCGCCAACGTGCCCGCGAGCGATCTGATCCCCTCCGAAAAGCGAAGGCTGGAGGTCGCGCGCGCGCTCGCGACCGAGCCAAAACTCCTGCTGCTCGACGAAGTGCTCACAGGTTTGACCCCGGTCGAGGCCGAGAGGGGCGTCGAGCTGGTGCGCAAGGTGCGCGGCACAGGCGTCACGGTGCTGATGGTCGAGCATGTCATGGAAATCGTGATGCCGCTGGTCGATCGCGCCATCGTGCTCGATCTCGGCAAGGTGCTGGTCGAGGGCAAGCCGGCCGACATCGTCCGCAATCCGAAAGTCATATCAGCCTATCTCGGGGACCGTCATGCTGTCGGTGCGTGAAGTCACCACCGCGTATCAGGGCCTGGTGGCCATTTCGGGCGTCAGCATCGACGTGGCCAAGGGTGAGATCGTCTGCGTCGCCGGGGCCAACGGGGCCGGCAAGTCGACGCTCTTGAAATCGATCGCCGGCGCCGAACGTCCGCGTGCGGGCTCGGTTTCGTTCGACGGCACGCGCATTGACGGCCGGGCGCAACATCTGATCACCGCGCGCGGCATCGCCTATGTGCCTGAAAATCGCCGGCTGTTTCCGCGGCTGTCGGTGCGCGACAACTTAAGGCTCGGCAGCTATCTCTTCCGCGGCGAAAAAAATCGCGACGCGCCGCTCGATCTGGTGTTCGATCTGTTCCCGCGCCTTGGCGAGCGGCTGGAGCAGCGCGCCGAGACGCTGTCGGGCGGCGAGCAGCAGATGCTCGCGATCGGGCGCGCGCTGATGACGCGGCCCCGGCTCCTGATGCTGGACGAACCCTCGCAGGGCATCATGCCTAAGCTCGTCGATGAGATCTTCCAGGCCGTGAAGCGCATCCGCGACACCGGGCTCACCGTTTTGATCGTCGAGCAGCGCATGGCCGAATGCCTCGACATCGCCGACCGCGCCTACATCCTGCAGACCGGGCGGCTCCTGATGCAGGGCAGCGCCGCCGAGATGAAGGTCAATCCGGATGTGCGGAAGGCGTATTTGGGATTGTGATTGTTTTGGCCGGGCACCCAAAACCTTTCATCTGCGACCCTGGCATCCTCGCGCACGCCCACCACGAAGCCTTCAGGCCCGGTCAAAGTCTGACGAATCTTTCAGAGACGTCTGCTGAACAAAGGGGCCGGCATTTCTGCCGGCCCCGGCCGGGGCTCAAGTCTCTTGGAGATTGATCGAGTCAGTAGCGAGCCGCTACAGGCGCTCCGTATCCGCCGAATCGGTAATTGAACCGGATCGTGACCATGTCGACATCGAGGTTGATCCGATTGAGCGCATTCGCAACAATCGGGTTTACGACCGAGAACGAGTTGTTGGCGTGGCCCATGAACAGATGGTCGTATTGGGCGCCGACCGACCAGTTCGGTGTGAAGCCATACTCGAATCCGACGCCCACGTCGGCGCCCCAGCGGGTCGCGCTGGAGGACGCCAGACTCGTGCCGGCAGCGTTCAGGATATCGAAACGGCTGCCCGTCACGGCCGCGCCACCGGCCAAGTACAGCAGTGCGTTGTTCCAGGCATAGCCGATCTGGCCGTTGATGAGACCGATGCCGTCGACTTTGGCCCGCGTTGAGAAGGCCGTATTGAAGGTGACGACGTTCGTGGAGCTCAGATCCGCCCAATCACCCTGACCTTCCACGCCAAAAACAAACTGGCCAGTCTGCCAGCGGTAGCCGACCTGGCCGCCGACCACTCCGCCGGACCCCTCACGACAACCAGCAGCGGTCGTGGCAGCGCCGGGCACAACGAAATCCCAGCAGGCGCGGGCCTGGCCCCAGCCGCCATTGCCGCCGATGTAGAAGCCGGTCCAATCGTAAATCGCGATCACTGGCGGCGGCGGTGCTTTGTAGTGCGCGGGCAGGTCGGCGGCCATAGCGGAGCCTGCCATTGCAACCAGGCCCATCATGCTAAGCAAGTACTTTTTCATGCGATTCTCTCCGGCAATTGCTTGTTATTCGGGGGGGCGGCGGTTCCACCCTAAGTAGATGTCTCCATCTTAAGCCCTCGAAGCCTGACCCCGTGTGCCATAATGGCAACACTCAAGATCAATCGTGGAACTTCAGTTGTTGATTGATTAATCTCCGATTTTTTCAGCCTGACTGCGGGGAAGGTCGGGACACCCGAAGCGGGCGCCAAGGATCCGAAGCCAGGACCTTGGACATAGGCTCATGTCCCGCACTGACGCGCCGATCTGACGCCGCCATTCGGATGGACCAAGACGGAAGAGCCGAAGCAGGGCCTACCTTTTTTCCGGTTCCTGGGCACCGTTCGGATCCAGAGTTTCCTGTTCTTGCGTCTCTTCGAGCCAGCCGGGGATGCTGCCGGATGCAATCGCTCGTCTCGGCGAATGAGGATTAATGGTGCCGGCGCTGACGATCAGCCCCTCGTCGAATTTCTTGCGTGCGAAGGTCTTGGCTTCCGCTTCGGTCTCAAACGTTCGTGTCGATCGAGGGCTCCGCCTTTTGACCGAAGCGCCGCTTTTGGGCACCTCATAGGTGACAAACCAAGTATGCATCTTTCGCCACCTCACCGCGGCGGACTGGGAAACCCGCCATTGTGCTGCCTCTGATGTTCGCGCCGGCTCGCCTTTGTAGCCTTGCGGCTTCTTCTCGCTTCTCGCTTCCCGGCTGGTCCGCTTGCATTGGATCTCGTGATGTCGGCTGTGCGGAGAATGACATCGCGCGTAACGCCCGCTTGATCTGGATCAAGGGTTGCGCATCATTCCGCGACGAATGCCGCGTCAGGAGCGCCGTGCGCAGATCCCTGAATCGCAGGGTCGACGAGAGCTTCCAGGCGGTGAAGCGCATCCGCGACACGGGGCTCACCGTTTTGATCGTCGAGCAGCGCATGGCCGAATGCCTCGACATCGCCGACCGCGCCTACATCCTGCAGACCGGCCGGCCCCTGATGCAGGGCGGTGCCGCCGAGATGAAGGTCAACCCGGATGTGCGGAAGGCGTATCTGGGATTGTGAGTGGGTTGGATAGTTGGGTTGTGGCGGTTTCTACATCGAACCAGAGTAGGACTTATAATCCTCGAACTCCCAATACCCAATGCGCGCAACCTTCTCGGCAACTTCAGCCCATGAGCTACCCATGCAAGTGCTGCAGTATCCCGTCAGAAACCTCATGAGTTGCTCGTAGTCATAGTGCTGCACAAACAGATGGTGCCTGCCAGATCTGACGCTCTCCTTCATGTTTTGATCAAACCAATCTGGCGTGCACACTGTGATGCCAAAGGATTCTTCGCCCTGGCTCCCAGCCGGTCCAACCATGGCAAAAATGTAAAGGCCAAATGGGCCGTCGGGCCGAAATGTTTCCAGTGACGGGACGTCAGTGCAGGTGAGTCTCTTGAGCTGTGCCACAATCATTGTCCGTGATCTCTACTCCCGCCGCAAACTTCCTCTTCGGAATATCAGTGATTGTGACCGTGCTGCTCCGGCAGCGTGAGCCCGACTGTTTTGATCAAATCCGCTACCTGCTCCGGCGACAGATAGCGCGGGTTGAGCCCGCGCAGCAGCAGATAGAGTTTTGCTGTTTCTTCCAGTTCCTCGGTGGCGAACACGGCGGCTTCCAGCGTGTCGCCCGAGACCACCGGGCCGTGATTGGCGAGCAGCACCGACGAGTATTTCCCAGCGAGCCCCTTGATTGCGTCGGCGACGGCGGGATCACCGGGGCGATAATAGGGCACCAGCGCGGTGGCCCCGCATTTCATCAGGTAATAGGCCGTCATCGGCGGCAGCGCCGCGCCGGGATCGATCTCGGGCAGCATCGAGAGCGCCACCGAATGGGTCGAATGCAGGTGCACGATCGCACGCGCCGCACCTCGGGTCTGGTACAGCGCCGTATGCAGCGGCACCTCCTTGGTCGGGGCATCGCCGGAGACGAGCTTGCCGCTCGCATCCAGCCGCGACAGCTTGGCGGGGTCGAGAAAGCCGAGCGAGGCATTGGTCGGCGTCAGCAGGAAGCCGCCCTCCTTGAGGGCGACGCTGATATTGCCCGACGACCCCGGCGTCAGCCCGCGCTCGAACAGCGAGCGACCGAACCGGCAGATCTCCTCGCGGATTTTGGTTTCGCTCATGGTTCAACCCCGTTTTTGGCCTTGTCTCACGCTTTGGCAGCGCGGCCAAGCCGTGTTAGGCAGGAGGGAAAGCGGCGACCCAATCACCGCAATCAGAAAGCCAGAGGAACCGCCTGATGTCCGAGACCAAAAAACCACATGTCGCCGTCATCGGATTGGGGTCGATGGGGTTTGGCATGGCGACCTCGCTGAAGCGCGCGGGGTTTGGCGTCACCGGCTGTGACGTCGCGGCGGACAGCGTGGCCCGGTTCGTGGCCGACGGCGGCAAGGGCGCCAGGACCCCGGCCGAGGCCGCGACAGACGCCGATATCGTGGTCAGCGTCGTCGTCAACGCGGCGCAGACTGAAGCCATTTTGTTCGGCCCTAAAGGTGTCGCCGAGACCCTGCCCAAGGACGCCGTGTTCATCTCGTCGGCGACCATGGACCCCGATGTCGCGCGACGGCTGGCGAAACAACTGGAGGCCACCGGCCGGCATTATCTCGACGCGCCGATCTCGGGTGGTGCCCAGCGCGCGGCGCAGGGCGAGCTGACGATTTTGGCCTCCGGCAGTGCGGCTGCGTTCGCCAGGGCACGTCCCGCGCTCGATGCCATGGCCGCGAAGCTTTATGAGTTGGGCGACGCTGCCGGCCAGGGCGCCGCCTTCAAGATGGTCAACCAGTTGCTCGCCGGCGTGCATATTGCCGCGGCCTCCGAGGCGATCACCTTCGCCGCCCGCCAGGGTCTCGACATCCGCAAGGTCTACGAGGTGATCACGGCCTCGGCCGGCAATTCCTGGATGTTCGAAAACCGCATGCCGCACGTGCTCGACGGCGACTACAGCCCGCGCAGCGCGGTGGAGATCTTCGTGAAAGACCTCGGCATCATCCAGGACATGGCGCGCTCGTCGAAATTCCCCGTCCCCGTTGCCGCCGCCGCGTTGCAGATGTTCCTGATGACGGCGGCCGCCGGCATGGGCCGTGACGATGATGCCTCGGTGGCGAGGCTCTATGGCCGCATCACCGGCACCGCTCTGCCCGGCGAAAAACCATAACAGCACACGCGAGACCCTCATGCCCCGTTTTGCCGCCAATCTCACCATGATGTTCAACGAGGTGCCGTTCCTCGACCGTTTCGAGGCCGCTGCGAAAGCCGGCTTCACCGCGGTGGAATTCCTGTTTCCCTACGACTATCCGGCGGTGGAGATCGGCAAGCGGCTGCAGCGCCATGGCCTGACCCAGGCGCTGTTCAACCTGCCGCCCGGCAACTGGCCCGATGAGAGGGGGCTCGCCGCGCTGCCGGATCGTTTCGCCGATCTGCAGGCGAGCCTCAAAATCGCGCTGCCCTATGCGCAGGCGACCGGTGTCAAGCGCGTCCATCTGATGGCGGGCATGGTGAGCCGCGGCGATCCGAGGGCGGTCGCGGCATTCCATAAATCGGTGGCGACGGCGGCCGAATTCTTCGCATCCCACGGCATCGATGTCGTGCTCGAGCCGCTCAATCCACGCAATACGCCGGGCTACTTCCTCAATGATTTCGGCTTCGCCCGTGATCTGATCAACGAGCTGAAGATTCCCAACCTGAAGCTGCAGTTCGACATCTATCACTGCCAGATCCTGCACGGCGACGTCACCATGCGGCTGCGCGAGATGATGCCGATCACGGGCCATATCCAGATCGCCAGCATTCCCTCGCGCCACGAGCCCGATTGCGAGGAGCTGAACTATCCGTTCCTGTTCGACGAACTCGATCGGCTTGGCTATGACGGCTTCGTCGGCTGCGAATACAATCCGCGCGGCAAGACCACCGACGGTCTCGCCTGGTTCAAGCCCTATGCCGGGGTCAAGCCTGCCGGAGTGAAGTCGTGACCTTGAAGCTGGGCTGCATTGCCGACGATTATACCGGCGCCTCCGACCTCGCCAACACGCTGACGCGTTCGGGCCTGCGCACGGTGCAGACCATCGGCGTGCCATCGGACGATTTCGCCATGCCCGAGGTCGATGCGGTCGTGGTCTCGCTGAAGAGCCGCTCGATCGAGGCGGGGCAGGCGGTGGCGAAGTCGCGCGCCGCCGAAAAATGGCTGCGCGGGCGCGGCGCCTCGCACGTGCTGTTCAAGATCTGCTCGACCTTCGATTCCACCGATGCCGGCAATATCGGCCCGGTGATGGATGCGCTGCGCGCCGATTGCGGCGAGACGATCGTGCTGGTCACGCCGGCGTTCCCGGGGACCGGCCGCACCGTGTTTCAGGGCCATCTGTTTGTCGGCTCGGTGCCGCTGAATGAAAGCCCGCTGAAGGATCACCCGCTCAATCCGATGCATGATTCCAATCTGGTGCGGGTGCTGGCGCGCCAGAGCCGGAGTAAGATCGGCCTTGCCGACCTTGCCTCCGTTGCGCAGGGGCCGGGGTCTCTGCGCACGCGGCTTGCAGATCTGGCCGGGCAGGGCGTCGCCGCCGCAATCGTCGACGCGGTGTTCGACACCAATCTTGAAATCATCGGCACTGTCGCGCTGGGGCAGCGGCTCTCGGTCGGCGCCTCAGGCATCGGGCTTGGCCTGGCGCGGGCGCTGGTCGCCACCGGACAGGTCAAATCCGGGATGACGGAGTCGGGCGCCAATGCATCGGTCGGCGGCCCCGCGGCCTGTCTTGCTGGCAGTTGTTCGCAGGCGACGTTGCAGCAGATCGCAAAGGCTGAAGCGATCATGCCGGTCTTGCATCTTGACCCCGAGCGCGTCGTCGCCGACGGCGACGAAGCCCGCCGCGCGGTCGGCTGGGCCAGGGAGCGGCTCGTGGACGGGCCGGTGTTGATCGCCTCGAGCGCGACCCCTGACGAGGTGGCGGCGCTGCAGGCGCGGCACGGCCGCGACACGGCAGGTCACGCCATCGAGCAGGCCATGGCGGAGATCGCCGAAGCTCTGGTGCAGGCGGGCGTGCGGCGGCTGGTGGTCGCCGGCGGCGAAACCTCCGGCGCGGTGGTGGATCGCCTGGGGATTCCCGGCTTTCTCGTCGGCGCCGAAATCGCAGCCGGCGTGCCGGTGCTGCGCGCGGTCGGTGCCCACACGGGCGACATGCTGCTGGCGTTGAAATCCGGCAATTTCGGTGGCCCAGAATTTTTCTCTGACGCGCTCAGGCTGATGCGCTGAAGGCGGCGGGGCGGCAACGAGACCGGATCGGCGTCCTCGCAGGTTCTCACCGCGGCGCGCTCGCTGTCTGGTGATAGCAGTCGCCTCAAGTCGGAAGTCGGAAGATTCCTCAATTCGGTTCGGGCCGGCTGACGGAGCCGAATGCCGGTGATGGCTTGAACGCGGTCCGGCTAGGCCAAGGCATGGCTGCACGCTGACCCGGCCCGTAGTTCCACGGCGCCTGAAGTTAACCCGATTGCACAAATTGTAGACGTTAATTCCTCTCGGGGCTGGATCACTTTGTCTTGGATTCGCAGGCGGATCGCGCTTCGCAATCAGACAGGCCGCTTGGAGTCCGAGCATGCGCGCGAACCTTCCCGTGACGACCGTCGAATACCCGATCAGCGATGACACGCTGATCGTTTCAAGGACGGACATCGAGGGAAGGCTGACCTATTTCAACGACCAGTTCGTCGAGTCCTCGGGCTTCACCGAAGCCGAACTGATGGGCGAACAGCACAACATCATCCGTCATCCGGACATGCCGCCGGAAGCCTTCGAAAATCTCTGGGCGACGCTGAAAGCGGGCAAGCCCTGGACCGGCGCGGTGAAAAACCGCCGCAAGAACGGCGACTTCTACTGGGTGCTGGGGACCGCTTCCCCGATCCGGGAGAATGGACAGATCACCGGCTATACCTCGATCCGAACCAAGCTGTCTGCCGATCAGCGCGCCGAGGCCGAACGGGTCTACGCGCTGCTGCGGGCCAAGAAGGCGCATGGTTATCGCATCGACGCCGGCATCATCCGCCGCCGGTCGCCGCTCGACCGGCTCGCGATGTTCACGTCTACGCTCCGGGCGCGGTTGCTCACCTTGGTGGCCGTGCTGGGGCTCTTCATGCTGACCATCGGGTTGACCGGCATCATGTCGACCCGGGACAGCAACGCGCGGCTGAAGTCGATCTATGAGGATCGGACGGTCCCGCTGGCCCAGTTATCCCAGATCAACGAACTGATGAACAAGAACGCCCTCGTTCTTTATGAAGCCGCCGTTGCTGGGCTTACAGGCAAGACGGCGGGCGACGCCGCCGGTAGCATCGCGAAGAATGCCGAGACGATCAACAAGCTTTGGTCGGAGTACACGGCGACCAATCTCACTCCCGAAGAAAAGGTCACGGCAGATTCGTTTATCGCCAAACGCAAGATGTTTTTGGAGAACGGTCTCAAGCCTGGACTCGGGCTGCTTGCTGATCGCAAATACGATGACTTGGTCAAGTTGCTCGCCAAGACCGCCGAACAGCTCGACGACGCATTGGTCGAGATGCACAAGCTCGTCGAGATTCAGGTAAAGGAAGCCAAGGCCGAGTTCCAAGCCACCCAATCGCAATACATCATCGTGATCGGGCTTGCGCTTGGGTTGCTCATCGTGGGGCTTCTGCTCGGTGGAATGCTCGGACTTCAGACCATCCGCGCCATCGTCCGGCCGCTCGGGCGGCTGAACGAAGCGATGATGAATATCACGCAGGCCAAACTCGACACCCGCATCGTCATCGATCGCGACGATGAAATCGGCGCCGCGCTGCGCAATCTCCAGACGGTGCAGGCTATCGTCCGCTTCGATCGCGAAGAACTGAAAGCCACTGAAAAGCGATCTGCGACCCAGCGCAAGATCGAAATGATCAAGCTCGCGGATCATTTCGAGGGCGCGGTCGGTCAAATCATCGAAACCGTGTCTTCGGCTTCCACCGAACTGGAGGCGTCGGCCGGCACGCTCAGCTCCACGGCCGAGCGTTCGCAGCAATTGGCCACCATGGTTGCGGCGGCCTCGGAAGAAGCCTCCGCCAACGTGCAGTCGGTTGCATCGGCTACTGAAGAATTAACGTCCTCGGTCAACGAGATCAGCCGTCAGGTGCAGGAATCCGCCCGGATGGCCACTGAAGCTGTCGGTCAGGCCCGCAACACCACCCAACGGGTCAGCGAACTGTCGAAGGCGGCAGCCCGCATTGGCGACGTGGTCGAACTGATCAACACCATCGCCGGCCAGACCAACCTGTTGGCGCTCAATGCCACCATCGAGGCCGCTCGCGCCGGCGATGCCGGCCGTGGCTTCGCGGTGGTGGCGTCCGAAGTCAAGGCGCTGGCGGAACAGACCGCCAAGGCGACCGGCGAGATCGGCCAGCAGATTTCGGGCATCCAGTCGGCGACGCAGGACTCGGTGACCGCGATCAGGGAAATCTCTGTGACGATCGAGAAGCTGTCGGAAATCTCCTCGACGATTGCGGCGGCGGTGGAAGAGCAGGGTGCGGCGACGCAGGAAATCTCCCGCAACGTCCAGCAGGCCGCGCAGGGCACCCACGAGGTCTCCTCCAGCATCACCGACGTGCAACGCGGCGCCGGCGAGACCGGATCGGCGTCGTCGCAGGTCCTGTCCGCTTCAAGGACGCTGTCGGGCGACAGCAACCGCCTCCGCCTCGAAGTCGGCAAGTTCCTGACGTCGGTCCGCTCGGCCTAGATGCCTTCAAAGCCTGGCCTCCGGACTCGCCGGCGTCGTCGCGCAAAGCGATGCGAATGGTGTAGTGCTCAACCTGGAATCGACGGGCGCCGCGCGGATTCTGGTCGGATCCCTGATCCACGGTCGGCGCGCCGCCCATGCGGCCCTGCATCGGATGAACCTGTGTCCCCTTCGAAAGACCGGCCGCAGGTATCAGGGAAGTGACGGCAAGGATCGATCCCGGATGTTGGCTCCGGGGCGTGGTTCAGGTAAATCGGCTTGATCGGCCTTGGTGGCCGGTGCTTTCTCCGGAGGACTGCCCATTCCATGATCGCACTGGTCCGCATCGCGCTGAGCCGGCCGTACACGTTCGTTGTGCTTGCGCTGCTTCTGCTGATCATCGGACCGCTCGCGGCACTGCGGACGCCGACCGACATCTTCCCGGACATCCGCATTCCCGTGATCGGCGTGGTCTGGCAATATACCGGCCTGCCGCCGGACCAGATGGCGGGCCGCATCACCACGCCGTTCCAGCGTGCGCTGACCACGACGGTCAACGATATCGAACACATCGTCGCCAACTCCTATAACGGCTTCGGCATCGTCAAGATTTTCTTCCAGCCCAATGTCGATATCCGCACCGCCAACGCCCAGGTCACCGCGATTTCGCAGACCTTGATCAAAGCGATGCCGCCCGGTGCCACGCCGCCCTTGATTCTGAACTACAGCGCCTCCACGGTGCCGATCATCCAGGTCGCGCTATCAGGCGAGGGCCTCACTGAGCAGAACCTCGCCGATTTCGGCATCAACCAGCTGCGCACGCCGCTGGTCACCGTGCCCGGAGCCGCCATTCCATATCCGTTCGGCGGCAAACAGCGGCAGGTCCAGATCGACCTCGATCCGTCCGCGCTGCAGGCGCGCGGACTCTCGGGGCAGGACGTCGCCAACGCGCTGGCCGCGCAAAATCTGATCACGCCGGTCGGCACCCAGAAGATCGGCGAGTTCGAATACAACATCCAGCTCAACAACTCGCCGCTGCGGATGGAAGACCTCGGCGACCTGCCGATCAAGACGGTCAACGGCGCCGTGGTCT
>Ga0307509_10009226_pt1 | contig 12382 bp, 12 predicted proteins | sample 10_EM_MG_FD_202245 | JGI IMG/M metagenome (GOLD analysis project Ga0307509, IMG submission 202245) | Populus trichocarpa ectomycorrhiza microbial communities from riparian zone in the Pacific Northwest, United States - 10_EM | ecosystem: Host-associated > Plants > Roots > Unclassified | place...
CCAGCCACTCGGTCCTGATCAGCGAAGTCGGCCCGCGCGACGGGCTGCAAAGCGTGTCGCGCACGATGGCCACCGACGACAAGCGCGTGTGGATCACCGCGCTGCATGCCGCCGGTCTGCGCGAGATCGAGGTTGGCTCGTTCGTGCCGGCCGCGCTGTTGCCGCAGATGGCCGACGCCGCCGAGGTCGTGCGCCACGCGCTGACCCTGCCCGGTCTCACCGTGATGGCGCTGGTGCCCAACCTGCGCGGCGCCGAGGCCGCCCTGGCCGCCGGCGTGCACCAGCTGACGCTGCCGGTGTCGGCCAGCGAGGCGCATTCGCTCGCCAACGTGCGCAAGACCCGCGCGCAGATGGTCGACGAGGTGCGCCGCGTCGTCGCGCTGCGCAATGCCCTTGCGCCGGGCGTGAAGGTGGAGGTCGGCATGTCGACCGCCTTCGGCTGCACGCTGCAGGGCGCGGTGCCCGAAGACGAGGTCGTGCGCCTGGCGGCGCAGCTGGTCGAAGCCGGCGTCGACGAGGTCGGCCTGTCCGACACCACCGGCCACGCCAACCCGGCGCAGGTGCGGCGGCTGTTCACCCGCGTGCGCGCCGAGATCGACGAGCGCACCGGCGCCGCGCACCTGCACAACACGCGCGGGCTGGGGTTGGCGAACTGCCTGGCCGCGTATGACGTCGGCGTGCGCACCTTCGACAGCTCAATGGCGGGCCTGGGAGGCTGCCCGTACGCGCCGGGCGCGTCGGGCAATGTCGTCACCGAGGACCTGGTGTTCATGTTCGAAGCGATGGGTGTGCACACCGGCGTGAACATCGAGCGCCTGCTGGCAGCGCGCGAACCGTTGAAAGCCGGGCTCCCGGGTGAGCCGCTCTACGGGATGACCCCGGAGGCCGGTGTACCGAGGGGCTTCATCCAAAGTGCCGCCCATGTCTGAGCAAGCCCTTCCGCTGGCCGGCGTGCGCGTCGTCGAGTTCACCCACATGGTGATGGGTCCGACCTGCGGGATGATCCTGGCCGACCTGGGCGCCGAGGTCGTCAAGGTCGAGCCACTGGGCGGTGACAACACGCGCCGGCTGCTCGGCTCGGGCGCAGGCTTCTTCTCGATGTTCAACCGCAACAAGCAGAGCCTCGCGGTCGACACCCGAGACCCGCGCGGCCGCGAGATCGTGCTGAAGCTCGTCGCCGGCGCCGACGTGTTCAGCGAGAACTTCAAGGGCGGTGCGATGGCCAAGCTAAGCCTCGACTACCCGGCCCTGTCGGCACTGAACCCGCGCCTGGTCTATGTCTCGCACAAGGGCTTCCTGCCCGGCCCCTACGAGCACCGCACGGCGCTCGACGAGGTCGTGCAGATGATGGGCGGTCTCGCCTACATGACCGGGCCCGAAGGCCGGCCGCTGCGCGCCGGCACCAGCGTGAACGACATCATGGGCGGCATGTTCGGCGCGATCGGGGCGCTGGCGGCACTGCGCGCGCGCGAGACCACCGGCCACGGCCAGGAGGTGCAGAGCGCGCTGTTCGAGAACAACGTGTTCCTGGTCGCCCAGCACATGATGCAGTTCGCCGTCACCGGCCAGCCGGCCGCGCCCATGCCCAGCCGGATCTCGGCCTGGGGCATCTACGACGTGTTCACGGTCGCGGGCGGCGAGCAGATCTTTCTGGCGGTCGTCTCCGACACGCAGTGGGCGCTGTTCTGCAACGCGTTCGACCTGCCCGAGCTGAAGGCCGATGCGCGCCTGGCCAGCAACAACCTGCGCGTGCAGGCGCGCGCGTGGCTGATGCCGGTGCTGCGCGCGCACCTCGCGGCGCGGCCCGCGGCCGAGATCGGCGCGATCTTCGAGGCCCGCGGCCTGCCCTACGCGCCGATCACGCGACCGGAAGCGCTGTTCGACGACCCGCATCTGCGCGCCACTGGCGGCCTCGCCGAGGTCACGCTGCCCGCCGACGCCAGCGGCGCGGGTCGGTCGATCGCGACGCGCGCCGCGCTGCTGCCGGTCACGCTGGGCGGCCAGCGCCTGCCATTGCGCACGCCGCCACCGGCGCTGGGCGAGCACACCGACGCGGTGTTGCGATCGCTGGGCTACCGCGCCGACGAGATCGCGGTGCTGCAGGCGGAGGGCGTGGTCGGCATCGGCGGCGCGAGCACCTAGCCCGGCCTGTCACAAACGTGGGTGGCGCGACGTCTTCCAGTGGCCGACACTGACTGCACAACGCCATGGCCACCACCGCACCCTCGCCCGACGCCACCGACCCGTTCGCCGCCCTGCGACCGCGGCTGTTCGGCATCGCCTACCGCATGCTGGGCACGCGCGCCGACGCCGACGACGTGCTGCAGGACGCCTGGCTGCGCTGGCACCGCACCGACGCGGCGACGCTGCAGTCGGCCGAGGCCTGGCTGGTGACGGTCGTCACGCGATTGGCCATCGACCGCCTGCGCGCGGCCAAGGTGGAGCGCGAAGCCTACGTCGGCTGGTGGCTGCCGGAGCCGCTGGTCGAGGCCGACACGCACACGCCGGAGGCGGCCGCCGAGCTGGCGAGCGACGTGTCGGTCGCCTTCCTGTGGGTGCTGGAACGGCTCGCGCCCGAAGAGCGCGCCGCCTACCTGCTGCGCGAGGTTTTCGACCACGACTACGCCGACATCGCCGCCCTGCTCGACAAGAGCGAGGCCGCGTGCCGCCAACTCGTGCACCGCGCCGGCGAGCGCGTGCGCCAGGAACGACCGCGCTTCGACGTGCCGCGGCAGGCACACCGGCGGTTGCTCGAGCGCTTCGTGCAGGCCGCGCGCAGCGGCGAGCGCGAGGCCATGAAGGCGCTGCTCGACGAGAACGTCGAGGTCCTCAGCGACGGCGGCGGCAAGGTGCCCAGCTTCGGCCAGGTGCTGCACGGCGCCGACCGGGTCACCAACCTGTACTGGGCCGTGGGCAAGCGCACCGAGAACCACGCCAGCTACCGCATCGCGCAGATCAACGGCGAACCCGGCCTGCTGCGTTTCTTCGACGGCCGGCTCGAATCGGCCCAAGCCTTCGTCACCGACGGCGAGCGCATCGTCTCGATCTACACCGTGCGCAACCCGGACAAGCTGGCGCGCATCGAGCTGCTGTCACAGGACTGAAGGCTGGCGCGTCTTGTGTGCATGGAGGCCGCATTCGGTGACCTCCCGATCCACTGCGAAGGAAACACCATGTCGACCCACACCCAACCCCGCATCCCCTACGCCGAACTCGCACCCAAGGCCTTCAAGAGCCTGTACGCACTGTCCAACGCCGTGCACGAGGCGTCGCTCGGTCACCGTCTGATCGAGCTCGTCTTCCTGCGCGTCTCACAGGTCAACGGCTGCGGCTTCTGCGTCGACATGCACTGGCAGGCGCTGACCAAGCTCGACGTCGACCCGCGCCTGCTCAATGCGGTGGCGGTGTGGCGCGAGACGCCGTTCTTCGACGCCCGCGAGCGCGCTGCGCTGCACTGGGCCGAGATCGTCACCGACATCTCGCGCCGCGACGCGAGCGACGCGGAATTCGCCGCACTGCGCGCGCAGTTCTCGGACACCGAGATCGCCGAGCTGGGCTTCGCGATCGCGACGATCAACGCCTGGAACCGGCTGGCGGTGAGCTTTCGCCAGCCGCTGCCGGCGGCGAAGTGACGCACCGCCTCAGGTCACCGTCCCGGTCCTGACGTTCCAATCGACTTCGACCGGTGCGCCCAGCGCACCGGTGGCGGTCTGCGGGCGGTAGCTGAACTTGATGTCGCCGTAGGTGAGGGTCACCTGCTCGGTCGGGCCGTTGCCATCGTCACCGGCCGCAAGCGACGTGACGAGCACATCCTTCAGCGTGATGATCAGAAAGTCCTTCTGCCCCGCGCCGGCCTTGCGCGCGCTGATCACCGCGGTCGCGATGCGCCGGCCCATGGCCGCCGTCCGCATCAGCACCGGCGAGGCCTTGTCGTAGCGGTGGATGAAGTGGATGTCCCGCGGCCTGGGCTTGCCGACGCTGGAGCCGCCCCCGCCGCTCGTCACGGTCGTGGTGTCCAGCCCCCAGTTCCACGACAGCACCTCGATCTCGCCGGGGTGGTCCTTGGTCGTCGATTCGCCGGCGATGCCGTCGAACTTGATGAAGGTGGTGGTCGCCATGCGCAAGCCTCCTGCGATTGAGTGGAGGCGGGAGCGTACGACTCGCAGCACGCGAGCGCGCCCTGCGAACTAGGGAGGCCGCGCTACAAAAAGCCCACCGAGATCCACGGAATCGCCGCGATCACGATCAGCGCGACGAACAGCGCGCCCAGGTGCGGCCACACGCGGGCGATGGCCTGGTCGGGTGCGACCTTGCCGATCGCGCAGGCGGCATAGAAGCCGACACCGAACGGCGGCGTGAACAAGCCCAGCCCCATCGCGAAGATCGCGACCATCGCGTAGTGCACCTCGTGGATGCCCAGCGCGCGCGCGACCGGGAACAGCAGCGGGCCGAACAGCACGACCGCCGGGATGCCCTCGAGCACGCTGCCGAGGATGGTGAACGCGATCACCGAGATCGCCATGAAACCGATCTTGCCGCCCGGCACCACCGCCATCAGGTCGACCAGCGCCTTCGAGAAACCCGACTGCGTCAGCGCCCAGGCCATCGCGGTCGCGCAGCCGATGATCAGCAGGATCGCGCCCGACAGCGACGCCGTCTCGACCAGCATCGGCAGCACGCGCTTCCAGTCGAACTGGCGGTAGACGAACAACCCGGCGAGCACGGTGTAGGCGATGCCGACGGTGGACACCTCGGTCGCCGTCGCGACGCCTTCGACGACCACGGTGCGGATCACGACCGGCAGCGCCAGCGCGGGCAGCGCGATCCACAGTGCCTTGCGGATCTGCGCGGCGGTGGCTTTCGTCACGCCCTGCATGGACTCGCCGCGCGACTGGAAGTAGACGACGACGCCGAGCGCCACCATGCCGACGACGGCGGGCAGCAGCCCACCGGTGAACAGCGCCGCGATCGACACGCCGGTGACGGCGCCTATCGTGATCAGCACCAGACTCGGCGGAATGGTCTCGCTCATCGCGCCCGACGCCGACAGCAGCGCGACCAGGTCGCCCTCTTTCGCGCCACGCGCCTTCATCTCGGGAAACAGCGCCGGCGCGACCGCCGCCATGTCGGCCGCCTTCGAGCCCGAGATGCCGGAAACGAGGTACATCGCGCCCAGCAGCACGTACTGCAGCCCGCCGCGCACATGGCCGATCAGCGCGGCGAGAAAATTGACCATCGCCCGCGCGAGGCCGGTCATCTCGATCAGCGCGCCCAGCAGCACGAACAGCGGCACCGACAGCAGGATGATGTGCGACATGCCTTCGTCCATGCGGCTGACGACGATGGTCAGCGGCGTGGTCGTCGTGAAGATCAGGTAGGCGAAGGTCGCGATGCCGAACGCGAACGCGATTGGCAGCCCGAGCACCACGCACACCGCGACCAGCACGACGAAGAAGACCAATAGGTTCCAGTTGCCGAGTTGCGCGAACACAGGCTTGAGCAGCCACAGGCCGCCCACCAGTGCAGCGACGAGCACGATGCAGCTCAGCGCATCAGCCAGCGACGCACGCTCGGCCAACCGTGCCAGCGCGATCAGCAGCAGCAGCACGCTGCCGACACCGATCGCCGCGACGCGCAGGCCGTCGTGCCATTCGAGCGCGGGCGACATCACGATCCACTGGTCGACGGCGTGGTCGTAGGCAGGCTCCAGCATCAGCAGCGCGAACGCGACGATCACGACCACGCCCAGCGTCTCGACCCACGCGCGGCGCCGCGCGCTCATCATGCCGAGAAAGGTGGTGAGCCGCATGTGTTCGTCGCGCCGCAGCGCGATCACCGCGCCCAGCATCGCCAGCCACAGGAACAGGATGGACGCGAGCTCATCGGACCAGGCCAGCGGCGCGTTGAAGATGTAGCGCGAGACCACGCCGGCGAGCAGGATCACCGACTCCAGCGCGACCAGCACGGCGGCCGGGTATTCGGTGATGGCGGCGACGATGCGGTCGAAGCAGACCCAGCCGGCGCGGCGCGCGGTGGTGCTGGTGGACGAGGGGGCGTGCATGTCAGCGGCTCATGCTGCTGTGCACGGCCATGTCCTTCCACGGTCGGCGCGTGCCAAGGCTACCGGGTGGCCGACTCCGCTCATGTCCCCCGACCCGGGCTGCGCCCGGCTCTCCTCCTTTACTTCGCTCCGTCGGCCACCCGGCAGCCTTGGCCTTCAGCGTTGGCGAAACGCGACCGTCGAACCGCACCAATGCCCGGACTTTCATTCAGGCCAGCTTGCCCGAATACTTCTCGAGCTTGGCCATCGCCTCCGGGCCGAACTTGCCTGCCCACTCCTTGTAGAAGCCCGCCTTGGACAACGCATCGCGGAACGACTTCGGGTCGGGGTAGTTGAAGACCATGCCCTTGGACTTGAGCAGCACCTCGGTGCTGTTCTCGAGCCGGCGGATGTCGTCGCGCTGGCTCATCACCGCGGCGTCGACGTGCTTGGTGATCATCGCCTGCACATCGGGCGGCAACGCCGCCCAGCGCTTGCCGTTCGCGAGAATCCACTGGCCGTCCCACATGTGGCGCGTCATCGAGCAGTACTTCTGCACCTCGTAGAGCTTGGCGATGTCGATCAGTGCGACCGCGTTCTCCTGGCCTTCGGCGACCTTGGTCTGCAGCGCCGAATACACCTCGCTGAAGTTGATGCTGACCGGCGAGGCTTCGAGGGCCTTGAACATCGACGTCCACAGCGGGCTGACCGGCACGCGGATCTTGAAGCCCTTCAGGTCGGCCGCGGTGTTGATCGGCTTGGTGCTGCTGGTGATCTGGCGGTAGCCGTTGTCGAGTGGCTTCTCGAACACGTGCAGGTTGACCTTGGCGATGGCCGCGCGCACGAAGGCACCGAGCTCGCCGTCCATCGCGGCCCACACGGTCGCGTAGTCCTTGAACGCGAAGGCCAGGCCGTTGATGCCGGCCAGCGGCACCAGCGTCTGCAAAATCAGCCCCGACAGCGGGAAGATGTCGATCGCACCCGAGCGCACCTGCGACAACATGTCGGTGTCGCCGCCGAGCTGGTTGTTCGGAAAGACCTGGATGTCGATCTTGCCGCCGCTTTCCTTGCGGATGTTGTCGGCGGCCTCCTTCACGCGCACCGTGCTCGGATGCGTCATCGGGATGTTGTTGGCCCACTTCAGCGTGATGGGCGCGCTCTGCGCGAACAGCGGCTGGCTGGTCGCGGCGAGCGCGCCGCCGGCGGCGAGGCCTTGAACGAGATGTCGGCGGGTAAGGGTCATGTTGAGGGTCTCCGTCTTGTTGTGATGCGAGTGTTCGGTGCGTCAGTACATCGCCAGGCCGTTGTCGGCGACCAGCGTGCTGCCGGTGATGCTGGTGGCTTGCGGCGACACGAGAAAGGCGATCGCCACCGCCATCTCGTGCGGCTGCGCGGTGCGGTTCAGCACACTCATGGCCTCGACGCGGGTGCGGTGGGCCTCGTTCTTCCAGTGCTCGGCAATCATCGGCGTCAGCGTCGCGCCCGGTGCGATCGTGTTGACGCTGATGCCCTTGGGCGCGAGCGAACGCGCCGCGTTCTTCGTCAGCGCCAGCACCGCGCCCTTGCTCGCCGCGTAGGCCGCGGTGCCGCTCAGGCCGCCGCCGCGGATGCCGGCGACACTGGCGACCGTGCAGATGCGCGAGCCGGGTTGCATGCGCTTCGCGGCTTCGCGGATGCAGACGAAGGTGCCGATGACGTTGACCTCGTTGACGCTGCGGAAGGTCGCTACGGTCAGGTCCATGAAGGGCGTGGTGTCAGCAACGCCGGCGCTGGTGACGAGCACATCGAGGTGGCCGAGAAAGGTCAGCGCTTCGTCGAAGGCTTCGATCAGCCGGGCCTCGTTCGTCACGTCGGCCTGGATCGCGTGGTGGCGCTCGGCGTTGAGTTGCGTCGCCTCGCGCGCGGTGTTGCGCGCGCCGTCGAGCGCAAGGTCGATGCCGACGGTGCGGTAGCCCTGGCGCGCGAGTTCGAGCACGGTCGCGGCACCGATGCCGCTGGCCGCGCCGGTGACGATGGCCGTGCGTGTCATCAGGAGACCTTCGCGCTGCGCGCTGCGGAATTCGCCTTGGGAGCGGCCCAGCGGCTCATGCGAAGAGTCCTTTCGCCGCGGTGACGATCTTGGCCACGCTCAGCCGCGATTCGTTCTCCAGCGGCTGCGCGTAGCCGACCGGGATGCGCGGCGCGCCCAGGCGCTTGACCGGGATGTTCAACGCTTCGGCCACCGTGGCCGCGATCTCGGCGCCGAAGCCCGCGACCTGCACGGCCTCGTGCACGACCAGCAGCCGTTTCGTGCGCGCGCAGGACGCGAGCACCGCGTCGCGGTCCCAGGGCCAGAGCGTGCGCAGGTCGATCACCTCGGCCGAGAAGCCGCGGTCGCTCAGCACTTGCGCGGCATCGAGCGAGGGCTGCACGCCGCGGGACCAGGTCACCAGCGTCAGGTCGCTGCCGGCGCGCGCTGTGCGTGCCTTGCCGAGCGCGATGACCTCGTCGGTGTCGACCTCGGCCTGCGTGCCCCACAACTCCTTGTGTTCCATGTAGACGACCGGGTCGCCACTGGCGAGCGCCGCGCGCAGCAGGCCGTGGTTGTCCTGCGGTGTCGCCGGCGTCACGACGACGAGGCCGGGGATGTGCGCGAACCAGGCTTCGAGCGACTGCGAGTGCTGCGCGGCCGACGCGCTCCAGATGCCGATCGGCAAGCGCATCACCAGCGGCACGCGGCCCTGGCCGCCGAACATGAAGCGGTTCTTCGCGGCCTGGTTGACGATCTCGTCGATCGCGCAGAGCGCGAAATCGATGACCCGCATCTCGACCACCGGCCGCAGACCGGCAAGCGCCATGCCAACGGCGGCGCCCACGATGCCCGCCTCGGAGATCGGCGTGTCGATCACGCGCTGCGCGCCGAACTCGGCCTGCAGCCCGCGGTACTGGCCGAACACGCCGCCGCGGCCCAGGTCTTCGCCGAGCGCGACCACGGTGTCGTCGACGCGCATCAGGTCGCCGAGGGCAGTGGCCGCGGCCTGGGCGTAGGTCATCAACGCCATGTGCCGGCTCCGGTGTCGGCGATGTCTTGATAGGCGTCGGCGGGCTCGGGCCACGGCGCCGCTTCGGCCGCGGCCAGTGCGCCGGCGATCTCAGCGTGCGCAGCGGCGTCAACGGCGTCGACATCGCCGGCGGTCACCCCCAGGCCGAGCAGCTTCGCGCGCGCCAGCGTCAGCGGGTCGGACAGCAGCGCCGCCTCGACCTCGGCCGCATCGCGGTAGGTGCCGGGGTCGACCGACACGTGGCCCTTGAAGCGATACGTCAGCGCGTGCAGAAAGCGCGGCCCGCCACCGGCGCGGATCTGTTCGATCAGCATCTGGGCCGCGTCGTGCACCGCCGTCACGTCGTTGCCGTCCACGGTCAGGCCGTCCAGCCCCAAGCTGCGGGCGCGTGCCGTCGCGCCCTCGCCAGCCGTCATCGGCGCGGTCGGCGTGGTCGCCGAGATGCGGTTGTCTTCGCAGACGAAGAGCACCGGCAGCTCGTACACCTGGGCCCAGTTCAGCCCTTCGAGAAACGGCCCGCGGTTGACCGCGCCGTCGCCGAAGAAGCAGGCGACGACATGCGGCTCGCGCCTGATCTTCAACGCGTGGGCTGCACCCACCGCGATCGGGATGCCGGCCGCGACAACGCCATTCGCGCCCAGCATGCCAATGCTGAAGTCGGCGATGTGCATCGAGCCGCCCTTGCCTTGGTTGGTGCCGGTCGCGCGGCCGAACAGCTCGCACATCATGGTCACGACGGATGCGCCCTTGGCCAGCGTGTGACCGTGGCCGCGGTGCGTGGACGTGAGCAGGTCGCGACGCGAGAGGTGCTTGCAGACGCCGACCGCCACCGCCTCCTGTCCGGTCGACAAATGCAGCGGGCCGCGCACCAGCGCCGGCTTCGCGTTGGCCGCGAGGCCCCACGCGGCGACGCCGCCCTGGCTCGCGATCTCGGCCGCGTTCTCGAAGGCGCGGATGCGCGCCATCGTGCGGTAGAGGTCCAGAAGCAATGTGGCGGAGTTCAAGTCTCGTGCTGCCTGAAGCGGATGAAACGACGTCGCAGCCTCGGTGGACTTCGTCTGCGGATTGCGCGTTTTGATCCTAGCAGTGCGGGCGCCGCCAACCTGTTGGGGTTGACGCTGATCAGGCGCTAGAAATCGGGGCAGATGGACTTGATGACGGCCGCATCGTCGAGCTCGCCGAGGCCGGCCGCGACCGTGGCCTGGAACAGTCGCAGCGCTTCGTCGCCGAGCGGCGTGTCGACCCCCGCCGCATCGGCCATCTGCACCGCGAGGCCCACGTCCTTGGTCAGGATCACGCTGCGCGCGCGCGGCACGTAGTCGCCATCGAGCGCGCGCGCCATGCGGTCGCTGACGATCCACGAGGCGCCGCTGGAGGCCTTGATGACCTCGAACAGCGCGCGCTTGTCCAGCCCCAGCCGCGCGCCCAGCGCAAGCGCCTCGGCGCCGGCGACGAGGTTGATGCCGGCGAGCAGGTTGTTGACCAGCTTGGTGCGCGCCGCGTCGCCGACCTTCTCACCGACATAGAACAGCGTGCCGGCCATCTCGCGCAGCACCGGCTCGAAACGCGTGAACAAGGCCTGCTCACACGCCAGCATCATGGACATCGTGCCGCTCGCCGCACGCACCGGGCCGCCCGAGATCGGCGCGTCGAGCAGCGCGATGCCGTGGCCTTTGAGGCGGTCGCGAAAGGCTTCGGTGTCGCTGGCGGCGATGGTCGAGCAGATCATCACCGCAGGCCGGTGGCCGTCGGTCGCGTGGACCACGCCATCGTGGCCGAACAGCACCTCGGCGATCTGCTTCGCATCGACGACGACGATCGCAATCAGGTCGCAATCTGCGGCGAGTGCCGCAGGCGAGTCGCACGTCGTGAGGCCCTGCGCCTTCGCTGCGTCGACCGCCTTGGCATCGATGTCGCGCACCCGCGGCGCGTGCCCGCGACCCTGAAGATTCGTCGCCATCGCGTAGCCCATCGCGCCGATGCCGATGATGCCGAGGCGGGTCGTGTCACTCATGTCGTGCGCTCCCAGAGTCTGCGCAGACGCGCGCAGGCGATGCTAGCGCTTGCCGCCGCGGCCCGACGCCACCTTGTGCAGCAGCTCGATCAGCAGCGCACGCTCGGCCGGCGACAGCACCGCGAGCGACGGGGCCTCCATCGTCGCGGCGATCTTCTCGGCGCGCTGCACCAGTTGCGCACCGGCCGCCGTCAGGTGGATGTGCTGGGCGCGCCGGTCCTTGGTGCTGCGCACGCGCTCGACCCAGCCGCGCTCGACCATGCGGTCCAGCGTCACCGCCATGTTGGGTGCCGAGATGTCGAGCGCCTGGCCGAGCTGCTTCTGGTTCACCTGGTGGTTCTGCGCGACCAGCATCAGGATGGAGAACTCGACGATCTTCAGGTCCAGTGGCGCCATGTGCTTGGCGAAGACCTTGCGCAGCGTGATCGCCGCGCGGCTCGCCGCATAGCCGACCAGGTGCGACATGCGCGAGGCATCGAGCTCGTGGACAGCCGACGGTTTGGTCGACGTCATGTCGGTCGGGTCATTTCGCGCGCGCCGCACCCAGGTAGGTGTCGATCACGCGCGAGTCCTTGGCCAGGTCGCGCGCCGCGCCTTCGAGCGCGATCTCGCCCATCTCGAGCACGTAGCCGTAGTCGGCGACTTCGAGCGCGGCGCGGGCGTTCTGCTCGACCAGCAGGATGGTCACGCCGGTGCTGCGCAGGCTTTCGATGATGCGGAAGATCTCTTTGACGACCAGCGGCGCGAGGCCGAGGCTGGGCTCGTCGAGCATCAGCAGCGAAGGCTCGCTCATCAGCGCGCGGCCGACTGCAAGCATCTGCCGTTCGCCGCCCGACAGCGTGCCGGCGAGTTGCGTGCGCCGCTCCTTCAGCCGCGGGAACAGCGTGTAGACCTTTTCCAGCGCCGGCCCGCTGTCCTTGCGGCCCAGCAGCACCTGGCGGTACGCGCCCAGCAGCAGGTTGTCCTCGACCGGCATGGTCGCGAACAGCGCGCGCGTCTCGGGCACCAGCGCGATGCCTTGCATCACGCGCTCTTCCAGCGTCTGCAGCACGATGGACTTTCCGGCGTAGGCGACCGCGCCGCGCGAGGGCAGCACGCCCATCAGCGCGTTCAGCAGCGTGGACTTGCCGGCGCCGTTCGGGCCGATCACGGTGATCACGCTGCCGGCGTCGGCCTTCAGGTTCAGGCCATGCAGCACCTCGGCGCGGCCGTAGCCGGCGTGCAGGTCGTTGACCTCGAGCAGAACGTTACTCATCGCGACTCCCGCCGGGCCGCCCCAAGGGAGGC
>Ga0307509_10009227_pt1 | contig 12381 bp, 4 predicted proteins | sample 10_EM_MG_FD_202245 | JGI IMG/M metagenome (GOLD analysis project Ga0307509, IMG submission 202245) | Populus trichocarpa ectomycorrhiza microbial communities from riparian zone in the Pacific Northwest, United States - 10_EM | ecosystem: Host-associated > Plants > Roots > Unclassified | place...
TGAACTGTTCACGTGAACGTGAACAACAATTTTTTTTTGTTTTTTAAAAAAATTAGTTTAAGGTGAATTAAATTTACTCGTACTGTAATCTCAATTTTATTCCTGATAATATTTTATCTAATTTTATTGCACGCTCAAAAAATCATGAAAACTGTAGTTCTTGTCGAATGAATTTTGTACGTAATGAAATTGTAAAATTTTTTTAAAAAAAATGAGTTTTACTCGAAAAACTAGTATTTAATATTATTTAATAACACTACATAAATTAGAAGGATATCGCATGATGGCGTAACATTTATGGAATTTGATCGCAATTCTAATTATGTTCTTGCCGGGTCCGATCCAGTTAAAAAAAATCCAGTTTTTATTTTTATTTTAATTGTGGTTTATTCAAAAAATTAGAAGGATATCGCTTGATGACATAACAAAAAATTCAGTTTTTGTTGTTGCGTGCTTAAAAAACCATGAAAAATATAGTCATTGTTGGATAGATTTCGTATGTGATGACATTGCATATAGTTTAATGGAATAATAAACAAATTTTGATATCAATATTATTTATTTCATGATGTAATAATAGTAGTTAAATCTAAAATATTTAAATTAAAAATATTTTTTAATTATTTTATAATCTCAATTTGAAAAACATTTTTTTTAACCAAACACATTAAACTACTTTTTGTCCAGCCTCAATTTCAACCATAGTTTTAACCAAACATATATTTTTCCAAACCAACCTCAATTAAAAGTACTTTTTATAAAATAATTTTTTTAAAACCACAACCACAACAGCAACCGCAATATCAAATACACTCTATGAAAAATAAGCTGGAAAATAGTTTATTAATGTTTTATTTTCTTTCAAGTTTATTAAAATAATAAGGAACAAATTTTATAAATTAAAAATTTGAATGAGAATGAAATTGAAAAAAATTTAATTTCATAAATTATCTCAAATAAAATAAATAATAATCAAAATAATAGATATCAAATCTAACAAATAAAAAAATTAAAAGATGATGAAATTAAAATAATAATAATTACAATTACATAAATTATTTCAAATAAAATAAGTAACAATCAAAAGAATGAGGACCAAATTTGATATATAAAAAAATTAAATAAAAAAAATGATAAGAGAAAAGCAAGTAACAATCAAAAAATGAGAACTAGAGTTAATATAAAAATCAAATTTTAAGGGTTGAAATTAAAAAGAAAATCAAACAAAATATGTATCAATCAAAAGTTTAAGGATCAAATTTGATATAATCAGCAAATAATATAATATTTTTAAATTTTTCATAACTTCTAGAAAATGTTTTCTGTAAAAAATAAAAGGAAAACACTTTCTTGAAAATAAAGCCAAATTTTCCTTTGACAAGAAAGTGTTTTTCGTTGACCAACTTTTTTAATGGCAAACAAACACAGGAAAGTTTGGGAAGTAATTTCCAAAAAACCACTTTCCAGACAAACAAACACCTCAATGGTGATGGGTGAACAAAAGAAAATTTTATTGAACCAGTCAAAGGAAACTACATTTGTTCCCATGCTTTGTCGCGGATCATATCAAAAATACAAAAGACAAATACTAGAGTAAAACTAAATTAATTTCTAGTTATTGGTTTAATGGATAATTTAAATAATAAAAAAAATAAAATACAATCACAATAAATAAATAAATAAATAAATAAACTGAAAATAAAATAATATAAATATAAAAGAACCAAACCTAAGTATACCTAGCTTATCAAATAATTCAAAAAAAAAAACAAAAAAGAATTGAATAATGAAAATGAAATAGATCAATTAAAAAAAAGAATTTATGTTAACCTTTAAAACTAGTGATTATGATAATGAAATTGAAATTAACCCAATAAAAAACAAACCACAAAAAATAAACAAACAAAACTCGCAAGAAAAATTAGCTTAAGGGGGGGGTCAGGCAAATCTCTAAAACTTACAATCCGTGAAATATGGGATCTGGATTCAATCAAGAAACTTGATTTTTTACAAATGTAGTTTTGAATGATGAAATTGAAGAAAAAAAATTAATAAAGAAAAAATTGTAAAAGCAACAAAAAGAATGAGAAAAACAAATTAGAATTTGATAGATTATTTAAAGATTAAAAAAAATGATAGGAAGCGAAATTAATATATAAGCTCACGGGTAGGGGGAAACAAGCATATTTGGACTAGTCACATAAACCTGGTTTAATCTCTAAAACTCGCAACCCGTGAAATTTTGAACCCAAGTTCAATCTAAATGCTTAATTCTCAACCAATATAATTTTGAATGATAAAATCGATGAAAAATATATTAATAAGAAAACTCACAAAAAAAAAATCAACATAAAGAATAAGGATAAAATTTGATAGAAAAAAACCTGAGGAAGATGAACTTTGCAAAAAAAAAAAAAAACAGTTTTAAAAATGATCACAAACAAAATAAACAACATTTTAAAAAAATAAGGATCAAGTTTGAAAGATTATAAAATCATAGGGGGTGGAATTGAAAAATATTTGTAATTTGATAGATTATTTATAGATTAAAAAAATAATAGGGGTCGAATTAAAAGGTAGAGGTAAATAAAGGGAAAACCACAAAAATATATATATAAAAAAGAAAACATTAGCTTGAAAAAAGAGAAAAAAAACATCCAAACCCGAGCAAACCTTCTAAACGTGATCTAATTTGTAAAACTCACAACTCGTGAAATTCTAAACTCGAATTCAGTCGAAAAGCTTAATTACCAACCAATTTATTTTTTAAGGATGAAATCAATGAAAAAATATTAATAAAAAAACTTGCAAAAGCAAAAAAAAAAATGGATAAAATTTGATTGAAAAAAAAATCCAAGGAGGATAAAATTTGAAAAAAAAAAGAGTAAAAATGGTTCCAAACAAATAAATAGCAATTAAAAAAATAAAAATCAAATTTAAAAGATTAAAAGAATCATAGGGGCTAAATTTGAAAATAATTGGTAATTTGATAGATTATTTATATATTAAAAATGGTGGGGGGTGAGATTGAATAAAAAAATTATAATGTTATAGCTTATTTTAAATTAAAAACAATGGCAATTAAAATGATAATGACCAAATGATAATCATAGTTTTTGTTTTTTGTTTTTTTTCAATCCATTTTTTTAGGTATTCTTCTAGGATGCATTTTTTTTTTTTTGCACAAAACATTTTATAGAAAAGAGATTACTTTTCAGATCTCCTATTGTTTGTTGAACACAAAAATTAGTCTTGAAGATCACCCTGAAATTTAGCTCTATTTAAAAGATATATATTACATTTCTAGTAACATATACACTGAAGCAGTCTTGTTTTTACATCATTCGGAGGTTTTTTTTTTTTTCTCTCACAATAGCTTTCTTGTTTTTTAACTTTATTTTTTTGTGCTTACAAGTTACAGGGGCCAAAGGCCTGGAACAAAAAAGCTACTCTATATAGCCAGCCGCAATCAGCCCATAACACCATAACATGTCTGCTCTCAACTTACCCAGATGATCTGCTAGGGAACGTAAGAAGATTGAAACCGTCCAGTGCTAATTTTTTTCACAATTTCTCTCATTCCAACCCTGTTGGAGCGTGTTTGCTTGAAGGTGCTTTTTTGCTTAAAAAAAATGAAAAACATCTTCTATCGCTCCAAGCATCAAAGAAATTGAACGTGTGACACAGCATCTACTCATTGCAGGAACAATAACCTCATCTTCTGAGATATAAGAAGCCACAAACATTCAACAAAAGGAATAAAAATGAACACAAAAAGGAAATAAAGTACACGACGAGATTCACTTAAACATCTAGTACATATAAAATGGCTACGAAAGCAGCATACAAGTTCCAGATAAATAGTTCTTGCTAACAATAACACAATGCTCTCGATTGAAACCCAGTTCCAAAAATACAAAAAAAGGTATCAAACTAACGAGACATTCTACTGCCTGGAAACAGAATCAGTGATCACCAGGCACGCTCTTAATGATATCGGAATCACCTGGAAAAATACACAAGAAATTGACAGTCAGTAGAAATAACAGGATATGTCTCTGAATATCAAAGTAAAGGCCAATTCTATATACCTGGATCAATAATGCTGAGGCAGCACACTCTGAAATATTTACCACAAGCAGTGCCCAAGTCGACATTGTCTGATACAGTATTAAACTCACATGATGAGGAAAAGGATCCACAGAGCAAAAGGCGAATTTTAATGAAAATAACCAAACATGACCAAACTTGATAGCACGAACTGTTTTGAATTCAAGAAATACCATTTGCAGGTGTTAAAAAAGTAGCAACTATACTTTCAGAAAAGGGATTGGAGGAACACACCATAAATGAAAGACACCGATTAAATCCTACTCTAATGGTTATGGCATTATTCAGCAGACTAACCTACCAATTTCAAATACATATGTTGCATGACTTTCAGATGAGCTATGATATTAGAATAAGTAGCAAGGTATCAATTAGAGTCCTGCACTACGCTTCAGACTCATTAACTTAAAACCATAATTTCCAACAACAAAAAAAAGCACTGAAGAGAACATCAAGCTACAGAATTCCAAATATTAGCAATGGCAATTCCAAAAGACAAACGTTAGATTACAGAATGAGGATGGAAAAAATATAATTCCAGATTTCCAAGTAAACATCAGCCCTGGATACAAAAGGCAAGCTCTAAAGCTAATGCTAACTTGACATTAACAAGAAAGATGATAGAGCATTAAGACAGGAAACTCACTTCCGTTGTAGTGGTGAACTCCAACCTTCGCCAACATAGCATAATACTCAATCTCAGATTTTCTCAGAGGAGGGCAATTGTTGGAGATGATTATAAGCTTCCCTGCAGACACAAACAAACACCTTAACAAATCTCCAACATATGAAAACAAACAGACAGTGCAAAAATCAAACCAACCACAACGCTACACCCATATTAACCATCCGAAAACAAAAGCTCGTAACTTTCTCCGCCAGATCAAGATAACATAACTAATCAATCAGAACCCATTTTAGAATAGCGAGACACTAACCCCGTTAACCAAGTGAGACACTGACCCCATTTATCAGATCAACAACAAAACAATCCAAATCACAAAAAGAGAGTAGCATGTAAAAGAAACGGAAAATGGGTGCTTACCCTTTGAGTTTCTGAGAGATTTAAGCACGGTCTTGTACCCTAGAGTGTATTTTCCACTCTTCATCACAAGAGCTAGTCTGTTGTTGATAGACTCATGAGTCTTCTTCTGCAAAAATAACATACAGACCGATCAAAAAAGATGAAAAAAAAAACCGAAATATTTAAGGTTTTCTATGTAAGAAAGTGGAAAACATGAGAGGATGAGGTGTAGATGAAGATTTACAGTTTTCTTGGCGGCCACCATGGTTGTGATGTGAGATAGTTCGGCGGAGAAAATAGGGCTTACCACAGCGAGGAACACTGGAATAATGTGTACTTATATAAAGAGGAGGCTAGGGCTTTTGTGGAATGATCTGGTTGGATGTGGGCATTGTGGGGTATTTTACACACGGTTTGGGATACTTAAACCCGGTTTTGTTTGTTGACCTTAAAAATGTTTCGTCAGTGAAGGTCCCTATAGTTTAGTGATTAACTCACATAGAACCTCATAGTTCAAAGAGAATCAATTAAGTCCTTCGTGTATGATTTTTGTATTGGATTTTCGTCTGTTTGGAATTGTTGTGCTTTTAAAACAACTAAAAAAATTGGTTATAATTTAGACCTTATAATTTAGCAAAATCAATTAAGATTTATTATTTTTCAATTTATTTTGATTTTTTATTTTAAAAAAATAGAAAAGGTGAAAAAAGTAGATAGTATGGAAACTTGTATAAAAACTCAAAAACCAAATGCAAAAGAAGTATGCTTTTTTATTATTAGAATAATATTGGAGCTTCTATAAAATTAAAGGAGCGACATTGAGAAATTTTAAACTAGGAGGTTAGAAGTGAAACATTTTTGAATCTATCTACCCTTGATGTAACCTTGAGTTTTATGCAATTATCCAGCATATCCTTATACCAATAAAACTTGTTAAATCAATGTGCATGAGATCTTGATGGTGATTTTTAATAAAATTATGGAAGTACCCTTGAGATTTTTTATTTTTAGGACGTTTATATTATATTTATACTTAAATGGATGATTAATACCTGATAATAACAAAATAAATGAAATAAATTAATAGTAACAAAACAATAACTAAGAAGTCAATAATCATTCTCGTTGTCTATCTCTCATCTTTTTTGTTGTGGTGTCTTTGGTTGTATTTATTTTTACAGTTCAACTCAGTGTCCCAAGTTGAGACAATAGAATCAAGTTTGGAAACCTAGTAGACGATCACAATCTAATGTTCATAAACCACCTCAGGTTTATAAACCATCACACCACAAATACTGCAACATTAGCTTCATCAGGCTCTATCATCAATCATAGTACTTTGACTGAGCAATTTCAGAAGTTTCTCTTCTTGTAGGCACAAGCAATGCTCGCTTCTTCCGTAGGTCAATTGCCTCATAGTTCCTCAAGTATGTCACATTCTGAATAGGTCTTGGATTCTGGTGCTTCACATCATATGTCTTTATATTCTCTATCTTTTGTCTTTGTGCCCCCTTCGCCCTCCATTCTTGTTATAATTATTGATGGCACTCTCATACCCTTAGCAAGTGTTGGTTATGTTGTCACACCTCACTTGTCTCTCCCTAATGTTTATCTTATTCCAAAACTTAGATTGAATCTTGTTTTTGTTGGTCAATTATGTGATTCTAGTAATTATTTAGTCATTTTTTCATCTTCTTTTTGTTGTGTACATGATCTGTAATATCAAAAGCTGATTGGGACAGGCCATAGGGAGAATGGACAATACATTTTGGATGAGTTAAAAGTGTTAGTTGTTGCTGCTACTACTAGAAAACATGATCTATTATTTGTGTCTTTTTGGGTTATGGTAAAATTAAAAAGGGGTATCGTTGTTTTGATCCAATAACTCAAAAACTTTATGTGTCCCGTCATGTTGTCTTTTTTTAGCATATACCTTTCTTTTCTATTCCATCCATTACTCATAGCTTGACTAAACCTAATTTTATTTGTATAGATTCCTTTCCTGAGGACTCTGATATTTTATCATCTCATGTTCCTAGTACCTCAGATACCCCTTCTTATGTTCGACCAATTTGTACTCATCATTCTGCATGTACTGACACTTTACTCTCCGGCACACCCGAAGCTCTATTCTCATCTACTGTAACTCTCGGGTAAATTTCTGTATTTTGATTTACATTTTAAAAAAAGGACAAATAATTAACTAAAAAAAATATAGGAATTAATGGAGTGGAAATTATTATCTAATAAGGTTAATGTGGGACAATGATAAAATTGAACAAGTCAAACTTTTGGGCCAAATGGTTTTAAAACAAAACAAGAAAGTACTTAAATGAAAAGAGAGAAAAAACTTGTAAATATATAAACAAGTTGGCCGGCCATGTTAGGGCTTGAGAGGGAGAAGAAATTGAGTGGAAAATTATCAAGGTTCATCCAAAACAAATCACAAAAAAAGGTAGAACTAGTGATTAAGATATTCTAGGAAGGGTTTGAACAAGGAAATCTCAAAAGGAGAACAAGGAATTTTTCTTATAAAGGGGCAGCATTGAGAGGAAAATAAGGAGACGGAGGAAAGAATTTTTTGTGGTGATTTCAAGCTTCCCATTTCTTATTTATTTGGGTTAGAAGGTAACAAATCCTTTTCTCTTAATTAAATTGATGCAATTAGTGTATTAAGATTTCATTTAGTTGTATTAGTGTATAGTTGTGGTATGAGTTGTGAGGTTGATTGGGTTAATCTATGAAAGTGTGATGAATTAATGTTTAAATAAGTGAAATAATAGTGGGTAATGTTTTAATTTGTAAAATTGAAGAAATTATATGAGTGATGAATTGATATTGTTGTTTGTTAATTAAATAGGTTGTGTGGTAATGTTGATGATGAAGAAATTATATTAGTTATGAATTGATATTGTTGTTAGTTAATTAAATGGGTTATGTGATAATGTTGACGATGAAGAAATTATATTAGTGATGAATTGATATTGTTGATTGATAATTAATTGGTGAATAAATTATATTGGTGATAAATTGATATTGTTGATTGATAATTAAATGAGTTGTGTAGTAATGTTGTTAATGAATTAATTAAATTAGTAATGAGTTGATATTGTTGGTTTGATAATTAATGTGGTTTTGTGGTGGTGTTATTGACGAAATAATTAAACTAATGACAAGTTGATTGTGTTGATATAGAATTAAATTGATAATGAGGTGACATTATTGATGTAGTAATTTAACTGGTAACGAAATGAACCTACAGGAGTGGGTGAGGCTACAAGAACCACCCAGCAGACAGGTTCAGCTAGCAGAACGTAAACACCAGGTAGGTGTATAGCACCTTGAAATTTTTTCTAAACTTTAAATATTTAAATTATCTTCTCGATCAATGAAATTTTATGCGCCATGCTGATAAACTTTCCCATGATAATTTATTATATGAATGAGCGACTGGTGGGCCAGTTATCTTGTTATGGAACTTGTGCACTGTGAATGGACAACTGGTGGGCCAGTTATCATGGTATGGAACTGGTGCCCTGTGAATGGGCAACTGGTAGGCCAGTTATCCTGAGTTAGAATTGGCGCCTTATGGCGTGAACAATTTCAGATTTTAGATTATTGATTTTGTGATTAGTACTTGGAAGATGAGTTGTAAATTTGGAAATTTCTTTGTGAATAGCTAAGGTATATAAATGTAAATTTTAAACGCTATAATTGACCATGATTATCTTTTGAATTATTGTGCATGTTCATCTTAATATCGCACATCCTAATAGCTTTGGTGATTACTCTCATTATTAGCAGCTCTCTCTTGGACATGTAAATCAATAATAATAATAAATACTTCTTGTATATTTGAAGGTTATTTTGTTATGTATGTATGCACTTAAATGGATTAGCTTAATTAAACTTGTACTCTAAAGTGTAATTATTTTTCTAATTATAATGGTGTATATATATATATAAGCACATAGTTAATATTATTTGTTTAATAATAATACTTAAAAGATTAAATATGGTGGAAGGAGGTACATTAAATCTATAATCTATGATTATGTATATAATTGTTAAGATAATTGTTTTTCTTTATTATAGTTAATATGATTATTCTTTGAATTGATATGTTAGAGAATGTGGAATATTATTAATTAAGAAATGTTGGAGTATAATAAAAATATTGAATTGTGAAAATGGTTTATTAGGGACTGGTGTTGATTTTATCGATAACTTGGGATATGCTAAATTAAGAAAAACCCTGCCGAAATTTTTGTAAAAAAAAATCATGAATTTTCAAATATATTGCTAGAAATTATAGGGTTGTTACATCTACAGTCTTTCAAGCTTCGTATAAGATTGTGGATCCATGTTTACATCAATCCATATGCATTTGTAAGTTCATAAAGCTACTAAATTTTGCTTATTTTTGTTATTCTTCATCATTTACTTCATTTTTAGTTTATATTCATTGTCTCTCTAAGCTTTCTTCCTATAAAGAGGCAATTCTTGATCCTTTTTGGCAGCAAACTATGGATGAGGAACTTTCTGCTTTGCATTATAGATACTTGGAATTTGGTTCTTCTACCTCCTAGTAAGAGTGTTGTTGGTTGTTGGTTGTTGTTTGGTATATAAGATCAAAATTAATTCTGATGAGTCCATTGAGCGATATAAAGTTAGGTTGGTTGTACAATGATACTCTCAACAGTATGGTATGGATTATAAGAAAACATCTGCTCCGGTTGCAAAAATACTATTCGTTCTCTTATTATCGTAGCTTCAGTTCGTCAGTGACATATCTCTCAACTTGATGTTAAAAATATCTTATTGAATGGAGATCTTCAAGAAAAATTTTATATAACTCCTCCTCTTGGTGTTTCACATGACCCTGAGTATGTTTGTAAGCTCAAGAAAATGTTATATGGTCTCAAACAAGCATATCGTGCTTCGTTTGAGAAATTTTCTGTTTTTCTGTTGTGATCTCGTCTCTTGGATATATCTCTAGTTGTCATGATTTTGCTCTTTTTATTAAGTGTACCAATGCATGTCGTATCATTTTTTCCTTAATATGTTGCTGACATGATTATTACTGGTGATGACATTGATGGTATCTCAATTTTGAAGATAGAGTTGGCTAGACAGTTTGAAATGAAGAATTTGAGTTATCTTCGATTTCCTGAATATTGAGGTTACCTTTGAAATGAAAAGCAAGAAACAATCTATTGTTTCTCAATTCTCAATCGAAACAGAATATCGTGCTATAACATCTACTACCAGAGAGATTGTTTAGTTACATTAGTTACTTGCGGATATGAGAGTTTCCCTTTCTCACCCTACTCATATGTATTGTGACAACCAATGTTCTATTCAGATTGCTCACAACTCAGTTTTTTATGAGCGAACTAAGTACATTGAGATCGATTGTCATCTTACTCGTCATCATCTTAAGCATGACACCATTACCTTGCCTTTTGTTTTCTCTTCCTTGTAGATTACAGATTTCTTTACCATGTCGCATTTCATTTATCGTTTTCGTTTTGTTTTCTAGTTGGCAAACTCTTGATGTTTATAGTTGTCACATCGTGAGTTTGAGGAGAGATGTTAATAAATACTTTTATCTTGTTTTATTTATTAAGGGTATAATGATATTTTTATTTTAGCCTATATATAATATCTTTGTATTTAGGTTAAAAAATGTACTTTAGAATAAACAGATTAATGAGAACTCTAGCCTCATTCTCTCTTATGTTCGTATTTTTTTATGTTAATTTGGATTGTTTTAACAATTTATATAAAAAATAATAAAAATCATTTTTATTTTGATTCTGAGATGGATTGGAGAGGCTACGAAAGTGGTTATGTTGTGACCATTAGGGTCTGTTTGAGAGTGTAGTTGCAGTTGCTTTTTCAAAGTGTTTTTCATTTCGAAATGCATCAAAATGATGTTTTTTTATTTTTTTAAAATTATTTTTTAGATCAGCGCAACAAAACGATCCAAAACATAAAAAAAAATAAATTTTTAACAAAAAAAATTGAATTTTTTAAAAATACAGGTTGACCTGTGTTTCCAAACGATCTCTTAGAGTCATTCAAACTACATGCAGAAATTACATTCAATATGCGTGGATAATAGTGACTATATTGAAAAGAGTTCTTCCGGTGGTATTTGTATGGTTTTAATCATGATATTATTGCATTGTTTTAATTTAATTACATGCATGAAAACGATGTTGTTTTTATATTTTATTCATAGTTGAGTATAAAATTATTGAACCTTGAAATATAAATTCGTTCCATAAGATATTGGAGTGAACTGAATAGTTGGTAGACGGAGAACTCTTGTCCTTGATGATCAAAAATCATAAAAATAAATGAAAAGTTGTTTCATTCTCTCTCACCACAGTGATAATTGCAAAGAAAATAAGTGTGACAGACGTTTGATGTTTTCCTAAGTGTTTCTGCCTGGAAAATGGGGGTGTACTGCAATAAAAGAAAAAAAAAAATAAACCCCTCGCTGTATTTGTTTCCTGAAAACTGGTTTCTAAGAAACCACTTTCCAAACTTTCCTGTGTTTATTTGCCGTTGGAAAAGTTGGTCAACGGAAAAAACTTTCCGGTCAAAGGAAAATTTGGCTTGATTTCCAGGAAAGTGTTTTCCTTTTATTTTGGACAGAAAACATTTTTCGGAAGTTGTGAAAAATTTAGAAATGTCATATTATTTGTTGATTATATCAAATTTGGTCCTCAAAGATTGCTCTCTATATATATTGTTTTGAATATTTATTTTTCAATTTCATCCCTTAAAATTTAATTTTTATATTAATTTTGATCCTTGTTTTTATAATTGTTATTTGATTTTTCCTTATCATTTTTTAAATTGAAATTTTTTATCTATCAAATTTGATCTTCATTCTTTTGATTGTTACTTATTTTATTTGAAATAATTTATAAAATGTTAATTATTATTATTTTAATTTCTCCATCTTTCAATTTTTTTATTTTTTAGATTTGATCTCTATTATTTTGATTATTATTTATTTTATTTGAGATAATTTATGAAATTATATTTTTTTTCAATTTCATTTCCTTTCAACTTTTTAATTTGTAAGATTTGTTCCTCATTATTTTAATAAACTTGAAAAAAATAAAACATTAATAAGTTATTTTCCAGCTCATTTTCCATGACATAATCAAATACTAGAAAATATTTTCCAACTTATTTTCCATTACACTACCAAACATCGAAAAATAATT
>Ga0307509_10009228_pt1 | contig 12381 bp, 10 predicted proteins | sample 10_EM_MG_FD_202245 | JGI IMG/M metagenome (GOLD analysis project Ga0307509, IMG submission 202245) | Populus trichocarpa ectomycorrhiza microbial communities from riparian zone in the Pacific Northwest, United States - 10_EM | ecosystem: Host-associated > Plants > Roots > Unclassified | place...
TTCGAGAAGGTGAAGGACTGGTCGAACGCGACGTTGGGCGTCAGGTTGATGAAGTCCTGCGTCGAGGTGATGCCCGTCTTCTCGATCTGCTTGGCCGAGAAGGTCTTGACCGAGATCGGCACGTCTTGCAGTGCTTGCGCGCGGCCTTGCGACGTCACCGTCACCCTCTCGAGGGCCTGCGGCGCCGGCTGCTCGGCCGGCGGTGCGGGGGAGGCAAGCTGCGCATGAGCTGCCGAGGCGAGACCGAGGAGCGCGAGCGCGGCCGCTTCGGCGATGGGGTTCAAGGATCCGGGGTTCTTGTGCACGCAGCCCTCCTGGGTGTTTCGGGTTTGTTCGATAAGAAGTCTCAGTGATGAGAGGAACGCGGACAAGACGAGCGCGGTGGGATGGGGCCGTCGAAAACGGGGGATGCGTGCATCACCCGTTTGTCGCGCACGCGAGCGCCTGCGCCAAGCCGACATGCGACGCGATGAACTCGGTCGAGCTGCCATTGCTCGTCGCGACACAGGGTCGAGGCGTATTGCGCGCGGGTCGAGGCGGGATCGCCAGCGTGGCGCGCCTACTTCGGGATGGCGTCGAGAATGCGGGCCGCCAACACGTCGTACTCGCCGCCGAAGTGGTGACCGCCGGCCAACGGGACCGCTTGGACGTGTCCGGGCGCGAGTTGCGGGCAAAGAGAGTCGCGCTCGTCCTGACCGTAGATGCACAGCGTTCTGACGGCGGCCAGCTTCGCGGCCTCGGGGGCGATGGGCTTGTCGCCGCTCGGTCCGATCCAGTTCGACAGATGGAATTCGAACGAAGCCTTTTGCCCGAGCCCGAGCAACGCGGTCAGACGCACGCTCGAGCGCGTGCGCGTCGGCAGTCGATTGAACGCGAACGGCAGCACGTCCGCGCCCTGGGAATAGCCGATCAGGATGACCTCCTTGCGCTTCCAGCGGGCCGCGTAGTAGCGAATGACACGGTCGAGGTCGCCGGCCAGTCCTTCAGGCGTGCGCGGACTCCAGAAGTAGCGCAGCGAATCGAAGCCGACAACCGGCACGCCGCGTTGAACCAATGCGTCGGCGATGCCCTTGTCGATGCCGGCCCACCCACCGTCGCCCGACAGCAGCACCGCGAAGCGTTCGCCAGCGCCTGCTGACGGCAGCTCGACAAGGGGCAGGCCGGCGAGTTGTGCCGGCGGTGCATCGAGCCCCTGTTCTTTCGCGGCGAGCGCTGCGTAAGCTGCGTCGAACGCGGCAGACACTTGTGCCGCCTGCGTTGTCGCCGGCGGCGCGCTCGGCGCCAGGGCCGGGATCCAGGTGGCCTGCGCGACCCGCTGCGTGAACGCTTGCGCCTCGCTCGGCTTGCAGGCCGCGACATCGGGGCCTTGCATCGCGGTCCACGGCGCCGACAGCGAGGCGGCCGGCAGCAAGTCGATGGCGCCATCGGCAGTGGCCTGCCAGCGCAACGCATGGGCGGTGCACAGCGGCGTTCGGAACATCAGCCGCGGGCAGAAGTCGAGTGACATCGCCGACGCGAACGTGCCGTTCGGCGCCTGCGCGAGCACGCCATACGCAAACGACGACGCTCGGCCAGAGCCGACGACGATGGGCAGCAGATACGTCGGCAGCTTCTCGGAGGCCTCGATATGCCGGGCGAGGTTCTCGAACGCGCCTGCGGCGAAGGTGCACTTGCCGTCCTGCGCTTCGAGCCGGCGATAGAACGGCGCAAGCGGCACGGCCGACACCATCGCGCCGGCCGCCGTCATCTTCTGGATCAGTTGGCGCTCGAGCTCGCGCGGCGCATCGTTCTCGGACAGCAGCAGCACGAACTGCCGCGGCGTGCCGGCGGGCCGGAACACCTGAACGTCGCTGAAGAGGCCGTGCGATGTCGTCGACGACGCTTGCTGCGCCTTCTGCGCATGTGCGTCCGAGGCACACGCCGCGAGCAGCAGTGTTAACGACAACGACAGCGACAGCGACCAGCACCACGCTTTCATCGGGAGATGATGCCCTTGAATCCGCCGCCGATCATCGTGGCCACGTCGGCAAGCACGAAGACCGGGGCGAGACCGCCCGGTGCGGCGAGATACCGCGCCTCCCACACCGGCTCGAACTTGTCCTTGAAATTGTGCAGCCCGCGAAAGTTGTAGAAGCGATCGCCGTACTCGAACAGCAGCCTGCCCAGACGCTGCCAACGCGGTGCCTTGCGGCGCTCCGCCATGCCGGCCATCGGCGACATGCCGAGCCCGAAACGCTCGTAGCCTTCCTGCTGGAGGTGAAGCATGATCCGCGCGAACAGGAAGTCCATCGTGCCGGGCGGTGAATCCGGCAGGTAGCGCATCAGGTCAACGCTCGCTTCGTCCTTCGCGTCGGTGGTGAGCAGGTTGGCGAATGCGATCGGGCGGCCCGCGCGCCGAACCACCGCGACGGGTAGGCGCTGCAGGTAGGCCGCGTCGAAGCGGCCCACCGAAAAGCCCTTCTCGCGGCCGCGCTGTCCGTCCAGCCATGCGTCGGAGATCTCGCGCAGCGCCGGCAGCAGCGGCTCGACCTCGTGTGGCGGCACCACCTCGAAGGTCAGGCCTTCGCGCTCGCTGCGGTTCACGCCGGCACGAAGGTTGGCGCGCCGGGCGCCTTTGAGATTGAAGTCGGGCAGGGTCACATGCGCATGCTCGCCCAATTTGAAGGCCTCGAGTCCGCAGTCGAGATACAGCGGCAAGGTCGACGGGCGCACCTGGTAGAAGGCGGCGCGTCCGCCATGGTCCGTCGCGACCTCGATGAACTGCCAGACGAGATCCGACCACTCGCGGCTGTCGCCGAATGGGCCATGCAGCGACACCCAGGAACGACCCTGCTTGCCGAACATCAGAAAGCTCCGGCCGGACGGCGAGAACATCAGGTGCTTGTCGCCGACGAGCGCATAGCAGCCGTCGGACAAGGGGTTCGCGCGCACGATCGCGGCCGCACGCATGATGTCGTCGGCCGACGTCTGCGCGACCTCTCCGGCCGACGGCCTGAGCAGTTGCCAAAGGCCGAATGCCAACGCCGCCAGTGCGATGCCCATCAGCGCTCGCAGCGAACGCGGCGCCTGCCCGTCGAGCTCGAATTGCCACCAAAGCCGATTGCTATAGCCCACTTCCTGATACGCGAAGAAGAGCACCCAAACGCAGGCCGCGATCACGCCGCCCAGCGCCAGGAGCCATTCCGGTTCGAGATGCTGCGAGAACAGCGACGAACGCCGGTCGAATTGCCTGCGTGAGATCACGAGCAGCACGGCGAGCGTCAACAGCAGAGCTGCCTCGCTCAACGCGATGCCCTTCGGCAGCGCGAGCACGGCCGCGATGATCGACAGCCCGAGCGCCGCCCACCATGCCGCGTCGAGCTGATGCAGCAGGCCGCGCGCCACCAGCAGCAGCCCGAAGCCCGCGACGCTGCCGAGGAAGTGCGAGGCCTCGATCAGCGGCACTGGCACGCGCAGCGCCGCGAGTACTTCGCGGGCGTCGGCCGTGAACGGCGTGACCCCGGAGATCATCAGCCACAGGCCGGCGATCAGCGTCAGCGCGGCCATCAGCCGCGGGCTCAGGTGCACGGCCATGCGCCCGACCGGCGCCGCGACACCGGAACGCAGCTCGTAGAAGATCAGCGTGCCGGTCGCCAGCACCAGCGGGAGCACGTAGTAGATGCCTCGGTAGAGCAGCAGCGCGCCGAGCATGGCGTCGCTCGGCACCTCGGTGCCGCTCGCGAGCAGCATCACCGCTTCGAACACGCCGATGCCGCCGGGCACATGGCTCACGATCCCGGCCGCGATCGCAATCGCATAGAACGCGGCGAAGGTCGACGGTGCGATGTGATTCGCCGGCAGCAGGAACCAGAGTGCAGCGGCCGATGCACCGAGTTCGAATGCGGAGATCACGAGCTGGCGCAGTGCGAGGCGCAGCGGCGGCATGCGCAAGCTCCAGCTCCAACGCCGGCCGAGCACGAATTCGAGACGGAGCACGCGGCGCTTCGTGCAGATCCAGAGCAGGCCGGCCAAGAACGCAATCATCGCGATTGCCAGCGAGCGCAGCGCCCACGCTTGGGTATGCAGCAACTGCGCGACATCAGACGCGCCCCACAGCAGCCCCACCGCGCCGAACGCCAGCATGCCGAGGCCGAACGCCACCGCATTGAAAGCAATGACGCGTGCGATCTGCGGCGGCTCGAGGCCTGCGGCCGAATACAGCCGCATGCGAACCGCCGCGCCCGACAGCGGCCCGAGACCGATCGTGTTGGACAGCGAGTAGGCGACAAACGACGTCAACAGCACCGTGCCGCGCGCAACCTTGACGCCGGCGTATCGAAGCGACGAAGCGTCGTATTCGGTCAACGCGAAGTAGCTGATCAAAGTGGCCGCAAGCGCCGCGACGATGGCAGCATGCGACGTTGCATCGACCGCCTTCATCACGCTGCCGTACCGAACTTCACTCAGCAGGCGATGCAGCGCGAAGCCGAGCACGACCGCCACGGTCACGCCGAGCCCTGCGATCAACCAGGGGCGCAGGCGCGGCCACCATTCGCCCACGCCGGCGAAGGCAGTTCGCGGGAGGTTGTTCGAAGACGGCGACTCGGGTTCGGACACGGGCAATGACGTTCAGGCGAGAACGATCATTTTGATGCATCGACGACAAGAGCCGTCGGGCCGTCACGCCAACGGCTGATACCTCGTGCCCGGCCCTCGGCGTGCCCGATGGCGCCTACCAGTTCACCAGCTTCAGATCCGGCCCCACGATGTGGTCTGGTTGTGCGGGCCCGTCGTGATTGACGTCGTGCGTGAAGTGCGCTCCGTACCAGATCACGACATCGTGATTGGAAATGGCTTCTCCGTTGACCCAGCGATCGATGTCTGCCTCGTACGGAGGGCCGACGGCCACCGAGCCATCGTCGAGTTCGTTGCCGTGGTAGCGCAGGATCCAGACGTCGCCGCGTCCGAATGGCGCATCGGTTTGCGCACTCCAGACGCCATCGCCGACGTTCGGGACGATCTCGCACGCCTCGCCCGTGACGGTGTTTTCGACGCGCCACTTGCGCTTGCGCCCGAAGTCACGCGAACGCTTCGTTTCGAACAGCTTGCTGTGCCACTTGCTGCGTCCGATCAACGGCGGATCGTTGAACTCGAGTACGCGGTTGTTGGCCGCAGTGCGGATGTCGAAATCCAGCCGCCAATAAGCGTGGTGGTGGTGCACGTTGCAGACGCACTGGCTTTCGACGGCCGCAAAGCCGAATCGAGGACGAATCGTGCCATTGGTCCCCAGTCGCCACTGGCTGACATATCGGTACCAGCCAGCTTCCATCTCGCTGACCAGCACCACCTCGCTGCCCTGCACGTAGATGGCGACACCGAGGAAATTGCCCGTGTCACTGCCGGTGTCGAGGATCGTCTGCGCAGGCGCCGAGCACAGCCGAAAGCCTGGTGCCACGTCGACGCCTTGCGCCTGGATCATGCCTTCCTGGTACTGCCAGTCGCGATACGGGCCGCAGGCATTGGCGTCGTACTTGACGTTCAGGATCGGTACATGGGCGCGGTACAACACCCGCTTGCCCTTGTAGTCGACGTAGCGAAGTTCGACGCCAGAACCGTTGGTGCCGCTGGATGCCGCCGGCCGCACCGCAAGAAACCGCCACAGCGTCTGGCCGCCCTGCGTCACCGTGACCCACACCTGGCCGGCAGTCCCCTTCGCTGCCGTGGCTTGATTCGCGTCGCGCGGCACGCCGCAAAGGCCACGCGGGTGCGGACGTGCGTTGTGCGGGGCACGGCCCTCGAATCGCGTGACAGCGCGGCCTGCCAAATCGACGGCGACGATCTCGTGATGCGCATCCACGCCGCGCGGCAGCAGGCCTACCGCGATGTGGCGCTCAACGCGTCCATCAGGCAACTCATTCAGCGTGAGGGCTGGAATCGGTTGGTAGGGCTCGAAGTGGCCGGCAGCCAACGCCGGGCCGAGACTGGCATCGCGATGCAGCACCTTCACGGCAGCGGCGAATTCAGCCTCGGACGGCGGTGGAGGCAGCGCCGACTCTGTCAGCGTGACCTTGCGCGTATCGCCGAGGCTGCCCTCTGCCAACACGGTGCGATGGAGCTTGTCGTCATAGAACGTGGCTCGAAATCGGCTCGGCGGCCGGGGCTTGCCGGTCTTGCCCACATCGTCGTCGTCGAGCGCTTCGACATAAAGCAAGCGCGTCTTCGCATGCCCGACAAAGTCGCGCAGTGCGGCTGTCGACAGCACGCGTGCACCGAGCGCCGCCAGTTCTGCGCTGGTCGGCCCGAATGGTTTGACGGTGATCTTGATGCCGTGATCGGCACCAGAAGCGGAATGAGTTGCCCTTGCCATGCTGTTGTCTCCCTGATTTGTCGGGTTGCGGTGCGTGGCGTTCTACGCGCTCTGCTTGGTTCGAACATCCCCAGTTCGATGTGCTGATTGGCAGCGCACGAGGGTTCGCGCGACTCGACGGTCACGAGGTTCGTATCCCCCACTCCCTTCTCCTCTACGCATCCAGAGAGCCAGTCCGCTTTGCGACCGGGTGTCAGGCACACTCGACAGATGAGTAGCAAGCCAGGGCGAAATGATCCATGCCCATGCGGTGGCGGGAAGAAGTACAAGAAGTGCCACGGGTTGCCAGCACATCTTGACGTTGAGCGAACCACGCTTCTCTCGCACCTAGCGCAACGACACCGTTCATCTCTGGCTCAACACGAAGCGCGCGAATTCCAGCGCCAGGAGCAGCAGGGGCTTGGCAGGCCCATCATCTCGACGCAGGTCGAGGATCAGCGGGTCGTCGCCGTCGGCAACCAAGTTCACTATTCGAAGAGTTGGAAGACTTTCCATGACTTCTTGAGGGACTACCCAAGGATCGCTCTTGGTGAGGAATGGTGGAGAGAAGAGGTGAGCAGGCCACCGGACGAGCGCCACCGAATCGTGTCTTGGCTTGTCTACGGCAGCGAACAGGCGACAGCCCTGGCCAGGCAGAGAGGAGGCTTCGGCGGTGGGATACCTGCGAATGGCGCGTTGCTGGCATATATGCATTTGGCCTATGACCTCTATGGCCTAACGCACGCCATCAAGGTTCAGCAGTTGCTCATTGATCGCATTAGAACCCCCCAGAACTTCCCTGGCGCCCTGTACGAGGTGCGCGTCGCCGCCGCGCTCCTGCGCGCGGGATTTAGCCTGGAGTTGGAAGATGAGACAGATCGGCGTATCACTCACGTGGAGTTCGTCGCGACCCACCTAGCAAGTGGCTCGCGCTATTCAGTGGAGGCAAAGCGGCGTGAGGGCGCCAAGCTGAAGGTCAACCGACTGCTCAGCCGCGCCCTGACCAAGCAGGCCGCCCACGCCCGAATCGTTTTTATCGACACGAACGACGGACGTCTCGATGTGCACAAGTACGAAGAACAAGAGCCTCTTGCACTGGTGGAGGTCAGGCAGTTCCTAAAGCTCTACGAACTCGATCCTCTCGGGAAGACCTTGCCAAAGGCATACGTGATCGCGACATTCTCTCCAGAGGAGCATCACCTGGACAAAACTGACTTGCCCTCAGGCCAGTTGTTGTGGGGCTTCCACATCGAAGCTATGAGGCCAGGGTTGAGGACGCTGCTTGAGCAGGTCGAAACGCGGCGCCGCCACGCGCCGGTTTTTGAGCTATTCCGCTCTATGCAAGAGCATCGCAACATTCCAGCCACTTTCGATGGTGAGGCAGCTGCATTCGCCGGCAGTCCGCCACTGAATCGCCTGCAGATAGGCAATCGCTACGTGGTGCCGAATGCGGATGGAACCGACGTCGAAGCCGTCCTTGAGAGCGCAATCGTGATGCCGAACCAGAGGGTGGCGATGTGCGTCTTCCTCAGTGGAGGCCGTAAAAGGTTTCTCGTTCAGGCTCCCTTGACCGACGAAGAACTGAGGGCGCACTCGGAACACCCGAGCACATTCTTCGGCGTGATTGACCCGAATGCGGGACGGAAGCCAGCAAAGACTGGCTTAGATTGGTTCGACTTTCTTTGGGAAAGCTACAAGGACACGCCGAAGGAAAAGCTTCTGGAGTTCTTGCGACAGGCACCGGACTTCAATGAGCTGGCTGCACTCTCCCAGGAACAGCTCGCGACGCAGTACTGCGTTCGGATGGCAGGAAACATGGCCCAAGACGCTGCAAGGCGAGAAGCACGGAAGTCGAACGAAGGTGACTCCCCAGAAACGGCCGCGACCAACTGAGCCAAGCCCTCAACGGGAGATCGTCGACTCCTGAGGAAATCAGCTCTGCGAGGAAATCCATGCAAATCAAGCATGTAAAGCCTTGGCATTCATTTTTCAATTGCGATGTGATCGCTGCGGCGCTTCAGGCCGGATGTCTAGAACTTTGAGCCCGGCTGCTGCAGGAACGCGAGTTCTTCTTCTGTAGATTCGCGATCCAGTATGGCGTTTCGATGTGGGTAACGTCCAAACCTATCGATGATCGTCTTGTGCCGCCGCTCCGAGTCATCGCTGTCTGGTAGACCGAGGGACGCGAATAGGCGTTGCGCCTGTACGTGGATGGACCGAGACTCGCTGTGCATGAACGGCATGTATAGGAACGAACGCTCTTGATCTGTGAGACCGCGATCATGTGCTCCAGCGACGGCTTCCTGCGCCAGCGCCAACGCCATCGGATCATTCGCGAAGGCCCGCGCCGTACCGCGAAAGAGGTTCCTCGAAAACTGATCCAGAACGATGATCTCGGCCAAACGCCCTCTTGGAGATCCCCTCCACTCGGCCAACTCGCCAACAATGGCAGCTGCGTGTACTGTGCCAAAGCGCCCGGCAATCTTTGCGTCGAACGCGGAGTCTGTTGCCCACCACATGCGTGGAGGATTCTCGACGAACCAGAAGTTGAGGACTTCTTCGTACATGGCACCAATCCGACTCTCTTGCAGCCTAACGTTTGACGTAAGTGGACCGCGGTTAGCGGGTCCGTCTGAAGGAAGGGCTAGGCGGCATTCAAGGCTCTCGGCTTCGAAGTAGGTCCGGCAGTCCGTCGTCTGGACCGAGTGGATGCTGCGGCACATCTTGCCACCAATCGCTCGCCTTCATGTCCGCACGCCGTGACGGATTGAGCGGATAGAAGATGCGACTGCCCTGCTTCGGTGCCTCGCCGCCAACCAGGAGTAGCGCCTCGCGTATGCTGTTATTGATGAAGCAGTGGCAAATTCCAGTGCCGGCTGGGAACGCGGCCAAGTCGCCAGCGACCATCCGATGTAAGTCTCCATTGATCCATGCGTCGACTTCCCCTTCGATCACGTAGACGAATTCTTCCTCATTCTCTTCAGCGTGAGGCCATGACGAACGCGTACCTGGCGGCAGACGCTGCAGGTTGACACCGATGCGGACGAGACCGGCAGTCTTTCCAAGGCGACGGATTGGACCCATCCGCTCTGAACTCTGCGGATAGACATGCGTGGTTTCGGGTAGTTCGTTCGCCGAGACGATGAACGAAGGGCGCGTATTCATGGCGATCCCCTTGATGGTTGTGGAGCAAGGTATATGCGTGCCGCCCACCGTTTGAATTAAGCGGACCGCCGAAGGCGGGTCCGCTTGAAGGAATGGTGCGTTCACCGGCGCATCGCGGGGATCGGCGACCACGGGCGGCGCGAGCCCGTTTCAGCTGCCCCCTGGTTCCGACTCGCTACTTGGACGGCAGATGTTGGGCCGCCTGGGCGGCTCGTTGGGCGTACTGCTGGTACGCCGGGATCGCGATCGCCGCCAGAATGCCGAACAGCACGCCCATGCCGAAGACACCGAATGCCGCGATCTTGACGCCGATGGTGTTCGGTGGCGGCGGTGCGCCGTGATCGTTCGCACCTGGGCTGCCGGCTTTGAAGAGCCAAATCAGACCCACCAGCGGGATAAGGGCCAGGACTGACATCCAGCCGGACCAGCCCATGTCGTGCGAACGCCGGATCGTGACGAGCAAGACGAACACCAGGTACGGGACCAGCAGCACCCAGACGACAACGCCAATCGAGTGGGCGCCAGCGCCTGAAATACCTGCCACCACGCCAATGGCGACGATCAACACCATGTAGACGAGATAAGCCATCGCACCATAGGCCAGGAAGCGAAGTCGACCTAAGCGGCCGCGCCACGCCCAAACCTTCATCTCCTGGAAAGCGCCGTCATAACCGACGCCGACATCGGCGACCGCGGCTCGTGGTGGGGTGTATGGATTGCTGCTTGCCATGTTGAATCTCCCTGAGTGTTGTCGTGAAAGTGCAGGCCTCGTCCCTGAAAGCCGAAGGCGATGGTAGCCGAGTCGTGCCCTGTCTCAGGCACTGGTTTTGCGTATGGAAGATCGGCGATTGATGGCTGCGACGCCTAACGTTTGACTTAAGCGGCGTGCCGAAGGCACGCCGCTTGAAGGAAAGGCTAGGCCCCACGCTACGAAGCTCTTGACTGAGTGATTAGCAGCAGCGCCCACATAGCTATGACAGCAACAAAATTCACGGTAAACACGGCACCGCGGAGCCGCACATTCGTGGTGAATATCTGGACATAGCTGTGCGCGAGGCGGCCTGCGACGAAGATCCATGCGAGCCAAAGCTGAGGGCCATCGGCGATTGGCTGCCGAAGATAGATCAGGCATGCCACATAGAAGAAGAGAGGCCACTCGAACTGATTCGAAAGGTTGGCGCTGATGCGAGGTTCAACGCTCTTCCAGGGATTCGTGCCGTCTGGCCGACGGCCCAGTCCCCAGATGGAAGGGGCGCGTGCAACGGTCAGCAACGTATATAGAAGCGCCGCCAGGCCGATGTGAGCTGTCATCGGATAAATCAGTGAATTCGATACGATCATTCTTGGCTTCCTGGGGCTTCCATCGAACGTTGTTGGTGAGGCCCGAATTTCGTCGCTCTCATGACTTGCCTTCGCGCTTCAGAATTGCCTTGGTGTCTTCGAACCCAACCGGCGCAGAGGTGTGCTCGTGGACGATGCGCAGAACATGGCCACTGGATCTGAGCACCCAACTGATGCGGTTTTGCATCGCGCGAAGCTCTTGTCCTTGTGCTGAAATGGCAGCGTAAGTCACGATGGCGCTCATCAAGGCGAAACCTTGCCCATCCACGATTTTCACGTTTTCGAACGTGACCCTGACGCTTTCATTTCCTAGCGAGGAGAACCAACCTTCTACGGCAACTCTCCAAGCAGCGGCGCCTTCGTATGACCATGTACCCCAGGTGTCGAATACCCTAACTTCGGAGTCATACAGGTGCATGAACGTTTCGGCGTTCTTTGCCAGGACAGCTGATTTGTAGGTGTCGAGTGCTCGCAGCACCTGTTTCTCGATATCGCTCACGGTAGGCCTCCATTTGAGGAACAAATGAGATTGGCTTGTGACGCCTAACGTTTGACTTAAGCGTCCGCTTGAAGGAAGGGTTACGCGTCGCGTTGATTCAAGCCGCCTGCGCTGGGGGAGGCCGATGCGACTCTAGCGTGCGCCAGGTGCTGGCCGTGAGCGGCAAGCCGTGAGCAGGGCTTGCACCTCGTCGTCAGGGCGAACAGATAGCTTGCGGTACTCTGAGCAGTCGCTCTTGCGCGTGAGCAGTCGGTGGTTGATCAACTCTCGTCGCAGCGTCACGTGGTCACCAAAACCATTGGAGGCTTTCAGGATGGCATTGACCTCCCGCTCCGTGTAGACCCGCTTGCCGTCGAAGCGGGTCCACAACACCCACATCGCCATTCGTTGTACCGTGAACTTTGCGGGCCAGCGCACGAGGCGTCCGTCAGCGTCGAACTGTAGCAATGTGCGGCGCGCGTTGTCGGACAGCGGCAGGGCAGCACGTGGAGGTGGTGACTCCGGCGGGGCTGCCTTCAGCGCTTGCAAGTTGCGATAGCCCGCGGCGCGAGCGATCAGGTTTTGAAGTTCAACGTGCCCCGGTACTTCGGGCGCTATGGCCTGGCGCGCGATCAGAGCGCGATTCAGGTTGCGGGCAAATGACGAAAGGTCTTGCACGACCAATGGTGTAGCTTCTCGGGCCATGGTAAAGGCTCCTCGGTGCGGGCAGTTGCTTGGGACGCACCGTGCACCAACACGATACCGGAGGTCGCCGACTTGCCGGGCCCAAGCCGCTGCCACGAAGAGTGCGCATGGCTGCTCAGGGGAACCGAAAGAAGCGGCAGGTTTAGCTCGCGATACAACCGCGCGGCGACGCCTGGGTGAACTGCCGACCAGGTACGCAGTATATCGATGCCGAGCTGGCACTGCGAGGTACTGAGACGCCTAACGAATGGAAGGGACTTCCCCGTCCCGAGCTATCCGCAGTGCGGAGACCGGCAACAGAGTGCCACGATGGGAAGTGCGAAGTCTCATCAACTCACTCGGAAGGGGAAGTCCATGGCTATTGTGA
>Ga0307509_10009229_pt1 | contig 12380 bp, 19 predicted proteins | sample 10_EM_MG_FD_202245 | JGI IMG/M metagenome (GOLD analysis project Ga0307509, IMG submission 202245) | Populus trichocarpa ectomycorrhiza microbial communities from riparian zone in the Pacific Northwest, United States - 10_EM | ecosystem: Host-associated > Plants > Roots > Unclassified | place...
TAGCACCCATTTTTCAAAAAAAAAAAAATTGATGATTTTGTTGGGCAGAAAACTTGGGAGAGTTTGACGCCCATGGGTCGAGTAAGTTTATCTCTTTATTAACGAAGTGCACATTTTGATCATCTCTTTCCTAGATGGGAGAACCAGAGGACTTGGCGGTATATTTCTTGTCAACCCTCGTTGTGACGGTTTCAGGTTGTTGATCTTTCCCTCTTAGGGTGCCATCGTTTTCCTCGCCAGCGACGCCTCCAAGTTTATGACAGGATCTGAAATTCGTGTTGATGGTGGTTATTGTGCAATCTAATCTAACGGAATTGGGATGGACAATTCTCCTTTCTTTTCTTTGACCTGCTCTCATAAGAGGAAATCTATAATAATATACCCTAAGCCCTTCGATTGTTCGTAGCAAATTAGACTGGCGTCTAAATGACAGTCGGCGATCACCATTACGTACGTCATAACCCCTTATAAAGAACAGCCATGGTCAGGCTTCATTCTCATGTCGACACCCATTGCTCACCAACCCTTATCCTTCGGGACAAAGTCATCGGGGTATGAATTTCCCAAGAGAAAACGATGGGCCGACCTTATTCTTACAGAGCTGGTGGATGTCATGGTATTCATCGTCTCCCCCACCTGCAAGATTCTGTATTGTGGAGCGGCAATAACAGAGATGCTTGGTTGGAGAGACATCGACTTGATAGACCTCGACTTCTCGGAGCTAATTGACGGTATTTTCCCTTTCCCTGCCCTCCCGATCTTTGGTAGCTGATGCACCTACAGAGGTTGATCAACCTCGCTTTCATATTGCGTTTGAACAGTCGGTTCTAAACAACATTGAAACCAACCTGACAATCAAATTGAAAGCAAATGGTTCATCTACTATGGGTTACCAAACGAGGTTGCCCAGGGATACAATATTTGACATGAAGTTTTACCCTCACAGCACCACTGAAGACCAAGCTCAAACGAAGTGTATCTTCGCCATGGCGGTACCGTATCCGAGTCGGAACACATCAATGTGAGCACAAATGGACGCCAAAGTTTCTCTGGCTTATTCTTCCTTCAGGTTAAATACTATGCCGGAACTCAAAGTTGAGAACGACCAACTACAGAAGATGGTTGATGAGATGCGAAGCCGCGGAGCAGGAGATATCCCTACATCCCAAACTCTTCAGTCTGGTTCCATGTATGCGACATCTTCTTTGAATCCTCTAACACATGCTTCAGCTCCAATCCAAGAGATGAGCGAGCCCTCCGCTCCTCATTATCCATCCTCTGTCTTGATATCTGGTGTATTCAACGGAGGGGCAAGTATATCCACAGATAGTTCGGAGCCCGGCAAAGGGAATATCTATAATCCCATCTCGGCCAATCTAGAGGACCACCGCGATGAAGGCTCCAAGAAGAAGAAGGTAAACATTTCGCACATTTCCCAATTCCTATCTACTCACACACTTTCAGCTGAAAAGAGCCCAGAACGCCGAGCAATATGTCTGCATCACTTGTGGCCGCACAGATTCTCCAGAATGGAGAAAGGTCTATCTTTTCCGTTTGTTGTTCAACCTGTCTTCTAACGAGCATTTACTTTTAGGGACCACTTGGCCCCAAAACCCTCTGTAATGCCTGTGGTCTCAGATGGGCAAAGCAGATGAGAAAAGTAGATGAACCCGGGGACGGGCAACCCTCGGCGACAAACACCGCCAATTCCTAAATGTCATGAGCTTTTGTTCAACTTGCACTCCCATGGTTCACCCCTTCGTCCAATTCATGAGGTATCTCGGCATTCATTAGGTTAATGGGTTCATATAAAGTATCAGTTATATAGCACACTTCCCAAAGAATCTTGTAAATAAGTAATATTCAACCAAGCTTCAAGCCTTGGTCAAGTTTGGAATGCAGTGATCGGGGGCATCAATATGGCACATCGTCTTTCATCAGCTTGTATTTCAACCTCCATCAGCGCAGTAGTCGACTGATAGTCCTCTGCAGTATTCATGCCTGAAATCTATACCTTGGCTCAAACGCCTATCACCTCTCATGCCTTCAGTAAGGACTGTTCTCGTGAGTCAAGATCAGCCTAATCTATAAATTACGCTCAACCAGTCTCAGAACTGGCCGCCAGCTTGAACAGCAACGATGCACAAATATTCACTCGTCAAGGTACAGAGTGGATATCCACTGTAACCTTGTCTGAAGTGCGCGACCTTCCACGAACTTAGTGTTAGGGTTGCTAATGACTTTTCATCAGCACGACAAACTGATCACATCGATTGATTGGGCTCCCAATTCCAATTGTATTGTTACCTGCTCTCAGGACAGAAACGCTTATGTGTGGCAAGAGCAACCCGATCCGGAGACTGGAAGGCTTGTTTGGAAACCCACGTTGGTATTGCTGAGGATTAACAGAGCAGCAACGTATGTCAAATGGAGCCCGAAAGAAGACAAGTTTGCTGTGGCCAGTGGTGCAAGGTGGGTTCTCGCTTTTAAAAAGTAAATTGAACCCTCTCATGAATCATGTGCAATCCAGAGCTATCGCGATTTGTTCTTTCGATCCTGAGAATAACTGGTGGGTATCCAAGTTGTTGAAGAAGCCCATTCGGTCGACCGTCCTTTCTGTGGACTGGCATCCCAATAACGTTCTCCTGGCTGCCGGAAGCGCCGATATGAAAGCTCGCGTTTTCTCTGCCTATATCAAAGAAGTTGATGACAGGCGAGTCTCGTTTTATCAAATACTGTTGGGCCAACTTATGGAAGGTCAATAGGCCTACGCCTACTGTATGGGGCTCAAAGCTTCCTTTCAATACTCTCTGCGGAGAATATGCCAGCCCTGCAGGTGGATGGGTTCACACTGTTGGGTTTTCGCCCTCCGGAGATGTTCTTGCGTTCGCAAGTGAGTTTCAACGGTGGTCTTCACTCTTCAGACTTGATTCGCCCTTGTCATAGGCCACGACAGCTCTATCAATATTGTATACCCCAACGGGCCAGTGATATATAACATTCGGATGCCAACTCTACCACTCGTGAGCCTTACTTGGACGTCTGAGCATGGCATCATAGCCGCTGGACACGACTGTCGACCTATTGTGTTCTCTGGCACAGAGAGAGGGTGGCAAGAAGCTGGTACTCTTGATGACGCCACCGCCCCCAAGTCGCCCGAATCACGATCTGGATTTGGCAGCAGCAGCAGCGTAGGCCGACTCAAGGCCGGCGCATTTGCAACTTTCCGCGACGCGGATACCCGGGGTCAATCAAGCATCGCTGGGTCGACCTCTCCCGCTGCAGACACCAAGTTGTTGACAATTCATCAGAATACTATCACAAATGTGAGACCCTACGCTTACTCAGGTGCCAACGTTACAAAGGTCAGTACATCGGGCGTGGATGGTATGTTGGTGGTCTGGGATGTCGATGCTGTTACTGCACTTACTGGGCGTTTGGGAGGAGCACATCTGAGGTAGGTGTTGTATCACGGTTGCTAGAAATGTGCGACAAAGCGTGAAAAGGATACATTAGTAGTACAACATCGATAAATCGAGTCAATGCATGATTGTCGTGTCGTTTGAATCATTGAAATCTTGGCCATGCATAGATGGTTCGGGCTGTTCATTTATAACGCCCCACACAGATGCTTTGAACTGTGATAAAATAATAAAAATATGTAAGTCGCGATAACTCAGGTGCAGCAGCTTGACCGTACCAGTGTCAGTACGAGCCCCATTTTCTTCTCCAGTACCCTAAGTTTAGCCAATATCATCTTATCTGGTTCTTCGTTGAGAAGACGCGTCTTTTGCGTGACCTATGCGCAAACTGGATTGAGTGACTTGCAGGAACAAGATTCAAGAGCTAACCGACCATTTGAACATTATAGGCGAGCTTGGCATACTCCCAAAGGGCTGAAGCTTCCAAGGGAGTGAGACTCGGGTGTGATTCATAAGGGTTTATGGTGAGGATGTCGGGGGTTGTGTTGCTTGTCATATCATCTGCAAACTCGAGACCTTGACCAAGTGTTTTCGTTTATCAGGGGTTTCCCACGTTTGCAAAGATCTCCAGCGAATTTACATTCTCACATCCTTACATATCAATAAAATATAAGTAGCGCTGTCTACTGTATACGTAAATCTTGTAACGCCCATTTACTACCGCTACGCAATCTCTCACCATAATTCCAGAGTACCCACCCTCCAGGTATGCCAGCAAGACTGATGGAAGCCAAAATCAAACTAGCGTTGCGGAAACCTACGGCCTTGTACATAGGTAGAGCGAACGTTGGGAACCATGTCGCCAAAAAATTTCGCACTAGTAGGTTGGCGGCGAGGGCGGAAGCACTGAGTTTGGGATATAGATCGATGTAATAGTTCGACAAGGAAAGTTAAAGGAGTGTCATGCCGGCACCGACTGGGAGACCCGATAGAACTGGGATGATGTAGTGCAGAGCGGGGTGGCTGGATGAACCTGCGAACCAGAACAAACCAATGGGGACGAGAACCGAGGCGGTAAGAATGCCTGGTAGACGGGGCTCGGGGTTTAGATCTAAGTGTAATCCGAGGGCTGTTTTATTTTCGTTGTCTCGTTGAAGGCGTCGCTGCTTCTTTTCGTACATTGGCTTGAAGTAACCAAAATAGAGAAGGACTCCAAGAATGTTGCCCATCGCAGGTGAGATGAAAACCAGACCATTTTGTGGGGGTATGTTTCAGTAAATACATATGGATAAGCCTGAATTGGGAGGCACCAACATGAGCATGGATTCAAGCGAGACATAATTGCAAGGTTTACTTCGAGGAGAATAAAAAGTAAACTGTAAACAAATGCGTGATAAAGAGAAGTTGCCAAAACTATTGGCTCGAATGCAAGCATGGCTAAAAAAAATGGATGAACCAGTTGCGGCATCAATAATGGTTAATAAGGAAAAGGAACAGGGAGAGTCAAATTCAGGATGACTTTCATTGTAAAATAAGAGAAAACCCACCGAGGGGAGTTAACAACGCATTTCCCCATAAGTTCCGCGTTGAAGTATGGTTTTCTGGAGGAAGTCTGTCCCACCATTGTTTTTGCAAATCTTTATGCTTGTGTCGTTTCTTGATTGCCCCAATTTCTGTCTCGGGAAGGAATAGGACGGGTAATGTGATTGTACCAGCCCAAATTGCTGACAGCGCCATTATCCATCGCCAACTAGTATATTGACCTAGAAAGCTTCCAGGGAGTGGACCGAGGGTCGGTGCGCCTTGAAGTACTAGAGTGAAAAGGGCGACAAGGGGTCCGCGCTCGTCTGGAGCAAACATATCGGACAGGGAGCCACCAAAGTTGGAGAATACGGATGATCCGAAGAGCGCGGCCAGAAATCGACACAAGAGGAGTGCTGCCATGCTTCGCGACAATGCAGATCCAAGTGATAAACCTGTGATAATAATTGTTAAGGAGATCCATGATCATGCCAGACGAAGAAAAACGATCAAACAGGTGAAACTGATGGCAGAAAAAATGTAGATGGGCTGCCGACCATACAATTCGCTGAGCGGTGCAGCGACGAGAGGGCCGATGGCTATGCCCTGGAGGAGGGTGAGTGAACCAAGGTATTTACAAGAGGGCACCCACCAAATTCACTAGTCCAACGCCTAGAGTGGCGACAAAGTGGGAAACACCAAATTCCAGCTGGATCTGCGCTTGACCTCCGGACTGAATTGCATATTATGGATTACCTCCAACGGCACTGTCATTGACGCACATAGAGCGTGGAAAACATATCACTGAACAGGGTTTATATGAGTAGATGGGAAATTGAATAAAAACTTGCATTGGTGCGATGAGACAGCCGATAACGAGCGCAATACACCACCGCTTCGACGTCTTCCAAAGTCGCGGGTTCAGGTCGCTATCAGAGGCTACCATCTCCAAAGGTGTTTTCGGTGAGAAGACATGACTGCGAGTTTATTAAGAAGAATGCACTGGGTGACAATGATATACATCGAGTGCGAGTTGCCCCTTGAGAAGCGTTTCACAGCCGCTCGTTTATGAACACCAGCACGAGGTACATCCGTTTCAAGCCTGCTTATGTGATCATGTCATCACTTGGCGGCAAGACAATAAGGGATACGAAAACGGTAAGGGGAAAACAATTAGGATGGATTCTTGGGTCTGGTATACCATTCCAGGCTATTACGGCGCTCTCCAATGACAACCGACAATTGTTTCTGTGATGTTAAAAAGGCGAAGGGCGAATCCTTTTTGTTCCAGTGCTGCCGCGGGTCTGGCCAATCTATGATCCCCTGTCCCCAAGACTGCAAGTCAGCTTCACCTCCTCCCCCCATGCCTTCCTTTGAACCAAGACCCTTTCCGCCTTCTTCATTGACTGGTGTCCCCATCGAATACATCACCCAACAACTTCATAATTTGGCATCTCAGTTCTGGGATAAACCAGAAACTGCTGATTGCACCATAAGTACGTCCTCAAATACCCAAACCCAAACTCTTTTAACCACAATCTTCTTCTAGTCGTTCCATTTCCCCATGCTCAAGGAAGACCCGAGCTACCTGCGTTGGAATTGACCTCGGTCATCGAACCCTCGTTCACCTATGCCGCAAACTATGAGCACAACAGTTTGCCCCGCAGAGCAACTCAGCCACCCTTGAATGCGGTTCCTCGCATTTCCATGCCGGTTCGTCTCAAACGTTAGTGACGCTCTGAATCATCCGTGTTAATTTAAATCAATAGCTTCATATCGATTACCTTGCTGCTCACTCGAGTTACCTTCGAGGACTTTTCAGCGGCGCTCTACCGCTGGACTTGATGTACTCGGCCACCCCACCAAGCTCTAGCTCTGCTGTTCCCGCAGATCGCCTACCCCGCCTAATGCCATGCTCCCCTGATCATCCCATCCTTTTTCTTCCGGTACCCGACCCAACATGTTTCCATCTCCTCGTTCACTGGATGTATTTTGGAGATTTCACTTACATTCAACAGTGTCTCCACCAAGGTCTCATTCAATGGGATGGAATCGCTCGCAACGTCGAATATCTGGGGCTCAATGCGGACATCAAAATATTTTTGGGCAATTGGTATCATGCATGGTTGAATCCCGATCGAGAGAGTGAGGCGTGCAGTGATGGAGGTGACGACTCGGACACTGTTTTCACCGATTCCGAGGATGAGGATGGTTGTTCGACAGCATCTGATCTCGACGACATTATTGAAAGCGATAACGAAAAACTTCGCGGCAGGGCGTTTGCAACCAGACCCATCTCTTTCCAACCTTTCCGTTCACCCAGCGTTTAATTTTGTGGATTCCACGACCTGGGTGAACGAATTATCCCCTTCGTTCACCCACCAGTGTCTTCGGACTTTCCCCTTTCCCGTTATCTTTATTTCCCCTGATCCTTTTCATTTTTCAATCAGGCGTATATATCACATTCCTTTCGACCTTCAAGCGTTCTTGCTTCCTTGGACGTTGTATTTTTCCCCAGGAGCAGGCACTTGACGCCATTCTTTGCTTCGACACTTTCTCTCGTTTCCTATTTTTACCACCGTGACCCCAGCACTCGTCGAAGAAGTCGTTGCATCACGAGTGCTAACAATAAACCAAAACCTTTTGTATAACATCGTACGGCTTGCGTAGCCTATCTCTATTTCGAGAATTTGTGCCGAGGGAAAAAAATACCCCGCCAAACGTATCTATTTCTCAGATCAACTCCACCTGGCAGTTGTATCTTTTTTATTGTCTTCGGTTGTGATGCCAGCAAAGATTTCGGACAGATCTCAACAGAAGACTCCGGCGGGTATAGTTTCTGTTGTCATGTGTGCCTCATGTGCGGCTGGAAGTCTGATCTGGGTTCCGGGACCAAGCACAAAAGAACAAAAAGCGAGGGACACAACCGGAGCTTTTGAGTCTGAGTCACCCTCAAGGCCAGGATTTTTTTCCCCCAACAATTTGTTGGGAGGTTACTTAATGGTCATCAACCGGGTCCAACATTAATATTGCAAAAAAAAAGAAAAAAGGACATCCAAAAAGTGGGGGAGAGTGGTGTACTGCTTCGAAAATATGTTGGGAATCCATCGAGACGATAAATCAAAAATGCAGTTCCCCAATCGTCAAATGGCGCCGTGTTCGTACCATGTACCGCCTATTCTTCATTTTTGACCAATCGATGCTGGAGAGCGAGGGTTAGCTTTATACAACCAAGCTGGTCTTCTGGAGTAACTATCAAGAGGAACTCGACCAAATGTCGCAAACATTTGCATGATCTCGTGTCTGGAGGCCATTCTATTTGAGCATGAGATACCAATGATGGGTGCCGAGAGTACAAAACCAGGCCCTGGGAAGCTCCTGATGTTTGGTGTCCACAATTTTGCGGATTCGAGGCCCAAATTTCGTCAAATCTATAAACCTTTTTTGCGGATTTGAAAGCCCAAATTTTGAAATTCTGTCTGCTAGCTTGCAGATTTGAGGCTGCCACCGACTTCATTTATAATTAGTCAATGGGCCACAGCAGGTTTCTTTATAAAATTTATATTAGCCTTACATGTATTTGTTCTATTACTTCTATAGTTTATTTAAAATACCCATTTCGACTCGCAGGATGAATCCCAGATTTGGGCTTTTCACAGACACCAAAGATCACTGATCAGGACTCAGGAGCTTCCTGGGGCCAGTACAACCATCAGCTGGACCCAGCAGAAGTTAAGCTCAACAAAATAACATACCACTGGCGACCAGTGGTGACATCTCTGTCCTTGGCATGTACTTTAGTCAGGCCAGATGTGTATGGTGCAGATTAAATTAACTAATTGTCAGATGCAAAGCAGTTAGGATTAAGAAAAAAATAATCAAAATGATTTAGCATGATACAAAAGAATAAAATGCTTTCCTTACCTGTGTTATTTCTGATGATTGAACAACATCATGATTGGCAATTGGGCTAGATAAGTCAAGAGATTGAGTACTCATATAGCACGAAAAGATATCATGCACAAGTGTAACTAATTTGGTACCAGGCCCTTTGATGACAATTGGTTGGTCAGTTGTAACTAGGCCATCGATGTTGAATGAGTAGGAGACTCTGATTTTTGGTGTTGGATTTGCTTTCGTGAAATAATAAACATCAGGTTGAGAATGGAGGAGACGGGCAAAAAACCCGGGTGTTGGAAGCAATGGCTGGATAACTGTCATTGACCTTGAAAAATCTGAGATATGTCCAGAGATAACAACCAATATTCTCTTACTGAAAGAGGCTTTGGTTGAAAGGTTCATCATCAGTGAGGGAAAACTGGTTCCACACCCGGTCAAATGCTCTGGTTCGGGAACTCTTGAGATCGCATTGAAATCGATTGAAAAACTTCAAGAATTTCAATGCCTAAGTTAGTCAGTAAGTAAATTATCCTCAGTGATTGGCATTCCACTGACGAAGGGTGCTCCAATCTGAGCTGCAATGATGTGGATCTGAAAACTTCTTAGTAAGACATCTGTGAAATTTTGATAAGGACTAACATCATCTAGCCTCTCCTTGCTAATGCAAATGTCCATATACAGCTCATGTGCACATCGAACTAATGAACATTTGTCAGATAACTTAAATCAGTCCAATAAGAATCTACCCATGTTATCAGCGATCCAATCCAATTGCGAGATTGAACCACTGGTCCCCGGTCTAAGGGTGTTCAGTACAATTGCCATTGTACTGGAATAGAATGGGGACTCACGACGAGATTGAATACCGTCGAAGGTGGTACTGTCTGCCTCTAGAGAAAGGTCAGTATACACGTTCCTTCTGGAGGGTTGAATGTTTACGATTTCGAAACCGACTTGAGTAACACATCCTCCGCCTGGCGATAAATCGACTCGAGAGCTGGTGCTGGGGTAAGTAACGAGATCCCCACATGAGAGGTTTGGTTAGGACAAACATTTGCTGGGTACCGTGAAGGCCGGGATGGAGATAATCCAACTGTAGTTAGTGGTTTGGGACATTGTCTTAGTTGGGGGTTGTGTGAAGAGACCAGTTTTTCATGGTAATGGTAGGCTGACTACGTTACATAATAACTCAGGTAGGCAAAGTACCTTGCCAGCTCGTCATAAGTAAACACATAAAGTACAAGTCGGGGGGACGAAAGAGTTAATGGAAGGAGATATTTAGGGAAGTGTAAGTAGAGGGAAGTATAGCTTCGAAGTGGTAGGGTAAAGAGATTGATTTTTGCGGGGTTCGGGGTGTTGTCGGGGTGCAGAAATTTGTTTTCAATTTGGAAAGCGGCGTATTGACGGCCCGGGCACGCATGTATTCTTCTAGCAGCCATTTACGCCGTGAAATTCACGCCTCCTATATCATGGCCGACATTCTTCAAACCATGCCAGAAAATTGGAAATACGTCTCCGAGGGTGGTGCAACAACCGTGTTCTCTTGTGCTGGACCTTCTCACCCTGATTTCGACGGCAGAATCTTGCGCCTCAGAAAGTCAACCTTGCCTACTGAAGGATCCCATAAGAACGCCGCCCCCGCTGTTCCCACCGAACCTACATATGGTGAACCAGATGACCCAACAATTGAATACCAGACAAAGTGCATGCAAAGGTTGATACTCCCAGAACACCTTCCTCGCTTGCAGGCGGTCCAATTAAATAGATCTAGGTTGGAAGGGTTAGCCAAATTGCAAAGTGATATTCGTCCAGTGGAGCGGAAGGCAAAGGATGAGATAGATCTCGAGAGAAAGAAGGGTGTTTTGGCTACAGATTTGGTAGGTGGAAATTGGCTGGCTGTTGAAATCAAGGTGAATATTGCAACGGTTTTCCAGGTTGCGCTTCCCGCTTCGTTTCCAGCCAAAATGGGCCTTTATGCCGTCACTCGCCCATTTATCCGCTGAAACGAAAGCCGTCAAATTACAGACTTGTCGATTCTGCATGCACTCGCATCTGAGAGTACATAAAGGCCAGCAGGTGGCCACCAACTATTGTCCTCTCCATCTATTTTCTGGAAACGAACGCCGAATTGCTCTAGCTGTCAATGATTTGTGGGATTCCTGGGTTGGGAGTAATGCAACTATGCATGAACAACCTCAAAATGTTCGCTAGTGGCAAGTTCGTTACACCTTCTGAAGTTAGTTTGGATTTTGGAAAGCTCGCATTTAAAATCGATCGATTGATCGTTTCTAGGCCCAATTACTCTTAGCAAAGGGTTGCGACGATGATCAAGAATTAAACACGATTCGCGATGCTTTCGCAGCTGCACTGGTGCAACCCTTGCTACGTACTCCCGTCCTTCACATCCTCTCCGATTTGCAGCGCGATCTTGACGCGCTAGACATTGAAGGCCTATCCAAGCTATGGAAATTGACAGAATCGTCTGCCCCTCTTTATCGGCAGAAGTTTCACGAACAGATATCTGGTGGTTACGAATCGGAACTACCAGCTACTCCGATAGGTGCCAGCTCTCCGTTTTTACAGTCTCCAGGGCCTTGTATCTCTGATTGGGTTGACTTCCTGGATGCATATCTGACTCCCGAGAAACCGGAAATGAATCACTCAATTCCCTCTCCTGAAAACCTTCGATATTATCTTCTGGCTTACCTCCTATCCGCGACATTCAAGGATTGTTCTATCATCGTCAAATTAGATTTCTTGAAGCCAGGAGAATCTCAGCAAGATCCCAAAACTGATTCTGTTACTGTTGTTGATTTGGATCCGAAAGGCATGAATAAATTAAGGCATTGGGAGAAATTGGATCAGGAAATTGCGCAAAGTTATTCCTCCATCCAGGTGAAGAGGGTCTGTGTAGACAAGGGGCAAACCCCGACTCGGAAGTAAAACCCAATGCTGAAGCACGATAGTTCTCTTTTTTGTACCTCAACCTTCTGTCCTATAAATAAACGAGGGAATAATAGAATAAGGCAAACCAGATTTGTGTAACGAGGTGCATGTCATGTGCTTCAAGATCCGGGCGTGTACTCGGATAGGGGTCTGCGTTCGGATTTCCCCTTCACCTGCTCTGGTACACTCACCACTAAGTATTCAATACCCACCCCGACCTCTATTACACATGACATCACTCCGAGCTCTATATCTGGTTCGAACCAATGCACGTGGAGGACTTTTGGCTCCTGGGAAAGTTGTCTTGCTGAATGCTCTGTTAAAACCTCAAAGACGACACGCTTCATTTTACAATGCCGACATAGCTGGCCTTACGGAGGAAGAGGCTGAGGTATTCATTTCTTTATGCGTCGTATTTTAAGGCTTTGTTAACGATTCTTGATCCTCTTTAGTTTCGGACTGTCGTAACCGAATTCGCCGAGAAAGAAGTCGCACCTCGGGCAGCAGCAATTGACAAGACCAATACTTTTCCGTCTGTACGCCTCTGTATTTTCGCTGCTTGAACCTTTCCGTCATGCCATCGGTCTTATT
>Ga0307509_10009230_pt1 | contig 12380 bp, 18 predicted proteins | sample 10_EM_MG_FD_202245 | JGI IMG/M metagenome (GOLD analysis project Ga0307509, IMG submission 202245) | Populus trichocarpa ectomycorrhiza microbial communities from riparian zone in the Pacific Northwest, United States - 10_EM | ecosystem: Host-associated > Plants > Roots > Unclassified | place...
TGGAGAAGACCTCTCTGGGAGCTCTAGGTACGCCTTGAAGATGTTGACGGCTCCGAACTCGCTTGCCAGGGTGCGGATGTTCTCGACGATGTCGTATCCGGAGGAATTGGTGGAGGGCGCGCAATTCTCTGTTCGAGGTTCGGCTCTGGAACACGTGGGAGAGCCGAAATGAACTGACCATAGTCCCAGAAGATGGCCACTGGGTCATATGAAGGCGTTGCGCACGAGGGAGTTGGCTCCGGCTTTTCGGCAGGGTTTGGTGAAGGAGAGCGCGACATCTGTTGTGGGTCCACTCGGGTTGCAAACTCATTCTGGTGTTACACGCCGTACTTAGCAGACCCATGCCACGGTCCGTCGCAGTCGCCTCTGACTCTGACCTTTCTCCCCCAATTATTTCAAGGCCTTATCTTGGATCGTCGCCCGGACACCACGACACATTCAGGATCTCGCGAGACGGTCATCAGTTGGGTACCGCACCTGCAAGAAAGGACCCCAAGTTCCACCTCAAACTCGTTCACCATACTCTATCGTAGATTACGTCGCTGTCTGCGATAGAACCAGCCTTTGTCCAGCAAGTCACACTTCTCCAGGCGAGATTCGCAGTCGATTACACTCCGCCTGCTTCAATTGACGAGGCGCCATTCTCCTAATTTCTACCGCCACGTAGTTCTGCGATCGTTGCCAAGTGTCTTGAAGACCGAAAATCTCATTCTCGTTTCGGGATTGGTTTTGTAGGCTGAGTGGACGTTCGTGACCGGGGCCTGGTCTACTCCCTGCCATACCTCCCGCTTGAGCCGGTGAACCCCCCCACATTATCATTGTTGAACGCTGACACCACCCTACTGCTCATGCCGCCTATCCCTTCCAAACCGCTGCCGAGGCTGCCCACCCGACTGGGCTGGGGTTAGATCCTTCGACCGGGGCGACTGGGGTACTCGGTTCTTAAAGACCGTTCCGGGACTGTTAGATTGGATCTGGCTTCATTCATTGACGCACCCACTTCAACTTGCGAGGTTGCATCGCCAGCCAGCCGCACTCGCGAGCACCCATGTCAGGAGTCTGGTCGGGTCGGAATGCATCCCCGTCCCACGCCTGAGCTCCACCACACCCGTCTGTTCGGAATCAAATATGCACAGCACACCGGCAGGATGCGCTCCCCCCTTCACAAAGGGGGGCGGAGCACCAGAATCTCCGTCGGCCAATTAGGGTTGTGGTTAGGCCCTTCAAACAGAGATCCCTTACCGGGCTGCCCCCGGACCACGCCGGACGAAGGAGTATATTTCTTCTACAACGCCGCTAGTCTGAATCGCCGATAGAAATTTCAAAACCAATTTCTTCCTGAGATATATTTTCCCGGATGAATGGGAGACTATTGCAAAGCCTGGAGAGACGCTCTCGAAGAGCACGATGATACTTTGAGAACATGTGATACTGATACTCGAGGGGTTATCAAGAAATACGCGGCCCACCAAGAGCCTACGCTACACCAAGGGACTCGTGTAATTCAGCAATTCAGGTGTAACCGGCTTTCACTCGAATAGCCGGATCCAGCGACACTCTCTCCTCCCCAGGCTCCCCATAATAAATATAGATGATTCCTTCGTTCTTCGCGATCTCTGCGTAGGCCTTAAACTTTCTAACGCCGCAGGCAACCAGCGTCCTCGCCCTCTTCCTCTCGTCCTTCAAAAGCTGGGTTCCTACGTGGGACAGAAGTGGTGTCTCGTCCCCGGTCCTCCATATCTCCCCCAACGTCTCAACCAAGTCCACAAACTCTGGGTCGACCCCACCCCCTTTCGGGTTAGTGATGATCGGGGGTGGAACGGTGGCCAGGTCATCCCACCACGATTTACTGGCCTGGAGGGGGGCAGCCGGTCCTGCGGGTTCCGGGTCATTAGAAGTCACCCAACCATCAGGTTGATCTATCCACCCGGCCGTGACAACACCATTCTCCATCGCAAGGGTGACGTAGTCCTCGAACCCCGCGACACCAACAGATGCGTAAGCGTTGGGTTTCCTCTCCAGAAGCAACGGGATTACGCTAGAAAACCGAAAAGCCGATTCCCCAGTGGACGCCCGAAGCTCTGTCAGGACTGCGGTGAGATCCCGAAAAGAGCCTGATGAGACGTTAACGGGTGGGGAGGAAACCGAGATTTCTCGGGGGGAGGGTAGAGGTGTAGTGGAGATACTTGGTTGCGCCGGGGGCGATGGCCTGTCCGGTAACCCCACGCAGAAAGAAACCTCCATGTCCCCGGCGGCATTCGTTCCCTCCTCAACCAGAGAAACGAGTCCAGAAGCAACTGCTGCATCAATATATTGAACAACAGTCGTCGCACCAGGGACACCGGTGCATAAGGAAACCAAATCGGGGTAGGTCGAAACCAGGTGGTAATAGACGTCTGAAAAAGCAATCGGTCGAACGGTCGTCGATTGTTTGGATTTCAAGAAATCAACCAGTGGTGTAAAGGGAGAAACGGTGCTAGCTCCACGTGTCGGTGGAGTACAGGTAGGTTCCGTGGGTGTCCGGGATGACGCAGGATGGTTACAGTAAGCAGGGCAGAGCTTGAACGAGCCGTCGCCGTCCTTCGCTCCACGAACGGCGACAACACCCGCTTCCGTCGCTGCTCGGACGTACTCCTCGAACGTTGTCACACCTGCCTCCTCGTAGGTGGAAGGATTCTTTCTCAGCAATCGTGGACAGACGATGGAGAACTGAGGCTCGGGGTCTCCCGCGAGCCATAAATCATTCAGGATATGAATGAGATCGTGGAATGGCACCCCGACGTGTTGTGGTGGGGTGCGTTGTATGGTGCTATCGCAGTCGGTATCCCATTTCTGACCGAGGGTAATCCACCAATCTCCACCTTGATGTTGTTCGACTGCGATGATCCCGGCCGACTCCGCGAGTTGAAGATATGCCTTGAACTTGGCAGGACTGACTGATTCGAACGCGTCCGGTTTCCTGCCCCTCCACATCGAGAAAACAGTTGAAAATCGGGGCGCCGCGCCCCCCTTCGCAGATATCAACTCGCTCAAAACGGCGATTAAGTCTTCGAAACCACGGGTCTCGTCCGCTTCCGAGGGGGGTTTCGCGTTCTCGGCCCAGGGAAGATGCGGCGGCTTTGGAGTAAATGTAGGAGTGAGGGTGTTCGAGGGAATTTCGTGGATCGCAGGGAATTCTGGGGGTGGAACCACCTTCGTCGGCAGTGACGCAGGTGGTTCACTAGCAACAGTATACATTGAGTCAAGGGGTGCGTGTGGCAGCGAAGCTCTTACCGAGAGGTAGATTCAATCTGGTGGCAACCCACGAGTCCCTGAGCTGGGATCTGGGATTCAAGGAGAACGGGTGACCTTGCACCGGCGTTGCACTCGCAGGGCCGTGAAACAGGTTTGGTGGCACCCGATAGATCCAAGTCCCCCGGATTGTGAATGATGGGCTCGCCTGAACTTTCTTCATCGATGAGCAATAGGCGTCCTGGAGAGGGGATGTCGCCTTCACCCTTTAAGAGCGTCATTTCCGGAGAACTCTAGGATACTAGGATTAGCAGCTGAGTAGGGGAACGCTCCGGTACGCATGCTCACGAACGCAGGAGAGTAGATATCATCTCCATCAATCGGTCCAGTTGTTTTAGGTGAGACAGGGTCCTGTTGAAATACGAGGTCAACGGCAACTCCACGAACAATCGAAGGATGTACCGTGGCGGATCCGCCCGTCGAATCAGCCTCAATCCAGTCGTCGGGGGTAGGGTCCATCGGAATGCTGGCCGGCCTAGCGTCTGCGGGACTTCCTGTCTCTGGAGGTATCGGCGTAGTCTCTGACTCCACAAACGGAGGGTCCGGCGGTAGGGTTGTACGCCTAGGGCGGGTTGTGTTCATGGTAGCGGTGCTGGCTGGACGAGGAGACAGAGTCAAAGGTTGGATGGCGGGAGCGACGCGCACAATTGAATGACCAACAGGGTGGGCATCAGACTCGGGTACGTTACGGAACTCCTGAGGGGTGGTGAGAGAGGCAGCAGGGGATAAAACCTGAGATCCAAGAACCGGTGGCTTGGTCGAAGGTCGCGCTTGTGACTTCAATATGTCAGATCTCCAATCGTACGCGACGGAAGCTTGAACGGTCAGGCTCTCGTGAGTCATGAAAGAGTTGCTGATGAGTACGACGTTATACTTTCTCCATCGAACTGTGGACAGGAGATAGGCGAAATCACGATCGCCAGAGATGAGGACGACGGTGGCTGGAGGTGGGTTGTCTTTGATGAACGCCATGATATCCACTGAGCAAGATATGAGGACTGCGCCGCGGTTTCCTCCAAGGTGGAAACGACTCGCCTATCATCATCAAGTCCACCGAGTTCTTTCCATTGTGTGGGCAATCTGGAGCGAGTGGCAGGTATTAGGTAAGCGAGTTGAGACGGACGAAGTGTGGCGGACGGACCTGTTAGGGACAAGCCACACGACTGAAGTTCGGACCGGAGGGCAGATTGTCTCGGAGAAGACTTGTCTGGAAGCTCTAGGTACGCCTTGAAGATGTTGACCGACCCAAATTGGCTTGCCAGGGTGCGGATGTTGTCGACGATGTTGTATCCGGAGGCATTCGCGGAGGGTGTGCAGTTCTCTGTTCGGGGTTCGGCTCGAGAACACTTGGTAGAGCGGAAATGAACTGACCGTAGTCCCAGAAGATGCCTACGGGGTCATATGAAGGCGTTGTGGACGAGGGAGTTGGTTCCGGCTTTTCGGTGTGTGGCGAGGGAGAGCGCGCCATCTGTTGTGGGTCCACGCGATCGTCTCGGGTTGCAAACTCATTCTGGTGTTGTACGGCATTCGTTTCAAGGCCTTGTCGTCGATCGTCGTCCGGGTACCACAACACGTCACCGGTCACCAGTTGGGTACTGCACCTGCAAGAAAGAACTCCAGGTTTCCGACCTAAACTCGTTCACCAGGCCCCTTTGTCGATTACGATGCTGCCCGCGATGTAACCAGCCTTAACTTCATCCAACAAATTGCACCTCTCCGGGCGAGGTTCTCAACCGGTTCAATACGCTCCACTTTGGCGGTGTGCCGTGCTCACCCGCTACCCTCTTCTTTCTCTGATACCCCCTATCTGCTCTCCAATACCTTGGGCATCTCCAACGATGGAATGTCCACAGTGAAGATCGTGTCTATTGATCTCCGGATTGCTCACCCGAAGTGCTCTCCCTCCCGGACGTCGACTAGCACTTTTGTCTCCCGCTACTAAGGTGGCCGTGCATCGCCCGTGGATACGGTCAGCCGTTGCTGAGACCCCACCATTTGGGTTGTGCTCACTCATTTTCTACATCACGTTGCGGTGGGCCCGTCTCATGCGGGTGGTTCCGGGGTAGGTCGAGGATAACTGGCGACCTAGGCGGCAGCCCAGCTGTCGGATCGGCACTCAAGGCGCTCAATGTGCTCGAGGTTGACGTCGACGTCGTGGATCGGTCGCGTCAAGGGAGGAAACGGCTCGCACATCTTTCGAGGAATGGGCGGCTGACCGTGAGGCCACACATATGCACCCGTAAGCACACGAAGCTGGGGGAATATTCAGATCCTTTTGGAAGCACTCCAACAATTTCACCCACTGTTGCCATCAGTCGCTTCAGGCCCGAGCTAACGGAGAAGAGTGATAAGCTCGGGGCGAGATATGGGTGCCATTGCGTAAGGACCGAAACGTCCTAAGTGATTTACAAGAACGGAAACGACAACAGCGGGAAAAGGTTCTGTCAAATTACGCCTCACCCGTCCAGCTGGTCAGAGGCATTCCCAAAGAGCCAGACGAATCTGAACCTGCGACGTTGAACGCATCGATCACGATCATGGGGTACACTGGAGGGGGAACCCAACCAAGGGAAGCAGTGGAAAGGTAGTCAAGCAACCGCCGGGCGGTTGGTCGACCTAAACTCGACTTGCTCCAGCACGACTTAGTGTATAAGTCCATCTGTTGAATGTTTCGGATCCGTGGAGTTATCTTCTGGGGAATCGCCGTCTCGTATCCTCCTCTCACTCCTCATTTTCCATATGAGGTAGGCCGTTTCCGAGACTATTATTCGGTATAGTCTATTCTTCCCTTTGTCCGGTTTTCCGTTCTTCCGAGTTGGTATTTCTCCGTCGACGTTTCCCGCACGGAACGATTGATTGTTAGAGCTTTGTGAAAATTTGGACACTTCGAGTCTCCAGAGCTGTTGAGTTCAACCTGCCAAGCCCGCCAACCTCATCACCGAAACTTGTACAGTAGGAGAGGGTAGGTGAAGCTAGCAGGAGACATTTACAGGACTAGTAGAACGGCTCGGCTAGAACGCCCAACTTCTTAAACCGATTCTCTTCGCGAGAGTATTGAAAACGCAACAATCCCCTTGACCGAGCAAGTGGCAAGTAACTCGCGATAAACGACCAGTCGCCATCTATGAATACAACCCTGAAATCGGGATTACGTTTGGCTAGGACGTCCAACATCGCGTCCAAGGCCTTCCAACCGTTAATGTTCATCGGATTCCACGGAGTCCCCCCACCCAGGAACCAAATCACGAACTCGTTGAACAGGGGTGAAGTTATCGTTCGGAGCGCCTCGCAGATCCATCCGTCGGCTAGCGAAATATCGTTCATGTTGGTGGTAAATTCGAATCTTTCGAGCACCACGTTTCGCTCGAGGTTCAACGGGATTCCTATAGTCCCAAATGGTTACACCGCAATATGCACCTGAATGAAGGGATGCGACTCACTGCCACCGCGCCCCCGTTCCCCCAACTATGATATCGACGTCACAGTATGGCCACACGCCGTAAGGACAGCTTGTGGGTATACACAACTGGACAATTCCAGTGAGTGGAAGTTAAGCCCACCAGGGAGCGTCGCGAGGCCTTCGAGGAGCTCCGTCGAGATTGCCTGCACTAAAACGAGTTTACCTCGAAGCGGCGGTGACTGCGTGATCGCTGGAACGTGGTGCCCAGGGCGTACAATGGGACGATCGGGTGGGGACACGAATGTCAGGTCTTCCAGAAGATTGAATTGGGATATGACGTATAAAAGGTCCCGTTCCGTGCCATGTGGTCTTCGTATGTCGAGGTGTCGTAGAGTGTCGGCGAACATGCCAAAATGTTCATTGAAAACCGGGATAAATGGGGGGAGGTCAAATTTGTCGAGAGTGAGGCTGTGCAACCTGGTGATCGACCGAAGTTGTGGAAGGTACTCTTGCAGGTCTTGCGGAATAAAAGCCGGCGTGAAGGAACGGTGTTTCTGCTTGAAAGTGAGGTGTCGGGCGTAATGTAGGACCCCCGCGCGATCTGCGTCGAGCAACCGTTCAAACGCTCCGAGGTCTCCCGTACGACGGCTGAACAGAGATTGCTTCGGTTTAGGGGGGAACTGTCTTGTATCCAAACACACGAGATGTTGGTGGATGAGGGGTCGCGTCGCACCCAACAGGGGCTTGCAGGTTAGGGAAAGGGCCTTCAGCGCGCCCAAGTCATCCAGGAGGTAGCCTAGAATTTCGTCCACGAGCTCCTGAGGCAGGCGTTTCCAACCGGCAGCGGTGAATTGCTTGGAGATTTCATCAACCCTACGTTGTATACCGCCCTGTGTAAGGTTTACGATCTTTATCCAAAGGCGGGTGGCATATCCTATGGGAAAGTCAGCGCCGCCGATAGGATGGCAGGAGTTTGTGTTTGGTGCTCACCAGCGCTGTGGGCGGTCTCCATGTTGAGGTTCAAGGCGGTGTGTGGGGTAAGGCCGCTGCTGGATCCGACCCAGCCCGCCACGAAGTGAGAGTCTCGTATGGGACAGGGAACAAATAGAACGATAAGTGAAGAGATTGTTATCCTTGCCCACGTGGCCGCCCCGCACCGCGGTCCGCATCACCCAGCCTTCAATGAACACCCCACGGCTCGGAACCAATTCTCCCATATTGAGTCATTGCCACCCAGAGGGCTCCCGCAGTCGACGGAGGTGAGCGCATGGATGGCAGACAGCTGGCGCTCCGGGGTCTCTGCCGACAAACAAGAGGTCGGGGACGCGAGAGGAGGCCTGGAGCTAATCGAACGATGAGTGACACTCGAGTGCAGCCGGGCCGATGCCGCACCGAGCACCAAACGGAGTTTCCATTTCCGGACCGTCTTCTCCTTCCATCACAGCAAGCGACGCTGTGATCCCATCTATCCTGTCTTCATATCCCCCCTCTCACACCCCAGTTAACCAGCAGGGTTCAAGCTTAAACTCGTCCATCATGTTCTTCCGTCCGTCGGTTAAAGTCGGTGCGTGCGATAAGGTCAACCTGGTACATCATCCCGGTAGTTTCCGGTCAAACTTAGGCACTAGCGAAACCGGTGTGCCAGGCTCAACGGAACGCTTGGGAAACGTGTCCCGTCGATCGGAATGCACCCGCCCGCTCCCGACAGCCATGAGCGACTGCGAGGAATGAGAGAGCATTAGGCCGAGGAAGGAGGGCGAAGATAAACCTCTGAATGTCGACCTCCGATGGGTTGCGGTTGGTATGTATTGATTGACTTTGCCCTCGGATATTCATTCAACCGATCAAGAATGGCCCCCACCTCGACCCCCATACCGCCTACCAACGAGAGGCGACAGGGTATGGCGCAGAGTACATCAAGAAGTACGACAAAGACCTCAACGCAACGCCAGCTTAATTTTCGTATGTTGTCCATTAAGGTTCGCGGGTACTCTCTTGCTCATTCACACAGGCTAGTTTCCGCCGTTAACTCTGCTTTCGTCATCGACATTCAATCAGAACTGGAACCCGACCCGAACGAGCGATCCGCCACTTACCTTCGCGCGATCTTCCCTGTTCCACCATCGCCCGTCGGCTCCTGAGACAAGTAGGAGGTTGGAAAGATGGCCTCCCAGGTTCCTCGCAGGGCCTTGCGTTCGTAGTCTGTACCAGCAGTATGGAACCAAGTTCGAACGAGCTCGCAGCTGGGTTGAGATCTGCGAGGACGGGAAATCTGGGGGGTCGATCTCTAGATCTTGTTCTCTAGTCTCCTTCCTTCTCCTCCCTTCCCACGATTATGGTCGAGGCTAAGCTCGGTTGGGTTGGGTTTGAGCGAAAACTGAGCAGGTCAGGTCACCTGCGCAATGGCGATAATTGACACCGAGCTATCATAACAGTAAGTGGCATAACTCTGCTGACCGGTATCCCGAACCGGTGGGTGACCATCCGCAAGGCCATATATCTTTCGGTCTGTCGTTGCCAAACCCCAGTGTGGAGCCAGGTTGTACCCAATAAATCGGGAGCGATATCCCGCTTCGAATAGCTGCCTCCGTGTCCTCTCTTGTGACACATGCGCAACTTCACAAATGGTTCCCATGTATTATTTAGCCGTTCCGCACTTTGAATGTAGCCATGTCTCCGACATTTACTCGACTACTAAGCCACCCCGGACCCATAACCTCTGACCTCGGTTCTCAGCTCCGCTCCGCCGCTGGTTCGCCGTCTTCCTTGTTGGTTCGTTCATCTCCGATCGTGATATACTATGCATTTGCTGCAAATGGTCTAAGCGGTCGTTCTCCAAGGCATTTATATAGATCTAACACCCGCCCTCTCTACTCGACATCTCTCCACGGGCGATCAACATTCCCTCCTTCATCATCGGATTCATCGGCCCTAGCGGAAACCCCTGCCAGAGTGCGCTCCTGCAACCGTATTGTCAACGCGTTCATATCATCCATCCCGGCGTTTCTGTATCCCTCAGCATAGTCCCCTACCACATCGACCTCCTCCTCGTAGTCCCAAGAGATCTCCGCCCCCTTGCATCCGTTATTCCTGCGGACGTAATTGAGGAACGAGCGCCACATGGGGTCCAGGGACAGGACCTCAGGGTTGCCGATTACAATCAACAATGCCATCGCTCGTGTTACGGCAACTAAAAGTGAATTTTAGTCGACAAACAAGGAACGGGCTCGCTCAAAACTTACCGTTGAACCGTCGAGGGTTAGCCACGAAACCAAGGGTATGACGAACGTCGTAGTCGATATGTTCAGAGCTACTCCTCACCGTAGAGATTATGATAACCTTGCGTTCCTACGGAAATGCTTGTGGGTTGCGACTGGAAGTGGTTTTATTTCCAACATACCTGGCCCTGGAATTCCTCGACACTCCCAACCTTGACTTCGTCTGCAAACGCCCGAAGGGTGGTGCGAAGTTTCTGGACTTGCGCGTGATACGGAGTGATGATACCTGGTAGCTATTAGGGTACGCTCAAGTGTGGCATGGCTGCGATCGTACCAATTTCGTGGTCCGCTGGGGTAAAGTATTAGTAACCTGACTTGTATGAATATGCCAGAGGACGAACTGATTCGGTACTTCTCCTTGAGTTTCATTACATAGCCCTTGACTTCTGTGACTTCGTCGATATTGAAGAAAGACGGAGAGGACGCGTCGCGATCGTCTTTCCCCACGATGCCATGGAACAAGATCGGGAATCGAGGGTTTGGGAGAATGGCTTTGTTGATGAAGGAATCGATCACCCGACGCGGAGCAAAGGCCTGCAGATCTCCCCTGTAAAACTTCTCGTTGGGGAAACTAAGAATTGCTTCGTGGGACCGGAAGTTCTTCACGAGTTTGACAACGCTAGAACGAAATAGGGTGAGCAGACTATGCAACTGCGGAGCAAGGGTCAAAGAACCTAATGCCATAGTTCTGCAGCTCTTCATACCCATCCCGACTCATCAGCCGTTCCAAATAACTTGTTTCAAGTCCCAAGGTCCTCGCGACGTCCGAGCGAATGATCGGGCCAAGTTGTTTGTGATCACCGGAGAGGATCACTCTGGTGCCGTTGTCCGCCATTGTCTTCACAGCGATCATAACCTCCGGTTCGGTAGCTTGCCCAGCCTCATCGACAAAGATGTACCCAAAGTGACCACGTTCCATCCCTATCCCGTGGAAAATTGATGCGGACACGCAGGTGGAGACAATCACTTTGAACCTCGTCATCCTCGACATGGGTGGGACGGTGTGCGTCCCCTGGACCAGATAAGTATACTTTTCTAGTTTGCTCGAGGTGGCCTCTTTTGGACGTGACGGCGCGTAGAATCGGAATAATTCATCTGGAGACAGAGCACCGGCCAATTTCTCCGCAATAAGGTCGGCGGCAGAATTACTGGGGGCACAAGCCAGGATTTTGGCAAGTGGATTCTGGCGGAGTAATTGCCGGATGCCTTCAACAATGGTTACAGTTTTGCCGGTTCCAGGTCTGGGGGTGGGTTAGATGAAGATTCAGGTCGACTGAGTGCGAGTCACATACGGGCCAAAGACGCAGAAAGGAGGTGAGCCCGCAGGGAGCCCCAGGATCGATGCAATTGCCTGGAGTTGCGCCCCGTTGGATGCAATATCCGGGTTGTAAATCACTCTCCGCACCCCGAGAACGTTTGGACGGGCGACCGCACCAACGTGTGCGGCAGTGGGAAACAGGATTCTGTCCTGCTCGAACACAGTGTCCATCGCCTGATGCTGTCGACGAATCGGGTATCTGTTCAGTTTAAACCGAACAGAAAATCGTTGTTGCCGGCTCGTCATTCTGAACGATTTGTTGAAGCACAGGCCGACGTCGAGTCGCTGGACTACATGGACATATCCTTCAAACCACCTTGTTTCCCCCTGGGGTTGGACGAGTATGGCATCACCTGGAGGGGGAAATCAGTGGAGAAGATATCAGATTTTTCGGTGACCCTACCTTTGAGGACACTGGGGCGCTTTTCTGCGAGTCCAGGAACCCCCAAGCTGAGGGTTATTTAAGGAACTAGACACCGCGGGAGGCGAGGAGGATTACTCACTAGTAGTAGTTCCGGTACTGCGTCAATGTCGTGTCGGAGATGTCGTATCTCTCGAGGTCATTCCTGCAGGTGTACCGTCAGAAGGCCCCAGAGATGGAAAACTTGCACTGCATACTCCATCTGAAATTCTTCAGTCCAGAGGAGAGTCTTGAAGTGTCGGCCATAATTTGGGGAGTCAAAGGTCCTGGGGAGTGCACTGCGCTTGATATTCTCAACCTGCACCCTGGTGGAACCGTACTTCAGCGCAAGGACGATATTCGCGGGAATCGGAGCCTTCGGTAACGGAACTCTCCAGCTAATTGCTGCGTTGGACTCAGGCGCCTGCAAGCCATGTTAAAAACGCCTTTGGTTTGCGGTTGGGATAGACTTACCACACCAGGGACCACCTCAGTTACAGGAGGGCGGTTAGTACGCCTACGTGGGACGTACGGTGCGGTAGGCCGGAGGGCGGCATGATCCTCCCTGCTGCCAACTATGACACGGAGTGGCCGAACGATCACGAATTCTTTGCCGAGTTGAGTATCCTCAAAGAGAATCTCAGCACGATCTTGGTAGCGACCGCGATATGATTGAGTGAAACTGATGGTAAG
>Ga0307509_10009231_pt1 | contig 12378 bp, 10 predicted proteins | sample 10_EM_MG_FD_202245 | JGI IMG/M metagenome (GOLD analysis project Ga0307509, IMG submission 202245) | Populus trichocarpa ectomycorrhiza microbial communities from riparian zone in the Pacific Northwest, United States - 10_EM | ecosystem: Host-associated > Plants > Roots > Unclassified | place...
ATAATCGAGTTCCAATTCCCAGAACAAGAATTTAAATAGCTTGTCCTAATAGAAAATAGAAATAGCATAGAATCTGAAATTAATACTAAAATAAAAGGAAAAGATAATTAGAAAAGCTAAAATTTTGAAATAGAAACAATTGAGGCGATTTTGGAGATTTAGATCACAAAAAAAGACTTAAAGGAGGATTTTGACCTAAAAAATAGTTTCCGGTGGCCTTCACACTTTATATTGAAGTGCCTTTTTGATCAGTATGATTTGAACTAATTAAATACCTAGATCAAAAGGTTATCGGCTCATGCGTGTTTGTCCTTTCAAACTATCTTATTGGCATTTGCAGATTGCATGTCAAATCTTTAGACACAGCTCATCACTGTAGTTTTAAGAATTTAGTACAGAATCACACAGAATAACTGGCCCTGAATCAAGTCATTTAATAGAAAGTTCTTAGGTTCATATGAACTCTTGTTTCTGCTTTCGGCCTTAGGGATTGCAGAAAAAAGGCCTCAAAGTTATAAATATGGCCTATTAAAGCCCATTATGGTCCCCTGAGAGCTTGATTTAGGAACACGTGCTTGTTTTCTACATGAAAATGAATTAAAGTAGAAGTTGTATGAAAGAAATTTTACCTTGTATAATTATAATAACAATTCATATGTGAACATTCTATTTTAAGACTGGATCAATGTTGGATAATCTTAGTGATGAAAAACTTGATTGAATTGAGATTCAATTAACTAAAAAAAATAAAAATTAAGGCCTCCTCCAATGATAAACTCTAATGATAAAGAGACAAAATTGATGGTATTGACCATCAAATTTAATTCACACAGGAAAATTGGACAGCAATAAACTAGAACAAGTTGATGTATGTTATGGCCTCCGCCTCTCAGAATCTCTCAAGAATTCCGCCTTGATGTTTTTAAGCCTTGCCAAGATTTCAACCATGGCCATCCTCTCTCCAGGTGATTCGTTGACACATTGCAGTGCCAACTCCATTATAGATGTCACACAGTGCTCCTTCTTTACGGAGTAGCCATCTCCTCTATTCAGCATGTTGCTATCCACAATGTCTATTACTGAATCAGGCAACGATTCTTTGACCAATCTCTTCAAGCTCATTTCTCCCTCGAACATTTCATCGGTAGGCCTTTTTCGCGTCAGCATCTCCATTAACATGATTCCAAAGCTATAGACATCAATCTTCGTGGACACGAGTCCGTCCAATCCATATTCTGCAGTTGACAAGAATGTTACAGCGAGGATGTGATTTCCCGAATATTTAAGCTAAAGCAATGAACATATTCTGTTTTAGGGAGAGTACACATTACCTGGTGCCATATACCCTATTGTGGCAAGGGTCCTGGTTTGTGCGAAAGACTCATTTTCACCTAAGAGTTTTGCAATACCAAAATCACATACATGCGCGACCATGTCTTCATCTAGTAACACATTGCTCGGTTTCAAATCACAATGCACCACAGGAGATGGATAACCGTGATGGAGATACTCTAATGCTGATGCAACATCGATCATTATGTTCACTCTTTGAATGATGTCCAAGCAATAGTTGTGGGAGTATAACCATTTCTCCAAGCTTCCTTTAGGCATGTACTCCAGGACTAAGGCTTTGAAGTCAAGATTAGAGCAACTGCAGATAATCTTTACAAGGTTGCGGTGTCTAATGTTGCGCATGATTTCGCACTCTGTGTCAAAACTTCTGAATGCTCTTTGCAATTGCAGATTAAAAATCTTGACAGCTACATTTAGCCCATCTCGAAGCCTCCCTTGATAGACAGAGCCAAAACTCCCTATGCCAAGTAGATTACTCTCATGAAATTCATTCGTTGCATGCAGAAGTTCTAGGTAAGAAATTCTTCTCTGGATAGCTGTCACTGGCAAGGCTTCTGGGATTGGATCTTTTCTGTATCTTCGTCGACATCCCATGACAAGAAAAATGAAAGCCACCACAAGCAGTATAGATGCAACAGTTGGTAAACTGAACCTTAGAAGTCTGGATTTAGTCTTTGAATCTTTACGAGATTCAATGCTGCAAGGTGGGACTTGCAGCCGAGATGGACCGCATAGACCCTTGTTCATAATAAAAGAACGAGCAGTAAAATTTGCGAACGGTCCTCCTCTTGGAATTTCTCCTTGTAGTCCATTAAAAGACACACTGAAAAACTCCAAATATCTAAGTGCCTCTAGTGATTTGGGAATCTCACCAGACAAGTTATTTTGTGATAGATCTAAGAGTTCCAGGCTTACCAAACCACCGAATGCTTCTGGAATGGACCCTTGAAAGCTGTTTTTGGATAATGAAAATCTTATCAAGTTCTGGAGTGAACCTATTGTACTCGGAATATTACCTGACAACTGGTTGCTTGACAAACGAATTCCTATTGCAGCTTCCATTTCTCCAACTTGCGAAGGAAGAGATCCATATAGAAAATTTGAATGCAGATTCAAAATCAAGAGATCCTTTAGGCTCCACAGAGCCATAGGTATGGTAGAACTTAATATATTGAAGTGAAGATAAAGGTTTCTTAGAGACGTGAGATTCCCTATGCAGGAAGGTATCTCTCCAGACAATACGTTATTGTTTAATGTTATGTCAACCAACCTCCTTGCAAGACATATATCAGATGGAATGGAACCATTAAGATTGTTTTTATGAAGATATAGTACTTGAATCTTCCTTAGCCCTCCCACTGTTGTAGGAATAGGTCCCATCAGACTATTCTCTTCCAAACTTAAGACAATTAGGTTGCTCAAGTTGCCAATCTCACCTGGAATATTGCCTTTGAGCTTGCTGGCGTATACATAAAATTTTGTTAGAAAGCTGGATAAATTCCCTACGGAATTGGGCAACATGCCATCTAAAGGGTTGTCCCCAATATGCAATTCTTTCAACTGCCTAGAATTTGTCAAAGAGGTGATGAAGTTGAGTGTCTGACTGGAAGGGTGATTAGTAAAGGAATTGGATTGCAAACTGAGGACTTGCAGCGCTCTCAAATTTCCAAATTCTTGTAGAACATTTCCAGTCATCTTGTTATATGACAAATCAAGTATCTCCAACCTGGACATATTCCCAAGAAAGCGTGGCATTGACCCTGATAACATATTATCACCAACATATAAGCCAATCGGTATGAATTGATGAAATAAACTGAAAACTGAAAGAGAGTGTGTGTGTGTGTGTGTGAGAAAGAGAGAGAGATGGGTAACGATCCGACCTGTTATACCATTTAGATTTAATTGCAGTTCCTCCAAGTTAGGAAGATCAATGCTGTTTTCTTGAGGTATTGATCCTGCCAAAAAAAAAAAAAAAAGTGAGGCGCATAATCTTTCGATGATGATAATGTGTAGGACATTAATATTCTAGTTTATATTAAGTTGGATACACTTGAGAAATTATATTTAAGAAATTGGTTTCTTGATAACATATATATTTGATAAAGTTGGTTTCTTGTATATTTAAGAAATTATAAACATTTTAAAGAAGACTACATAAGAGAAAAATATAAAGCAATAAAATATAAATTAGGATTCTACTTCTATGTATGACCCTTTTTGGTCAAAATTTCTGTCTTTCTTGGTGTTTATTTTCTTCTTATCAGGTTCGGTTTAATAGGAACAAATAATCAAACCAATCTAATTTGACACTTAGAATTAGAACAAGGCAAAAGATAATGCCTTTTTGTTTTATCTGAACAATTAAACTGGGACATCTTTGATCCAGCATTCTTATGTAATACAAGCTCAAGAATCCTGTTTCCGAATGAATATAGTTTGGTAGATGTTGCAAATAAGGAAAATTAAAAAACTAAACAGAGAGAAACCAAGAACGTATAAATTCTGTGCGATACTGTAGGCTTTCCACAGGAAAATAATGTTTCAAAATCTGACCATTTCGATTAGGGATTTAATGACAGGGTTTCTTTATGCACTTATACGACTAGTGCTCTGCTTTCTCTAGAAGCATCTCAAACTATAAACGACTGTGTTCAAGGTGCGAAGAAAGAAGAAAGAAAGCATTGTTTGAATAACATCGTTAATGGGTATATTTGAAGTTAAATTAAAAGTAAGATCCATTTATTTTTAGAGTTAAAATTTTATTTAAATTTAATCTTTAATATATATTTTTTAACATACAATATTAACATGAATTAAAAAACAAATAAATAAATGAGAAATTGTGATGAAGCTCGAAATCATTTAAAAAACTATATCCTACATTGAAAATAAACAAAACTTTCAAGTGTTTATAAAGTGAGTGGTTAAAAAGTTAAAACTAAATCTAAATAGCATTCAAGTTTTTAGAGAGAAGATGTTTCAGGCAAAGTGAGCTTTGATCTTTAAAAAATATAGATTTAATTCTTGATTTAAAATGATTAATTAAAAGTTGATAATATAAAAATTAATTCTAATTATTATCATAATAAATTTATCAACTTTTTAACTTTCAAAATCCACTATAAAAAGAGAGAGTGAATGAAGAGTTCCTAGAATGTTTTTTAATTTTTATACACTTTTCATCATTTCATATTTTAGTTTTTTTTTCTTTTTATGCTTTGTTTTTTCTTCAAAATCTAGAGCTAACGTCTATTTTGTTAAGAGATATTTGAGTTATATAATTTTTTGTTCAAATACCTTATTTAGAAGTACATCTAAACCAATATAGTATTGTTGAAATCTTGAAAGATATATTGCAAATATCTTAGTTACACAAGTGATAAGTAATAAAATTTTAAGGATAAAAAAATTATCATTGACAACAATAAAAGTTTTATTACTTTAAAATATTTCAACAAGTACATATCCTTTTTTTATTTCAATTTAAACATATATAGTTATTACTATTATTAGTATACTGCTAAAACTTTGATTTTATATCAATTATAATTTTGAATAAATACTTAATATACTACTAGTATTTTTTTATTATTATATCCATATTGAAAATATGTCCAACACAAGTTTTTTTTTTTTTGCATGTTTATATATTAAAAAAATTATATACACTCTAGACTTTCATTGAATTTTTTTTTAATGTTTTGTATATTTTAATGTTATTATAAACTTTAACATCATTACTCACAAATCTTATATATTTATAACTGTGAAAAACAAGCATTACCTGACAGGTTATTGCAACAAATTTGCATGGTTCTTAAAGAAGTCATGTTGAAGATCGATCGAGGCAAATCACCTGCACAATAGCTTAGGATATTAGTAAAAAAGATGATAATCAATGAATAGGTTAGTAAAATATGTTACAAAAATGCATCAAAGACAGTATGTGTCTCTGTGCACATATAGGAACGAGAGACTGCAAACCTGACAACATATTGACACCAAGATTTAGAACCTCAAGCATAGGGAGGAATCCAAGTTCTTCTGGAATAACTCCAGTGAAGTTATTATAAGGCAACCATAATAATTGTAGCTCTCTACATTTGAATAAATCAGATGGGATTTGGCCACTGAGTTGATTAGAGGAAAGCAAAAGCATTTCTAGTCTAGGAAGATGGTCGCACATGTTCTTCGGAAGACTTCCAAATAGGCCGTTAAACATGAGATCAAGGACTTTCAAGGAAGAGATGTTGAAGATTGTGGATGGGATTGTACCTGAAACATATCCATGCATGGTAAAAAAAACCCTTCACATGTTAAGAAATTAAAGTTCATAAAAGGTGATCATTTGGTACCTGTGAGATTATTTCCATCGAATCTTAATTCTTCAAGTCTGTGCAAATTCCCAAAACTTTCGGGTACTATCACTAATGATAACTTATTGGAACCTATATCCATTACTTGCAATCGGCGTAAATTACCTATCTCGCTGGGTAGATCTCCATGGAAACTATTGTTGTAAAGAATCAGATATTGAAGAAAGGACAGGTTTCCAAGTTGTGGAGGAATGGTCCCTAGGAGGCCCATGCTAGAGAGATCCAGCGCTGTGACTCTTTGCCTGCGAAGACTGCAAGAGACTCCCATCCAGTTACAGAAGGAGGTTTTGGAGGACCAGCTGTGAGTTAGCATGTTTTGAGGATCAAAAGTAATGTGATCCTTGAAGGCAAGAAGAGCAGATTGATCAGTGAAGTTACTTGTGGGTATGCTAATGCATTTCTTCGGCAGAGACATTAGCAGCATCGAAACAAGAATAGTGATCCAAACTCTCCCCATGACTTATTTTGTGAGAACATAATAATAAAAATGAAGACTAAGAAAAAGCTTTATAAGCTGATTTTGAATGGCGAGCAAGATCACAAATCCTGTTTTCCTTGAATTAATGATCATGACTTCCATATGGACAGATGCTTCCATAAATGTGGAGAGTCAGAATGCCGTGAAAGACCTTCTCAAAAAAGTCAAAATTAAATAACATGAAGGAACCACCAAGATTGTAATTCCCGTCTAAATATAGTTGGACCATACTATTTGCGAAGTCCTTAACTATATAATTATGTCCTAAATGATAGTTGATTAGATAATTTCACATGAGTATGTTAAATATCTCAGGATAATGTTTCAATATTATATAATTGGACGATCTTTTTTAATTTAAAATCCATGAGAATGTTAAATCCATCTAAATCATGAGATTATAATAACTCTAAATAAAACAAATTATGAAGCTCAATTTCTAATAAATTCATTTTTTAATAATAAAATTGAGAAAAAATTAATCTAAAAAGGACACACTAAAATGACTTTTCTGAACAAAATTTTGAGAATATCATTAGCAATCTTATAAGGCTTTCCTAATATCTGATTGTTCTAAAATTTAAACCTGAGATATATCAATATGTCAGGAAGCCCCTTATAAAATCTCTGTCCAATCTAATAGTCAGATTAAAAGATATGATTAATACTGTAAAATTAGATATTATTTTTTTTAAAAAAAAACACCATTTAACTGGAATAGAATAAAACCGGAACGTTCCCACCGGAATTTTAACAGAGAATGAGCTGAATTCTAAACAGAATAAAATCTTTTTTTGGTTTATTTTATTTTTTAAACTGAAATAAAATATGCCGGCTATTCCAAACGGAATGAACAAAACGGACATCCTTCTTACAAAAAAGATAAGATTTGACCTATGTGAACCAAAATAAAAGTTTCTTAAAGATCCCTTGACCTTGTTTTGAGGCTTCCACGAGGTCAAAATTCAAGTCGTGTTCAACAGCTCAACTTAGACGCCCACCAACCTATGTGGGAGGAGACCTATCAATTCTCTTATGACACCTAACAAAGACCAGGCTCGTCAGGTGGAAAACAGGAGAAAGGAAAATGGAGGTGAGAAATTAGAAACCTCAAAGCATTTTTCTTTATTAGGCAGAGAAGAGAAAGTAGAGGGGAGAGATATATTAAGAATTGCTCCTTGATCTTTTTAAACCTTGCTAGGATTTCAATCATGTTGATCCTTCCTTCGGGTGACTCATTAGAACATTGCAGAGCCAATTCCATTATAGATGTCACACAATGCTCCTTGTTTGAGTAGTCATCTCCTCTATTCAGCATATTGCCACTGAACCAGGCAAAGATTCTTTGACCAATCTCTTCAAGCTCATTTCTCCCTCGAACATTTCATCGGTGGGCTTCTTTCGCGTGATTATTTCCATCAACATGATCCCAAAACTGTAGACATCAATCTTTGTGGCAAGTCCGTCCAGTCCATATTCTGAGCGTGATAATTAAAATATTAAAGGATGTGATTTACCAAATATTTAAGAAAAACCAAGGAATACATAATCTACATTAGGAAGAATAAACATCACCTGGCGCCATGTACCCTATTGAGGAAAGGGTCTTGGTTTGTACAATGGACTCACTTCCACCTAAGAGTTTTGCAATGCCGAAATCACATACGTGCGCAACCATGTCTTCATGTAGCAACACATTGCTCGGTTTCAAATCACAATGCACCACCGGAGTTGAATGACCTGATGAAGATACTCTAATGCAGATGCAACATCAATCATTATGTTCACTCTTTGAATGATTTCTAAGCAATAGTTGTAAGAGTATAGCCATTTTTCCAAGCTTCCTTTAGGCATGTACTCCAGGACTAAGGCTTTGAAGTCAATATTAGAGCAACTGCAGATATAATCTTCACAAGGTTGCGGTGTCTAATGTTGCGCATGATCTCGCACTCTGCATCAAGACTTTTGAATCCTCCTTGCAACTGCAGATTAAAAGTCTTCACAGCAACATTTAGCCCATCAGGAAGCATCCCTTGATATACAGAGCCAAAACTTCCAACACCTAGCAGATTACTCTCTTGAAATTCATTTGTTGCACGCCGCAGTTCTAGGTAAGAAACTCTTCTCTGGATTGCTGTAGTCAATGGCAAGGCTTCTGCAATTGGACTTTTTCTATGCCTTCGTCGACATTCTAAAACAAGACCAATGACAGCCAACACAAGCAGTAGAGAACCAACGGCTGGTAAACCGAACCTAAGAATTCTGGATTTAGTCTTTGAAGACCTATGAGATTTACTGTGGCACGGTGGTACTTGCAGCTGGGAAGGGCCACAAAGAGCCTTATTTCTCATAAAAGACTGAGCAGTGAAGTTTGCAAGGTCCTCCACTTGGAATTTCTCCTTGTAATCCATTGAAAGACACATTCAAGTACTTCAAATATCTAAGTTTCTCTAATGACTTGGGGATCATACCAGACAAGTTATTTTGAGACAAATCTAAGAATTCCAGGCTTACCACATCACCGAATCCTTCTGGAATGGACCCTTGAAAACTGTTCCTAGAAAGCGAGATATTTATCTAGTTTTGGAGTGAACCTACTGTTCTTGGAATATCACCAGACAATTGATTCCTTGACAAATAAATAGCAGTTGCGGCCTTCATTCCTCCAACTTGCAATGGAAGTGATCCCTTCAGAGAATTTGAACTCAGATTCAAAACCACTAGATCCTCCAACCTCCATAATGTCAAGGGGATGGTAGAACTCAATCCGTTGGAATTAAGATAAATGCGTCTTAAAGAAGTAAGTTTCCCTATGCAGTTTGGTATCTCTCCAGACAAATTATTTCTATACAAAGCTAATTGAGCCAAGTTCCTTGCAAGACATATATCATAAGGAATTGAACCTGGATAAATTAGCAAGAGAGCGTGGCATTGGCCCTGATAACATATTGCGACCACTAGATAAGTCGATAAGCATCGATAAGTTTCCAATGGCTCCTGGTAAGTTTCCAGTAAAATTGTTGTCTGTCATTGATATTTCCTGAAGCTTTTCGCATTTGCATAGACTTGGTGGAATCTGACAACTGAGATTATTTTCCTGGATCACGAGGACTTCAAGTAAAAGAATCTTTAGATTGTCAACACATTTAAACTGATTTGAAATATAAAAATAAATTGAAATGAAATTTTATTTATCCATCGTTATTTTTTTTTTCGACAAGATAAAGAGAAAAAAATTCCTTAATAGAATTTTTTTTATCGAATGAAGCTTATTAACATTAATAATAAGTTTATTTATTATTGAAATGTGGACAACTAATATTTTTTTTTTCTTCAACAACTTTCTGTATTTTATCTCTTAAACTCATGGATTTAAATATTAATAAAATAAAGTTTTAGATCAAAATATATAGTATTTAAATTAAAAATACCAAAATAAAATTTGAAAACAAATGTCAAGGCATATTTTTCTAGAAAAGCACTGAATAAACATTGCTTAGAGTTAAATTGCTGCATTTTCCCTCACTTTTAATTTGGTATCTTTAATTTTTTTTTACAAATAATAAAATCATATTTTTTTTAAAAAAAAATCAAGCATTAATTTAACTTCGAACCTTTGTCACACAACATGATAATCAAATAAAAAAAATAAAAAAACATCAAATCTAATATTTAGAAAATAGATTGTGAAAAAACAAAATTAAAGAAAATTAATAATTGAAGCAGGAAAAAAAGGGATAAAAATATTATTGTAATCCATTTTTACTCGCATTACCCAGTTCATATACAGTGAAAGCACTCTACCATAGTTTTTTCTTTAACTTTAATTTAATTAACCCACCAACGACAATAAAACCTGCAATTATAAAACATTATCAACCCAAGAACAAACGGACTCTCCAAGGCTTTTTTTTTTTTAAAAAAAAAAAATCCTGAGTAAATCCGACAAGTTAATCGTCATACACGTGTCACTCTTAGTTCATTAATTACTCATTGATTAGGAACCAGACAACTAGCTTTCCTTCTCGTCTCTCTGCCTGCTTTTCGTCAACGTTAATTTTCTGTTCCTCTGAAGCCAAGGCTCTCTTCTCTCCATCATCCATTACCCATCAAACATACAATTTAAGGTAAACATTCTCTGTTCCCTTGAAGCCCAGGTCTTATGTCTCGGTTTTATGATCCAGCAATTCGGGGTAGTTTGATTATGCCAATCACGGACTGTTTCAGAATTCAATCTTGAACTAGAATTTTACGACAGTTTTTCGTGTTATGAATACCCTTTTTTGAGAATAAGCTTTTCTTTGACTTTGGTAGGATTACAGGGCAAATAAAGCAGCAAAGTTTATTTATTTTATTATTATTATTATAGGGGCAATGTCAACGCCATCGGCGTCATGGATGCAAGAATTCAATGAAGCATCAAAACTGGGTGATGAAATTAATGGTATGATTTCTGGGAAGAATTCTTTGCCTTCATCAGGACCAGAAACACAAAGGCATCTTTCCGCAAGTAGGAGAAAGATCACTATTTTAAGAACTAAACTTGATATTTTGCAGTCCCTTTTGTCAGAACTTCCTAGCAAGCAACCAATGTAAGTGTTTTTCTTTCTTGTGAATTGCTGTTTAGTAAATTCCTTGTTTGGGGCCTTAAATTGAGTTATGCTGCAATGTCTGGGTTAGCAATAGACTTCCTAATGGCTCTTTATTATGGTTATTGAATCCTGTTTTATGTTTGTGCTTATCCTTTCTGGTGAATTTTATGGTGTGGCCAGTTTCGCAATGTTAATGTTAATTTTAAGGAGCTGGAACAGAGGTGAATGAATGAAATGCTTGTGTTAGTTTAGACGACATTGTACAGCGACCCTTTGTTTCGTTTTCTTTCTTTTGCTTCATATTTTGATTGTGTGGTTGAGGCTTTCCTCTAGAGTTTCCTAGAAACCCCTTTCCATACTACTGTATGGTTTGGTAATCTGTACCTGAAGAGTACAAAGTATCAACAAATGGATCTTCGATGGGAATTTACCAATATCAAATGAAAGGCATAAATATAGGGGAGGCGGGAAATTCTTTGTTTCTTTCTTCTTTTTGCATTGTAGAAGTTCGGCTGCTATATATGAGGTTGTGGTGTTCCTCCGGAGTTGCATGAAAAACCCTTTTCATAGGAGGATTAGATATTGAAGTAAGTGCTCAGTATTGCATGGTATTTTGTACTCAAATATGAGAAATTCTTTGATATTTTGACCTTTGTAGTTTCTATAGATATTTTACTGAAATCAAATGAACGAGAAATTCATTGGTAGTTAGAAGGGATAGATATAGATAAATATGATATGCCAAACAATGCATTAGCGGTAGTTTTTCACCCCTGACCTTGTTGAAAACCTTTGATTCTGATACCGTAACGAACAGAACAGGGAAAGAGATGAATCGACGTCAAGACATGCTGAAAAATCTGAGTACTAAAGTTAACCAGATGGCTAGTATTCTCAACATGTCCAGTGCTGCTAACAGAGAGAACTTGCTTGGACCTGATAAGAAGACAGATGATATCATGAATAGAGCAACTGGCTTGAACAACCATGGTCTTGTTGGCTTTCAACGGCAAATTATGAAAGGCATGTTATTGTAACCTGGATGTTCTTGCTTTCTCTGATTTTATAAAGACGTAGTTCAAGTTTTGTAGCTTAATTGACATAAAAATATTCAGAACAAGATCAAGGCCTTGAGAAATTGGAGGAGACAGTGATAAGTACGAAACACATTGCTTTGGCTGTCAACGAGGAACTTTCCCTACACACTAGGCTTCTGGTCAGAGTTTTTGATTTATCCCCCATTTTTCCATTTTATAATCTCCTTGCATTTTGACAATCCTTTGACATGCTGGAGTTGTTGTAGACCTTTAACTCAATATTCCCTTCCCTCTTTAATTCAGGATGACTTGGATGAGCACGTGGATGTAACAAATTCTCGTCTACAGGTTTGATTCCTGGTTTTTAATTTTAATTGTTCTCAGTGATTGTAAACAATGTGGAACACATATGGGATTGTGTGAAAGAGTTAATCTTTTGATATTTTTATGGGGAGATTTCTGCATTTTAACCTTTTAAGTTGCCTGGATTATTTTAACCTTCAATTGATGCTGATGCTGTTTATGCAACAGATGGTTCA
>Ga0307509_10009232_pt1 | contig 12377 bp, 7 predicted proteins | sample 10_EM_MG_FD_202245 | JGI IMG/M metagenome (GOLD analysis project Ga0307509, IMG submission 202245) | Populus trichocarpa ectomycorrhiza microbial communities from riparian zone in the Pacific Northwest, United States - 10_EM | ecosystem: Host-associated > Plants > Roots > Unclassified | place...
ACGGAAATGAGACCGAACGTCCAGAAGGTGGGTCATACAACAAAACAGTGGGTAGGACGCACGGCAGCCGATCTCGAATAAATTGTCGTCGCCTATTCGCATGACCTCCTTGCGCCTGCGTGTGGGAATGAACGGCCGATAATGAGAGGCAATGATGCTGCGCCCACACTGTCATGCGCATACAACCGACCTGTTCACGATGATGGCAGCTTCCTCGATAATGCAGTTGGCCCCAATCACGATGGGACCTGCGATGGCAAAAATGGTCGCCTTTGGATGTACAATAGTTCCTGTTGACATCAGCATTAGCGATGAACGCAGGCCAAGCTGAGCATTTTCAACAACAATACCTGAGCCGATGGTAATGTCGCCTTTGAGCTCAACATCCTGACATACCACCGCCTTGGAGTGGATCGTGAATTTATCTCGGCTGAAAGTGTTGTGTTTTCAAAAGCAAAAAAGTGTGTTGAAAGCTTACATCGGGGGCATGCACTTGGTGTAGCAGCAGCTTAACTGGTGAAGTGAACCAATCAAGTAAGGTTTGGTAAGTGGTCAAGGCGAGGACCACGCGTGGGACAGACAAAAACAGGAAATGTGATTACCAAAACCAGTCGTGGATTCTTCAACGCTCAACGGCTTTGTGTTGGTTTATTCTGACATGTAAGGGTGTGGGTACTATAGTAGAATAAGGTGTCAAGAAACTATGCCTAGCAATTGTACATCGTGATCATAAATAGATACGTGTATGGGACGAAGGATGCCAAAATGGTGGTTAAGCGGAGGCTTGAATCTTCCGTGGTGGTAATGGGGGTTTTGGACTAACTGGAGCAGGGGGATCTGATGCATTTGCCTCAACTCCCTCACCTTCTTTCTCACGAGGCCCACCATCGCGTGACACTATCGACTTGAGAGCCGCAGAAGCGGGAGACACGCTCGGTGAATCGCCCGGAACTGAATGCAACATATGTGGTGTCCGTGGAGGTAGTGGTGGAGCTTCGGGTCGGGGAGTCATGGTATTCGTAGGCGAAGGTTCTGACAAGGTCTCCGCGCTGTCCGCACTGAGAACGGGGGAGGAACGTGAGCTCGTGCGTTCCATACCACTGTCAGCATGTTCAGACTGTGTAGTAGGCGAATGCTTCCAGAGACGGTAAACGCTGGAGACGGGGGACTTCGCTTCTGGTGCTGGAGGATCCGGAGGGACGTAGCCCATGGACATGACCTCGCCGCGGTGACGTGCGTGAATTCCAGGTATTGTCATTGTCTTCCCCTGCGAAGGTTGAGACTGGATTGGACTTGGGGGCAGTGGTGTCGGGGGGGAGAGTATCGTGATTGGCGGAAGCCCGATCCCATCAAGGTCTTCAGAGTCTGGTTGCATCCCGTCTACGTCAATCACTGGTGGCCCTGTGGACGACAACTCGGAAGGTGTCTCTGCAAACCATCCAGCGGACGATGATGACGCAGAGGATGGCCCGCCTTGTGGCTCATGCGTCGACGATACACTGCCGGCTCGTTCTTTATGTCCACGGTCGGGTATGAGTATGGGTGTAGAAGAAACATCGGAATTTCCCCGCTCCCTTTCTCTGCGCTCGTCTACCGCCGCCCGGATTTCCGCAAAACTCGATTTCACCTTCTGCGACGCAGAACGATGTTTGGAATCTCGGCTGTCCTGTGCGTCCTCGGAGGATGTCGTGCCTGAGTCACGATCTTTTTTCAAACCACCCCAATTCACAGTCCACTTGCGCATCGTCTCCCTTGCGGTGTTGCTCAAGGCCTGCCGATCGCCAGCGCGGGACTTTAGGGTGGAAAGCAGCGAAGGCTGGCCAGACGGAATGGGCGATTTCGTTGATCGTGCATCTGAGTGGGTGCTTGACCTACTCAGTGGCTCGGGACTCGGTGTCCTCAGATGGTCCAGTGATGGAGCAGGAGATGGTGAACGAGACGAGGAACGGGAGCCGAGGCCCGGAGAAGGTGAAAGGCTAGTTCGCCGTAGGCCGAGAAACCGATGCTTACTCTTCTCGCTGCTGCTGGAAGCCTTGTGACGCAGGCGGGGATGTTGGACTTCGAGCGGCGCCGCCTCCGTCAGTGAATCGAGGTCCTCAATAGGTGTGCCATGTTCGCGCGGACTCAAAAGGTCCTGATGCGAGGGTTCGGGGGTCGGAGATGAACCCCTACTGGGTGGAAGTGTCGCAAAATGCTGATAAGACGGTAGAGGTGACGTGGGCTGAGAACCAGCATCTACTCTAACGCTAACGTTGCCCTCCGAAGAGGGGGGCTTCGCGTTAGGGTCAAGATCACCCGAGGTAGAGGTATGGGATGATGAATCTAAGTCAGGAGGGGCGGTTACGACGGACACGTCATCATCAGCGGCAGAAGGCATGTTCGAGACATCGGGTACATTCGGCCTCTCGCGACGGCCTGCTTCGGGCCAGATACCTCCTCGATTGGTGTATGATGAACTATCGAAGAAGGAAATGTCATCCATGTTCGGGAGAACAATGGACTCGAGGATCTATCGCGACACGTATCAGCATCATAGCTCTTCGAGAAATCAACCTGGTTACTTGCAATCTCCTTCAGTTTTGATTCAATGGTGTTCAAAATCATGCCCCATGTGATTTGGCGGTCGCTCACGACGGGTTCCACATTGAGGACCATCTTTGGCATGTGCGTGAAAGCATACCAGATGCGATTGCTGGGCGGACGTTTGACTCGAACCACCAGATTGCCTTCGAGCTCTCGCAAAACGACTGCGAGGACGAGCTTGACCGTATATGGTTTGAAGCCGAAGGATATCGTGGCGACCGCCTTGATAGTGATCCGCAACTCCCCCTTGTATTGGACGCGCAACTCGAGGGCAGCGTCCCCCTCCTTTGTAAGTTCCTTTAGCATAGGCTTGCTGAACATCACCGGCTTGTTCCCCATATTTGCCTCGGTAACAACAATCTCGGAGAGGATATTCGGCCGCTTCACCTTGGCCAGCTTCTTCATGAGACGCCCGATAATATACGATTCTAATGCGTCTGTGTTGTAATAGCTGAAAAAGATGCGGCCTAGGAGAGCATTTAGCCAGCGCATGGGGATGATGTCTGGTTGTTCGTCGAGAGTGGCCACAAGATGATTCATGTCTGCCGGAGAAAAAACGGATTGCAAGGGAGTGAGCGTCGACGAATTTGCAGGGTTGTTCGACGCGTGTAACAACGACAGGTACCAATCCTCCATCTCGACGCTGGACCGCATGAAGATGAACCATGGCGTGGACGGGTCGGACGCTTCCTCCCGCGCCAGTTCACGTTGCTTTTCGAGCTCGACGAGCCGCTCCTTTTCCTTCTGCTTTCGTTTCGAGTTGGGGCTATTGTGTTCCTCCACCTTCTCGTCCACGTTCTGCGAAGAGAGCCGCATCTCGCGCGTGATGCTTGGCATGCCCTTTTCCAGCTTTGGTCTGAGACAGATGGCATTGCGCTTGGTAAAGAGCTCGCCATCAGGTAAGCCCTCGGGGTAGATCGTGACGTCGTGGCTGCCGAGCTCGATGACGGCTTCGCATTCGGTCATGCCTTCGTCTTCGTATAGGTAGAGGACCTTCCCCTTGAGTACCACGTACCACATGTCCCGCGGGCGCGAGCGCTTGGGGTCCTTGGAGCGCGAATCCAAGATAGACTTCATGAGGGTAACGTATGAGCCGTCGAAGGCAACTTCCAGGAACGTGCGCCGCATTGTGAGCCAACCCCTACGTGTCTTCGGGAGGTCATTCAGATCGAGGGGTGTGTTCGGTGGAGTGGGCTCTTCCGTCTGTGCAACGCTGCCATCTTGTAGCTCTGCCTTTTGCCCCACAGGATTTGTCGCGCCCGAATCGTCAACTGGGACTGAGGTATAGAGGGTGTATGCGATTAGGCCGAGGATGAGTAGGGGGATGAAGGTGAGACCGCCAATGACATATGCATATACCAGGGTCTTGAACGACATAGGAGAGGAGAGAGACAATGGCACACCTGTCGGGCGGGACAAGGTAATGCTGTGCAGTCAGTGAAGCGAGCGAAGAAATGCGGCGGAGCGGCGATGGCCGCCTTACTCGTCCGTTGTCTCTCCACTCTCCACTCTCCACTTTACAACTTGATTGTCAATACTTCGCACCCGGTCCTCATGACTACCAAGTCACTTCCAAGTACCACCAAGAGTGCCCTTTTAATATTGTAGAAACCTTCGCAGCACCGCGACAAATGTAATCACGCCTCATTAACGAAATAGTGGCCATGATATCCGATTCAGATCGAGGAATTTGCCTTTCATTCAATAGGTGACATAAAATCCGCTGTCGAGCGTTCACTATCTTTCGTTTCCCCATCTGCTCAGCAAGTCAAGCCCTGTCTGAGTCAGCACCGGGCTTCAGGGTACTACGTAGTGAAGAGGAAGAGTGAGTGGAGCATTTCGTCATGGATCCCACACTCTATCATTCAATACAGTATGCCCGTGGCATCTCATCATCTGCGTGCAGTAAGTACGTCACTTTATATTCTTCCCCGTAATTGTGAGCAGTTAGAATGGATATACAGTATATCGAAAAAATCGGGCATGACTTATTTTGCTAACCAGAAACCTTTTGACGTTTCACGACGACTCGGAGGTTCGGACAAACCATGGGGTGGTATACCTAAGTAAACGCGGCCAGCAACTTGAAGGACCTCGAGCAGCCAGTCCGACAGACATCGATGCATTTCCGCGGCCATACTTCGGTACTTGCTGTGAATCTTCAAGGCTCGCCCACCTTTTCTGGTCTCTTGCCAGCATTTCTCCATTGCGGCGTCGAATGGAGAGCGCATCCATTCTTCGGTTCATTGCCGCGTGTATGTTACAAGGAATACCCGATACATCGACACTGATTCCAAGTGTGAGGTTAGTCTGGTTTGGTTTAATGCGCCTACCTTTGTGATATTACAGTGGTCAGCTTCGAGTTCAGACTCGGGCATATATGTATAAAGTGCGGTTTGGATAGTCACATCATTGACAGACTCGATAAAAGAGAGTTACAAATGAACGGACGCAGTCGACGTACTGTATATACGGCTAGTAAGGTGGAATGAAGAAGAAATACACAAAACACACAGAAAACCTAACCTAGAGGAACAGGGACATAGTGAACATGTCGGGGCAAGCTCGAAAAATACCCCTTCACAACACAGAAAAGTAGCGGGGGCAGAAACAACACTGGCATCACAACTGAGCGAATGAACGAGACCACCCTCAAGGGGCTGCCTTGGATTCATCCCCCTTATTCTGCGACCGTCAACCCACCCATCGCCCGCTGAATTTCCTTCATGGCGTGGTCTGCATTGCCCACTTGACGCGGTGGCAGCCCTGGGTGACGCACTCCCAGTGCCGCACCAAGCATGCGTTTTCCTGGGTCGCCAATTCTGGGGCCAGAGGTGTGGGGGCTCATTGCGAGGATAGCCGGATCGGTGGGGGGTGCAGGCCCGTCACCCAAGGACGAGTTGATCAGTGCATCTAGCGTCGGGTGTGAGGGCAGAGTCGGCAATGAAGGCGAGCCCTCCCGTCCGATGGGTGAGATGGGACCAGGCGGCGCATGCGCCTGTAGGTCCGTGGGGCTGTTTCCGTTTGTCCCCATCGCAAGACCGCCAAGGCTGGCAACACTCCCGTTGCTCCGTGTGCGCTGACTCGCAACCGCGAGGGATGCTGAACGTGCGTTGTGTCCACGGGTCGGGTTTTGTCCCCGCGAGTTTACATTCTGGATGATCGCTTGAGCATCCGGTCCGTCATAGGGACGAATGACGGCGGAGGAGGCTGATGTAGGAGATGAAAATACAGCAGGTGGGTTTGCAATGATGGAGAGGTATGCTCGCTTAGCTGTTCGTACACGATGCTCGTTAGCGCTGGACATGGCGAGGGGCCCATAAAAAAAAATAACGTGTTGGACGGGGAGTACTGACCGACCATAGCGTCACCAAATACTACAAGAAGGCTGGTGTCGTCTATCCACTTTATTTTGAAGCCCCCGGTTGCGTTCTCCCATTCTGAAAAAGCAAGTTGAATGTCGCGCGTCTTGAGCTCCTTGGGAAAACCAGTTAAAGATAGGATGCGCGTGACTGATGCGGAAATTTGAGAGAGTGACGAAGCCATGAGAGTGTGAAAAGGCAGTGATTAGGAACGTTGTAAGAACGACTAAACACACGATAAGAGTTTGAAGCTGTGAGAAAAAGGCGTAGCGAAAGGGGGATGGAAAAGGGAGCGGATAAAGATGTGCAAAGGCGGTGCGTCTCGCAACCTGGCTGACTTGGCCTATTGCAATTGCTAATTGCTATTGTACCACAGACGACCATCTGTCAACCCTGTCCGCACATCTCCCCACTCATACCGTAATTACTCGTACCAATCTGCCCTTCCGCACATGAAGAACTCTCTATAGGATCTTCCTTGACTTCCCGAGCTCTCCCACGCCGGCGCCACTAGCAATCCACAACACTTGCGGCGTCCAATTTGGCATTCTGCTGTTCACGCGTTGCACGATGTACGGCAACGACGTCGAGGGCGACTTTTTCCTCAGAGCATGGCAAATCATCAACGAAATCAGCGACCAGCTCGCTCACAACAAAAAATTCACCGCCTCCCTCCTCTCTCAGACGGAATCACTCAAGGTGCGCTTGCGAGAACTCGTTCCCCCTTGTTTCTTTCACCGATGCGCCCCGCCTCGTTAAGGATGAAGCGGGAGGTTTGAAGACCGATTTTACGCTGAGAAGATTCAATGTAGATATATCCAAGGGTGCGTGCCATGGTGTCATCAAGCGTGTTCAGTCTTCCTTAATCTAGAGTCACCCTCTAGAAACTCTCGAATCTGAACTGGAGCGTACCAACGCCCAGATCATTATTGAGAATCACGCACTCCAGCAGGAGAACAAACAACTGAGTTTGCTACTCAAAGAGTATGAACAGACTATGGAGACCATTATGTCCAAATTTCGTAGCCACAGCGTGTGTTGTACGCCCTTTTCTCAATTCTTCTGACTCACAGTCTTGTGCGTACACAGGTCGCAGCACAGCAGCATCAAGTCAACCTTACGGAACACTATGATACCCTACTGGCTCGCGGGCCATCACCTCCATCTGAATCAGCTGCAAACCAGAACATGAATCAATCACTTCATCGCCTTAGTCAAGCGTTACAGGCTGCTTTACTTTCTCTCACAGGTCATGACCCAACAGAGTCTTTATCAGAAGATGCGAACATAAATGCCGATGGGGGTGATTCGGACCAGCTTCCTGGCGCGCGGCCTCCGTCCAAGCCACGAGAAGGAGAAGGACAAGCTAGTGACGCGCCACTTTTACAACCACAGCCTGGACTTGCGGAGTCCCCGCAGCCCAACACCGCATCCAGCCATTCTGCGCAAATCGAATCCATCGAATCCGAACCGGAGGCGCAGCCATCCGGGTCAGAACCCTCACTCTCCCACGATAGCGCTGTCGATGTCGTTCCAGCCACCGCCACCGCCACAGTTGATGCTGCCACCACTACCATCACCACCACCCCCGCGAACCCAACCAGAACCGGAAGCAGGGATCCTTCTCCCACAACACGCTCCGAGACGGCGGACGCCCAGCCAGACATAGACTGGTCGGAGGTGCGCGAGCACGAAATCGCGCGTCTCGAGTCCGAGAACGCACAGCTCCGCGCCCTCCTCGGCATCGACCCGAGCGGCCTCGCCACAGCGGGCATCCCGGACATCGACCCGGAGCCGCCGTTCGTGACGTCCTCCTTCCACGGCGGGGCCCACCCTTCCGCAGCCGGCTCCTCGGCGTGGGCCAACGCCAGCGCAGAAACGGCCAACCCGTTCACGCACGGTTTCCGCGGCGAAGACCCCAGCGTGCTCGGGCTCGCCGCCACGTCCGGCCGTCTGCACCTGCTCACGCCGCCCAACGCGCCTCACGCGATCATGACCGCCAACACGACCGCTTCCGCCACGCCCAACACCGCCGGCGGTGCGCCGCTCACCGGTCGTGGCGCCGGCGTGTTCGTGAGCGCGTCCTGGGGCGCGTCCCCTGCTAATGGTAACGGTAATGGCGCTGGCGTTGGTATGGGACCGGGACCGGGCGGGGTCCCTCAGTTTCAGCAGCAAAGGTCATCGCCACCCCCACTTGGGATCGCCGGCCTCTCGCGCATGGAACTGCAGGGTCCGGGTATTGGCGGTCCCAACTCGCATCCAGGCGGTGCAGGGCGTGGAAGGGGAGTATTGTTTGGGGGGCGAGGAAGGAGCGTCGGTTGGTAGCGAGGCGTTTCATGTACCGTATATTCATCGTATCCATTCACGATCCATATGTTCATGGCAGCGTTTTTCTGGCGGATGTGATCGTCAAGTAGCCATTATTTCATTCCCGGTATACGAAGGCACTAACCACATTACCATAAACATACAAAGCGTGGTATCCGTAAGTCATTAAGCAGAAAGGTAGCTACGGTGCAGCAAACTGATGCACAATACAAAGAGGGCATGAGAGTCCGTGACGGTGTTACACGTAACGTACAGACGAACATTGATACAATACAACAATGCAAGAGCCACGATGCAAAAACACGGTGAAATGAAAAACGAAAAAGACCATTATTATCATATAGGTCCAAAGGAGGGAATCAGAACAGAATTAGGATCTAGCATTCCATGCGGTCATCGGTGTCCCAGACGACCCGCCAGCCCCACTTGAGAGGGCTACCACCTTTGGTCTCCCGAGGGGGACCGCCAGCAGGTTCAAGCCGGTAGAAAAGCTCGGGACGAGAGTATACGCGCGGAGGCATGGCACCCGACGTACCGCGGAACCTCCAAGAATTAATTTGGGCACGAGACAGCAGGTGTAACGGGTTTGCATTGAAGATATGCCGGTCTGCATCATAATAGGTAGAAGGTATATTCGTAGAGGGGGATGTCGGAGGATGAAGAGGTACGCAGTCGAGAGCCGGAAGATTCCTCGGCGCTTGCGGCATAGAATGGGAGGATCGGCGTATGCCCTCAATCTCAACGAGGTGAAATACGAGGTATGGAATAGCAACCGCGTCAGCATGGGATGTCGACGAAGTGAACTTGGTTATATCACTCCGCCGGACACGGCAACCACAGGGAGGGCGTCCTGCATACCCTGAAAGTGGCTCGGAGGACGAACGGACGAATGTCGGCGCGTCATGGGTGTGATTTGGAGCGGTGAGCGTCGCAGTTTTCCTCGATACACGCACGGGTTGGAGGAGCGCAGCTGCCGACAACACGGCCGTCACAGAGGACTGCATTGCGAGCCATGTTCGCGCCGAGAAGCTGGCTTTGCGCGCTCGATGATTGGCTGGTCCGTGGTTTACGTGCACGCTTGCTGCGGAATGTACTGGCACTGGAACTTGCTCAGCTCCAGTACCTAGAGGACTATCATCGAGATCAACGGCCACGAAGCTTTGTCCCCGAGTGCAACCATATGAGTGCCGCGGTCCAGGACGACCCGCGGAAGACGGGGGCTGGTTGACCTGTGCCGTATCGATCGAGGACGCGGACTTGCGTGAACCGAAGAACAGCCATGAGATTGGCTGAGATGTGATCGATGTTGAGGTAGATACGGAAGCAGCAGATGGGAGCGATGGTGTCTGGGGGGAGGGGGCCGAGAACCCGTCCAAAGATAGTGTCGCTGACGCGCAAGCCTCGCAGTCAGGAACTGTTTCCGGCACTCGCGACGCCCTTGCAATGACTCGACCTCTCTGGTACCATCGTTCGCCTGCTTCCCAACGAACGGGTTCCAGTAACGCCCCGAGCAACTCAGATTCGCGTCGCGTCTTTCCCGACACTGACTCTCCATGGGCAAGAGGAAAGAGGGAATTTCCCACACTTGCACGGATGTCGTCGAAAGAGACGCCGCGTGTATGTGTGGAATTGGAGCTCGTCAAAGCTGAGACGCCTGAGCGCGTCCTCATACCCCCTTGATGCTGGCTCATCGGTGCTGAGCTCCCGGGAGACGTCGAGGGGACAGGAAACGTGTAAAAAAATCGATCGGGGGGCTGTCGCGATTGAGATGTGGAAATTGGAGGTGGCACGCGCGAGAGGACGCGGAAACCAGAGCGTTGGGCGTGCGAGACGTAGTTGACGGAACGACGACGGTCTCGCTCCTGGTCCAGCTTTTCAAAGACGCGCATGGCACGATCACGCCCCTTCAACTCAACCTCCTGCTGCGTGCGCAGTAGAAGAGCTGCGAGACGCTCACGTCGCGAACGTTCGAGGATGGTAGCGAAGACCTGCTCTGCGCGAGCCAGAGTTTCATATCGACACTTTGCTCGTGCTTGTCTGCGCGCACGATGCACCGCCTCGACTTGAAGAGCGGATTTCTCCACCAAAGGACTCGGAGAAAGAGGTGATAACAATCGGGATGGAACGGGATAGTGGGGGGGCTGCGGATTAATTATATGTGCCTTGAATGGAGGTTCGCGGGGATCTATAGGCGCGTGGGAGCTGTCCTGGGGTACAACACGAGCGGGAGGATGGGCACGAAGCGGGGCGGGATCGGGTGGAGTGAGGGGGAGAGGGGTAAGAGCGGGAGATGACGAAAGGGAAGACGGGGAAAGGTAGAAACGACCGAGAGAGTGCTTCTCTAGGTCACTTGGTAGAGGATAACAACTCATGATAGAGGCCTTATTGCGGCGTCGTTCCTCGGAGGCTTGACGAGCTAGCGCAACGGAAGAAATGTGTCTTGAGCGGCCACGCGGGTGCATGTTCAGTGGAGAGGGAGAGATGGGATACGTGTGTCGCACGATGTTGTGATGACTAGCATGAGAGAGAGGGATAAATGTTGTGGAAGGTGGACAAAGGGTTTATTAGAACTGGAAGTTACCTTTTCAAGGTGGCGAGGCTGTAAACAAAGACGATTGATGAGTCAATGACACCGCCCTTGTGCTTTTTGTCTGATTCGATCGAACCCGAACCCAAAATCTGAGAGAGCAAGAACGTGGAACGGGCAACAAAAAAAAAACAGAGAACAAAGACAAGAGACAAAAACAAGGAGGAGAAACGGGAAGAGTTCGTCCAAGACAGCGAAGAGCGCGTTCGAGGCCACTTAAACTAAACTTGTTCGGCACTTCAGTGAATCACCCATACACTGTATTTCCTTATTCGAAAATATTGATTTTGGTAACACCCTTATCCCGTCCAGCCCCTCGTCCCCTCCTTGCCCGATCAGTTCTGTTTGCCCGCTACTCCATCAGATACTGTATCATTTCCGTTGGTACTTCATCATATGCTTTCTTTGCATGTTCGCCTCACTTGGTGTGCTGAGCGGCACTGATGTCCCAGTGATGACGTGAACTTCCTTTCATGTGTCCTGCCTCCGGGATTCTCGCCAACGCGACCACTAAAATCTCCGACCAATTCCAAGAACATGTTTTCGATGGGTCGCTCCCCAGATCGTTCCGGAACCCGCGCGCCTTTCCGTGACTACGTTACTTCCTCCCTGTGCAAGCATAGACCCAACCTATTGGACCTGATCGATCACCTCGTTGCATCATCCAAGCACGGTCTTTAGGTGATCTACCCTCTTTCTTAGCTGCGTTATTCCCACACGCCTCTAACACAGACGATACTACGCAGTATCGTATCCACTATCTCTGCGACGATATACCCTTCCCAGTCCGTCGCCACCCACAACACGACTTGCGCTGTCGTTGTCCTTGTCTGCTCTCATTCGCCGAGGTTCTCTTCCGTTCTTCAAGCCATACACCCGTCCTCTCCATGGGAAAAGGACACGTTGCAGATGCACGCATAGAGTGCCCGTGCTGTCTCCCATATCTGACAATAATGCTGTCAGGTGTACCCGGCATGACAACACCCACAACAGATGACTTGGTCCTCATTATGAATGTCACACCAGTGTACTGGTGCTGGCATCACCTTTTCCCCGGTGCTTGCTCACTTCGGTCTCTTTTGGCTACCCTGTTCCCCTTGGACTACGACCTTCATGTGTTGCACCCGTGAAAGGTCGTTCGCTTTTGTCTGTAAGATATCACTGCATACGATTCTTTGTACCTCGACACTCATAATCCACGTCGATGCCGACGAAGAGCGCCAGAAGCACACACCTCCTTTTACGTTTTCAGTCAAGAATGCTAGACCGGCCATCTCGATGGGAAATCGTGCCATAGAAAGAGATAACAAGCCTGTTCGAAAAACATTTTCAACATCATCTCGGCATTCATCGGTCCTCAAGGCAGGAGTGGTCAAAAAGGACCGTTGCTTCGACAAACGCGTTTAAGTTTTCAGGCCTGCATGCCTGCAGCAGGAACCATAGAAGCTTTTTTTGGAAACGGGAAACGAATGATGGACTGGGCCCGGTCCTGTCAATCACGACACGCAGGTGAAACT
>Ga0307509_10009234_pt1 | contig 12376 bp, 10 predicted proteins | sample 10_EM_MG_FD_202245 | JGI IMG/M metagenome (GOLD analysis project Ga0307509, IMG submission 202245) | Populus trichocarpa ectomycorrhiza microbial communities from riparian zone in the Pacific Northwest, United States - 10_EM | ecosystem: Host-associated > Plants > Roots > Unclassified | place...
TCGTTATTTCTTGGCAGCTAATCTTGCAGAGTTTTCTCCTTTGTTGGCATCGTCTACACCATGATTAGCTGCCAAGAAATAACGAAACCCATATTAATTGAGACAAGATGATCATTCGCAATACACACCTTAAATTAACCGCTCTGTACGACGTCCAATTATTCGAGTTTTTGCGGTATTATGATATTATGAAATGGTAAGATCAACATTGATGGAAGTAAATAAGTGGTGCACTACCGGTGTGGGGGTGGTTCTTCACGCTTCCCCTTGTCGGATGGTGTTTTCGACCGAGCCGTATCCACCCGTGTGATTGTAATCGTGACCCTCTACTAAACCGGAAGAAAAGTCTGTGGTGAATTGACCTGGCGACTTACTGCCAAATCGAATGAACAGGGGTGGGATAGACGGAGAAGATCTTAGACAAATTAAAGGGCAAGAGAACGTCGTCTATTGGGTGTTGATACCCCCGGAGGCTGCTGCTGTCTAAACTATGATACACAAAGGCGGCTTATGCAGAGAAATGTGTGCGCGCCAAGGCTAACTAACAGGGTGTTTTGTTGGGTGAAAAAGTGTCCTCCGACCCACCAAATTATTCTCACTAAATATCACTCGAATTTCGTAATCTAGCTTAGGTTACATACAAATGTCCCATCCCTCTAATCAAGTCCACCAGAGCCGGAATGGTCCCTGCACACTGGACTTTGGTGCCAGCCATTTGAGCCAACATGCTGCACCAGAAACCGCCATGCCCCGACTTTCCCAAAAAGAAAAACAAAACAAAAACAAACCCACATCTCCCCAAAAATCATCATCCCGCACCCCAAACCAAATCAACAACCTCCTGAGCCGTAGATACAATGGCAGATGCAAAAAATAAAAGAAATATCCGCATACCCAGCCGTCGACCCGAACCCTCCTTTCCCAGTTACCGCTCTCATTCCCATGGGATATATTAGAGTCGCATTCACGGTGGAGTAGACCTGTGCCTTTCTAGCTCGCCCATACCATTAACAAAGGAAAGTATAAAAGAAAATTGGCACAAACTAGAACCGAAGTCCCAGCCCCGGAGGAATTTAACCTGTCTCAGGTCAAGCCCGGACGCTGTATCCACTCTTCCGCCTACTGACTAATGATCCAGAGATGACACTTGCAATGGATGCCAACGCCTTCACAAAAGCCACTATCAACCCACTACTAATGCGCCACAGCAACACTAGCCACCCCCTCACGCTAGGTCCGTGGACCAATGGGCATGCGTCAAGCATTCTGAGTGCCCTAAAACAAGGTTAGACCGAGATTAAGACGGGGGAAACAACTTAACAAGTATCTAAAGAATGCCCGAAGGCTTTCTAGAGATGAAGTTTGAAAGGAAGTGATGAATAAACACCGTTCCAGATGAAAAATTGAAACCATCGTAATGGAGTGAAAGACTTGAAGCCATCATGAGATGAAATTAAGGACCCTGAATTGCTGAACACCCAAATATGACACGTTACCCGAAGGTTCAGTTTCAAGCACTGAGGTTGTAAGCACTATGGAGAATGTGTGCCTGACTTTTGCCTACCCCCTAGTACTACTACAGGTTGTCACAGGTATCTGGATGCATTGGCGCCAAGATTTGTGCTCGCATGACCAATGTTAGGAAAAGCCTTTAACCAGGACACTGATCCCAAATGCTCACCTTCAAATTGCTAAGGATCTTCCTCAACGATCATTGTATTGTCCTTCTCTATGATTAGATAAAGGGTGGGCTAGAGATCGAGGGAGTAATGGTGCCAAGGTGGCGGCGTGAATCCGCAACCCCCACATGTTCACAGGCTCACAACCGGGGGCACTCCTCCAGAGTGCCTGACAGCTCAACACAACTTTGTGGCTCAACACAACTTTGTAGCTCACCATAGAAACTTTGTAGCTCGCCATGGAAACTTTGTGGCTCAACACACCTTTGTGGCTCAACACAACTTTGTGGCTTAGAATAGTTTTATCACTAAATAGAACATTTCCATTATCCAAGTACATAGACAGATTGGAAAAGAGTATTTAATTTACATTCATTTTCTCAATCTTGCTTGTTGCTTTGCTATTCTCTTTTGCTCTGCTAGTCTACAACATCTGGCTTTATATGTGGCCTTTATTTGATCAAGAGAGGGTTTGTGTGCAGCAGTATCAGGTTTTTTTTTTTGGCATTTTGTGCCTTACGTAACTGGTTATCTGCTTTTCTCACCTCTTCATCTTCTCTTGTCTTCACTATCTGACGTGCTTCAGATGCATATAGTACTCCCCCCTTTTGTATTGGTCTCCTGCTTTGAGCACAGCATCTGATATTCCTGGCATGATCAGCCGCAAGGTGAATTTTCCATATGATCCATTGGTAATGCACCAGACTGTGCAAGAGCCAAACCTCCTTGTAGGACCATCAAAAGTCGATGATGGAAGTGAGGTGACAAATCCTTTGCATCACATCATAATTCTTCCCCTTGGGCTTTGAGATTAGAGATCGTAGTTGGAATTGTGGTAGTGAATCTTGCTGATGGTTCTGCTGGGGAATGTAACGACCCTATGATAGGCAGCTACAATTACTATCAACTTAGCCCAAATGGTATACCAAGTGGTAACCAGAGGTGGTATGGTCTCGTATACGTAGTATACAAATAGCTGGTAAACCTAGGATAAGGCCTAGGGAATAGTTGAGTAGGCTTGAGGTACTCTACAAGGCAGGGTAACCTTTCGGGAATAAGTTCGCATAAAGTCAAGGAATTTATGGGAACATTAGACAGACCTCTGAGGTGGAAATAGGTGTTAACAGGAGGACTTCCAAAGCGGTTAAAGTCATAAGAGGGCAAAGTTACCCTACCTTGGGAATTTGACCAGTATGCCCATGGACCCCAGTTACCCTACTGAGGAGTCCAAGTTACCCTACCTTCACCAGCAAACTCATCCTAGAACTTAGAGGTCGATTGCCTCACATTCTAGGGGCTCTTGGATGTTCTTGGGTGCACACGGATCTGCGCGGGGAGGCCCCATGCCTGTGTAACGGTGGCCCAAACATGCTATAGAACTTGGGCGGGTTAATCCAAAAGCCTCCTCTGGCCCCAGCGTTGGGACGGCACGTCATAGGCAGACCGCTGTATAGTTGCTCGTTTGCTAGTTCAAAGAGGTCATTAGAGCAGCTACCGTAACACCATATATGTCGTCGGCGTCCATCCGACTGAATGTCGTTCGCAGGATATATAATGGGAGTATGGGTAACCGCCAAAATGAAGGTCGCCCATATATGGTCTCTCCAGTACCTAGAAGCCTATTGTAGCCTACGGGTAGTAGGGTAGTCTTCCTAGTAGTACTTAGGTAGTCCAGGGAGGCCAGGGTACTTGCGGGACAAATACCTTAGTAACCAGCCGGGACCTTCTTCCCTTGATTTGTAGCATTACTATAGGTTGTTATTGGACTCTAGAGGTATGAGTCTTATCACGGTAGAGCATGTCCTGAGTGGCTGGCTAGCGCCCACTTAGTCAACCATCGGCTACATCTCACTGAGGGAGCTTGCATGTCAATTTATCACATTTGATAGTCGCGTAAATGAAATGATGGACTGCATAGCTTGTATAGACGAAGCTACTACTGGGCCAGTGAGTCCACCACCTAGGTATTGATTCCGGTTGTTGTCATACCAGATAGCCACTGGTATGACTTCGATAGAAAGAGTTTTTCCACCTGCGGTTGTACTGGAAATGCATTGCAGAAACTGATATCCTATTGACGCAGTTAAGTGTACCCGAGTTGGTCCAAGACTTCCGGCAGGATAAATCCTGATGGAGGGTACACCTCGGACAACCCCTGAGCAGGACAGGGTGCTCGCACAAGGTCGTAGTAGTGGTGAATGTCAAAGGCTTTAATCTGATATCTACTTAAGTTTAAGTGTTTGGCATTCTACTTCGATAAACAAACCAACTTTCCTCCAGAGAACTTATTGAGTAAAGCTTTCAGCTTAACGATATTAAGTTTAACAGTTTTGATACTTCGTGAATTATTTACTCTATCTTTATCTTCTACTTTGAGTTTTGGTGAGGTCGCAATCTTAGAGTTCACCTCTCTATAGGGTGCCCCCGTTACAGAGAGCAAGGTGTAACGGGGGTACCCTATAGAGAGGTGAACTCTAAGGTTGCGACCGCACCAATCACTCAAAGTAAAAGATAAAGATGAGGTAATAATTCAAAAAGAATCAAAACGGTAAAACTTAATATCGTTACGCTGAAAGCTTCACTCAATAAGTTCTTTCGAGGAAAGTTGGTTATCGAAGTAGAATGCCAAACGCTTAAACTTAAGTAGATATCAGATTTAAGCCTTTGACATTCACCACTACTCCGAGCTTGTGCGAGCACCCTGTCCTGCTTATGGTCTGTCCAAGGTCTACCCTCCATCAGGATTTATCCTGCCGGAAGTGTCGGACCAACTCGGTTACACTTAACTCCGTCAATAGGATATGAGTTTCTGCAATGCATCTCCAATACAACCGCAGGTGGAAAAAGTCTTCCTATCGAAGTCATACCAGTGGCTAACTGTTATGACAACAACCGGAGTCAATACCTAGGTGGTGGACTCACTGGCCCAGTGGTAGTTTCGTCTATGCAAGCTATGCAGTCTATCGTTTAATCTACGCGACTATCCAATTTGATAAATTGACTTGCAAGCTCCCCGGTGAGATGTAGCCGATGGTTGGCCAAGTGGGCGCTACCTATAGCCAGCCTCTCGGGACATACTCTACTGTGATAAGACTCATACCTCTCGAGTCCAATAACAACCCATAGTAATGCTACAAATCAAGGGGAGAAGGTCAGGGCTGCTTACTGAGGTATTTGTCCCCAAAGCACCCTGGCCTTCTGCAACTACCTGAGTACCACTAGGAAGACTACCCTACAACCCGTAGGCTGGAATAGACTCCTAGATGCCCGAGAGACCATATATGTACGACCCCCATTTTGGCGGTTACCCATACTCCCCTTATATATCCTGCGAACGACATTCGGTCAGACGGACGGCGACGACTTATCCGGTGTTATGGCAGCTGCTCCAATGACCTCTTTTAACTAGCAAATGAGCAACTACACAGCCATCTGCCTATGACGCGCCGTTCCAACGCTGGGGGCAGAGGGGGGGTGTTACCTAAACTCTCCCAAGGTCAATAGCATGTTCGGACCACCATTACTCTGGCATGGGGCTTGTCTTCGCAGATGGGTGTGCGCCCATGAACATCTAAGAGCCTCTAGAATGTGAGGCAATCGACCTCTAAGTTCTAGGATGACTTTGCTGGTGAAGGTAGGGTAACTTGGACTCCACAGTAGGGTAACTGGGGTCCATTGGCATAAAGGTCAAATTCCCAAGGTAGGGTAACTTTGCCTTCTTATGCCTTAAACCGCTCTGGCAGTCCCCCCGTCAACACCAAATGTTGTCTCGGAGGTCTGTGTAACGTTCCCATAAATTCCTTGACTTTATGCGAACTTACTCCCGAAAGGTGACCCTGCCTCGTAGAGTACCCAAGGCTACTCTATTATCTTTTAGGCTTCGTCCTAGGTTCAACAGCTATTTGTATACAAAGTATATCAGACCATACCACCTCTGGTTATTACTTGGTATACCATTTGGGCTAAGGTGATAGTCATTGTATCTACCTATCGTAGAGTCGTTACACTACTCTCCTCTTCTCTTGGTCTGTCCTCAGACCTTCAGCGTCGTCTTTTAGTCCCATGGATTGGATTGTCTATAACCCTATGGTCTCTAGGTTTAGACGGATACCTCTCATGGAACTGCTGCAATGCTTTCATTGCGGTATCTTCTACCATCTCATACGGTTCCCAAGAATTCTCCTCTGGACCGTATCCTTCCCACGCAACCATGTACTGCACAAACCGGTGGGGACATGCCTTCTTAGGATTCCCGTACCACCGACTGTCAACAATATCTGAGACGACATAACTAGGCTCGTTGTCCACAATATCCGGTGTTGGTACTTCCTTTTGAGGTCTCCCGTTGGCATCCTCGCGGTAAGGCTCCAACAACCCAACATAAAATACAGGATAGATTTCCCATCTGTCGGGCAGTTCAATCTCATAGGCCCTAGAACCCATTTTGCGTTGGACAACAAATGGTCCCAGCATCTTGTGGTCTAGTTTTTCCATAGGCCTCTTTGTGCGGAGATTCTTGCGGTTAAGCATTACTCTGTCGGCTTTCTTGGCCCTAACATGGAGGACATCCTCAAGTGTGACATATTCCGGAGCTGGCTGTCTCTTCTGATCATGCCATTTCCGTTTTCTTTCCTGTGCCCTTTGTATTGTCTCTCGGATTTCTTGCCAGGTGTCTTCCCAATCCTTAACCATAAGCTCACTGTCTGAGTGTATTCCCTTATTATCTGACACCATCCCCGACCATTGTGTTTGCGGGGAGAATCCATAATTAATTTCAAAGAGACTAGCCTTTGTGGATTCCGACGTTGAGGTATTATACGCATGTTCCGCAAACGGCAACAGGGATACCCAATCGCCTTGCTGATAGGTGCAATAACTCCTTAAGTATTGCTCCAGTGTCTGTTTAACCCTTTCAGTTTGCCCATCGCATTCAGGATGGAATGCCGTTGACATATTCAACTTCACTTGCAGTAGCTGCATTAGGTTTGTCCAGAACCTAGACGTGAATCAGGTATCTCGGTGAGAGACTATTGATTCAGGAAGCCTATGGAGGCGCCAGATTTCTTTCAGGAACGTCAAGGCCAATTCCTTAATATGTTCCTCAGTCATTAGCGGAATGAAGTGTGCCATCTTAGAGAACCTGTCTACAATAACCCATATCTTCGTATAGCCTTCTGACTTTGGTAATCCAACAATGAAGTCCATGGATATTGCTGTCCATGGCCTCATAGGAACTTCTAAAGGTTATAGTAGCCCATACTTCTTATGCCTGATAACTTTATTACGTTGACATATATCGCAAGAGCGCACATACTCAGTAATGTGTTCATCCATCTTTGGCCAATAGAAGTTAGCCCTAACCCTGCCAATGGTCTTGTATGTTCCGAAGTGTCCAGCAATCTTTGAATCATGTTTTGCCTCCATGATCGTTCGCCTTAGACCTTTATCCTTTGGAATATACCACCTGTTTTTATACAGGAGCAAGTCCTTTTTGATACTAAAGTTTGTATCAACCTTACTATCGCCTTTGAGGAGTGCCTTTAGCGTTGCTAAATAGGTTTGATCATTATCGGCTGCTTTTACAAGAGCCTCATGAAAGGTTGTCTGCAACCGAAAACCTTGGCAAGTCTGCAACACGTGTAGTTGCAAGAGGACGGGCTCCTCATGAACATACTGTCCAGAGCGAAAAAAAGTAAAAGGTTTGGAATTACTCCCCCCTTCAGGGCGGTAGTGCCTACGCCTCGACAAAGCATCAGCCTTTCTATTTAACCGTCCTTCCCTATAAATAACCTTAAAATTGAACGGTTGTAGGAACTCTGCCCAGCGGTGTTGTCTGCGGTTTAGAGTCTTTGTAGTATTAAAGTACTCTAAATACTTATGATTGGTATACACCAATATCTGATCATCAACCGACATCAACATATATGCCCATTCTTTAAAGGCTGCCACTATTGCGGCCATCTCCTTATCATGGACGTCATAATTTATCTCCACTGGCAAGAAGTTTCTACAATGAAAAGCGACAGGATGCCATTTCTCATGTTCACAGAGTTGAGATAATACGGCTCCTAAGGCAAAGTCACTAGCGTCAGTTTCCAACTTAGTTGGACCAGTGTCATCAAAGTGTGTCAGAATTGGGCCCGTGGTAAACATTTCCTTTAATGTGTCAAAAGCATCCTGACACGAAGGAGTCCACGTCCATTTGATACCTTTCTTTGTCAAGTCCGTTAATGGTTTAGATATCTTGCTAAAACCCTTTATGAACCGACGATAGAAATTAGCAAAGCCTATAAAGCTTTGCACATCGACGACCTTCCCGGGCGTTGACCATGCCTGGATCTCTTCAACTTTTGTACTTGTCATAGAGATTCCCCTATCAGATATCTTATACCCAAGGAACTCTACTTCCCGTTAATCGAAGCTTGACTTCTTAATGCTAACCCAAAGGCGTGCCTTTCTCAGCCTCTCCATGACTCGCCTCACTAGGGCGACATGTTCTTCAACTGTTTCTGTATAGATCAGAATGTCATCCATATAGGCGATGACTCCGACATCTAACATGTCACGGAATTGATCATTGATCATACTCTGAAAGGTTGAGGGTGCGTTGCATAACCCAAAGGGCATCACGGTGTACTCATAAAGACCGTATCTGCTTTTAAAGCGGTCTTCAATTCCTCTCCTTCCGCCATGCGGATAAGATAATAGCCATTCTTCAAATCCAATTTTGTGAAGATAGTGGCCTTACCGAGCCTACTCCTAAGCTCGCTCATCAAGGGCAACGGATACTTATTCTTAATAGTAATCTTGTTCAACCCTTGGTAATCAACACATAACCGAAGCATACTATCAGGCTTCGGCACAAATAGGATAGGAGCGCCTATTGCCGAAGAAGATCTTCTGATCTTTCCATAATCCTCCATTTCCTTATTATAATCCCATAATGCGTCTAATTCCTTCTTAGACAAGGGATATATAGGCCCATCTGGCAACTTGGCATCAGGGACTAGGTCAACACAGTGATCGTACTTAGTATGCTCGGGCAGAGCATTTATCCTTTCCTGACTGAATATATCTGCATAGTCTTGATATTCTGGAAGGATTTTGACCTTGATATCGTCCGCGTCTTCATCAGTATAGAGGGCCATTCCCATGACAAAGATGTTGTCTGGGTCTTCGGCTAAGAGTTCTTCCTCTGTAATGAACTCTAAACGCTTTTCTTTTCTAATGCAGTGGGCTTTACAAAAATCAGAGCGCCACTTCACACTGCCTTTTTCCCAGTTGATATCTGGGTTGTGGTCCTTCAGCCACGACATTGGCAGCTAACCATAGACTTTGCCTGCCGGCATGTCTGCGACTTCAAATCGCATTTTATTCATGTGGTCTCCTATATACATATCTACCGTAGTAGTATAATGGAGACCTGAACCTGGAATATGATTCCCACTGGCATCTGTAATAGGTGTCGGATCTTTCCGACGAACGCAAGGCACTTGGGCATCCTTAACCCAATCGCTACTTAGAACAGCACCAGTAGCGCCACTATCCAATAATAAGAGGGCTTCACCACTCAGCCGCTCTTGGTTGTGGGTCAATTCCAATCTCACTCTCACATGAATGGATCCTGTATGTGGCGGTGGGCCAGCAAGCCTCAACCACTTCTCGGGTCTCTTGTCCCTAAACATTTCGGTTAGTATTTCTCACAAGGATTTGGTATGTTTTACAATAACTAGTCAATATCTCCTGCCTTTCGACACAAGAGCGGCCACAGTGGGTCGTGAATAGTTTTATTACTTGATAAATTGATGGGGTTTCAATAGCTAGGGTGTTTACTATCACGCCAGCATAATTTCGGGTACTAAACCCTCCTCAGGTAAACTTGCAAAATAACTTCAATTGCTAAGTCAAGTCCAGCCTGACGAAATCAAAATAAAACCCAACCAAATTCCTTCCAAAAAATGGAAAACAGTATGAGATAAGCAAACAATACATTGCACAGTATCACTTAAGAAATAAACAAAACTAAATTGAAAGAGCTGTAACCATCCCAACACGTCACAAAAGAAACCTTCCTCCATCATGCATTTTCTAGCACAATATATTAGTATCAGTTTGCAGCGCTTAAGGCTGGGGAACATACAACCGACATCTTTCATCTTCACCTAGTATGCTCATCATTCGGCCTAGCATAAAGTTTTAGCATCTTTCCATCCATGATCTTATTATAGGATAAAGCTTACCTAGTTATTCATGTCGGTATCAACCTCCAAGATATCCAAATCTTGGGGGGGTGATCCACGGAGCTCAGCAACAACTTGTTTCACAGCAGGTTTACAAGCCGCTTCAATGCGTCTCGACTTTGGGACTTGGGTGGCTTCGTGTCCAGCCTCACCAGCACCTCGCTTTCGCCTAATGTGTGAGGACGCGACAACCAGGGATACAGATGGACACTTCACCCAGTAGTGACCATCTTGTCTACAACGGGAACATTGATTCAGCGGTTTGCGCTTGTCAATCAGAGTCTGAGCCACGTTCCGGTGCATCTTTCAATGCTCTGTTTCTGCGGGTTTTGTGAACCCTTGCGCTCGGTTGCGGGTCTTCTGCTGCCGTGGGCCTGTGGCCTTTTTCTCCTTCCTCTGTCCCTTTCTCTCAGAAGTTTGCTTGTCGTCGCTCTTTGCACGTCTTGAAGAATGAGGCTCCTTTTGTACCTGTGTACCAAAATTGGAGGCATCTTCGAGTTGGTGTCCAGTTTGACGCAGTAGGTCTAGGTAATCCATATAGGCTACTGGATGGGGGGTTTTCATGGACCAGGCAGCGTTGAGGACGTCAGTCATGCCCATGCGTGCCCTGTCCTTCACAGACTCCCCGCTATACCCTAACACTGCTGCAAGGCGGATAAGTTCCGCGATAAAGCGATCGACCTTTCCGTCCTTCATATACAACTGGCTCCACTCCCTCAGAGCACGATTTCTATCCGAGTGACCGCCAAAGCTGCCTTCCAAACGTTTGCGAAACCCTTCCCAGGTTCTCAACTCATTCTTGGTATCAAACTTGATCCCTCATCGTTTGGCCGCATCTTTATTAATGTGCGGGTGTATGGCATTATACCATTCTTTGGCAGTATGTCTCAGGAGATGGATGACGAGGCTGACTTTGTCGATTTCCTTTACTAAGGAATCGCAGAAGTAGTCCAACTTAATCTCGACATCATGTACGCAGCGCTGTGTGTCCTTGGGATCCCCGGTGAAGGGGTCAACTCCAAGTTTCTCTGGCTTCTTAGGCCGATGAGATGGCTTCTTAGCCTTATGACACTCCTGAATATACTTATTCAGGGCCGCATATCGTCTATCGTACTTGTCCTTCTTTTCTCGACTCCAGTGGCGCTTGCGACTACCAAGGAAGTCTCTCGGATCGGGGGGTGGGCCATCGGATCCATCACTATCGGACGAAGAAGAACTGGAATCACCCGGATCATCTCCTCCAGCAACATGTCCGCCTCTGGGAGGTTGTCCACCTCCAGCCCCTCCGGTGTTTCCACCTTGGGCTCCCCCGGGCATATCATAGCCGTCAAACCGTTCTTCCTCCGGCTCATCCTCATCCATCTGATCAGACGGTGGGCGTACTGGCGAACCTGGTGGGAGTGGTTGACGGACAGATTGTTGAGGTTGGGGTCTCAGGTAATCACGCTGAAAATGCCCACAGTCGGCTACCTTATGTCTGGTAGACTCACAGTAGGTACAACGGCTCTTCGGGGTGGCGGTGGATTTTTCTTTCGGGGCCAGTATAAGGGCTTGGTTCATCCCTTTAACACAGGGTGCCCAACCCGAAAAATAAAACTCACTACCGCCACCTCCAACCATGCCACATCCTTCGTTACAATACTTCGAAGCGAATTGTCCTGGTTGGTCTCAGAAACCTAACCATCCAGCTAGGCCCGAAGGCTTTGCCGGAGCTGGTGGTACCTGTGCCGAAGCAGAGGCAACAGTATTGTGAGGTGTGGCGGCTATTGGCGTTGAGGCCGCAACCGCATAGGGCCGATCTGATTCTACCCGTATCGTTGGTGCTGGTGTGGGAGGCTCAACTACCGGCGGGATAGGTACGTTCGATGGAGCTCGCGGTGGTGGCTGTGCCGAGGGTTGTCGCGAGCTTTGTCTAGAAACTTGGCTTCTAGATTTCGTAACACCACTTCGCTGAGCTGCTACTCAAAGATTCTTGAGGTTTGCCACGGGGCTAACACCTCTAGATCTCATGGCTTCTTCGAATGCCACTGTCAACGGAGCTGGTTGAGGAACGACCAACACTTGCAATTGTTGTTCCAATTGTCTGACTCGCTCTTGTGAATTCAAGGCCGTCTGAGCGACTTGAGTCAAAATTGGTGCCATTTCCTTATGCAACATGACAGCCGCCATCTCAGCTGCGTATTGTGGGGGAGGCTCAATTGCGAGAGGTAGCGGGGGTGCTGTACGCATGTTGACGTCGTTGTCGGAGTCTATCGATGTAACGGGGGCACCCTATAGAGAGGTGAACTCTAAGGTTGCGACCGCACCAAAACTCAAAGTAGAAGATAAAGATAGAGTAAATAATTCACGAAGAATCAAAACGGTTAAACTTAATATCGTTAAGCTGAAAGCTTCACTCAAATAAGTTCTCTCGAGGAAAGTTGGTTATCGAAGTAGAATGCCAAACGCTTAAACTTA